>Ga0233434_1000705_pt1 | contig 36015 bp, 27 predicted proteins | sample SI_122_August201_4_FD_182738 | JGI IMG/M metagenome (GOLD analysis project Ga0233434, IMG submission 182738) | Seawater microbial communities from Saanich Inlet, British Columbia, Canada - SI_122_August2016_120_MG | ecosystem: Environmental > Aquatic > Marine > Inlet | place: Canada: British...
TCCCCACCTTCCTGTTCAGTAAGGTTCCTACAACGTACCAACACTACATCAATCATTAATTTACTTAGACCTGGATTTTGAGCGATAATTGGATAAATAATAAATTTAAAACAATTTTATCATAAGTTGGGAATTTCTGTTTAATGGAGAGGACTTTCTTTCGGCATAGGTGGTTTATTTTCCCTGGGAGGAAATGACCTCCTGATAAGTTTTCAACATTTCGCGGGTATTTTTTTCCAGAGAAAATTGTTCCGCCAGGGTTCGCGCATTTTGACTCATGGACTGGCGTAATACCGGGTCAAACAGGGTGTTGATATTATCAGCAATTTCTTTTGGAGATTCAGGGTTTTCTACAATCAAGCCATTTAGCCTATGCTGGATGATATCTGCCGCACCGCAATGACGGCTGGTGATGACAGGGAGCCCTGTTGCTAAAGCTTCGAGATTGGCATTCCCAAACGGTTCATAAATAGAAGGCAGGGCGAAAAGGTCTGCCGCAGAATAATACTTTTCTATTTCCGGAACTGGCTCCCTATGAATAATTCGGCTCCTCAGATTTTTGGGAGCGAATTGCAGATATTTGTTCCACTTGCCTTTCCCCATTATTACAAGCCGCCAATCTTCTGAGCGCAAATATTGAGTTGCCTGAAGCAGGTGTTTCAGCCCTTTTCTTTCAAAACCAGATCCCACAAATAGAATAAGAACGGTACTTTCTGTAATTCCCAGTTCCTTTCTGATGCTTTGTCGGTTTTCATTCCCAGGGTGAAAACGTTTCAAGTTGACACCGTTATAGACCACTGAAATATTCTCTTGGGGGCAGCGATAGTGCTTGAGGATATCGTTCTTTACCATTTGGGATATGGCGATGAATTTTTTGCACTGGCCCGATTCGAACATGGTCTTTTCCAGTTTCAAAATTAACCAGTGAAAGGGATTGAAGGAAAGAGAAAATCTTTTCAGGGCCGGGAGAAAACGCTTTCTTTGTTCCAGCCATTCCTTGTGGCATCCATCTCCAGCACGGTATACATCCTGTTTCCAGGTTTTTTCATGGCTCTGAATAATATCAAAAGATTTGTTTTTGACAGCTCTGGCCGAAAACCATGCAAATGAAAGGGTTCTTATGAACGCGTTAAATTTAAAAGATGGAACATGATGAAGATGTATGTTGGGATGGCTGGAAGGGGTCCATTGGTTGGCGAAAATATGAATGTCATGTCCCGCCTCAGCCAGTTGGTGAATATAGCCCTGCACAAACTGCTCGGCACCGCCGTAAAGAACAAATTTTTGCCGGATGATGGCTATTTTCATGGCGCTGGAAAACCGAAGTGGTTAAGGATAAGAACAGACTTCTTGATAAACGGCAATGGTTTGGTCCATCATTTTATCAACGCTTAATTCCTTTTTGCAAAAGGTGTAAGCCTTTTCGACCATGGTCTGGGCTAAGTCAGGATCGGTTAAAAATTTCATAATGCCATTGGCCATACTTTGTGAGTTTTTAAGTTCGACTAAAATTCCTCGCTCCCCATCTCCAAGAATAGGCAGGATGGAGTCTATGCGCGTAGAAACTACAGGGACTTTCATGGCAAAGGCCTGGGGGATGACCTGGGTTGTGCCTTCCACGGCGAAGGAACCCACGCAGTGGATATCCAGTGCCGCCATGATTTCCGGAATGTCTTCGCGGTGCCCCAGCATAAAAATGGATTTTTCAAGCCCTTGATTTTTGATCATTGAATGGATGGATTCGTATCCGGGCCCGGAACCAACGATGACAAACCGAGCATCTGGAAATTTTTCTAAAACTAAAGGGGCGGAGTTCACAAAATAATCGAAACCTTTCCAGCCGCGAATTACACCGATTTTCCCGATCAAGGGTTGATGGGGGCTCACCCCCAGCTCTTCTCTTATTTTTTCACCGCTAATATGAAAATCGAATCTTCGAAAATCAACGCCCGCCGGAATAGATTTTATTTTATCAACAGAGACCCTTGCCTGCTCTGAGACCATTTTTTTAATACCCATTCCGCTGGTAAGGATGTGGCTGGGAGCACTCGCGTAAAGCCAACGGTTAAAAATATGATTTCGTATCGGGATATTGACATGTCGGCTTCGGACAATGGGAATGCCCAAAACCTTTCCCGCCATAGCGATCAGCCAACTGTCTATGGAGCTATGGCAGTGAAGAATGTCAGGCTGGGCACTCTTTATAATTTTTCTCAGGGAAAACAGGGTCGGTAAACTGAAAGACCGCTTCATGGGCAGAGGGAAATAGGTAAAGCCAGGGTGGCTGAGTCGGCTAGCCCTGTCTGCAAGCGGACTGCCAGGCTGGCAAACAATGGAAACGCGGTGCCCACGTTCCAGCAATAATTGGCATTCCTGAAATATCCTGATTTCCTGTCCGCCCCACCCGGTGGCCGCCTCGGAATGTAAGATGTGGAGGGTCAAATCTCCCCTTTCCTTAACTCAGAATAGACTTCCCATTCTTTATAAGGAAGGATCTTTAAAAATCTTTCCCCTTTTCTTTGATTGAGATTGATTAACTTTTCTAGAAATTTATCAAATAGATTGGATTTATACCAACGCCTGAATATTTGCATCTGGGAGCCGATAAAATCAAAGTGAAAATCATAATAATAGGATGCCTGATTATCCTTACCGAACTGCGTCAGCGTTTCAAAGGTGAAAAAACGGACATGGGTGGAATCGCCAAAAGCCGTCGGGCTAAAGCAATGAGGAACCCATATTCTGAGAAGCCCTCCACTTTTTAGAACTCTGTGTAATTCCTTCATGATTCCTTTCAAATCTGCAATATGCTCCAGGACATGAACGCAGATCAACTCGTCCACAGACCCATTTTTAAAGGGAAGCCCCTGGGTGATGTCGCAAACTACGCTAACACCGGGTAGCGGGGTCAATTCGACCACAAAATAATCGGGCGAATTGTAGCTTTCACCAATATACCTCTTGTAGCGAGCGATTTTGTCCGGGTCCAGTTTTCCCCCTCCCACATCTACCCTTATTTTTTTTTCAGGTGTTGAGTTGTTATTTATGCTCTTCATTATTTTCTCTTTAAAATCTCTGCAAAAATATTATCTGCATATTTACATCAATATATCGTGCATAATATTTATCTATAACATCTGACGAAGTCCCATTAAAATCAGAGTTCCATGTTTTGACTGTGTTCGCAGGTACTCTTTGGTAAGATTTTTTTGGATTCAAGTAAGCCTTCAATAGAAGCAAAACCAAAAAGGATGGGGTCATTTTCCTGTCTATTAGACATTCAGCTTGATTGCCTGTCAAGTAACTATATAGGAAATGAAATAGATGACAAAAAGAATATTGGTGGTCAACACTACAAAAATGGGAGACTGTTCCTGAAATGGAGATTGACCTGATTGTGAGTCCGCCCTGAAAGTCTTTATTCGAATTCAATCCTTACCTGGATAAAAGTTCTTTTTTGAAAAATTGCAGGCCCCGGGCAACCGCCTGGTCCATGTTGAAATACTGGTAGTCTGCCAGCCTCCCAACGAAAGCCACTCGTTCTTCAATTTTTTCAGCAGCGTTTCTATATTTTTGAAGCAGTTTTTTATTTTCCTTTGTGGGAATTGGATAATAAGGCAGGTTCGATTTTGAGTTGTAAGCTTCCGGGTATTCCCGGCAAAGAGTTGTTTTGGGGTTTTTCTGAAATGTCATGTGCTTGAACTCGGTCATTCGGGTGTGCTGGAATTCGAAGCCGGGGAAATTCATGGTCGCCACTTTTTGCTTATACTCGGTATCGTGATTCAAAAATTCGAATCGAATACTTCGGTAAGGGAGTTCCCCATGGCGGTAGTCAAAAAACTCATCAATGGGCCCGGTATAAATGATTTTTTTAAATTCATTTGGGTCGGAAATGTCCTTAAAGCGAGTGTCAAGCTTAACCTCAATGTTAGGGTGGTTTAGAATTTTCTGAAACATTTTGGTGTAGCCTTCTTTCGGCATGGCCTGGTACTGGTCATGAAAATACCTGTCATCGTAGCCGATTTGTATGGGAACCCTGGAAAGCAACTGGGGGTCCAGTTCCTGTGGCTCCAGATCCCACATCTTTTTCGTATAATTGAAAAAGATGTTGTTATAAACGTAATCTGCCAGTTCTTTGACAAACCGGTTTCTGGATTCCATTAAATTTAAAATGGAGACCTTTGCTTCGCTTCCATGTTCTTCTAGCAGATGCTTCTTGATAATGTCAGCTTCTTTTGAAGAAAACAGGGTTTCTATGGAAGTGAAATTAAACGGAACAGGTATAAGTTCCTTGCCGACTTGCCCAAGCACCCGGTGTTCGTAGGGGTTCCACTCGGTAAATCGGGATAAAAATTCCCATACTTGCAGGGAGTTGGTATGGAAAATATGAGGCCCGTATTCATGTATGAGAATTCCATTTTTATCGTTCTGGTCGAACGCATTGCCCGAAATATGGTTCCTCCGGTCAATTACCAGAACCGGCTCGTTGCATTTCTCGGCAATTTCCCGGGCAACCGTTGCGCCGGTAAAACCCGCCCCGACAATTAAATAGCTATATTTCATGTCGAAGTGTATTTGGCGATCTGGAGGGTGGTCAAGGTTTTCCTCGGCGTCATTTTTTAAAAAAAAGATAGTTTGCTAAGTTAAAAACCAAGTCGGTATTAGACATTTGCAAGTACAGCATGTCAAGCAGCTATATTAAATGAGGGAAATGAATTTTTAGGTTATGGGGTATACTTCGGCGATGGCGGAAATGATATCTTCCACGGTGATGAGGCTTTTACATTCGGGCCGACCATTCCAGCATTCTTCTTTTCTTGTTTTCAAGTTGCAGGGCCGACACTCTATTTCTTTTGAGACGATGGTTGTGTTGTTTCCGGGAGGGCGCCATATTCCGGGATTTGTCCATCCAAACATGCCGACCACTGGGGCTCCAAGAGCCGAGGCGAAATGCATATAACCCCCATCATGGCACACCACAAACCGAGCCTTCTGGGTTATGGCCCCCAGCTCCTGCAGGCCTGTACTGAGAAAAGCGAAGGGAGTATTTTTTATTTTTGGAGTGATTTCATCGACGAGGTGTTTTTGCCCCGGTCCGCAGACCAATAATATTTTCATCTTATGTTGGGAATAGATCGTATCGGCGAGCTCTGCGAATTTTTCAGCTTCCCAGCGGTCATAAATCTTCGCTCCAGGGTGCAAAATGCAGAACGGCTCCTGCGGATCAATTCCCTCAACTTGCAATAATTCGCCTGCTTTAATTTTTGCCGCTTCTGAAATATGGATGGAGGGGGCAATTTCCGAAAATTCCACGCCCATTTTTTTTATCAGAGCGACTTGATAATCAATGGGGTGCTTGGGCTCAAGGTCCCAAAATTCAAGCTTAACGTTGTATAGGAAAGAGCGTCTGGCGAATTTGTGGCCAACACGGTAAGGAGCCTGGGTGACAAAGCACATGACCGCTCCCCGTGTTCCCTCATGCATATCAATCACGACATCATATCGGCTGGCAAAAAGTTGGTAATAAAACTTAAGTTGGTGCCACCAGGACTTTTTTTCGAAAGATAAAACCCGGTCGATGTCTGGGTGATTGCAAACCAAATCCCGAGAAAAATGTTCCACCAGTACCGTTAAATGGCAATCGGGAAAACTTTTCTTTAAAGGAGAATAAACCGCCGTATTGTAAACCACGTCTCCAATGGAGCGCAGTTTGATAATAAGAAATTTGGGGTTTTTAGGTAACTTTTCCCGGGGAAAGCTCAGCAAGATTAATTAAAACTCCATTCAAAAAATCGAAGCGAAAATCAGCAAGTTGATTTGCGACAGGTATTTTTATTATAGACCATATTGATAGGGGCGTAAAACCCTACCAAAGCAGGTTCAGGCGAATTTATGTTGCTATCAAGGGGATGCGGTTAATTCCTCGATCAAACTTTGCAATTTTGTTTCCATGACTTTTATGTCATAGAACTCCACGCACCTCTGCCTTGCCTGGAGGCCTTTTTCTTTGGCTTCCTCAGGGTGATCCAGAACATACTTAAGGGTACGAGCAAGTTCTTCGGGTGTGCCGGGTTCAACAAGATAACCATTTCCTCCTAGCACTTCCGGAATATCGGAGACATGAGTGGCGACAACTGGTATTGCCATCGCCATGGCATCAAATAGTTTTGCCGGGATCTGCCCCTGGGTATCCGTCGTGTCTCTTTGAGGAACAACCAGAATGTCTGCGGCCGAGAGATGCTTGGGAAGCTCATCAAAAGGAATCTTAGGAAGCACCACGACTCTATTTTGATTTGAAAAGGATTTATTCCGCTGTGGATCGAAAGAGGACTCGGCTCCAATAAAGACCAGCCGAATATCTGGATAATCCAGACTGTCAACCGCCTGGATTAGATCATCAACGCCTTTGTGGGCCCGTGGGGTACCCAAAAACATGATCACTCGATTTTTTTCCAGGCCCAGCGATTTTTTAATTTCCAGTGCATCAAACTTATCGGGGTTCAATGCTGCGGTGTCCCGGCAATGAGGGATCAGGCATCCCGTGAAACGGTTTTGCAAAAACCGATTGCTGACAAGGATGGAATCCGCGAAGCCAACAAGCCGCTCCATGAGCCAAGTCCACGGTAAACCGTTTGGATTGGAAAAATTCAAGAAGCGGCCAACACGCCCCCAGAACCCTGAATGATAATAGAACCCGGCTTCCCAATCATCAATGTCCACCATTACAGGCTTTCCGGCAAACCATTTTTTTAATAAAGCGATGCCGAAGCTTGTTGGGCGTAATTTGCACGCGATAAAAATATCCGCGTCCATTTCCCGGACCATTTTGCGAATGGTAGAGAAAAAAGCCGGATAGCGACTCCATGGGTATATTCGGATAGGGATTTCGATGTTACGCATGGGATACCAGATATTCCCATTCCGTGAGGTGCCGATAATTTCCACTTCATGCCGGGTAGCGAGGGCACTGGCCAGCAAGGCGGTCCTTCCCAGGGAATTATTGGAAATGTCAAAACAGAGCAGGCAAATTTTCACTTCAATCAATTCATAGTCGGGTTGATTTGCAGTTTACGCGGATGAGCCTGAATGGTTTGAATATTGGTTTCCAGCGGCCACCCGGGTGTGGATGTCAGAAGAATTTTTTTGTCGGTGATACCTCGAAAGAAAACCCGAGGAATGTCGAAGGGCCCTAATTTAATAAATTCGACAAAGGACTCGATGCTTTGCCCTGGCGAAAACATTAAATTTAGTTTGACGGATCCTTCCAGGGTCTGGCCCTGAGGAAGAGTGTAGACGATGTGGACCAAAATCCCATTATCAAACCCCTCAACTTTGACCTCGCCTTTTCCTTTCAGGGCTTTCTTAGCATCTCTTTCCAGGGAATCAAAACTCAGCGTTCCCTTGGGCGTTAGTTTCTCAAGATCGAACAGGATTAGCTTGTTATTAAGAATCAGGTCATAAATATTTATTTGAACATTTTCAAAGGTCAGTTCAAAGTCATCAATTTTAATTTTATTGCTGATTACGGAATCGGCTTTGAATTTTATTCGCTTGTAACGGCCGAGGAAAATGTCATCTGGATTCTCTGTGGGAAGGATAGATATTTCCGGATTGACCGCATCCTTGATTCCATAGATGGGGTAATGGGAAAAGGCGGTTATGAATCGTTGCCCAATCTTTTCGAGGTTGTCCACACCGGGGAGATCGGTGGCGGGCTGGATGTTCTTTTTTAAAACCAGTCCGTTTGACCCATCAGGGAGAGGGTAGGACTTAAAGTGCGTAAAGGTCTTTTGGAGGGCGGGGTCCTGCAACAATCGGGTTAATTTCGGATTGATATCTTTAAATCGGTGCACACCAAAATCCCCGGTTTTGGTGATAAAAAAATCCGTCATCTCGCCAATGTTTCTTTTCACGCTTTTCATGACTACTGGTAGTCCTTGAATTTCGGCGGCACCGCGAAAACCACCGCGCTGGAAAAACATATGGTTGGTCAGGGTGCGGACTGTCAGAAAAACTCCTGGGCTGGGGTTGGCTTCAGTGATCACATCTTCAAGAATTTTATCGATGGGCCAGTTTTGAGTAATTGGAGGATTTTTAAAACCCAATAACTGGCCTCCCAGGAAGGGCAAAGGAATATTGCCAACACCAAAACCCGCGTATAGGGCTGTAACCATTCCAACTATTCCAGTGAGGGCGTAAAGGATTTTGCGCCAGGGAAAACTCTTAATTTGAGTTAAGGCTACAGATGAAATAAGTGCCATGGCAGGCAGAGAAGGGATAGTGTATCGGGCACCTTTATTGTTGATAAAAGTAAATACAACGAGAGGCAGAATGGCCCATGCCAAAAGGGTCCGGTTAAAATGCTCTTTTTTGATGAGGAGTGAAATAAAGGAAAAAACAAAAAGTAATAATAAGGGCATTCCCATTTGTCGTTCTGCCATTTCCAGATAAAACCCCCAAATGGGCAGATTCCAATCCATGCTTCCTTTAAGTACTGCGGTAGGAAAAGCGAATTTGGACATCCCGATGGAAACGTTGATCAAATTGTGGGCATACCAGGGAAAGCAGATAAGCACTGCCATGCAAGTCAGGACGATCAGGTTTAACAATTTTTGCGGGGAAAGAAGTTCTGCCGAATACTTTTTTACTAAAGTTCCGATTAAAATAAATTCCGCTATAAGAAAGAGCCAGCTAATCTCCCCTGAGATGAAAATGAAGAAAGGTAAAACCAGCAAACCGGCAATCATGCCAAAGTAATATAGACATTGCGCCACTCTTTTTCGCGGCGAAAGAGACCCGTTGAATAAACCGGCGAGAACGGCTGGCAATGTATAAACTAAAAAAGTCCATTTGACCATCAATCCACAAGCGTAAACCACGCTAAACAATAACGAAAAAGTTTTGTTCTCAAAATTTTCTGACTTGAGGAACAAAAAATAAGCTAGGGTGACTGCGGAGGTCAGCATTATTGTGATCAAATATTCCCGCGACATGCTGACCATGTATGGATAGCAAGATATGAGGAATCCGGCAATCAACCCGGCGGAGCGACTGAAAAGAATTTTCCCAATTCCGTAGGTAGAGAGAACAGCAACGGTCAGATAAAATGAGTTTGCTACGATGGCGGTGTCAAGTGTGAAGCCAAATATCAATGAAAAAGGAATTAAGGATAAATGAAAAAAGGGAGGATAAAAGGGCTCAACATTTAGCAGGTCAATCCACCAGTCCTCCGAGCCGGAAGTCAGGGCTTGCCAATAATGAAGCGTATAGCGCAAATGACCCCCTTGATCCCAGGCCGGGGGGCGATTATCCAGGATCATCCATATTGCGTTGCTTCCCCAAACCCAAAGGATAATCGCGCATAAAAGATATTTGTGGGAGTTTAAGTCTGACCGAGAGCCAGTGAAAGGTGTTGAAGGCTTCATGCGAGTTTTTCTGGAAAACTTCCTAATGGGGTCGATTGGGTTCTCGTTCTCTGAAAAGGAAACCCTTTTTTCAGCATTTAAACCATTCTGGTTTTATGTATATAATGATGCAAAATAGCCTCTTTGCAAAAATGTCTTTTCTAAAATCTCAGGTTTAATCTTTCCGCATTTTCTATGTCCACTTTTTTTCATGATTATTTCAGCAAAGCAACTGAAAAACAACTTGTATTCTTGTGGTTGATTTTTTGTTTTGTTGTCTTGAGCTACAAGCTTGATGGCGTCCCACCTTATCATAGCGATGAAAATTTCTATGTCGAATCCTCTCGCAACATGGTCGAGTCGGGGGATTATCTGACGCCTATTTATCATGATAAAAAACGATTTGCCAAACCCATCCTTTACTATTGGTTTGTATCCGCTTCTTACAAGGTATTTGGCGTAAATCTGGCCTCGGCGCGACTGGCTTCTGCTTTTTTCGGGTGTCTCACAATTGGGTTGCTATATCTAATTTCCAGTCGGTTGTTTGAGGGGCGAATTGCTTTTTACAGTATTTTGATTTTGCCAGCCACTTTTCTGCATTTCCAGATATCGAGATGGGCCACTACAGACATTGTTATGAGTTTTTTCATCCTCCTGGCACTCTATTTTTTTGTGCGCTTATATCAAAGTGATTTCAAGGAACGCTCCAATGCCTATTTATTTTACCTGATAATGGCTTTAGGGTTTATGACCAAGGGGCCGCCTGCAATCATCATTCCTGCTATAGTTGTGCTGACTTTCCTTGTAGCAACTAAACGCACTTTATCTCAATTACGTATTGGGCAGGGGGTTATGATTCTGCTGGTGCTGATTCTCCCCTGGTTTGCAGCTATGTATTTCCTGCATGGGGATGAATTTACGAACCATATTATTGGAGCGGAAATCAAAGGGAGACTGGTTCATAGCACTCCGTTCAGTCTTTATTACTTTGGAGTGCTATTTCGTTATTACCTGCCCTGGTCATTATTTTTCCTTGTGGCGGTCCTCCACCAGTTTGGCCTCTACAGTTATTCCCTTTCGCCGGTTTCAGGATTGTCAGAATATTTTAAGCAGATTCCCGATAATTTGAAGGCTCAAGTCAGGCTCCTGTTTGCCAGGGAAAACGAATCGGTTTTATTTTGTTATGTCTGGATTCTGGTATGTTTGGTTTTATTCATTCTTGTGAGAACAGAGCATAGTCGTTATATGTTGCCGGCTTCCTCGGCAATTGCCATTCTGACCGCAAAATTTTTCGCGGATATGGAAAAGCACGGCTCGGACTGGCCGGGTTATAAAATCCCTGTAATTTTAACGGGAATTATTTTTATACTGATTGGACTGTTTTCAGGCGTTGGCTTGTATAGTCTTGACTCGTTTTACCCTGCTCCTCTGCGAATTTTCGCCCTTCCTGTAGTGTTTTTTTTCGGGGGTATTGCCGTTATGGTTTTGAAAAAAGCACGGCAGGCCGGGAAACAGGTTTTTGCTATTTCATTTGCTCTGGTTTTGGCATTTTCTTTTTTGAGCGGGGATGTTCTTTCTCATGCTAGCCGTTATCCAATGAAGTTGTTTGCGGAAAAAATATTGGCGGAAAAGTTTTCTGGTCCCATAGTGGTTTACCAGTTAGGCAACCAGCGAGCCCGCCTGGGAGTATTGACTGGGCAAAAGGTTTTAACGATTCACTCCCCGGAACAACTTAAAGAATTTCTAGAAACTGAAGAACAGGTCAGGATTGTAATGAGGCAAGCGGACTTCAGGGATAAATTTTCTGATGTCCCTTTAAAAATAGTGGCAGAAGATATTGCCTGGTTGGATGGGCGTATTGACTGGGAAAGAACGAAAGAGCTTTTGGGGAAAGCCGAGTCGGCGGACTTTTCGAATCTCACGGAAAAGATTTATCTGTTGACGAATAAATAGAGATGTGAGGAAGGTCATTTGACGATGGGTAACTGCATATTTGAGAAATCATAACGAATATTTCCCTGATTTTTCTTTGAAGTGAAAAAGGCGAACCGGCTGTTGGCCTGAACCAAATATAGTTCGTCAGGGTGAAGGGCCGTAAGGTTTCTGAATTCCTGAATAGATGTTAGCCATGTTTTTTCCGGGTGGGTGGACAGTTGTTTTATCAACTCTTCAGAATCTCTGGTTATACTTCTATCTACTACACGGTTCGAATAAAACAGCATGGCGTGTTTTGGGTTCCATTCTGTGAGACGGTAGTTGCCTATTTTCTGGTTTGCCGGGGTGTTGAGGTTTACGATAGCCGCAATTTCCCTTACTTCTTTGCTGCTTTGCGCCAGGGTTACTTTTGCCCGAAAGGGAGTGGCATTCACGAATAGGATGGTTGCGGCTATAACCCCGGTCATTACGGTCAGAGCCTGATTTTTTCTGTCAGGACCCAGCCAGGTAGAAACGGTTTTTGCAATGATAATGGCGAGGGCCGGGAATATCATCAATAAATAGCGGATCGTGTGATTTTTACTCGTGCTCATTATCAAAAAGGCGAGCACGGGCCACAAAAACAATAATAAGGAAGTGGCATCTTTCTCTATAAAACTACGCTTGCCAAATTGTGCCAGGCCTACCAGCGCAAAAGGGAGCCAAGGCCAGTAATTTCTCAGAAAATCTTCAGCGTACCCCAGGAAATAAAAAGAGTCCTCAATTTCTCCGAAACCCCGGTTGAAAATCAGCACACCAAAATGAACATCTATAAATTCCTGCCCGTAGTATTGCCAGTTCACAAGATGCCAACTGAACCCAAAAACAAGGGCAACCAGACACCCTGATAAAAACCAGGGATTGATGATCTCTCTCCATTGTCGGCTGAAAATTAAATAAGCGCCGATGATCGCGAGAGGAAAAAGCCCTAGAACACTTTTAGTCAATATGGCACCGGCGGTAGAAAGCCCAAAAACCAGGTACCAGGGTTTGAGAAGTTTCGCTTTAAATACAGCATAGAAAGCCAGGGTGACAAAAAATGCCAGAGGAATATCGACCATGGCCCGACGAGAGGCATCAACAAATATTCCTGGAAAAAGCAGGACAAAGGCTGAGGCAAAAGCGATCCAGTGATCTTTATAGAGTAACAGGCCCAACCGATAAGTCATGAGAACGATTCCGGTTGCGAACAGGCCCGAAAAGAAAATTGCTGAGTAACTGGACACCCCAAAGATGCTGAAGGCCAAAGCGGTTAGCCAGAATGGGAGAGGAGGGTTATCCAGAGCAGGTTCTCCGGCCTGAGTGATAAGCCAGAAGGACCCGGAGTCCAGGATTTCTTTTGCCTTCTGGGCATAATAAGCATCGTCGAAATTAGTGATGCCGGTATCCAATTGCCTACCCAGAAAAATTAATAGTGAAGAAAAAACCAGGAAGGATACTTGAAGCTTCTTGTTGTTCAGTACGGAATTCAAACTAGAGGGTGTGACGGTTGAAGGGTGAAAGTGAAAGTCGGTTATTTTAAAGATTGGTTTATATGTTTCCTGTCATCATTGCTTAATCTTGGGCTGAACAAAAACCCGAAAGTTTCAAGTCGCCATACCAGAATATCCAGACCCTTAAGCATTTGAAACCAGTAGAGCAAGGCAGAAAAAAAAGGTTTTTGAATCAAACCATTCCTGCAAAGAATAAAATTCCATAACTGTTTTTTTGACTTTCGAATAAGGGGCCAATTTCCGCGTGTTTTTAAAATTTTGCACAGCCTAAAAAAATTTTGAAGATTTTGAAGCATGATAATTTTCAGGAAAGAATATTCATGGCGCGGAAACTCCGGGCAGGGCCTCGCAAACCTTTAAAAACCCCTGCTGGTTGTGATTTTATACCATGCGTCCAATGAAGTAAAGAAAGCATGGTTACGCCAATAGGAGCATCCATGTTGATCTTTTAAATGTTTTAAGCCATCATGTGGAAACCAAAATGGGAAATATAGAATAATAAAAGGTTCTTCACTTTTCAGGAAAGTATTTGAAATGAAGTCAGAATCCCTTGAGTCCCTTTGCTCCGAGGTCATTTGCTCTGACTCGGAGCTGGTGCAAAAACATTTGAAGGTGCTCGAGCAAATGGTCCGCATTGACAGCCGGAGTTTTGGAGTCAACGAGTTTGAAGGCGACCGCACCACACCCAGCGATATGCGGGAAATTCTTGAATGTGCCCGTGATTATCTCCTGGGAATCGGCTTGGCCGAGGTCAAAATAAGCACATCACCTTCCAGTAGTCCGTTTCCCATATTGATGGCAGAAACTTTTGCGTCCGCAGAAAAGCCCACGGTTCTTTTTTATGCCCACCTTGACAAACAACCTTATATGGATGATGGACGTTTTAAGAAATGGGGAGGAACGCCTCCCACAGAATTGAGGTGGAATGAAGACCGTTCCCGGGCTTACGGGCGGGGAGCCGCTGATGATCTTAGCGGAGTCGTCTCGATTGGCATGGCTATTGACGCCATTTTCCAGCATGTGGATATTAAGGCGGGGAAAAATCCAAAAGAAAAAATTTCACAACTCCCCTGTAATATCAAAATAATATATGAGACTGAAGAAGAAAGCGGTTCCCACAGCCTGATTGACCAAATTCATGAAAATGAGGAATTTTTCAAAGGCATCGATTGTGTTGTGATTACCGATGTGGTCAATCCTGCTCAGGGCAAACCGGGTCTCACTACATCCTTGCGCGGAATTGTCCAGATGGATGTGACTGTCAGCATGGGATCAAAAGAGATGGCTGTTGATGAGCAAACAGCCCTTTACAAGTTGCTTGCAACGCTCATCCGCGAAGACCACTCTCTGGCACTTCCGGCAGTTGCCAATGCAGATCTATCGGTAACGGATGCCGAAAGAGAAGGTTATGCACGGGTTCCCACTTCCGTGTCAGCTTTAAAAGAGACTGCAGGGCTTCTTTCCAATACCCGTCTTACAGTTTCCGAAGATGTCCCTTCAATGCTGATTGCGCAGTTAAGAACTTCGTCTGCAAATGCCCGCCCCGGACATCGGGTTACCGGGAGCGTGATCCTGGGGGCGGCAGGAGCTCGTCTGACTTTTCCTGGTATCAGGGATGCAAAAGAGTTCAAAAAGCGGTTGGAGAAAATCCTTACCGAAAAAAATCGCTATAACCTGGAATTAAAAACTAGAATTATCAGCAAAAAGCCATTTGCGATAGATATTGTTCTGCGTTCAGCTGAAAAAGATCCTCATTCGGGAGTCAATGGGGGGCCGGTTCCCGTTGCTGAATTGCAATTGGCTTGCATGATTGATGAACTTATTTCTTCCGATGGGCGGTGGCATCCACAGCTTGAGGAAATGCGTACTGTAGAAGAAGCGAATCGGACGCAAGTACAGGCCCTGAGAGTCAACCACGATTTGACGAGCCAGCTCTTCGAGGAAAAATCAGCAAGGTCCTGGGTAGAAATCCGCCTGGCTCCCGGTAACAACGAACTTCAGGCTGAAGAAGCACTTCGGTTTCATCTTAAGAAAAATGTTTCTCCTGGGTTTGAGCTTGATATCAAGGCTGATAAGGGTGCTTCCCCCTGGATGACTGAAATCGCGCACCCGGTATTTCCCCTGATACTCGACTCTCTTGAAAAGGGATTTGGTGAAAAAGCATGCCTTTATGGTTGTGGAGGTACCATCCCATTTGTGGCGAAACTCATGCAGGCTTTGGGGAATGTCCATCCCCTTTGCCTGGGCGCATACGATCCAGATTGCAGGATGCATGAGCCAGGAGAGAGTTTGTCCATGCCCGATTTAATGGGATGCACCCGAGCCATCATATATTTTCTGTCACGAATTGATGAAGGGTATAGAAATCCCACCGCTTGATTTTTCTTTGCTTATATTTACAGTGCCTAAAAGAATTTTTGCCCAAATATTTTTTAATTTTATTTGTTTAAATTTGAAGAGCACCTTTGACTTTAGTCCATTTAGAGCGTTCCATTTCTGTTAGGCTAGAAGGGTTAGTGTAAATATTTTCAAATTTGTGACAAAAACAGGATTACTTTTAATACCTTAAAGGTTTATAATCAGCGATTAATAAACCTTTTTATTAAAACTTTCCCCTAGGGTCGCCATGCATAAGGTGGTTGAAGCCAGAAGGGAAGGGGCTGTTTACTGATTTAGCGAGGTTAGGGTGGGCACGGCAACGGAGGAAAACAACTATAGAGAAATCAATATCGAATTCCTCGCCAAGGGAGGGGATGAAGGGTTTGATATTTTCTATAAAACAGACGATTATGGAACTACGAAGTTTATAAAGTTTGCCAGTACGGAACGCAAACATCAGGAAAAGATAATGCGGATTCTGGAGGAGGGGGCCGACCAGGATTATTATATTCATGAAGATGATCTGTTTAAATATTATAAATATGCTACCAATTCCCTGAAATCGGTTATGGCCAACCCGGATGTTCCTCTCCAGGTGAAAACCGAAAAAATTTATGAAGTTTCCAAAGGGGTGATGAAGGAATTTTTTGAGAATAATGTTTCAGAAAAGATTCTGGAATCATCCGAAGAAGTCATGGAAATGATGGAAGATTGTATGAGCACCGCAGAGGCGGGATTTCATGGAATTGCGGCAATAACCAGCAAGGACTATTACACCTACACCCATAGCGTTAATGTGGGATTGTATTGCATGACATTCGGTTTAAAGAGGGGGATGACCAAAAACGATACCCGGCAATTAGCTCTGGGTGGGATGTTGCATGACGTTGGCAAATCAAAAATAGACCATGCCCTGATCAACAAGGACGGCAAGCTTACCGATGAAGAGTTTGAACAAGTAAAAGCCCATGCCGATGAAGGAGGAAAAATCATTTCAGGGATGGGTTGTTTTGCGGGCAATGTGGTGAGAATGGCCTCAGAGCATCACGAGAAATTTAAAGGCGGAGGTTACCCTCTTGGAAAAATCGGCAATGAAATCCATTTGTATGCGCGTATTTGCAAAATCATGGATGTCTATGATGCCTTGACAACGCGCCGTTCTTACAAAAAAGCTTTAGGTGCTTTCGATACACTGATAATCATGAAAAAACAAATGGCTCATGATTTTGATCCAGATCTGATGCAAGATTTTATTCGCTTGATGGGCCCAGACTTATAAAGGCCGTTTGGTGCCGGTGAACCGCCGGAAGCAGAAAGCAATGGTTTAGGGAATTTTCATCGTATCCAAAGCAAACTCCGCATATTTTTTCAATTCTGGTTCCCATTGATCCAGTTTTTTTTCAGAAACTTCCAGCAGGTCCAGCAAGTCGTCTCGTTCTGTTGAAGCAATGCCTTTTAAGCCGCTGGGAAAGCCCCATTCAGAGGCAAGGGATTTTGCCAAAGCCACGACCCCGGCTAATTCCCGATTCGTATTATTTTTTTCGGGCTTTGCGCACTGTAGAATGACTTGGGAGAGTTGTAGAGGGAAGCCCCATGCCTGCATAATTTTCACTGCTACCTCGAGATGGGAAAATCCGAGTACCTGTTGTTCCGCTTCTATCAAGCCTACCTGGTTTTTATCCGCAGAGTCCTGAGCTTTAGCGAACTCAGCGGGAAAATAAGTAGATAAAGCGATCACTCCCGCATCGTGGATGAGTCCGGCAGTAAAACAGACATCCGACTCCATTTCCCCAATCAATCTTCCCAGCCCACCGGAGATAGCGGCGGCGATACCACTATGAATCCATAACTGCATATAATCCACGGACAAAGCGGTTTTCCCGGAGAAACGTTCAAGGATAGGTATGCGTAAAACTATATTTTTTATCATACCCGGACCCAGTAAACCTGCGGCTTGTTGCAAGGAAGAAATTTGACCGGAGTAACCATATATCGGAGTGTTGGCTACCTTCAATACTGCCATTGCCATAGCGGGATCGTACTGGATCATTTCCACGATACTATAATCCATGGATGATGAGGCTCCAGTGGCTATGAGAACATTGTCAATTTGTTCCGGTATGGAAGGCAGGTATTTTAAAGACCGGAATGGGTCAAGCGTTAAGGAGGTCATCGGCGGTACCCTGAATGGTGCGGTTTCTTCCTTCATCTTTGGCTTTGTATAGGGCAAGATCGGAGACTTTAATCAAGTCTGCCGTATCCTGCATGTGGGTCGCGTCAAATTCCGCAATTCCACAGCTTACCGTTACGTTAAATTCTTTACCCTTGGATTGGAATTTTTTTCCAGCCATCTCTTCGCGAATACGTTCGGCGATATGCAAGGCTCCCTTTATATGGGTTTCCGGTAGGACCAGGAAAAATTCCTCTCCACCATATCTGGCGGCTACGTCATTGGACCGGCAAAATTTTTTCATGATGGCGGAGAATTCCAATAAAATTTCATCACCCTTCTGGTGTCCATAGGTATCGTTTACCTGCTTGAAATGGTCGATATCCATGATGATCACTGAAAGTGGGGAATTGTACCTCCTGCACCGGACCACCTCGTTCTTCAGGAGCGTTTGCATTTGCTGGTGGTTGTCCAGGCCTGTCAGGCCGTCTGTAACAGAAAGTTTTTCTGCCCGCTCATACAACATTGCGTTGCTTATGGAAAGGGCAACGAACTCGGAGACGTTCAACGCGAAATCCAGGTCTCCGATATTGTAGAAACCACTTTGATTATCATTCAGATTCATGACCCCGATAATTTCATTTTCAATCATCAGCGGGATGGTGACAAAAAAATTGCAGGAGAAGAGCGCATTCTTCCTTCCCCGAAAATAACGCGAGGCAGAAAAATCCTGCTCAAATATATACCTTCCGGAATTCATCGCCTCCCTCATAATAGGGGAGTCATTTTGGTATAAAGAATAACCTTCTTCCAGGGCAGGGTGATTGTGGCTGGCGAGGCTCAGCCTACGCCGGTTTTTATCAAAAAGAAAAAATGTGAAGTATCGAACCGATAAAATAAACGGGAGTTTTTCCACCATGACCTGGTAAATTTCCTGCAGGCTGAGAAGATTGATGCTTTTTTGCAGATAAATGAGGTGGTCGAGATTTTCGAGAGAATCGCCAAGCAACGTATTTTGCCTTTTCAGAAGATTCCTGACGGTTTCCGATTCCTGCCATCTCAGTTTATCGTGTTCGATAGGATTCATTTTTGAGGCCTGTCAAATTTCTGGCAAATTTTCATGCGAAGGTCATGTTTTTCGGGAAATGGCCGAAAAAATCAGTAGAGCAATATATACACCATTATCGGTTAAAACGTTATAAAAAATAGTTTTAGCCCTGCTGACTCCAAGGTCTTACCGCTCTGGAACCGGGTTGGTATAGTTTTTGCTCTATAATACAGAAAAAAGCAATTACGGCAAAATTATGGCGATCCATTTAAAATTTATCAGGTTCCTTTTGTTCCTTCTGCTTCCTCTTTTGGCAGTGCAGGGAGCCAATAATTTTGCCTGGGCTCAGGAATTCGCTTCCGAATCTGCTCGACGCCCGCAAGCTTCCTCAATAAAGATTGGACCTCATCCTGTGTACACTCGGATTCTGGTCAACCTTACTGAACCTGTTTCCTATCAGGTTAAAGCGGATTTTGCCAACAAGCGAATCACACTGATCCTCCCATACACGGCAAAAGGTCTCAGGCTACGCAGTAAGTCGTTTAATGATAAAAACCTGGAGCAATATTTAGTCACCCCTTTGACGGAAGATTTGGAAGTAACCTTTGTGTTGAAAAATAAAAACACCCGGTTTTTCCATTCTATGAATCCCAAAAAGCCGCAGATCATTTTAGACATCAAGGGTGAGAGTCGTCCTATCCTGAGAACCCGGATCGGTAAGTCGCAACGAAAACCCGGAGCTCAGGCAAGTGTTGAACCCGACCCCGAGCAGGCACCGCTAGGCAAAAAAGCCAGGTTGGTGGGCTACAGTCCGAAGAAAATCCAGGAGCTTGTTGCCAAGTCCGCAGAAGAAAAGGAAAAGAACGGGTGGGAGGATTACCAGAAAGCATTAAAAGAATTTCAGGGCGCAAAATATCCTTCTGCCGCGAAAATGTTTCGGGAGTTCCACACAACATATCCTGAAAGCAAATACCTCGATCATATCCTTTATTTAAAAGCGGAGGCGGAATACCGTAATACGTTTAAAGAATTGAATCCCATTTTTGACCGGGCTTTGGCTTCCTACAAGCTCGCGATGCGTGAATTTCCCAAATCAAAATTTTACGACCACGCCCTGTTAAAAGTAGGTAATATATTTGATGAAATTGGCTATAACCTGGAGGCGAGGGCACTTTACAATCAAGGGCTCAAGTCCAAGCCGAAGAGCCTTTATAATGAGGTCCGAAAAAATAGCCTGGCTGCTATGCTTATGAAGGAAGGCCAACTGGAGAAGGCTTTTAGCGCGTTTCAGGCGATACTTAGAAAATCGCCAAAGAATATTGAAGCCAAGGCGGGCATTTTTGAAATCGCTGAAAAGTTCTTCGCGAAAAAAGATTACTCCAGAGCACTCAAAATCTTTGAGGCGGGGACTAGGCGATGGCCAGGCGAGCTCAATGAGAAGCCTGAAATCAATTTTTCGATGGCAGAAATCTATTTTTCACAAAAACAGTACGAGAAAGCCAGAAAACATTTTTTCAAGCTCCTGAACCTGGACCCGGCTTCCAAGAATGCACATAAAGCTCTCAATCGAGTTGGTGATTCTTATATGGTGGAAGGAAAGTATCAGCATGCTCTGTCTGTTTTTGATGAATCAGGAAAAAAACTAGGTATAAAATTTGATGAAGAAGGTAAACCCGCTCGTGATGAAGAGGGATTTTTAATCCGGGAAGACTCCGCAGAAACTCAGTATGGGAAAATCCGCATGGCCGATATTGGTGTGCGCAGTCCGCGTTTAAAAATCAGGGATATTGTTTTTGATGTTGGGCCTTATTACAAGCCGTTTAAAACTTTCGATAAAATATTTGTCGAGGCCCGAAATGTTGATATTCTAGCCGAGGTCACCCTGAGCAGGGGCATCGCCTATTTGCTGGAACAAAATTACCTCAAAGCGATAGATGAGTTTAAAAAACTTTTGCCGCTTGGACCGGAATCCCAGTTCTTTCAAGAAGCTGATCGCTACATCCGGCAGGCCCTTATTGCACTGATCAATAAATACGCCAAGCAGGATGGCAATCTTCCCATTCTCTATTCCTACAGCGACTTTGTCAGTCTCCCTATAGGGGATATTAACAATGCTCAGACCCTTCTTCAGGTTGGTGAAGCTTATCAGTCTATTGGCATGTTTGTCGAAGCCGTTAAATTCTATGAAAAAGTGAAGGTGTTGGATTCCCAGAAAACGTATCGGGACCGGGTATTTCTCAACCTGGGGCAAATCCACCTGGAGAATAAAAGTTATGACGAGGCAGTTCTAGTCGGACGCAAATTTTTAAGGAGCTATCCCCGGAGCAAGTGGATTCCAGATGCGATGAAACTTCTGGCCCGCGGTTTAAGAGGCCAGGAAGATTTTTCAGGTGCCCTTAAAACTTATGAGGATGCGTCGACGAGGGTTGAAGACAAGGCTGAAATTCAATATCTCATTGCGGAAACTTATACGGATATGAATCAATTTGCCGATGCTGTGCAATCCTATCAAGCGACTATCGAGACCTATGACAGGCAGGAAAGGGTGGTACCTGAATACCTCAAGAATGCTTATTACAAGCTGGGCACAACTCTCTTCAAGTTGAACCGTTTTGGTCCGGCTATTGAAGCTTTAAAATCAGCCAGGGAGCTTTTCCCTGATAACCCCCTCAGGAATTGGGCAGACTATCTCATAATCGAGGGCCTTGAGAAACTCGGTGATCCTGCAAAGGCTACCGAAGGCTTGAATCGGCTGGTGAAAACCGAAAGTGCGGACGATCTCACCAAACAGGCTGCAGAAGCCAGGGTGAAAATCCGGGAATGGGAAAAACAATTAAAAGAGGGATGATTTTATTTTATAATAAATCTGTATTTCTCATCCAACCTGCCTCATGATTCCACCCATGACTACTAGTACCGGCAAAGAAAATGGCAAAGATATCGAGGCCCTCATTAAAAAAATGGAGGCCTTTAACGAGGTTGCAGAACAACTGCAGCATTCCTATGATGAGTTGCAGGTAAGAGTCAAACAACTGGATCTGGAGCTTGCGGATAAAAACAAGGAGTTGGAAAAAAACCTTGTCGAAAAAGAGGAAGTTAAAAATTATTTAAACGATATTCTGGAGAGCCTGACCAACGGTGTTATGGTGGTGGATCGATCGGGTCGGATCACTACATTCAATCAGACTGCAGGAAACCTGACCGGGTTGAAGCCGCAAAACTGTTTGGGAAAAACCCTGAAAGAAGTTTTTCCGTTCGACTTGTTTGAAAACCTGGTATCCAGACTGGAAAAAAACCATAAGGAAACGATCAGTCGGGATGAGGATATTACTACTCCCGAAAAGAAAATAATCCATGCCCGTGTTTCTGCATCTCCTGTATGGGACAATCATGGCGGCCAGATAGGAACCGTGTTGATCCTTCAGGACAGGACTGACTTGCGCCGGCTGGAGGAGTTTGCCCATCGTAACCAGAGGCTAAGGGAAATGGGGGAAATGGCGGCGGGAATCGCACATGAAATCAGGAATCCGCTGGGTAGCATAGAATTGTTTGCCTCGTTGCTTAAAAAAGACCTGGAAGGAGATCCCGAAAAAGCGAAGCTGGTCCAGCATATCCGTGCGGGTGTGCAGAACATGGACCGAATCATATCTACTCTTCTACTATTTGCTAAATCGTCCCAGCCATCCCGCCAGCAATGCGATATCAATCTTTTATTAGCAGAATTGTTGGACGGCCTGGATGATATCAGAGTGCCGGGTAATATTAAGGTGGTGCGCGATTTTGGCAAGGAAGAGATGCTGGCTAACGGTGACCGGGAGTTATTGCGGCAGGTTTTCCCCAATTTGATCCGCAACGCCATTCAGGCCATGCCGGATGGAGGTGAATTGCGCTTGCAAACTGAGAAAGCTTTGATACCGGTGTCCGGGTCGGAGAGTGGAAAGGGAGCCCGCAAATTCATTACCGTCACTGTTACCGATACGGGTGGGGGAATTTCCGCCGATGACCTTACCAGAATTTTCAATCCCTTTTTTACCACCAAGGATAAGGGAACGGGACTGGGACTGGCCATATCCCATAATATTATCAAAGCCCATCAGGGGACGATTGAAGCCATGAGTGAAGAAGGCAAGAGCACATCTTTTACGGTTAAGATTCCCTGCTGGGATGAGGATTTCGATGGAAAATAATGCTTCCAAAAAAATACTGATTGTTGATGACGAATCCGAAATGAGGATTGCGTTGGAAACAACCCTGAAGCGCGAGAACTATCAACTCGTTTGCGCGGAAGACGGTAAACAGGCACTGGACCAGTTTGAGGATAATGCGTTTGACCTGGTTCTGACAGATGTGCGCATGCCGAAACTGAGCGGATTGGAATTGTTACGGGCGGTCAAGGAACGTGCACCCAAGATACCTGTAGTCATGATGACCGCATATGGAACTATTGACAATGCAGTCGAGGCGATGAAGGAAGGTGCCTTCGATTATCTGATAAAAGGGTCCGGGTTTTCTGCTGATGTGCTGGTGTCTACGGTGAAGCGTGCATTTTTAAATCCACAGGATTATGTGCCACCAGCCCGTCCGTTGGGTCTTGTCGACAAGGCCGATTCGATCACCGCAAAAAAAATTGTGACCCAGAATGAGGAAATGAAAAAACTCCTGAAATTTGCCGAGAATGTTGCTTATAGCAAATCGAGCGTCCTCATTATGGGAGAGACTGGGACCGGGAAGGAGTTATTTGCGCGTTATATCCATCAATGCAGTCCCCGTGCTGGAAAATCCTTTATGGCTGTCAACTGCGCTGCTTTGCCCGAAGGTTTGCTGGAGTCGGAACTGTTCGGCCATGAAAAAGGGTCTTTTACCGGGGCTACGGAAAATAAGGAAGGGAAGTTTCAGCAGGCTCACCAAAGTTCACTTCTTTTGGATGAGATCACAGAGATGGGTCTGCCTCTGCAGGCCAAACTCCTGCGGGTCTTGCAGGAACATGAGGTGGATAAGGTGGGCGGCAAGGCCCCTATCCCAGTGGACGTGCGGGTGATTGCCACAACCAACAGTGATATCCGCCGCCGAATCCAGAATCAGGAATTCCGCGAAGACCTGTATTACCGGTTAAATGTGATTCCCCTGAATTTGATTCCCCTGCGTGAAAGAAAGGACGACATCCCACTTTTGGCGGAACATTTTATGAACCAGTTTTGCCAGGAAAACTCCCGCTCTCCCGTCAAGATGGATCCGGCGACCTTGGCCCTGCTGAAAAAATATAGCTGGCCCGGCAATATTCGGGAACTGGGAAACATCATCGAACGGACATGCCTGATGTGCCAGGGCGATACCTTGCTTCCCTCACATCTATTTTTCGATGACGAGCCTCTTTCTTCCGGAAAAAATGCGGCTGGTGCAAGACTCACCGGAACGATTTCTGAAATGGAAAAAGAATTGATCCTGCAAACGCTGAAAGAGTGCAGTGACAACAAAACCAAAGCCGCCGAATCTTTGGGAATCAGCATCCGCACATTACGCAACAAACTCAACGAATATAACGAGGGCGAATAGAGCTCAATCTATGCCCCGTTACCTGTAACAGACACATTTTCGGAAACATCTTTTTTGCAAATGTGGGGTCAGGCCACACTCCATGCCGGTGGCTCACCGGTAGGGCCAAAATTATGACGGATTTTGCCCAGGCCGGGGAAATCCCCCACTTTCTCCCCTCCGCCCTTATTCCCATAACTCTTTGCAAAAAAAGGGTTTTTTTCGTGATCGCTGTTCTTTTTCCCTTTCAGTTTCCTATGGTATGAAACTTGCTCTATTTAACCTAAAAACATTATGGGGGGCGAAAGCTCTTTATAAAAACAAACTTTTTTAGAGAATGATTATGGACTTTCTGACAAATATGAAAATCAGTTCATCGGGCTTGGCGGTTCAGCGCAAGCGGATGGAGACCATTTCCAGTAATCTGGCCAATTTAGAAACCACACGGACTCCGGAAGGAGGGCCATATCGCCGGAAAGATGTCCTGGTTACCGCAATGCCTTTGGCAGATGAATTTGGCAACACGTTTAAAAATGCGCTGGGTGACAAGTTGACCAAGGTGCAGGTCGCGGATGTGATCGAGGATCAGTCGGAGCCTCGTTTGGTTTATAACCCGAATCACCCTGATGCTAATGATCTGGGCTATGTTGCTATGCCCAATATTGATCAGATGACGGAAATAGTGAATATGGTCACCACGCAAAGGTCGTTTGAGGCAAATATCACAGCTCTCAATGCTTCCAAGGCCATGGCCATTCGAGCGATCGATCTGGGTCGTTAAATAAAAATTAAAAACCTTTAAATAATAATTCCCATGGAAAATTTTCTGGATTTTTTAAGACAGTTTGGCGAACGGTTTGGCGAACTTTCACAAGGCAAGAAGATTGCGGCTCTGTCTCTTGTCGCTCTGGCTCTGGCATCTCTGCTGGTGATGTCTTTGTGGTTGAAGACTCCGGACTACCAACTTCTTTATGCCAACCTTTCTTCCGAGGACGCAGGAGCGATTGTTGATAAATTGAAATCCCAGAAAATTCCTTTTGAACTTTCAAACCAAGGCCGGACGATTCGCGTTGCTTCGGACAAGTTGCATGAAGTCCGCCTGCAATTAGCCAGCGAAGGGTTGCCGGAGGGTTCCGATGTTGGCTTGGAAATTTTTGATGATACTCCATTGGGAATGACGGAATTTGTCCAAAAATTAAATTTTCAAAGGGCCTTGCAGGGTGAACTGACCCGTACTATCAAAACTCTGGACGCGGTGGCTCAGGTTCGGGTTCATCTGGTTATTCCCAAGGACAATCTGTTTCGCAAGGGCAAACCCAAGGGCAAGGCTTCTGTGACGTTGAAAATTAAATCCGGTAAAACTCTAACGGAAACCCAGATACAGGGAATTGTCCATCTGGTTTCAGCGAGTGTCGGGGGAATTTCTGCGGAAGATGTGGTGGTGGTCGACCTGAAAGGTAATCTGCTTTCCGGTGGCATGGAGTCCTCTGTCGAAGCGATGATGTCGTCATCCAATTTCAAACATAAAACGCGGGTGGAAAGAAAACTTCAGCAAAGTATCATTAAAATGCTGGAAGATGCGTTGGGGGCGGGAAAAGTGATTGCCAAAGTCTCGGCAGAGTTGGATTTTGAAAAGGTGGAAAGAACCGAGGAAATTTATGATCCAGACTCTCAGGTCGTGAGAAGTGAAAACCAGGTTACTGAGTCCTCCACAGGTGCTACGCCTCCAGGAGGCGTTCCGGGCGTTCAGGCTCTGGTCCCATCGGGTGCATCTCCAGGTGGAACCGTTGGCCAGGCGGCGAAGCGGAATAAGTCGAATGCCATTACAAATTATGAAATAAACAAGGTTGTCCGGAGAGTCTCGAAACCGGTTGGCGAAATTTCAAAACTCAGTGTCGCGGTGATGGTCGATGGCTCCATGGCGGGAGACCCACCGGAATATCAGGCTCGATCCCAGGAGGACATGGACAAGTACCTGCAAATCGTCCAGTCTGCTGTGGGATTTGATCAGGACCGGGGAGATGTCATCCAGGTTGAGAACATTCAGTTTGACCGGTCCGAGTTGGAAATGCAGAAGGAAGATATCGCCCGGTCCGAACAGATTGACCTGGGCATGGAAATCGGAAAACTGGTGGTGGGTCTAGTATTCCTCATTCTGTTTTTCACCAGGGTCATCCGGCCTATCATCAATTGGATGACGATGACGGTGGAAGTGATGCCGGAAGCGGATCAATTGGGCGCAACAGAATTTGACGCAGTGGATGAAGAGAAACAACGCCTCAGTGAAATGGCTTCCGAGTCGGCTCACATTCGTGATTCAGTGGCGGAGTTTGTTTCTAATGATCCCAAATACACTGCCAGCGTGATCCGAAAATGGATGCGGGAAAAAGAACCTAAAGCTAAAAGTTAAGGCAGGTTGATTATGGGAATCAGTGAGCAGAAAAAAACCCGGCAAAAAACTATTGCCGTGTGCAAGAAATTGCAAGAAGATGGAAGAATCATTATAGACCAAGGAGAAGCCATTGTCTGATTTACGCAGTGCATTTATCAAAAGTAATCTTGAACCGGAACGGGAAGGAGAAAAGGAAGGCGAATCTCCAAATGAGGTGCGCTCTTTTGAACTGGATGAGTTGAATATCCAGGATTCTTCCATGAGGCGTGGTTTCACCTATGATTCGGAAAATGCCCGAAACTTTGATCAGGCCAATGTCACGAAAGCCAAGGAGGGAGTAAAAGAACTTCTCAAGGATGCCCTGGACAAGGCAAAAAGACAATCCCTGGAAATCAGGGCTCATGCCAAAAAAGAAGGTCACGATGAGGGCTACAATGATGGATTTAAAAAGGGAGAAGAAGCCGCTAAAGAGGAATTCAGCCCTTTTCTGGAAACGATACAGGGTTTGATTGCGGATTTGACCGTTTTTCGCAAAAACATGTATGACAAAGGGGAGCGGGAGATGATCGAAATGGTGGTCGGCCTAGCGAAAAAGGTCATCCATTTCGAGTTTTCCACACGGGATGATGCGGTGCAGGAGATGATCCGATTGGCCGTTCAATCGGTGCTGGACCGTGAGTCGATGGTCATCAAGATCAATCCTGCGGATAAAGGTTATGCTGAAAGCTTTCGTCCTGAATTGCACCATCTGTTCAGTGAAATTAAAAATATTACTTTTGAGGCACATTCCGGAGTAGAGCGGGGTGGCTGTGTTGTGGAAACTAATTTTGGTGTGGTCGATGCCAGAATGGATAAACTGGGAGAACAGATGGACCGCATCCTGAACCTCGCTCCACCACCCCCTGACGAGTTGGTTTCTGCATCAAACCTTCAAGAGGATTCCGCAACGGGCACTGAAGAAGAAACCGCAACGGAGGAGTCAGGCGAAATCCTGGCGCAGGATTCCGCAACGGGTACTGAAGAAGAAATTACCGAGGAGGAGCCAGGCGAAACCCCGGAGCAGGAAAACGATCCAGAAACCGAGTCCCCTGAAGAAACGAATTGAGTAATTATGGATACCGTGATTGATTTAAAAAAATACAGTTCATTTATCAATAAAACCGATTTTGTAAAGAAAACGGGAAAAGTGAATCGGGTTATTGGCCTGGTCCTTGAAGGTGATGGCCCGGCGGTATCAGTGGGAAGCCTCTGCACCATCTACCCTAGTAACCGGCCGCCTATTCAAGCCCAAGTGGTAGGCTTTCGAGATCAAAGTACCTTGTTGATGCCTCTTGGCGATATGCTTGGAATTGAGCCAGGAAGCCTTATTGAAGCCACAGAAGAATCCCCTACCTATAAACCCAGTGATGGATTGATGGGGAGAATCCTCGATGGTAACGGTCAGCCTATTGATGGCAAAGGACCGATTCCTTTTGGGACTGAATATCCAATGATGGGCAGTCCGGTGAACCCACTGGATCGAAGACGCTTGAGGGAGCCGTTGGACGTAGGGGTGCGGGCTCTCAATGGACTACTTTCTTTTGCCAAGGGTCAGAGATTGGGAATCCTTGCTGGAACCGGAGTGGGTAAGTCGGTTCTGATGGGAATGATTGCCCGAAACACCAATGCCGATGTGAACGTGATCGCGTTCATTGGTGAAAGGGGCAGAGAGGTCAAGGAATTCATTGATGAAAACCTGGGTGAGGAAGGTCTGAAACGGTCCGTGGTGATTGCCGCAGCTTCCGATGAGCCTCCGCTGGTCCGACTTCGCGGAGCCTATATCGCAACGACCATCGCTGAATATTTTCGTGACCAGGGAAACGATGTTATGCTGATGATGGATTCGGTCACCCGCTTTGCTCTGGCGCAAAGGGAGATTGGTCTTTCTGTTGGAGAGCCTCCCGCCACACGGGGATTTACGCCTTCGGTATTTTCCTTGCTGCCTAAATTACTGGAGCGCGCCGGAACTTCATCAAGCGAAGGCTCGATAACAGGCCTTTATACGGTGCTGGTGGAAGGGGATGATTTGAACGAGCCCATATCAGATGCCGTGCGAGCCATTCTCGATGGACATATTGTGCTAAGCCGCGAGCTGGCTATGCATAACCATTATCCTGCCATTGATGTTCTGAACAGTGTCAGCCGCCTGATGATTGATGTTGTCTCCAAGGAACACTATGATTTGTCCATGAAGTTCAAGGATATTATGGCGACTTATAAGTCGGCTGAGGACTTGATTAATATTGGGGCCTACACCCGTGGCAGTAATCCCAAAATTGATCGGGCTATTCAAAAATACGACCTCATGATGCCCTACCTCAAGCAGGGAATTTTTGAAGGAATTGACTGGCGAACCAGTATGAATGAATTGAAAAAGATTCTGGAGGATTAAACTTGAGTTTCCGATTCGACATCATTCTTCGTTTGAGGAAGAATAAGGAAAACCTCCTGAAGAGGGATATGGGGCAGATTAACGCCCTCTATCAAAGGCAACAGGATCAAAAACAGTTCATGCAGGATACTACTGAGAGAAGCAGAGATGAGTTGAATCAGAGGAAAAGGTCAAATGCCGGTGTTGAAACAATGATCCTGTATGATAATTTTTTTCAGGGAATCCAGGCTCAAGAAGAGAGGCAAGATGGAATAATCTCGGAAATTACCACCAAGCTTGAGGCTAAGCGGGAAGAAGTGGTTGAGGCCATGCGCAAGCGCAGAACCCTGGAAATTTTGAAAGAACGAGATATTTTGAAAGAGCGAAAAATCAGAGAAAAGAAAGAAACGGCGATTCTGGATGAGGTGGCTTCCAATCTCTGGGGAAGAAATTTATAAGGGGCGCATCATGAAATTTAAAACAATTTTTGTTTTTATGCTTGCTATAACTTTCCTTCTGGCTGGAAGGTCCGACAAATACTTTGCCGGAAACCTGGAGCCCGGCATGGCTTATGCCCAGGTGAAACAGCTCAATGAAGAGACTGAGAAGGCCCGGGAGAAGAAAAAACTATTCCCGTTGGAGGCGCAGGAAGAGGAGGTTAAGAAAAAAGAAAAACTCAAATTGCCAGGCCAGATGCCTGCGGTCAGCCCTGAGACGTTTAGAATGATAGAAACCATAGAAAATAAGAACCGGGAGCTGAAGGAACGGGAAGAGGCATTACGTATCAGGGAAACCCGGCTTAAGGCGTTGGAAACCAAAATCCGAAAGGACCTGGATAAAATTGAGAAAAACATTTCCGAATCGAAAGAGCAGATGGGAATTCAAGACGAAAAGACCAAGGAAAATGTGGAAGCTTTGATCAAAGTTTATTCCAGCATGAAACCGGAAGAGGCGGCTAATCTGGTCGAAGCCATTGATGAAGGTCTTGCGTTGCAAATTATTTCGGGAATGAAAAGTAAAATCGCAGGGCAGGTTTTAAGTAATCTGGATGTTAAAGTCGCGAAACGAATCAGTGAGAATCTGGCTGGCAAGAGAGATAAACCGAAGCCTGGTTCCCCTGACAACTAGCCACCAGCGTGACGCTGGACTCAGCTTGCAATAGCGTTATTTGGTAGCCGTGATATTCATCCTCAATCTTCGTGCCCCGCAGGGGTAAAAGAGTTGTCTCGGCTGAAAGAGCTCTTGCCAGTTCCCTCCCACGGGAGTGGTCCAGGCGTACTTTCTTCCATTCAGCTCTTCAAGCTTTTAGCGGTGTCATGAGCTTCCGGGTTAGTCATGCCAAAAGATATGATCATCTTCAGCCCTTCTTCCACAGACATTTTCAGGGCAACGGCATCCTTCTCCGGGACCATGAAAAGAAAGCCTGTCGTCGGGTTGGGTGATGTGGGAACAAATACATTCAGCATTTTTTCGCCTGACGCATCTTTGATATCTCCCGGAGTGTTACAGCATACGATCCCCAGAGTTTTTAATGGCTCGCGGGGGTAGGTGATAAGCACCATTTTTTGGAAACTGGCAGTTTCAGCCAGGGAGATGGTGTCCACAACCTTTTTGATGCTCGTATAAATAACCCGAACCACTGGGATTTTGTGGAGAATTTTTTCCCCCAAAGCCACAACTTTTTTCCCGATAAAGTTTGTCCCAAACAGTCCCACCCCAATAATAAACAGGCCAAGTAAGAGAAACCCCATGCCTGGGATATGCCACTCCTGCATTAAATGCAGGCCCTGAGGCCCAAAGATTCCTTCGATTGCAGGTGCCATGGCCCTGTCCACGCGGGTGATGACGAAAGACAGGATCATATAGGTCAGTCCTGCTGGAATAGTCACCAACAAACCGGCGATCAGATTTTTTTTGAATGCTTTTTTGAACATGGGTGGATTCCCGGACCCGTTTTTTTATCTATTTCAGGGTCTCAATATGCTTTTTGACTTTAGCGGACAATGCCGAATGACTGGTTGAGCCGAGCTCGACAAAACGTCGGTAAAAATGAATCGCGGATTTTAAGTTCCCTTCCTCTTCGTATAGTACAGCTAGATTATAATGGGTACCGGCATGAGCCAGGTTGATTTTGAGAGCCTGATTCAGAATAGATTTGGACTTTTCCAACTGGTCTATACGTTTATAGGCTACCGCCAGATTGTTCAACGCCTCCAGATTCTTAGGATCAATTGAGAGCGCTTTCTGGTAATTCCGAATCGCTCCATGGAAATCTTTTTTCGCATAGTATACCACGCCAATATTGTTATAAGGCTTGGCATAATTAGGATTTAAATAAATTGCCCTTAGGAACTCCTCAATAGCGCGGTCATACTGGCGTAATTCCTTATAGATCACTCCTATATTGTTGTAAATATCGGGGTTTTTGGTATCAAGTTCCACGGCTTTGGAATAATTTGTCAAAGCCTTTTCCCAGCTTCGGGACTGTTGATAAAAAATTGCCCGATTGAAGTAATAATCACTGTTTTTAAAAATATCCGGTTCTGGTGTAGTTGGAAATGGCGGTTCCTTGGTTTTGGGTGCGGCGGGAATCCTGATAAAGGTTTCCGGTTTGATTTTTTTTGATGGTTCCGTTTTCGCTGTTTTATTTTTTTCAGGGACTTTGGCAGCAGGTTCTTTTTCCGCGGGTGGGTATAATTCCGCTGGGGCTTTTTCCGGAGTTGAAGGTTCAGCTTTGGCAACACGTGCCGATTCCTGTGCTGCGGATTTTTCCGTAGAAGGTTTCTTTTTAGGCCCAGGTACCAGCTTGGGTTTGACTACGTTTTCCTCATTTTCCAGAACAGGGACTTCTTTCATTCCCGGCTCGATTATCGGGATATTGCCGGGCTTCTTTGCAGGAACCGTGCTCTGGGGAACTGGCGGAGGAACGGGTTTAACAGGAGGGGCAGGAGCTTTTGCCACCACAGGTGGCGAGTCCTGTCTTTTATTGCGACCTAAAGGATTTGCCAGCAGTAGATATGCCAGGATCGAGGCTGGCACAACGATAAGAACTACAAACCGTCTTACTTCTTTGGGGTTAACTTGGTAGAAGACTTGGTTTTGGAGCCCAGGTTCTTGAGAAGGTTTATTCCCGGACTGATGTTGAATGATTTTTCTTTTACGGCCTTCTTAAGGCTGTCTGCGATCAGGCTCAAGGGGCACCCCTCTCAACCGGCGGTGGATACGGATAACAGTATGGGTTTCCGGCCTGAAAATTTTAAGGCTTTCAAGTTAACTTTTGCGGAATTAAGATCTTTGAACGGACCCACATAAACAATATACCAATCTTGCCCGGCTGAAACTGCTTTTTTCCAGAACGTGTCAAAGCCGCCGGCTATCAATTCTGCCACATGTTCATCCGCTTCCGCTTGCGTTTTAAGTGAGTAGACCTGAATGCGGTAGTTCCCTCCACGCTTGCTCGCCGCACCAGAATTTTCGATGTTGGACGGTTCCTGGGCCGCCGCTACTGGAACGGAAGCCGGTTGAACGGTTTCTTCCCTGGACTGTGCCAACACTGGTTCCACTGGTTCCGTTGCGGCTGGAGTTTGGGGAGAGGTGGGTAAAACTTCCGATTTGCTTTGCTCAGGTTTGGGTGCCGAAGGCTCTGGAGTAACAGGACTCTTCCTGTCCATGGTGGATGTTATAGCGGCAGGGTTTTTCTTTTGAAACATTGGTGACAGGGAAAAATTTATGTTCCCTGGTTCCATTTTAGCGAAGATGAAGAATGTCAGTCCGGCAATAAAAAATAACAGGGAAGCTAATAAGGGCAGTTGTGTTTGCAGAAAGCGTTTCAAAAAATAATTTTTATTTTCCTGGCCCAGGAGACTTCGAATGGCTTCCCGCACGTGTTGCCGGTCAATTGTATCGACCTGTGTATTATATCCTGCAAGAAGGGCGCGATCGCAAACGAGGTTTATCAAACGGGGGTAGCCCATTGAATATTTGTAAATCTCTTTATGAGCCGACTTAGCAAAGCTAACCTGGGAAGCCGCGCCAGCTACGAGAATTCGATGGGAAATATAATTTTCTGCTTCTTCCTGGGTCAGAGGCGAAATTTCATAGCGGATCGAAATTCTCTGGTTCAACTGTTTTAACGTGGGGAGCTTCAGCTTTTCGTTTAGTTCCAATTGCCCTACGAAAATGATTTGCAGAAGCTTGTCTTTTTCGGTCTCGAGATTGGATAGAATCCGAAGCTGCTCCATGACATCAAGAGACAGGTTTTGCGCTTCATCAATTATCAGTACCGTGGATTTTCCATGTTCATGCTGATTCAGGAGGAATGCGTTCAAGGCATCGATCAGTTCTTTTTTTGAGGCACTGTTTATCCAAACAGGATCTGCTTTCATCGAATCTTCAGAGGGGGCAGGGTCCAGTTCGATAGAAATCTCCTCGCCGGTGTAATCATCTTCGACCACACCCACAGGCTGTCTTGCATGGAGTGATTTTATGCGAAGGTCTTGGATAATGTTTCGCAAAAGGTCCATGTCAGAAAGCATGGGATTCAGGATGAGGGCGACTTCGACTTTCTCATCAAGCCTGTCCAGCAGACAACGGCATAGCGTTGTTTTCCCGGTTCCGACATCACCAGCGATGACCATAAACCCTTCCCGCTGTTTGATGCCATAGAGCATATGATCCAGTGCCCCCTGGTATTGCTTGCTCATGTAAAGGAATTTCGGGTCCGGGGTTAAGCTGAACGGCTTTTCCTTGAACCGGTAAAAATTTTCGTACATTAAAAATTACCTTTTGAATGAGGGAGTCACTATGCGGTCCGTGATAACATCGTACCCTGAGCTTCTCAGCTGACTTTGCGTACTTAAAAATTTATCGTCAATGGTTTTGCCGACCATGATTTCCGGGGTCAGCAGAATCGCCAGCTCTGTCTTGGCCACCGTTTCCTGGTTCCAGTGGAACAGTCGCCCCACATAAGGAAGGGCACCTAAAAGGGGCACGGAGTTGTCATCGACTTCTTTTTTGGTTTTCATCAGGCCCCCGATAACAATGGTCTGCCCGCTCTGCGCCAGAACGATATTGTTGGATTCGCGCACATCAAGAATAGGCACTACGTTTATTGCGTCAGGAGAGGTTCTTTCGCCGGATTTTTCTGTGATGCTGGTGTTGATGCTCATCATGATCTGCCCGTTTGGGTTGATCTGGGGAATAACATCGAGCACGATGCCGATAGTGATTGCTTCGGGGATGTATTCGGTTGTGGCGGCGGATGTTGTCGTCGCCGCAGTGACTTCCGGTCTAAAGAAAATATCTTCGGTTCCCACCTTGATCACGGCACGTTGGTTGTTCAGGGTTGCTATTTTCGGACTTGAAAGTACACTTACCTGCCCCTGCTTGGATAAAGCATCGACAACAAGGCTGAAATTGCCTGAAGCAAGGGTATAGGCGAAATCGGCGGCACCGGCCAGGCTTATCTGGTCTGGGCTTGTCCCCCCTGAATGCGAAATAGTGAACGGGCTCACATTCCCCCAATTGATTCCCAACTGGTAATCATCGTTTAAAGTTACTTCGATGATTCTCGCCTGGATAAAAACCTGCCGTTGAACGGAACCCTCTATCGCTTCCAGAAATTCAGCCACCTGAAGCAAAACCTCCGGATAATCTTTTACTACGATCATTCCGGCTTGCCGGTTGACAACCAAGAACGCCCTTTCTTCATCACCTTCCTCGACAACAGGAGTTGAGCTCTCATCAGCAGACCCGGAAGATTCCTCCACCGTAGAAGAGGAGTCTCCGCCTCCTCCCAATAAGCTTGCAACCAGGTCTGATGAATCGCTTCCCTCGGAAGTCGATGAATCAGCGCTTGCGGAATCTTCACTCGAACTTTCACCACCCTCTGTTGTTGAAGCCGAAGGTGTTACCAGGTTTTTTAGTCCGTCTAATATTTCGGTCCAGAGATCGGTTTCTTCTGAAGCCTCTATGCTACTGGTGGATCGGGTATTCGCATCGCTTTCCCCGGAAGACCCGCCGGAGCTTGAGGTAGTGCCAGAAGTTCCGGAACTGGATTTTAATACGCTACTCCCCTTCCTTTTGGAAATTACGTAATTCAGGAAAAAGGTTCGAGTTTGCATTTCTTCACGCCGAACACGGATAAAGTCCCCATCGATTTCATATTCCAGATGCAAAGGAGGCAGTAAGCTTCTCAGGGCTTCTTCCAGAGTCACGTTCTTAAGATCCACAGATGCCAGTTTGTTCACACCCGGAGCAATGATAATATTCTGCTCGATTTCCTGAGACAGGGCGAACAGCACATTTTTGATATCTACTCCTCGGGCCGACATGGTGAAACGAAGTCCTTTTTCTTCCTGTTCTCTAGGTTCCAAAACGGGTTGGATTTCTGTCAGCTCTTCTGGCAATTCGTTTTTGGCGGGTTTTGATTTTTCAAGAGGAATTGTGACTTCACGGGTTTTAGGTTTCTCCGCTCGGTCCTTTTGAGCTTGGCTAGGCACAATGTCCTCTTTTTTGGATAAACCTAAGGAGGAACACGATACGAGAGCTAGGCTCAAAGCCAGAATTCCCGCACTCCAAAATGCCGGTGTGAATGTATTTTTAAGGGGCATGGTAATTTTTATAAATTTAAACAAATTTATATTAAATTAATGTACAACTAAAAACGCCATAAGTCTAATAAAATCTGTGTGTTTGTGGATATTTGGGCAGGGGAATTTTGAATCGTTGTATTCTAATTCGAGGTCTTACTTTCGGTTGTACTTTCGTAGCTTGAATCTGGATTTTTCGAGGACCAGGGTTTCCTCCTTTCCGCCTGCATCCAGAATGACCCGGTTGTCAAGAATGCTTAGCACCCGTTTTCCAAATGCGAAGTCACCTTGCATGAAATTTTCCCCGCTGATCGTAACGATGCGTTTACCGTTAATATCGAATATCGCCTGTAATACCAAGCTTTGTGGCTGTGCTGCGGGGATATTTTCCTTGGAATAAATACCCGGTGGAAGCTCGAAAGGGTTGACACGTGGTTCAATATCATTCGCCGCAGAAGCGGTTCCCGGTGCAATGGAAGTAAACAGAATAGCAAGCAGGTGTAACCCTCCCTTAAAATAGGACCATTGTAAATTAGAGTTCTCCGGCATAATGCGAAGCAAAAAGGAGAATGATAATGAAGAAGAGTCGTTATACAGAGAGTCAGATTATTAAAGTCCTGCAT
>Ga0233434_1000707_pt1 | contig 35908 bp, 27 predicted proteins | sample SI_122_August201_4_FD_182738 | JGI IMG/M metagenome (GOLD analysis project Ga0233434, IMG submission 182738) | Seawater microbial communities from Saanich Inlet, British Columbia, Canada - SI_122_August2016_120_MG | ecosystem: Environmental > Aquatic > Marine > Inlet | place: Canada: British...
GGACGAATGCCTGTTAGTTTATCTTTCGTCGTAACGGAAGATAAACTAACAGGCATTCGTCCTAGCGAATTCATATATTACATATGGCCTATTGCACAAACTGTCAAACTTCAACCAACGAGAGCCCCCATGCTGAACCAAGAGCAAGTCGATGCCTACCACCGAGACGGCTATATCACAGTTAATGACATTATCCCCCAGGAACAAATCGCCGCACTGCGCCAGGTATCCGACGAATTCCTCGAAAAATCGCGAAAAACCACCGAACACACCGACCTCTTTGATCTCGAACCAGAGCACAGCGCCGAGGAGCCGCGGCTACGCCGGCTCAAAAACCCCGAACGGCATCATCCGACCTTTGATAAGACCTTCCGCGACGACAACGTGCTCGACATACTCGAACAACTCATCGGCCCGGGTATCCGCCATTTCGGCAGCAAGCTCAATATGAAAAGTGCGGGTTTCGGCAGTGCGGTCGAATGGCACCAGGACTACGCCTTTACCCCGCGCACCAACGACGATATTCTCGTTGTCGGCGTGCCATTGGATGACATGGACGAGGATAACGGCTGCCTGCTCGTCGTGCCCGGCTCGCACCGTGGCCCCATCTACAGCCATCACCAGGACGATGTCTTCGTCGGCGCCGTCAGTGATCCAGATTTCGACCCCAGCCTCGTAGTGCCCATCGAACTCAAAGCCGGCGACATCTCGATCCACCATTGCCGTACTCTGCACGCCTCCCGCCCTAATATAAACCCCGAACGCTCCCGCCGTCTCTACCTCGAACAATACGCCGCCGCCGACTCCTGGCGGCTCAGGGAATTGCCCATCCAAGATTTCGCAATCTTCAACTCCTCTATGCTGCGCGGCGAGCCACCGACTAAACCCCGCTGGACCGACGTCCCTGAGGTACCGATGCCAGAAGTTGTGCGTCCAGGACTAGGCGGCTCGATCTACGAGAGCCAAACCCAACTTAAACAGCGGCTGATGGCAGAAGGCAAAGATAAGTGACCACCTTGTGCGCCGCCGCCGTCGGCCTCAAAGGCATGGGCCGCCAACATCTCAAGGACCTGGCCGCCGCAAATAGGCGATGACATCCTCGATCGCGATCGGCTGAGCCAGTGCCTCGCCTACGCAGCGTTAAAGGAATTGCAGACCAAGAGACAAGCCGTCTTTGACCAGCACTTGGTCAAGGTACTGGTCGATATCGTCTCGATGTTCCCGCTCGGCAGCCTGGTCAAGCTCAACAACAACGAGATCGGCCGCGTTATCCGCCCAGTCGCCAGCACCCCACCCGCCCGATGATAGTGAACTGCTACTATGCTCTAGGTCATAGATCCAGCGATCGAAGAAAAAGACGTGCAAAAAGCCCTCGATCAACACTCCGCCCCCAATTGACAAGTATCACCTATACTAAGTATATCTATTGGTATTTATCAAAAAACGCGCACGTTCGATTTTCGCCCTATCCCAAGGCAGGCTAGCCGTGTATAAGCAATGCATGTTGATCCCATTCGTCCTCTTCGGCCTTCTCTTATGCTCCGGCACCGCCCAGGCAGCCGACTGGCCCTCGTGGCGCGGTCCTTCGCAAAACGGCGTCTCCAGCGAGAGTGACCTTATCACCGAATGGTCCACCGAAGGCGACAACCTGATCTGGCATGCCAACTTTATCGGCCGCTCGACCCCCATCGTGCTCAATGGCCGGGTCTTTGTTATCGGCCGCCGCGGCGAGGGCATCGGCCAAGAGGGCATCGTCGCGGCCTTTGACGCGGAAAACGGCGAAAAGATCTGGGAGCACGCCTATAATATATTCCATACCACGATCCCCTTTAACCGCGTCGGCTGGGCCAGCCTGACCGGCGACCCCGAGACCGGCTATATCTACGCGCACGGTGTCGGCGGGCTTTTTCTCTGTTTCGACCGCGACGGCGAAGTGGTCTGGTCGCGCTCGCTGACCGAGGAATTCGGCCGCATCTCCGGCTATGGCGGCCGCGTACATACACCCGTCGTCGACGAGGACTTGGTCATCATCAGCTATCTCAGTTCCAACTGGGGTAGCCACACGCCCGGTCGCCACCGTTACTTCGCCTTCAACAAACGCACCGGCGCCGTCGTCTGGATCTCGACGCCCGGCGGAAAACCGCTCGACACGACCTACTCGGTACCCGTCGTCACCGAGATCGGCGGCGTGCGCATGCTGATCGGCGGTAACGCCGACGGCTCGGTCTACGCGATGAAGGTCCGCACCGGCGAAAAGATCTGGGGCTTTGCACTCAGTCGTCGCGGCATCAACTCCTCAGTCGTCGTCGGCAACAACAAGGTCTACGCCGCACACAGCGAGGAAAACCTCGACAATACCGCGCTCGGCCGCGTCGTCTGCATCGACGCCACCGGCACCGGAGATGTCACGGCAACACACGAGGTCTGGCGCTACGACGGCGTATTCGCCGGTTATACCAGCCCGGTATTACACGACGGTCGGCTCTATATCGTCGACAACTCGGCCAATATGCACGCGCTCAACGCCACGGACGGCACACCGCATTGGATCCACAATATCGGCACCGTTGGCAAGGGCTCGCCGGTCTTCGCCGACGGCCGACTCTACGCGCCCGAAGTCAACGGCCGCTTCACGATTATCGCCCCCGGCGACAAATCAGCCGAGACCATAGACAGCGATGTAATCCCCATGCCCGAAGGACGCGCAGCCGAATTTTACGGTGCGCCCGCCGTCGCCTATGGCCGTGTATATATCTCCACCGAAGCCGGCATCTTTGCCCTCGGCAACAAAAAAGCCAGATTCAAGGTCAAAAAGAGCAAAACCGATTACCCGCGCAGCAAAGCGCCTAAGAATGCCGCGGCGACACACTTACAAATCATTCCCGGCGAGATCGTCACCCAGCCCGGCGGCGAGGTCGAATTCAGTGTTCGGGCATTCGACGCGCAGGGCCGGCTCATCGGTCCCATCGACGCCGAGTGGACACTCGCCGGCCCCGTAGGCAAACTCAACGGCAACAAAATCGCCCTAGCCGACAAGCAAGGCGGCGGTACACTCACCGCCACTGCAGGCGACCTGACCGCCGAAGCTCGCATCGCCGTATTGCCGCCAGCCGAATACAGCGAAGACTTCGAAGGTTTTGCCGCCGACAAGTCGCCGATCTGGGTCGGCACCGGCAGCAAGTTCAAAATTCGCGCGCTCGCAGACGGCAACAAAGTCCTCGTCAAACCGCCCGCCGCCCGCGGCCTGCACCGCGCCAACACCTACTTCGGCACGCCCAACATGACCGGTTACACCATCCAGACCGATCTGCTAGGCAACAAAAAACGCCGCGCCGTGCCCGATATGGGCCTTATCGCCAATCGCTACACGCTCGATATGATGGGCTATCACCAACAATTGCAGATCCGCACCTGGGCCGCCGAGTTGCGCATGGCCAAGACCGTGCCCTTCACCTGGGAAACGGGCACCTGGTACACTATGAAGATGGACGTGCAAATCGAAGGTGATAAAGCCATCATCCGCGGTAAAGTCTGGCCGCGCGACGAAGCAGAGCCCGCCGAGTGGAGCATCGAAGCCGAAGACCCCTTACCCAACCGAACGGGCAGCCCGGGGCTCTACGGCTATTCTCCCGCCGAAATCTACTACGACAACCTGAAGGTCTGGTAATGAAAGAATTAATATGCAGCGCCGGCCTAGCCGTCGCCCTGCTCACCGCAATGAGCGTACCTATCCACGCCGAGACCAACATGTGGGGCGGCTCGCCGTCGCGCAACCAGGTCTCTGCGGAAAAGAACTTGCCCACAAGCTGGGATACCGAAACCGGCGCCAATATTAAATGGCAGGTCCCGCTCGGCTCGCAAACCTATGGAGGCCCGCTGGTCGTCGGCAATAAAATTTTCGTCGGCACCAACAACCAATCCGAGCGCAACCCCAAACACAAGGGCGACCGCGGCGTGATGATGGCCTTTAACCTGTCCGACGGCGCCTTCCTCTGGCAGATCGCGCATCCCAAGCTGCCCGCCGGCCGCGTCAACGACTGGCCGCAACAAGGCGTCTGCTCGACGCCCTATGTCGAAGACGATCGCCTCTATTATATTTCCAACCGCGCCGAAGTCGTCTGCCTGGACACCGAGGGTTTTCTCGATGGCGAAAACGACGGCCCCATAACCAGCGAGACCGACAGCGAAAAGATCGATGGCGACCTGATCTGGAAATACGACATGATCGCCGAGCTCGACGTCTTCCCGCACAACCTCGCCACCAGCTCGCCATTGGGCATCGATGGATTGCTTTTCGCGCTGACCAGTAATGGCGTCGACGAAGGCCACGTGCATATCCCTGCGCCTTTTGCCCCCAGCTTCGTCGCCTTCGACCTCGCTTCCGGCGAACTCGTCTGGGACAGCGCTCTACCCGGCGACCATATCCTGCACGGCCAGTGGGCCAACCCGGCCTATGGCGAGGCCGGCGGCCGCAAACAGGTCATCTTTCCCGGCGGCGACGGTTGGCTCTACTCGCTGGAGCCGAAAACCGGCGCGCTGATATGGAAATTTGACTGCAACCCCAAGGACGCGGTCTGGGAACTTGGCGGCCGCGGCACCCGCAACAACCTCGTCTCGACCCCCGTCTTCCACAACGGCGTGGTCTATATCGCCGTCGGCCAGGACCCCGAGCACGGCGAGGGCGACGGCCACCTGTGGGCCATTGACGCCAGCGGCACCGGCGATATCACTGAGACCGGCGCGCTCTGGCATTTCGGCGACGAGAACTACAAACGCACCGTCTCTACCGTCTCCATCGACGACGGTTTGCTTTACGCGGCGGACTTGAGCGGCTTCGTCTACTGCCTCGACGCCAAAACCGGCGAACACCACTGGACGCACGACACCTTCGCCGCGATCTGGGGTTCGCCCTTTGTTGCCGACGGCAAGGTCTATATCGGCGACGAGGACGGCGACGTCGACGTGCTCAAGGCCGGCAAAACACTTGAAGTCCTGCACGAGACGAATCTCGGCAGCGCGGTCTATACGACTCCCGTCGCACGAGATGGCATCATCTACATCGCCTCGCGCAATACGCTCTTCGCCATCGAGGCCGCAGGCAAATGAGCGTCGCGCAAGACAAACTCGACAACGCCAGCAGCGAGCTCGACGCGCATGTGCGCGAGATCGTGCAATGGCATTTCGACCCCGAGACGGGCTGCCCTTTCTGGCTCGACTACGCAAAAAAACTCGACTTCGACCCGTGCGAAAAAATCCATTCGTACGACGACCTAGCCCTCTTAGGCCACTTCGAAGACGAATGGCTGCGCGGCGGCCCGGTACGCCAGTGGGTACCCAAAGCCTACGCCAACGACCCCATTTACGTCTTCGAGACCGGCGGTTCGACCGGCCTGCCTAAATACCGCATCAACGTGCGCGACTTCCAGACCGACTATGCGCTCTATAGCGAAAGCCTCTCTGAAGAAGGTTTTCCCAAGGGCGCCGACTGGCTGATGCTCGGCCCCTCGGGCCCGCGCCGGCTGCGTCTGGCCGTCGAACACCTGGCGCAATTGCGCGGTGGCATATGTTTTATGGTCGATCTCGACCCGCGTTGGGTCAACCGGTTGATTCGCGACGGCAAGATGCGCGAGATGGAAGCCTATAAAGCCCATGTCGTCGACCAAGCCCTCAAGGTGCTCAAGGCCCACGAAAACGTACAATGTGTCTTCACCACACCCAAACTGCTCGAAGCGCTCTCAGAAAAAGTCTCGCTGCCGCAGTTAGGCATAAAAGGCATCTTTTGCGGCGGCACCGAGATGAACGCCCAATTCCACCGTTTCGCCCGCGAGGAGCTGGTGCCCGGCATCGACTTCATCCCGACCTACGGCAATACGCTGATGGGCCTCGCCTGCTGCAAACCCTTCGACCCGGTCGACGACTACGCCATCATCTATTATCCACCGCAGCCGCGCGCAGTGATCGAACTGGTCGATCCAGACGATCCCACACGCAAAGTCGACTACGGCGAAACCGGCCGCGTCATGCTCACAACCCTAACCAAAGAATTTTTCATGCCGCGTTTCTTAGAGCGCGACGAAGCCGAACGCGCCGAAGCCATCGAACACTATCCTTGGGACGGGGTCGAGAACCTACGCCTGCTAACCCAGATGAACGAATCTGTGGTTGTCGGCGTCTATTAGGAAATACAGATGATCAATTTACCGCTATTGCGCGCCGGCCAGCCCTATACCAGCCTCGACACCGTCGAAGTATTGCATATCGCCACCGGCGAACCACTCGTCAATGTTAGCCAAGCCAATCGCGGCCTAATCGCCCGCGACTTGCTGGCGATGGGGAAAAACCGCGAGGCACTGCAAGCGCATTCGGTCGCCGAACTATTGATCATTTGTAAAAAAGCCGCCGAACTGTTCTCCACTGCAGAATTGCCCTTGGGCGACGGCACTCAGACCCCCGACGACTATATCGTGCAGGTCTCGGGCACCACCGGCCTACCGCAATCACTGGCCCGTGCCAATATGGCCAAGATCCACCTGGTTTTCGACGAAATGGCCGCCGTGCTCGACGGCCTTACCCGCGGTCTGGATCTAGCCGTCCTCGATACGGGCCAAAACATCCAGGACGGTCGCCCACTGAGCTATGTATCGCTCGCCCGCGCGTTGGGCTGTATCCTGCCCAGCAACTCGCCCGGCGTGCACTCGCTATGGCTGCCCGCGATTCCGCTCAAAACCCCCCTGGTCCTCAAACCCGGCCGCGAAGAGCCCTGGACACCCTACCGCATCGCACAAGCCCTAATCGCCGCAGGCTGCCCGCCACAGGCGCTGAGCTTCTATCCGACTGACCACGGCGGCAGCGCCGAGATTCTGCTGCGCAGCGGCCGCTCATTGCTCTTTGGCGGCGGCGCCACCGTCGAACCCTGGTTACAAGACCCCGGCGTGCAAATCCACGGGCCGGGCCGCAGTAAAATAATTATAGGTGCCGATAAAATAGACCACTGGGAACAATACCTGGACCTGATGGTCACTTCGATCGTCGCCAATGGCGGCCGGTCCTGCATAAACGCCTCTGGTATTTGGGTTCCCGCGCACGCGCGCGAAATTGCCGAGGCCCTCGGCGAACGCTTGAGCCAAATCCACGCCCGCCCGCTCGACGACCCGGAAGCACAACTCGCCGCCTTCGCCAATCCCGAGATGCCGCACAAGCTTTCGGCGTTGATCGACGCGCAAATGGGCAATGCAGCCCAGGACATGGCCAGGGGCAAAAACGAACGCGTAGCCGAAGCCGGCGGCGGCACCTTTCTCAATCCAACATTGATTCACGTCGACAACTACGAACACCCCTTGGCCAATGGCGAGTATCTCTTTCCCTTCGCCGCTGTCGTCGAAACCCCACAGCAAGCGCTGGTCGAGCGCATCGGCCCCACGCTAGTCGCCACCGCGCTCACCGAAGATGAACAACTGATCCAGCAGTTATTAGCCTCGCCGCATGTCGAACGCCTCAACCTCGGCCCGATCCCCACCAACAAGCTGTCCTGGGACCAGCCGCACGAGGGCAATCTCTTCGATTTTCTCTACCAGCAGCGAGCCCTGCAACGCATGGCGGGCTGAACCGACGTGCAGTGCATCCACTTATACTTCTCCGTATTCCTGTTTATCACCGCCACCGCCTACGCCGACACCTGGAACACCTTCCGCGGCAATCCGCAACTGACGGGCGTAGCCGCAACCGCCCTGCCCGACAATCTCCATCTCCTCTGGACCTACACCGCGCAAGACGCCATAGAGTCCACCGCCGCCATTCACGAGAACACCGTCTATGTAGGCTCTCTCGACGGCCAACTCTACGCCCTCGATCTCATCACTGGCTCATTAAAATGGCAATACCAAGCCGACGGTGAGATCAAATCGTCACCCACCGTCGACGACAGCACCGTCTACTTCGGTGACGAGCACGGCACCTTCCACGCCGTCGACCGACAGACCGGCCAGCCGCGCTGGACCTTCGCCGCCGAAGCGGGCATCACCTCCTCGGCTAATCGCGCACAAGGGCACCTCTATTTCGGCTCTTACGACCAACATCTCTACTGCCTCAACGCGGCGACTGGGGCACAGACTTGGAAAATCGCCACCGACGGATATATTCACAGCACGCCGGTGCTCTACGAAAAAAATGTGGCGGTAGCTGGATGCGATGGTGTCTTGCGCCTACTAGACCTAAACGACGGCAGCGAACGCCAACAACTCGCCATGGGTACCTATGTGGCCGGCAGCGCCGCCGTACACGCGGGGCGGGCCTATGTCGGCACCTTCGGCAACGAAGTACTCGGCATTGACCTAGTCGCTGGGGAAGTCCTCTGGCGCTACCAGCACCCGGTGCGAAAATTTCCGTTCTACGCGTCGCCCGCCGCGACGAACGACGCGGTAATCATCGGCGGACGCGACAAGCTCGTACACGCGCTCGATCCGGAAACCGGGCAGGCGCTATGGACCTATCCGGCCGGTAGTCGCGTCGACTCGTCACCGGTCATCGCCGGCGACCGGGTCTATTTCGGCGCCGGCGCGCTGATTGCGCTCGAACTTAAATCGGGCACAGAGGTCTGGCGCTTTGAAACCGGCGCCCCCATAACTGCTTCACCCGCCGTTGCTGCCGGCCGCCTCGTCATCGGCGCCACTGACGGCGTACTCTACTGTTTCGGCCAAAAGGCAATAAGACAATGAGCGAACCAACCACAACACCCGGTGCCGACCCGGCGACCACCCGCATCAACCGCGACGAAACCGAAGTCGGCAGCGTCTTCGTATCCAATTACCCGGCTTATTCGTTCTGGGACGAAGAGGACGTGCCCAAGGCCCGGCAAGCCCTCGCATCACCGCCAAACCCCGATAGCCAACTCGGCCTCTACCTGCATATCCCCTTCTGCCGCAAACGCTGCAAGTTTTGTTATTTCCGCGTCTACACCGACAAAAACGCTGACCAGATCCAAACCTATCTCGACGCGCTCGCCCGCGAGGTTGAACACTACGCGCAACAACCCGCAATACAGGGCCGGCCCCTGCACTTTGTCTACTTCGGCGGCGGTACCCCTTCTTATATCAGCTCGCGCCATCTACGCGCGTTAGTCGAACGCATCAAAGACGTCATGCCCTGGGACCAAGCCGACGAAATCGCCTTCGAGTGCGAACCCGGCACCCTGACCAAGGCCAAGCTCGAAACGATCCGCGATATCGGCGTCACCCGCCTCAGCCTCGGACTCGAAAATCTCAACGACGAAATTCTGCACCACAACGGCCGCGCCCACGTCAGCAAGGAAATTTACCAGGCTATGCCGTGGGTCAAGGAACTCGATTTCGACCAGGTCAATGTCGACTTGATCGCCGGTATGGTCGGCGAAACCTGGGAGCGTTGGCGCGAGACAGTGCAAAAGACGATTGATCTCGACCCCGATACCGTCACCGTCTACCAGATGGAACTGCCCTACAACACCGTCTATTCCAAAGACCTGCTCTCCGGCGATAGCGAAGCCATCCCGCTGGCCGACTGGAAAACCAAACGCGCCTGGCACGCCTACGCCTTCGAACAGTTCGCCGCCGCCGGTTATACGCGTTCGAGCGCTTATACCATGAAGAAGACGCCCGAAGCTCGCTTCGTGTATCGCGACGCGGTCTGGACCGGCCAAGACATGATCGGCGCCGGCGTGGCCTCCTTCTCCCATATGAACGGCGTCCACTACCAGAACGCGCCGCGCTGGGAGGACTATCTCGGCACGATTGACCGTGGCGACCTGCCCCTGCACCGGGCTTTTGCCACCAACCGCGACGAACAACTCATCCGCGAACTGATCCTGCAACTAAAGCTCGGCGCGATCGACCCGGCCTATTTCCGTGCAAAATTCGACGCCGATATCATCGACCGCTTCGGCCCAGTATTCAGCGGGTTGCGCGGCGAGGGCCTATTGAATTTCGACGCCAGTTCGGTCACGCTGACCGACGAAGGCCTAATGCGCGTCGATCAAATGCTGCCCGACTTTTACGAGGCTAAATACTGCAACGCGCGTTATACCTAAGTCCGCCACGGAGCACCCCTATGAGAAGATTATTCACCATCGCGGCCATCTTACTTTTCGCCGCCACGGCACAGGCCGCCGATTGGCCACAATGGCTCGGCCCCGAACGCAATGGTGTCTCCGGCGAAACCGGCCTTATGCAGAGCTGGCCCGCAACAGGACCCGTCGTGCAATGGCGCGTCCCGCTCGGCAAGGGCTTCTCCGGCATCTCCATCGCCGATGGGCGGATCTACACTATGTACGCGGCGGACGGTGACGAGTACGCAATATGCCTTGACGCACAAACCGGCGAAGAAATTTGGCGCTACCGCACAGGCCCCTATTACAAAGAAAGCCAGGGCGGCGACGGCCCGCGCTCTACGCCCACCGTCGACGGAGCAACCGTCTATGTGCTCAGCGCCACCGGCAATATTTACTCGCTTACAACCGCGCACGGAGCGTTAATCTGGAAAAAGGACCTGACCGCCGAATTCGACAGCGAAGTCCCCAAATGGGGGTTTAGCACCTCTGTCCTGGTCGAGGGCGATCTACTCTTGCTCGAAGCCGGCGGCGTCGACGGCAACTTCGTCGTCGACATGGTCATCGACCGCACGACCTCGACCACCGCCGTAGCGCTCGACAAGGCCACTGGCAACACCGTCTGGACCGCGCTCGACGAGAAGATGAGCTACTCCTCGCCCGTCGCTTTTACTGCCGCAGGCCAACATCAGGCCGCCTTTTTCACCGCCTATTCGCTCACCGGACTGGCTCTCGAGGACGGCCGCCAACTCTGGCAACTGCCCTGGAAGACCCGCTGGGACGTTAGCGCTTCAACCCCGATCTTTATCCCGCCCGATAAGCTCTTTATCTCCACCGGTGACGACAGCGGTGCCGCCGTCCTACAAGTCACCGGTAGTGGTGACGACATTGCCATCGAAAAAATCTGGCAAAACAAAAGAATGAAAACCCATTTCGGCACAGCTATTCACTACCAGGGCCACCTCTATGGCTTTGATAAATCGATCCTCAAATGCCTCGATGCAACAACCGGCGAAGAAAAATGGAAAAGCCGCGGCTACGGCAAGGGCAACTTGCTTATCGCTGACGGCCACCTCTTTATTCTAAGCGAAGAAGGCCAACTCGGCCTAGTCGAGGCCACCCCCGAAACTTTCCGCGAGAAAAGCAAAAGCCAGATCTTTAACGGCCGCTGTTGGACCGTCCCCTCGATCGCCGACGGCCGGATCTACGCCCGCGACGAAAACGAAATTGTCTGCCTCGACGTGCGAAAGTCGGTGCAATGAGAACGGGGAAATTCAATCATCGGCTATATCTCGGTTTACTCGTTATTAGCAGCGCCTTGCTCACCCAAATGGCACTCGCCCAAGAAGAAACGAATGAGTCACAAGCAGCACAAATGAATGCAGCGAAGGTCCCGAATCAGTCGAGTTGGCAACCTGTAAGTTGGTATCAGTGGCTCGGCCCCCAGCGCAATGGCATCTCACCAGAAACGGGCCTATTCGACGATACACCGTCTTTTAGCGAAATCTGGCGCGTCAAAGCCGGCCCCGGTTTTTCGGGGCTCTCTGTAGTCGATGGCAAGGCTTACACCATGTACGCCAAAGGCCAAAGCGAGTACGCAGTATGCCTCAACGCGGCAACGGGTGAGGAAATATGGGCAACGCGAACCGGAGGGCTTTTTGCCAATTCAATGGGCGGCGACGGCCCACGCGCAACGCCAACGGTCGTCGGCGACCGGGTCTTTACCGCCAGCGCGCAAAGCGTGCTCTACGCACTCGACGCCGAGACTGGTGCCATAATCTGGAGCCAAGATCTGCCCAGCAAAATCGCCAGCGCCCGGGTCTCCGAATACGACTGGGGGTATAGCGCATCGCCTCTAGTCGAAGAAGGGCGCGTACTAATCGAGTCTGGCGGCAAGAACAACCGCTCCTTGGCGGCTTTCAACGCAGAAGACGGCAGTCTGTTATGGACTTCCGGCAGTGACGAGATGGGCTATTCGTCACCCATCGGCATAGACTTCGCCGGCCAGCGTCAGGCTGTTTTTTTCACCGGTGAAGGTCTGATGGCCGTCGCCCCGCAAAACGGCCAAGTTCTTTGGCGCCACCCATGGCCGACCGACCACAAAATCAACGCCGCAACACCCGTCTTCGTGCCGCCGGACAAGATCTTCATTTCAACCGGCTACGGCGTCGGCGGCGCGCTCGTGCAACTTATAGCCGACGACGAACGCACCACGACAGTACTGGTATGGAAAAACAAGTCGATGAAAAATCACTTTGCCACTTCGGTCTACTACCAGGGCCACCTCTACGGCTTCGATGAATCGATCCTCGTCTGCCTCGATGCGACAACCGGCGAGGAAAAATGGAAAACCCGCGGTTATGGCAAAGGCAGTCTGATCATCGCCGATGGCCACCTGGTCATCCTGGGCGAAATCGGCAATCTCGGCATAGCGGAAGCCACTCCCGATGCCTTCCGCACAAAAGCCACTCGCCCCGTTTTTGACAGCAAGTGCTGGACCAATCCCTCGCTCGCCGATGGGCGTATCTACCTGCGCGACGAAAAAGAAATAGTCTGTCTCAATATCAATCAATAATCCAGGAATACCATGAATCTTCTGTTTACCTGTTGTCTATTATTCGCATCGACCTTCGCGCACGCGCAAACCACTCCAGACTCGTTGCACGTAGTCGACGAACTCGTCATCACCGGTTCCAGGCTAAAAATACCGCATAACAATAGCGCCGTTAAAATGCTATTGCCCTTGCACAAAACTCCGCTCAGCATCGGCGTAGTGGACGAAGCACTGATCGAAACCCAGGACGGCGCCACCTTGAGCGACGCGCTGGCCAATGTCAGCGGCATCGGCGTGCACAGCAATTTCGGCGTACACGATCTATTTTACCTGCGCGGCTTCGACTCGCTCAGCAATGGCCTAGTCCTTTCCGACGGCGCCCCCGAACCCGAAGCGACCTTCTACCAACTCTACAATGTGCAACGCGTCGAAGCCCTTAAAGGCCCCGGTGCCTTTCTCTACGGCGGCAACCCGCTCTCGGGCACCATCAATATGGTCCGCAAGCGCCCCGACCCCACCGGCAACTTCGCCCACATCAACGGCTCCTACGGTCGCTATGACGCCTATCGTGCGACCCTCGACGCCGGCCGCGTTGTATCCGACCGGCTCGCGTTGCGGTTCAATGCCCTTTGGCAAGACGCCAATGGCTATCGCGATGACAAAAAAAGCTCGATCCTCGCGGTTAATCCAGCACTGCGATTCAATATCAACGAGCGTTCCACCCTCAATCTCGATTTCGAATACCTCACGAGCGAACACCAATCCGACTCGGGCCTGCCCATCCTCAGCAATGCCCTGCCGAAGGTCCCGCGAACGCGTTCATACCAGTCGCCCTTTGATCTTTCCAAACAGACGATCCTACGCTTTCGCGCCGACTACGAATGGCGCATAAGTTCGAACTTTACGCTGCGCGACAAACTCTATTACACCAACTTGGACTGGCCTTCGCGCGGCACGCTCTTTAGCGGCGCTTTTCCCAACGCCGCCGGCTCGCTCGACCTGATCCGCACACTCCTGGATCTCAACGACGAGCAGACCATCATCGGCAACCAACTCGAAGGCCAGTTCACGTTGCGCACCGGCGACATCGAGCATCAACTCCTGCTCGGCCTTGAAATCACCGAGCACGCAGACGACTTCACCCTCGACGTAGCCCTGCTTTCGCAAATCGACCTTTTCACTCTCGGCACGAGTCTACCGGCCAACCTCGTCGACTTTTTCCCGCCCGAGGCGGGGACGGATTCGTTCCAGTTCCCACTGCCCGATCAGAGCACCAAGGGAGAAACCCGTTCGCAAACCATTGCCCCCTACTTCATCGACCACATTTCCTTCGGGCACCTCTTCGACCTCTTTCTCGGCGGTCGTTTCGACCGGCTCGATTACGAAGACAAGGCCACTGCGACGCAGCGCAACTACCAGCAATTAAGTCCAATGCTCGGCGCGACCTTTGCCGCCAGCGAACAGCTTTCGCTCTATGCCAATACCGGTCGCGCCTTCGCCGCGCCTTCAGCCCGCGTCATCGGTGACCGCAAAGCCGAAGAGAGCGCGCAATACGAAATCGGTGCGAAAGCGTTACTTCTCGACGGCAAGCTCAATGCCAACATCGCCCTTTTTAATTTGGCTAAAGAAAATATAGCCATCCCCGACGACAATGGATTGACGCAACAGATAGGCGACCAGCGCGCCCGGGGCCTCGAACTCGAACTGGCAGCACGCCCGGCGACAGCTTGGTATGTTCAGGGTACATACGCCTTCTTGGACGCGGAGTTGACGCGTTTTAACGAGTTTGTTCTCGTGCCTACCGCTACCGGTTTGATGCCCCAACTCTTCAACCGTAAGGGCAATACCCCGGCCTTCGCACCGGAACACCTGCTAACCTTGTGGGCCGCCCGCGATTTCGGCGAAAACCTCACCCTCTCCGGCGGTGCCCGCTATGTCGGCAGCCAATTCGCCGCCGAGGACAATATCTACCAAATCGAAAGCGCGCTGACCTTCGACCTCGGTTTGACCTATCGACAAGGCCCGGCGCTTCTGCGGTTGAACCTAAAAAACCTGACCGCCAGCGAATACGAGACCCGCGGTTTCGGCGCCGTATCGGTCATTCCCGCCGCCCCCTTAACCTTCAAAGCAACATTGGGCTATTCGCTGTGAGCAAGCACCAAGTCTCCAACCGCAACAGGCGATCTATACCGCAACTAGATCGCCTGTGCGCCCTACTCGGACCGGTGTTAGAACACAACGCCTTCTACCGGCAAAAGCTCAATGCGGCCGGCATCCAGCGGCCCGAGGACATAGGCAACCTTGCGGCCTATGGCGAAATGCCGTTTACCACCCGCGCCGAGCTTTCAAGCGACCAGGTGCTGCACCCACCCTATGGCAGCAATTTAACCTTTCCGGCCGAGAACTATACCCGTATCCATCAAACCTCCGGCACCACCGGCCAGCGTTTGCGTTGGCTCGACACAGCCGAGAGCTGGGATTGGTGGGGGCGCTGTTGGGCGGAAGTCTACCAAGGGGCCGGCGTCACGGCCGAGGACCGCATCTTCTTTGCCTTTTCCTTCGGACCCTTTATCGGCTTCTGGAGCGGGCACGAGGGCGCCAGCCGCATCGGCGCGCTGATCGTGCCCGGCGGCGGCATGTCCTCCGAGCAACGTCTCGACGCCATCGTCGAAAACGAAATCACCGTACTCGTCTGCACACCGACCTACGCCCTGCATCTGGGCGAGGTAGCCCGCGCGCGCGGGCTCGACCTGGCCAGCACCTCCGTTCGCACCACTATCCACGCCGGCGAACCAGGAGCGAACTTACCGGCCACCCGCCGGCAACTCGAAAAAACCTGGGGCGCCCGTAGTTTCGATCACGCCGGTGCCACCGAAGTCGGCGCCTGGGGTTTCGACTGCCAAGAACATTCCGGTCTGCATCTCAACGAAGACGAGTTTATCTGCGAAGTCATCGACCCGCAAAGTGGCAAGCCCGCCGAAGAAGGCGAACTGGTCATCAGCAACCTCGGCCGCATTGGCATGCCCGTTTTGCGCTATCGCACGGGCGACCAAGTGTCCCTCGACACAAGCCCTTGCGCCTGCGGCCGAATATATAATCGGCTGAAGGGAGGTGTCATCGGCCGCGTCGACGACGCGCTGATTATTCGCGGTATAGTCGTCTACCCCAGCGCGATCGAAAATGTCGTGCGGCAATTCCCTGCGATTTGCGAATTCGCCGTCGACATCCACCGCCACAAAAATCTCGATGAACTCGACGTGCGCATCGAATTAGCCGACGGCACCGACACCACCGACCAGTTTTCACAGGCGCTTTCACAGGCGCTCTCGCACCGACTCGGGCTGCGCGCCAACGTGCACATCACCGAACCCGACACCTTGCCGCGCTTCGAACTTAAAGCCCGGCGTTTCACCGACCACAGGAGAAAAAATTGAGCGACGTCATCGTTATCGGCGGCGGCCCCGCCGGCAGTACCGTAGCGGCGCTGGTCGCCGAGGCTGGCCACAACGTGCAACTTTTTGAACGCGAAAACTTTCCCCGGTTCTCCATCGGAGAATCGCTGATGCCCGACACCTACTGGACCTTCAAACGCCTCGGCGTGCTCGACAAGCTCAAAGCCAGCGCCTTTCCGAGAAAACACAGCGTGCAATTCTTCGGCAAGTCAGGTCGGGGTTCGGCTCCCTTTTATTTTTCTGATAACAACCCGCACGAAAGCTCGGTGACCTGGCAGGTCCAGCGCGGTAAATTCGACCTGATGCTGCTCGATAACGCGCGCGACAAGGGCGCCGAGATCCATCAAGGCGCCCGCGTACTCGAAGTCCTTTTTGACGGCGACCGCGCCATCGGCGTGCGCGCCAAGCTCGCCGATGGCCAAAGCCAGGACTTCACCGCGCCGATCATCGTTGACGCCACTGGCCAGAGCGCATTGATCGGCCGCAAGCTAAAGATCACCGAACCCGAAGCCCAGCTAAATAAGGCTTCGATCTACACCCATTATAGCGGTGGGCGGCGCGACGAAGGCAAGGACGAGGGCGCGACGCTGATCCTGCACACCGACAATGGGGACTCCTGGTTCTGGTATATCCCCCTGCCCGACGACATAGTCAGCGTCGGCGTGGTCGGCGCGATTGACTATCTGGTCCAGGGCCGCAAAGAAGACGCACAGACCATCTTCGAGCAGGAATTGGCAAAATGTGCCCCGATGCAAGAGCGCCTCCAGCACGCCGAACAGCTAATGCCGGCCAAGACCACCAAAGACTTCTCCTATCGCGCCAGCCGCACGGCCGGCGAAGGGTGGGTCCTAGTCGGCGACGCCTTCTGTTTTCTCGACCCGATGTATTCATCGGGTGTTTATCTAGCCCTCAAATCTGGCGAAATGGCCGCCGACGCCATTATCGACGCCATCACTAAAGGAGATTTCTCCGCCGAACAATTGGGCGGTTTCAGCCCCGAACTTTTGCGCGGCACCGAAGCGGTGCGCAAAATGGTCTACGCCTTCTATTCCAAGGACTTCAACTTCGGCGAATTCCTCAAACGCTACCCAGACTGCAAACAAGGCGTCATCGACGTGCTCAGCGGCAATCTTTTTAGCGAGCACGTCGAACCGATCTTCGGCCCAATGGGGGAGATGTGTGAATTGCCCAACGATATCACCTTGACGGGGTGACCTCTATTTACCTTTTATATTATTTATGAAGGCACTGCGATTAATAGCGCTGTTATGTTGCCTAGCCACCATCGCCACCGCACAAAATTGGCCGCAATCGCGCGGGGCCACCCCGCCGTCTTCGATGGGCACCTGCCCGACCTGGGCCCACCCCGCCGTTTTCGACGGCCACCTGCTCATCAAAGACATCGACCACCTCTACCTCTGGAGCACCGAATGAGCACCACTGTTCGTCGGCTCCTCTACCTGGGGATCTTCGCCCTCTATCTCCTCCACAACGACCTCTGGCTCTGGCACGACTCCAGCCTAGTCCTCGGACTCCCGGTCGGGCTCGTCTACCATATCGGCTTTTGCTTCGCCGCCATCGCATTGATGGCTCTCTTGGTCAACTACGCCTGGCCCACCGAGTTTGACGAGGAAGAGCAGACCCCATGACGACGACGATCATTTTCGTCTATCTGGGCATGGTACTATCGATCGGCCTGCTCTCCAACCGCCTCTTCCGCGGCACCGGCGAGGACTACTTCGTCGCCAGCCGCTCGATCGGCCCGTTTCTGCTCTTAATGTCGCTCTTCGGCACCAATATGACCGCCTTCGCCATTCTCGGCGCTTCCGGCGAGGCCTATCACAGCGGCATCGGTGTCTTCGCGTTAATGCCTTCGGGTTCGGCGCTGATCATTCCCGTTATCTTCTTTTTTATCGGCACCCGTGTCTGGGCGCTGGGCAAAAAACACGACTTTCTCACCCAAGTCCAGTATTTCCGCCAGCGTTGGGAATCCGACGGCTTTGGGTTATTGCTCTTTATCGTTATGATCGCGCTGCTGATCCCCTACCTGTTGATCGGCGTTATGGGCGGCGGCCTCACCCTGGCGCAAGTGACCAAGGGCGAGATCCCACAATGGGCCGGCGGCCTGCTCGTCTGTCTGGTGGTGCTGACCTATGTCAGCTTTGGCGGCATGCGTGGCACTGCCTGGGCCAATGCCTTCCAGACGATGGTCTTTATGGTCCTGGGCGGCATCGCTTTCTTCGTTATCGTCGACAAGCTCGGTGGTCTCGACAACGCTATGGCGCAAGTAGCCGCCAAACACTCAAACCTGCTGATCCGCGGTGACCACATCAGCCCAATCAAGATGCTTACCTATACCTGTATGCCGCTATCGGTCGGTATGTTTCCGCACCTCTTTACCCATTGGCTCACCGCCAAAAGCGCGCGCACCTTCCGCTGGCCACTGATGTTCTACCCGCTGTGCATCGCCGTCGTCTGGCTGCCCAGCGTGCTTTTGGGCATCTTCGGCCACCTCGACTTCCCCGGTCTCAAAGGCCCGGCGGCCAATTCGGTGCTGGTCAAAATGATCGATATGCACGCGCCTGGCGTTTTGGCCGGCCTGCTCGCCGCCGGGGTCTTCGCCGCAATCATGTCCTCGCTCGACTCACAAGTCCTGTCGATTAGCAATATGTTCACCCAGGATATCGTCCGGCACTACCGTAAAGACAGCGAACTCAGCGAAAAGGACCAGGTCCTCTGGGGTCGCCTCTTCGTCTTCTTCATCTTCGCCGTCGCCTACGGGCTCTCGCTGGTGTCGGCACGCAGTATCTTCACGCTCGCCGTCTGGTCCTTCACCGGCTTCGCTTCGCTCTTCCCCATCATCGTTGCCGCCCTATTTTGGCGACGTAGTAGCAAAGTCGGCGCCTTCGCCTCCGTTATCACCGTCGCCGTGCTCTGGTCCTATTTCTTCTTCCAGGGCTGGAAAGTCCCTGGATATACCGTCGGCATGACTGGTGTTATGCCCGTGGCCGTCATCCTCACCGCCTCCGCCGCGGCAATGGTCATTGGCTCACTGATGAGCAAGCCGCCCAAAGAGACCACCCTCGAGAAGTTCTTCTAAGCTATGCGCCTGGCCTATATCGCCGCAGGTGCCGCGGGCATGTACTGCGGCACCTGCATCCACGACAACACGCTGGCCACCGCGCTCAAACGCCGCGGAATCGATGTCGCCCTCATTCCGACCTATACCCCGTTGCGTACCGACGAGGAAGACATCTCACTCGACCGTGTATTCTACGGTGGTATCAATGTCTTCCTGCAACAGAAGTGGTCGCTCTTCCGCCATACGCCACGCACCCTCGACCGACTATTAGACGGCCCTCGCCTGCTCAATTCGCTCTCGCGCTTTAGCGCTTCGACCAGCGCGCAGGACCTCGGCTCGCTCACCGTCTCGGTGCTCAAAGGCGAGCAGGGCCACCAGCAAAAAGAACTCTCCCGCCTGGTATCTTGGCTGCGCGATGACTTTAAACCCGATATCGTACAGCTGACTAACGCGATGTTCGCCGGCATGGGCCGCCAACTTAAAGACGAACTCGGCGTGCCCGTACTTTGCGGTCTACAAGGCGAGGACATCTTCCTCGAACAACTGATCGAGCCCTATAGGACACAAGCCCAGGACACCCTGCGCCAACGCGCCCCGGACATCGACGCCTTTATCGCCCCCTGTACCTACTATCGCGACTATATGGCCGAGTATATGCAGGTCGCTGAAGAAAAAATACACGTCGTCCCGCTCGGCCTGAACCTAGCTGAGCACGGAGTAACAACACCTGCTACCGGCGGCAACACAAAAAAGATCGGCTACCTCGCCCGCATCTGCCCGGAAAAGGGCTTTCATTTGCTCGTCGATGCCTTCCGCCTCTTAAAGGAACGCACGGACCTCGGCCCGTTGCGCCTTGAAACCGCCGGCTATCTAGGTCCACGCGACAAGGCGTATTTCCAGGAGCAAATTAAAAAAATCGCCGAATGCGGCCTGGAAGATTCTTTTACTTACCACGGCGAAGTCGACCGCCAAGAAAAAATAAAATTTCTCAGCGACCTGCACGTATTCTCCATGCCGACCACCTACGCCGAACCCAAAGGCCTGTCGATCCTAGAATCCCTCGCCAATGGCACCCCCGTAGTGCAACCCGACCACGGCACCTTCCCGGAAATGTTAGCAACAACAGGCGGTGGCCTGCTCTTCGAGCCACATTCCGCCGAAGACCTAGCCGATAATATCGCCCGGCTTCTGCGCGACGAGCCACTAAGGCAACAACTCGGCCAAACCGGTAAAAAAGCCGTACATAGCGATTTTCACGATGACGCGACCGCCACCAAAACACTTGCCGTTTATAAGCAATATACTGGCGCTTCTTAGCCGTAGTCTTAAAACATCGGCGGAGGGACTACGGGGCTGGGTATTTTCAAAGTACCCAGCCCCGTCAACCTCTGTAGATGAATGAGGTCGAGCCCATCAATAGATTACCCAAGCGGGACGGGGAAATATGAGGGATTCAGTGTGATCTAAACGGGGCTCATAGTAAAAGTCTCTTATAACCATCGAATCTCAAATAGTAAGTCGCGTTTCATCAATATTTCTAAGGCCTTCAAAAGATTGAGACGAGAAACACTTATATTAGAGGCGCAGCAGAGGTTTGCGGATCCGCCGAAGCGGGTGGCGGTAAAGCCCTTCAGTTGCAGTGTATCACCCCGATCCTGTTAGGTAGTAAGGCGACCTCGTCCAGGGAGCGCCGCTGCTACGACCCTCCACAAGCTGTACGGACCACTCGGGCCGGCTTCGGTGGATTAGCAAGCCATAGCGTGAGACGCACTCAATATGCATAGCTTATAACTAGCGTATAATACATACAAAGACCACAACACAACTACGCATACCATAGCGAAAGGACCACCGCCCTATGACCTGGTTAGCCTTCGCCCTTCTGACCGTCGTCAGTTGGGGCCTCTACGGCATCCTACTGCACACCGGCCAACTCTCCATGACCGACCCCGAAAACGGCCGCTATAAAGCCTTCCTCTTCGTCGGCGTGGCCTATCTAATCACCGCCGTCATAGGCTCGTTGATCGTGCTCTTGCTCAATGGCGCCAACTGGGCCTATCCTGCCAAAGGTATCATGTGGTCTACTGCCGCCGGTATGGTCGGCGCCATCGGCGCACTCGGCGTCCTCCTCGCCTTCGGCGCCAAAGGCTCGCCCACCGTCGTCATGACCATCGTCTTTGCCGGTGCGCCGATCATCAACGCCGTCGTCGCCACGCTAGCCCACCCGCCCGCCGGCGGTTGGGCCTCCGTGCGCTGGCCCTTCGTGCTCGGCATCGTGCTCGCCGCAGTCGGTGGTTGCCTGGTCACCTTCTTTCGCCCCGGCACCTGACATGCCCAGCGAGTTTCGCACCCAACGCCTGGTCGAGTGGGCCGATACCGACAAAGCCGGCATCGTGCATTTCGCGCGTTTCTTCGTATTTATGGAGCAAACCGAACACGAATTTTGGCGTGCCCTCGGCCTCAGTGTGCACATGAAACGCGACGAAAACATCATCAGCTGGCCGCGTCTGACGGCCGATTGCGAATATTTTCGCCCCGTCTCCTTCGAAGACACACTCGATATCCACCTGCAAATCGAGAAACAGGGCGGCAAATCCCTCAGCTACCGCTTTAATTTTCACCATAATGGCAAAGCCGTCGCAGAAGGTCGGCTCAAGGTCGCCTGTTGCATCTGCAACCCGGGCGAGAAAATTCGCGCCATAGCCATCCCGGATTTTATCAGCGATCAACTAACACAGCAAATAGCAGAGACTACCGCGACATGAATACGTCCATCGCCCTCACCGTCTCCGACGTGCACCAGCGCTTCACCCGCGGCGAGCACAACATCGATGTCCTGCACGCGGTCTCGCTTAGTGCCGCGGTCGGCGAATCGCTAGCGCTGGTCGGGCCGTCCGGTTCGGGCAAGAGCACCCTGTTGCATTTGCTCGGTACCCTTGAAAAACCCACCGCCGGTCAGATCGCCATCGGCGGCCAAGACCCCAATACCCTCAGCGAACCCGAACTCGCCCGTTTCCGCAATGAACAAATCGGCTTCATCTTCCAAAGCCATCACTTGTTACCGCAATATTCGGCCCTCGACAATACCCTCGTGCCCAGCCTGGCTTTCCCCCAGGAGAGCCGCGCCGGCCGGGCACGCGACCTGCTCACCGCCGTCGGCCTCGCACAACGCCTCGAACATCGTCCCGCCGAACTCTCCGGCGGAGAATGCCAACGTGTCGCCGTCGCCCGCGCCCTGATCAACAGACCCGGTCTGTTATTGTGCGACGAACCCACCGGCAGCCTCGACCGACAGACGGCTACCACCGTCGCCGACTTATTGTTCACCCTGCACCGCAGCGAAGACACCGTACTCGTCATCGCGACACACGATCCCGAATTAGCCGAGCGTTGCGATCGGCGCTTTGCCTTGCGCGAGGGCACTTGCGTCGAAGTCTGATCCACTACTGGCGGACTCACCTGGGGCTAGTACTCGGTGCCGCCATCGCATCGACCGCACTGACCGGCGCGCTGCTGATCGGTGATTCGATGCGCGGCAGCCTGCGCGCCTTGGCCCTCGAACGATTGGGCCACATCGACTATGCCCTGCTCGGCGAGCGTTTTTTTCGCGACGAGCTCGCGAAAAAAATCCCCGGCACTACCGCCCCAGTCATCCTGCTCAGCGGTTCCGCCCGCCATGCCACCAACCAGGCCCGTGCTTCTCGCGTGCAGATCCAGGGCATAGACCAGCGTTTCGCCGATTTATTCCCCTCCGGGGGAGAAAGCCTACTCTCCAGTCTACAACAGGCCAATGACACCCCCTTTCCCTCCCTCGTCATCAGTGCCTCATTGCAACGCGAACTCGGCGCTAAAATAGGCGACGCGATCCTGCTGTCATTACAACGCCAAAGCCAGAGCCACCGAGAATCACTCTTTGGCCGCCGCGCGACCGAAGATATTGTCACAACAATCCGCGCGGTGCTCACCGGCATCCTGCCCGATAGCGGCCCCGGCCGCTTTGGCCTTAGACCCCACCAACACCTGCCACTCAACGCCTTTGTTGATCTCAAAGCCTTGCAACAAGCTTTAGACCAACCGGACCAAGCCAATACCCTACTCGTCGGCACAACCGACCTTTCACCTGAAGAGTTGCAACAACATCTCGCAGAGCACCTCAATCTGGCCGATCTCGGACTCAACCTCGTGCAACGCGAAAACTATATTGCGCTCGAAAGCACCCGCTTTATCCTCAATGCCCCGACCATCGCCACTGCGATCACAAGCGGCGCCGAAGAAGGGCTTGCCGCCTCTACCTTCCTCACTTATTTGGCCAACGAAATTTCCAGCAATGGCCGCACGGTTCCCTATTCGACCGTCACTGCCGTCAATGATCCCGCAGGCCTCTATCTACAAGACGGACAACCCGCACAGGCCCTGGCCGAAGATGAACTCTACCTAAATGCCTGGACGGCGGCGCAACTAAACGCGGCCCCCGGCGACTCCGTCGCCTTGGCCTATTATGTGGTCGGCCCCCGCGAAGAATTGACCACTGCACAGGCCCGCTTTCGGCTAAAAGGCATCGTCGCGATGCGCGCACTAGCCGTCGATCGGACACTCACCCCCGCATACCCCGGTTTGCAGGACGAAGAAGATATCTCCGCCTGGGACGCGCCATTCCCCATGGACATGGACAAAATACAGCCGCGAGACGAGGCCTATTGGGACCGCTATGGCGCCTCGCCCAAGGCCTTTGTCTCCGGCAAAACCGGCCAGCGCCTCTGGCGCAGCAAACACGGCGAGGCAACCGCCTTGCGCTTCTACCCGCTTGCAGAAGGCGACCTTGTCACCGACTGGCGCGGTCTGCGAGAAAACCTCTTGCAACACTTGTCCCCGGAATCGGCCGGATTTTCCTTCCGCCCCGTCCGTCAACAAGCCATTCAAGCTTCGGCCGGTGCCACCGACTTCAGCGGACTGTTTATCGGTTTCAGCCTTTTTCTTATCGCCGCCGCCGCGCTCTTATTGCTCCTGCTCTGCAGATTCGGCCTCGAACAAAGGATGCGCGAAGCCGGTCTACTGCTGGCCATCGGCTATCCGCTTGCCGCCGTCCGCCGCCGCTTCTTCAACGAAGGCCTCGCTTTGACCGGCCTCGGCGCACTACTCGGGCTAGCCGGTGCGCAACTCTACGCCTATCTGCTATTATTTGGCCTGCGCACTTGGTGGTTGCCAGCGATCGGCACCCCCTTCCTACAACTGCACAGCAATCTCTCGAGCCTAGGCCTGGGTTACCTCGCCACCTTACTGCTCGTCGCGCTCACCATCCGACGCACCATAAGCCGCTTCCATGCGATACCCGTCCGCGCGCTGCTCGCCGGCACTCTCAACGCCCCACAACAACGACAACATAATCGCTCGACAAAACTAGCTGCAGTCGGCTTACTTTTGGCCTTGGCCTTAAGTGCTCTTGCCACAACAACCGAAGCCGCTACAGCCGCTGCCCTTTTCTTTGGCAGTGGCGCCGCCGCACTTTTAGCGCTTTTAGCCCTCTTCTCCTCCTGGCTACACACCGCCCAACATCGCGACCTCCGTTCGGGCCTTGCCATCGGCATCCACAACAGCATCCGCAACCCCAGCCGCAGCGCCCTGAGCACCGCCTTGATCGCCTGTGCCACTTTTGTTATCGTCGCGGTCGGCGCCAACCGTCGCGTCGAATGGCAGGAGGATCCAGGCACCGGCGGCTTCTCCTTGCTCGCTGAGGCGGACATTCCACTGCATCAAGACCTCAATAGCGAGATGGGGCGCTTCGAACTCGGGCTTTCCGCCGACTTGAGCTCGACGCACTTTTTCCCGATGCGCGTCCTACCCGGCGAGGATATCAGTTGCCTCAATCTCTACCAGCCACAGACGCCCCGCGTCTTGGGCGTTACGAGCAAACTGATCCAGCGCGGCGGTTTCCCCTTTCAGCAAACGCTTGAACCAACACCTGCCGAAAGTGAGAACCCCTGGCTGTTGCTCAACCGGGACCTCGGTCCGGAGATCATCCCGGCCATCGGCGACTTCAATTCAACCCAGTGGATCTTGCACAAGAGCTTGGGCGAAGATGTGATAATAGAAAATGAAGCGGGAGAAAAACTGGCGTTGCGGTTGGTGGGGTTATTGCAGGGCAGCGTTTTTCAAGGTGAATTGCTCATCGCCGAGGACCGTTTCACCCAGCATTTTCCTGCGCGCAGCGGTTATGGGTATTTTCTCGTCGAAACGAATACACCCGAAACGGTCGCCGCCGCGCTCGAGAAAAACCTCAGTGCCTACGGCTTCGACACCACAACAAGCGCCGCACGCCTCTTGGCCTATCACGCGATCGAGAACACCTACCTCTCGACTTTTCAAACCCTCGGTGGCCTGGGACTCATCCTCGGCACTTTTGGTCTAGGTATACTACTGCTGCGCAATGTGCTCGAACGCAGCGGCGAATTGGCCACCTTGAGCGCCTGTGGTTTCCGCCGCGCCCGCTTAGCCGCCCTATTGCTCTACGAAAATGGCTTTCTGCTGCTCGCCGGCCTCGCGATCGGCATCACTGCCGCCCTCATCGCCGTTGCCCCCCGCCTACTCGATCCCTCCCCTTTCCCCTGGGCCTCGCTCGGTTTTTCACTGTTTCTAGTCTTGGCCGCAGGCCTGCTCGCCAGCCTTATCGCAGTACGCATAGCGCTTCGTCGGCCTTTGCTCGGGACCCTAAAAAGCGAATAAGGCGCATCCGAAAAATCGCACCGGACCTTTTGCCTCAGCCCAACCCCACTTTCCAGATACCCCTTAATATTCTCCGGCAGATCGAGCCGATAAACTACTCCTGCTCGCTTTGCGCTATACAATAAAGATGCGATTCCGTGCGCAGATAAATCCGGCCTTCTGCTATCGCCAACGATGAAAGCGTATAGGCCCCGTCGAGTTCATTGGTCGCCAACACCTTAAACTCCGGCCCGGCCTGCAACACCGTAGTTACTCCATCCTCGTTGACCACATAGAGCTTGCCGTCGGCCAACACGGGCGAGGCGCTGACCGCCCCCTGCGCCAGGCGTTCCGGCCCCCACACTTTTTCACCAGTTTTGGCGTCGAGACAGGTCGCCCGACCGCGATCGTCGACCATAAAAAACAAACGCCCATCGGTCGTAGCCGAAGGCACATCCGGTCCCCCCGCGCCCTCAAATTTCCAGGCCAGATGGCTCTCGCTGATATCGCCCGACCCGCCGGCGTGAAAGGCCAGGACCGGATTGCGGCGACTGGTCGCATAGACCATTCCGTCGGCGACGACCGGCGATCCGGCCACCCTGTAATTCGTTTCCTTGTTCGGGTTCAGCCCGCCCGCCCGCCATAGCTCTTTTCCTGTCGCCGGATCGTGGCCAGTGACATAGTCGCCACCGGAAACGACGATCTGCATCTGGCCGTCGTGTTCGAGCAAGGTGGGCGTGGTATAGGCATCTGGCGATTCGCCCACCGCGTCGGTCGCCCGCTCCCGATGCCACAACACCTCGCCCGTCGCCGCCTTGAAGGCGACCAGATAGGAGGGGTCGTCGGTATTCATTCCGTGTAGAACTTCGACGAAGAGCACGCCGTCGTAGAGCAAGGGCGAAGAGGCATAGCCCCACATCAGGCCAAAAGCACCGTGCTGCTCTTGCAAGCTATAATGCCACAATTCCTCTCCTTCCACATCATAGGCCTTGATCATGCCTGTACCCGCAACAGCGATCACCACTTCGCCATTGGTGACCGGAGAAGGCGAGGTATTGTTGTGCTTCATCCAATAGGCATTGCCCTCGTCGAGGGTGCGTTGCCACAAGACGCTGCCGTCGACCGCCGATAGACAGCCCAGCAACAACTGTTCGCCGCCCTGGATCTCCTCACCTGCATTCGGCGAAGTCAGAAAAATGCGGTCACCCCAGACCACGGGCGTACCCCCGCTCCAAGAGGGCAACTTCTTACTCCAAACGATATTTTCCTCCACCCCCCAAGTAGTCGGCAGATCGACGGCCTGGCTACCGCCGTTGAGATTGGGACCGCGCCACTGCGGCCAATATTCTTGATCGGCGCTGAGCAAAGAAGACGCTACCAACAATAACACTGGAACGAGCGCATTTTTTTCCATGACTTCGTGCTCCTTGTACGCCGAGAACAGCGGTCCCCGAACAATGAACAAATACACCAGTGGACCCACGGGCAATATTCTCGCAGCCGCGACAATATCGCCTTGATCCGTGTCACCTATTGAAATAACTTCAGGACATATAACGAACCGCTTGCAAAAAAAGGATCGCCGCGATGATACAAATATTCCTGGTCGGCCTCTGCCTCCTGCCGCTCACCACTTGGGCCGCTGACGAGCCCGCCGATTCCGCCGCCCGCAACTGGCCGCAATGGCGCGGCCCCCTCGGCACCGGCGTAGCTCCCTACGGCAACCCTCCGACGACTTGGAGCGAAACGGAAAATATACGCTGGAAAGTCACTATCCCCGGCCAAGGACACGCCTCCCCTATCGTCTGGGGCGACCGCGTCTTCGTCCTGACCGCGATCCAGACCGACCAGACCCTGCCGCCGCAAGAAGAGTCGGAGGAAGGTAAACCCGCTTGGCTCGACCCCAAAATGCCCGGTTATGTCTACAAATTCGATATTCTCGCCCTGGACCGCCAAAGCGGCGCCGTCGTATGGCAACGCACCGCCCGCACGGAGCCTCCGCACGAGGGCACCCACCAGGACGGCTCCTGGGCACCGGCCTCGCCGGTGACTGACGGCGAACGAGTCTACGCCCACTTCGGCTCGCGCGGCCTGTATTGCTACGATATGGAAGGCGAACTGCTGTGGTCAACAGACCTCGGTGATATGACCACCCGCCTTACCTTCGGCGAAGGCACATCGCCCGCACTGCACGGCGACGCAATCGTCATCAACTGGGACCACCAAGGCGAGTCGTTTATCGTCGCCCTCGACAAGCGCACAGGCAAGGAACAATGGCGCGTCGCCCGCGACGAGCAGACCTCTTGGGGCACGCCGCTTATCGTCGAACACGCGGGCCGGGCCCAGGTCATCGTCAACGCCACCAACCGCATCGTCAGCTACGACCTCGCCGATGGCGCAGTGATCTGGGAATGCAGCGGCATGACCGCCAATGCGATCCCGACACCGGTGAGCGCCGGCGGGATTATTTATATCACCAGCGGTTTTCGCGGCAACGCGCTCTTGGCCATCCGCCTGCAGGGCGCCGAAGGCAATATCACCGGCACGGAGTCGGTCGTCTGGAGCTATGACCGCGATACGCCCTATGTGCCTTCACCGCTGCTCTACAATGACATGCTCTATTTTCTCAAGAGCAATGACGGCATCCTCTCCGGCCTCGACGTAAAAACCGGCGCCAAGCATTTCGGGCCGCAGCGCCTCGAAGGTATCGAGGGCATCTATGCCTCGCCCGTCGGCGCCGGCAACCGAGTCTATATCACCGGCCGCAACGGCACCACTTTGGTCCTCAAACAAGGTGCGCGATTCGAGGTCTTGGGCGGCAATGCACTGGACGACAGCTTCAGCGCCTCGCCCGCCATCGCCGGCGACGAACTCTTTCTACGCGGTGAAAAAGACCTCTACTGCATAGCTCAAGACTAGGATTCTTCCGAGCTACTTGAACTGGGCCAAACGCGGGGGAATCTCTCTTCTATCAGCATTAATGGGCGCCCGCCTGAGACGATGCGATAGGCTCGACTGAGCACCTCCGACCAGTCCCGTATCGGCTCGGGCGGTGCGTCCAGTCGCTCTTCGCCATACCATAGCCTCTCGCGACGACTCTCGACGCCGCATTGCAGTAGAAGCCGACCGATACTTTCATTTTGTTGCTTTAAACCCGATGCCACCTCGGCCGGAACCCGATCCATTACAATGCTCGAAACCGCGTGCAAATAGGCTACCCGGTCGCGGCCGCACAACACCACCTGCCTCTCGCAAACCTCCGTGCCCGAAGCCGCCACCAACCAGGGATCGTCGTGTTCGAGCTGCCGAATTTGCTGGCCGAGTACGACGATATCTACTGGTTGCGACAAATAAGCCTCGATCAATTGCGTCACCGTGCCGTCTGCAGTCAACAAAACGCGCTGTATGGCGTCGAGTTCCGTCCATTTTACTGATTCCAGCCCAGCCGGTCTTTGCCCCTGGGCGATAAAGAGATCTTCCAATATTTTCCGTAATCTTTTAAGCGGTAAATGGGTGATATATATAATACTTATATATAAAGGTGATACTAGACAAGCCTGGCGAGTACACACACACAAAAGCCGAGCTTATTTTTTCGGGGCAGAACGTACGGTTAAATATGTCGCGGTTGCTTATCGCTTAGGTGTGCGCATACGAATCGACTTGACTGCCTTCTCTCGATCATCCGCCTTGCGGTTCATCGCAGGTCTGCGCGTCCTGATCTGATGCCCCCCTGCCAAATCATCGTCATTGTTCGCTTACATCTTTTCTTTCTTCACAGCGACCTTAATCTCTCGATCCTCTCAACTCCCCCCGAATCTAGGGTATTGTTTACCCCAGTCGATCACATACGGCCTATATAATATGTCCAGCAACTGAATAAAGGGAAGACTTGATTGGCATCGAGTCTATTTTGTTTTTGCTCAGCGAAATAGTTTTCTCACCGTAAGCACCAAGAAAAATGCCATAACTAAATCTCCAACAAACGCTTCGATATTGGCGACCATCCGCGCGCCGCCCATATAGGCCATCGCGGAAGTGTACAGCGACACAAAGGTCGTGGCGCTATACACTTCTAAAAAAAATACCAATAGTGCATCAAGCCGCTACCAAGGTCCATTACACGAGGGTTCGTTGACGTAGCGCTCGGTATCGAGATCGAGCAGTAATTCGGTTCCAGGCGGCAATTCGACGCGAAAACGGCTACTATTAATGGTCTCGGTTCGTTCCTCCACTTCGAGCGGCGACGCAGCATAGGTGCCGGCATACCCCCCCATCCAGCCCGGATATTCGCTCGTCCGCCGCTGGTATTTGACCTCTTTGAAGCGATGTTCGCCAAAACCGCCGCCCTGGATCAGCAAAGTCCGACTGGCCACCGGACTGAGATTGACCAGGCGAACAACCGTGCGATCAGCCGTCAATTGCTCGACCAACGCCGCGACATCCTCGGGCAAACCCGGCCGGCGGCGTTCGGCATCATAATAGCGCAACCGTACGTGCAATAGGCCGCCATTGTAGATCGGCTGAGGTCCACCCAAGGTCTGCTGGATTAGCGCTTCGGACGATACCGGATTGCCCCACTGCCAGTGGTGGATATGGTGTTGAGTCCCGACATCCTGATCCTCGCGCACCTGCGCCGCCCGCCGACAGGTTATTTGATGGCTGGCCTGCAACATGCGTTCAGGGTACTGCTCGTTCTGCCCAGCCAAAAAGCGGACCCAAGGCGACTCGTGCCCCGAATCCTCCTTATTGTGGAAAGGGAAAACCGTATCCCAATCAAACGCTTCGGCCTGGCGCACCCGCTCAATGCGCTCCCAGTCCCCGTCATCCATCGACAAGTTCCACAACGCGACCATATACACCGGCGAGATCGGCTGCCAGTCGAACCATCCGGCGTCGCCATAACGATGCGGTACCAGAAAAGTCTCATACTGGTCCATCGAGCCAAACTGGCTCACCCAGCGCTCGCTGACGCTCATCTGCTGGTCGCGAATATCGCGCACCTCACCCAATTCGAGAATCCGATCCATCTGCTGTCTGGGCAATTCGAGATAATCCTTATCTCGCGTCAGCAAATAGGCATTGGCCCCCGCGTCGATCGTTGCCTTCTGCAAGGTCAGAAAACCGTGCGGAAAGGTCCAACCGTAGCGACCGCCATACCACTTGCCATTGCAATACTCTCCCACTTGGCCCGAATGCCCAACATTGTCGGGTAACAAACCGCCATTGGCCCTAGCCCGCGCGAGCCAAGCGTCGGTATATTCGACAACCCAGTCGCGGTATTTTTCCTCTCCAGTTAGCAAGAAGGCATTGGTCACCAGCGAAGTGACCGACAAATTCGTCGGCGTGTCCCCCATCCGCCAACGGTCAAAAAGTGCCTGGCCCATTCGCCGTGCGTTATTCGGGTCGGCCAGGTCCTGCACACTATGGATGCCCTCCAGGTCGAAAAAGGGCAGGCTATAGGGTTCCATGGTGGTGCCCAGCGGATTATAGATCTTGTCTTCGCGCTCCGACTCCGGCGCATAATACGGCCCCTTGCTGCCATTTAGACCCGAAAGCAGGATCTTGTGCTCGGGATCGTAGTTGATCGCTTCGGGGTCCTCGTTGAGATAGAAACCGGCGAAGCGCCGTGCCCGTTCGCGTCGTTTGGGATGCTCAGCGTTGGCCAGGCTCAGATGATAAAAAAAGACGTCGCTTTCAGACTGGTGCATCTGGTCTTCGCGGATCCCATATTCCTTGTACGAGGTCCCCATACGCGTCAACTGCTTGGTCACCGTCTCCCATTGGTGTTCGGCGAGGCTGAGCAAGTGCTCACCGCCGCCCATCAGATAGACCAAGGGCCAATTGAAAAATGGCTCGTAATAATCATCGGGGCTGCCGCCGCCCCATTCGTCCTGCCAAATAAATTCCCCGTCCTCACGGGTAAAGTGGTCGAGGAAGGGCTGGACCGACTGGTCCATCGCCGTAAAGAGCCGGCGCTGCCAGGCAGCCCAAGGGGCCGGTGTTGAAATCGGTACGGTAGCCTTCAGTTCAGTCACAATTCACTCCTCTTATTATTTAACCGACAACCGGCACAAAAGGGGCCATCGGGTCGCCGTATTCATTGCCGGCCCGATCTTGGCCTCTGGCCAGGTAGACTTCGTGTTTGGCATGCGGACCATCGAACAACACCTTCACCGACGCGGGCATATAGCGCATCGTATACCCGCAGCGCCGTCTGTCGCTGGCATTGGGGTCGGATCCATGAATGGTCTTTGAATGGTGAATATGGCACTGGCCCGCGCTGAGTTCGAGATCGACGATGCGCGCCTGATCAACTTGCTCCGGCACAATCTCCAACCCGAAGACATGGCTTTCAGCATCGACCGGCTCATAGTCGGAAAAACCGTGGCCGTGCGTATCGGAGACGACCCGCATACAGCCATTCTCCCGCGTCGAGTCGTCGATCGCCAACCACACCGTCAATACCTCGTGCCTGTCGAGCCTCGGCGCCCAATAAGCCGAATCCTCGTGCCACGGCACTCGTTTGCCGTCACCGGGTGGCTTGCTGATAAAATGGCTCGACCACAACACGATATCGGGGCCGATAAAGGCCTCGACAAAATCGAGCACCTCGTCGGCGAACAGCCACTCGAAAAGTTCGCGATGGGCAAAGTGCGGCACATCCATAGCCTCCGGCCTTTTGCCTACGGGTAACTCAGCCAGCATATCTTCAAAAAAATGTTGCAACCGTTGGAATTTTTCCTGAGGGAAAAGCGGATGCTGATAAATAAAATAACCGTGATCGCGGTAAAACTGCACCTCCGCATCACCGACATGCAATACATGCGATTGTTTTGTGGTCATGGCGCATTCCTTTCACTTTGCATCTGCAAAAGCCAATGTACTAAACGCGGTATAGTGCAACAATCGCTCACCCGTGCAGAATTGGATGCCCCGCGCCCATAAACCAGAAATAGTCCACCGCAAACGAAAAAAAGACCCCGAAGAAAAAACCGACCACCATACCCAGGAAAAGCGGTTTGAGCCGTAGGTAGAGCCCCACGCCGCCGAAACGCAGGATCAGCCGTTTGCAAGCCCAGGCGAGAAAAACCGAGAAGGCGATCCGCCGGACCATCCAGGTCGAAGCCACCGCCAGCCCCACCGGATGCAGCGACCACCAGGCGAAGCGATAGTGCAAAAACGTCAGCGCCAAATACGCAAAGGCCCCGCCGCCAAAAAAGCCCAGCTTGTCCCAATCGGTCGGCGCCGGATCGCGTAACTGTTGCGTGACCCAATCGAAAGCTCGCCCGCCGGCACCTCCGGACGCGTTGAAAAACCACGAGCGCAAATTACTGGCGCCATAATCGTAACACAGATAGATCATAAAACCGGAGGTCGCGACAAAACTGACGACGACCGCCAGCCCGATCGCCAATGCCAACCCGCCATTGCGGCGATGCGTATAATAGTCGTGCAGCTTCAGCGCGTTGGCCGCCGACGGCATAAAGGTCGACTGCACGTCGCCGCACCAGGCAAAGGTCAACGCCAATGCCACTAGACTGTGCGGCTCTACCGCCGAACCGGTGATCGCCATAGTCATGCCCTGCGCACTCATCGGCGTCGTCAGGTAGTGCATCCCCGCCTGTACCACAAGACGCGTGATACCGAGAAAAATAACCATCGCGGTCACCATATAGAGCACGGCCAAATACAGCTCCACCCCCGAATAGCACAACCAGCCTAAAATGAAAACCAGCCCCGCAAAACCGCCGCAAACGGCCACCCGGTACGAAACCATCTCGTCCATATCATCGATCTGCCCAGGCCGCCCCAGCGCCGTCTGCCACACGGCGGCGAGATGCTCCCGAGCCATCCACAGACTCCACGCCACCATCGCTACAAAGGCTCCCCAGGACTGCCAAGCCAGCGGCGTGCCGCCATAGACGAAAGGATCGCTGCGCAATGTGTAAGTGCCGATTTGGTTGATCAGGCTCAACTGTCCTAAATTCAACACATAAAAAAACCACACGCTGAACGAAATCGCGGTGGGCACCAGATACATAAAACCCAAGACCGGAAAATAGATCAGCAATTCGACGGCCGGGACATGCGGGATCAACTGGAAGGGAATGCTCTGAAAGATGGGCACCTGTACCAGCCCTGGATGGAAATAACTGGGAATATTGAATGCTATAAGCGTAAACGGAATCGCAAAGCCGATCCAGAAAACACGGGTCTTGAGTACCGGTGGCCATACCGAGGAAGGGCTTTCTTCGGTGAGCATCAGCGCCACCTCGGTCAGAGGAAAACTCAGCCGTTCGCGCTGCATCCAGTGCCGCCGCAATACCACCACCGTGCAAAAGCCGACAAAATAAAGCGCCAAAACCAACGCCAACCACCACAATAGCGGGCCCGCCCACACCCCCCACGGAATCGCCAGCGCCTTATCCGGCAATCCCTCGTAAAAGAAGCGCATCGCGTCATCCGCCGGGTCCGGGATCGCCCATCTCGGCAAGTGCGGCTGAATCAGACTCGCCCAATCATTGTCGGGCATCGCCCCGTAATAGGGCTTGGAAACAATACTCAAAATCAGCCCGACGATAAAAATTGGCATACCGCTGGCGACCAGCCCCATAATAACGATGGTGACCAATTCGGCCGCATTCAGAGCATAGGCTTCGCGCACCTTTTTGAGCAGGGTATTGAGCAACACCAAAATAAAAAGCGGTGCCCCAACCAAAATCGGAAAATAAGACCAGGTCATCTCCGAGGAACCGACCATCCAGATCGAATAAGGACCGCCGGTACTAATCGCGACAACTAGCCCCAAACCGAGCAGCACCGCCTTGAATGTCAGCCCGGAGCCCTTCAGCTCGATTTGATGGCGGTCGTCGAGATAGCGTTGGTAGGTGGAGGGGATTTTCTTTTTCAAACGATGACTTCAGGTGGGCTTGCCCACTACGTGTTCGCGATAGAATTCGGCGGTATACCCCTGGTCAGCAAAGGTCTGGGTCACCTCCGGCCAAGCGCTGAAATACTCGCATAAGCCTGGTTCCGGATGTTCGGCCAGTCGTTCGGGAATCAGCACCCAACTGGTGAGCGGGGGGTTGCCCTGAGAGCTAAAATAATTGTGCTGGGTGCGCCGGCCTTTGTCTTTCTCACCGGCCAGCCGTCTATGAAAGATCGAGATATCGTAGAGCACAGCGGTGCCCGCCGGGCCAGTGATAGGTACCTCGCGATAGGCCTCGCCCAACTGCTGCTGCGCCTCTTCTATCGACGCATAAGGCCCGCTCTTAGGCACCACGCAAAAACGCGGCGTGCTCGCGTCCACATCGCTCAAATGGTAAATCGCACAGAGATACTTGCAGCCATAGGGACCAACCTCGGGTGGCTGCGGCGGTTTGTAATTGAGGTCGTCCTTGTGATAATCCATGGCGCTATCGCCATTGCCCGGCGGGATATCCCGAAAGTCGTATTGGGCAAAACGCGCGCCCGGCCCCATAATTTCATCGATCAGCGGAAAAGTCGTCTGGTATTGGACATAACGGTCCAACTCAGGGTGATTTACCAAAACCTGCCCGTGCGAGTAACAACCCCGTTTGTCCGGCCCCCACTCGTCGGGAATCTCGATTTTAGAGCGGTCGACAAAATCGTTGAGAAAGGCGATCTCGTCCACCGCCAACGCATCAGCGACGACAGCGTAGCCCTCTTGGCGAAAAAAATCGAGTATTTCTTTCTCTTGATCCGGTGTGAAAATTGGGTGATCTGCCATAGTTTTAAATCACTCCCACGCTATGATATTTGCCAAAACCCCTTGCGATATAGGTACACCACTGTCGCCCGTCTGTCAACGGAGTAATCATTGCCGGTAGTGCTTATTTTTTCCTATACTAATTACAACGCATAACGTAGAGGAAGCGATGATCTGAGAGACGATAGAAAGGGTCGGCGTCGAGCCGACGCAAATAGAAAAAGTGGCGATGCTGACCTTTCTCTTTCCCCATGCGGAAGATCCACAGGCATCGAACCAGGTGGTCCACGCCTACACTAGTCGCTAATGA
>Ga0233434_1000713_pt1 | contig 35843 bp, 49 predicted proteins | sample SI_122_August201_4_FD_182738 | JGI IMG/M metagenome (GOLD analysis project Ga0233434, IMG submission 182738) | Seawater microbial communities from Saanich Inlet, British Columbia, Canada - SI_122_August2016_120_MG | ecosystem: Environmental > Aquatic > Marine > Inlet | place: Canada: British...
ATATAGATTACCTTCTTGTTCATAGACGCCTCTCTTTTTGTGGGGTGGTACAACGTACCACATTGAGATATCCATCATTGATGGTAGCTCTCGGGTAAAGGTGGGGCGTCTATATCTTCTATCCTCGCATACAGACGTTTGGGTCTGAAGACATCAAAAGAATGGGAGGATTACCAAAAAGGCCATTTCCCTCATCTCCCCCAAAAACCCGAGAATATTCCAAACAAACCAAACAACGTTTACCGAGACAAAGGTTGGATCTCCATGTCTGATTGGCATGGTGGGGGTAAATTTAAGGAAGACTAGCGAGAACAGTGGGGCGTGTAAGCGGTTGTTGGATATTCAAAATCAGCCTCTAATGTATCTGGGTGGTAACTACTGGTATTGAGAAGACCAGTTCTCCACCCCGCCCCATAGATAAACGCCTGTTCACCCAAGTTGCCCCACTCCCTGACGACACGTACGATGGCAAGAACAAATGACTGACTTGAGAACCCGATTTTGCAACGACTGCTGCTAGCAATGCTCATAGCATTTATATCGTTGGCAAAAGCTGAGTCTGCGTTGCTATATGATGTGGAGGTTTGAGTATGAGGTCTAGCGCAGTAATGACCGGACAGATGCCTCGATGGTAAGGATACCTTGCCGAATGCTGTCGCTGCTTGTTGTAATGTTAACAATGAGTTGTGCGAGCGTTCCCACAATGCACGACTACACAGCCAATCAAACGGGGCTAGTCGCGTGTAAATTCGCTACAGAGACCATGCCACCCATGGCCATCCAACATGAAGAGGTGGTCTATGGAGAGGGTACGGTGCAAAGCCGCACCCAGGCAAGAAACGGTATCGCCGACTGTTACAAGAAGTTGGGTCAGGAATAACTTCTTGTCGGCGTTCCGCTGCCACCCAGTGTTGCTACCCAGTGCTGACTCAAGCTAATGGAATCTGTGATGTCAGAAGAAGACTAGCGAAAACAAAGAAGCGTGTGAGCCTTTGTAGGACCCTCTGGCGTCAAACAAAAAATCTCATAACCTGTTGTTTTAAATAGGTTATTATTTTCTTATAACGCTGAAGAACACGTGTTGACGGGCGTTAACCACTACCTACCCTGCTATTTTTAAAATGGGCTTCTGGTGTGTGTCGGGGCCAACATAAGAATTTTGTACAGTAGCTTTTAGCCCCCAAGTACCAGCAAAATGGAGCCAGAAAGAAAAATAGTAACGATCTTTAAAGTGAGGAATGAAGTGGAATGATGAAATATTTTATTACAGGGATAGGAGTTCTTTCGTTGCTTATCGCTGTCGTTGTTGGCGCTGATACTTTGGTGAAATCAAAATTAGCCACAGATAAAAGCGCAACCGACGCAATGACCGTTTTTAAAAGCCCAACCTGCGGCTGTTGCTCAAAATGGATTGATCATGTTGAAGACAACGGATTTCACACAGAGGCACGTGATGTATCAAGCTTGCATCTGATAAAGCGAGAGAAGGGAATTGCTCCACAGTACCAATCTTGCCATACGGCTGTTCATCAAAGTGGACTCGTCTTCGAAGGGCATGTACCTGCTGAAGCGATGACGCGTCTTATTGAAAATCCAATCAATGAGTCCATTGGCCTCGCTGTTCCTGGTATGCCAGTTGGTTCACCAGGAATGGAATATAAGAACCGAATTGATCCCTACGAGATAAAGCTCTTGCTCAAAGATGGTTCCTCGAAGACCTATGCGTATGTTGACCGTAGTGGAATAAAGTACCAAGACTAATTTCTTGCTTGCGTCCCTTCAGCTGCGATGTCATTTTTGCACCAGTAGCCACGCCTTTTTTAAATCAGCGTCTAATGTGTCTGGATGGGAACTACTTAATATAGAACGCGGGCTAACCCTCCCCCGGGGGCAACTATTCATCAAACAGGCATTTGAGTCCGTAAAAGCTTTGCCAAGCGAATTCGTGCAGACGCAGTAGATACGTGACCTCTAGCTAATTTCAACTGGGTATAGGTTTAGGTAAAGGAAAAGGCGTTGGTCAAGGCGTCGGTCAAGGTGAAGGTCAGGGTGCAGATGTAGGCAAAGGCAAAGGCAAAGATACAGGCAAAGGCAAAGATACAGATAGGGGTCTTAGTCCTATCCAGCAACCTAATTTAGGTTACTCTCCTCTTCCGAGGATCTTCTTAATCACACTCTGACGGAGTTGCTCCGGTGTTTCTTCGCCCTCGTAGTTCTTGTCTGGTGTATGAACCTCCACTCTATACCGTCCCTCCTCCCAAGGTGATAAAGGTATCCTGTCTAGCCTTTCCAGTTTCTGATCGGGAAAGCACTTGCAATACTCCATCAACAGCGCACAGGTCTTGCTCTTAGCTGTAAAACCGCCCTCCGGCTTTATCTGTTTCACGTTGTACCAGCGCATGAGTTTGTAACCCGTGCATGCTCCCCCAACGATGAAGAAGGTAAGTCCTAGTTTCGGCGTCTTCTGGGCAAACATTGCTGCAGTGACGTAACCATCATACTCCACCAGGTATTCACCATCAGGTATGGGTAGAGCTAGATGCAGATCGAACTCCTCCATCACACGCTCCCTCTGAGCTGCGGATCTTCGCTTGGTCTGGGAGGTTTCTCTTTATTCTTATATTGAGAGGTGTTGGTATATTCGGAGAATTGACTACGAAACTCGAGCAAACTGGAAAGTGTGTACCTGGTACTACGACCCATCTTTAAGTATCGAGGAGCCACTTCACCAAGCAGGATTCCAGTATGACGTGATTGTTTTAAGGTATTTGTTTGTACACCGAGGTATTTTGAGGCCTGCTCAGAGTTAAGAAGGTATTGATCAGTATCCATTAGCAAACCGAAGTCATTTCGAATTACTGATTTTCCACCTTTAGTTTCGCGAACTACAGGACAGCCAGAGGTCTATTTGTCCTCTATGTGTTTTTCTCTTTGATTGCGCTTCCTTCTTATGTTGCTGAGGACTGCATTACCTGTAACACCTCGCTGTTCGCCTCTTCGCTCGGCGGCTTCTGTCTTTGTTAGCCCTTCGAATTGGGTGTCCATAGCCACAGAATAGTCATCCAAAAGGTCTCTAAATTGGCTCCTCCTTTTAGTTCTGTATTGGCTTTTGCCATAGTGATTAAAGAAAACCTCCTCCAATGTAACTTCACGCTCGCTTCTGAGGTAAACGTCACGATAAAGATAGAGGAGGGTGGCTATTAGCTCCGGAGGGATAGGTGCTTCGACATCCCAAAACCACGAGAGAGCATCAAAACGTTGTGCTTTTTCTCCGCGTCCTCACGTTTCGGAGTTACGTCGCCCGCGACGTCCGGGAAATGTTCAGCCATATCTTGAGAATACGATTCGGATTCGGATTGGTACACTGCCTCGAGGTTCCGATCGGGAGAATCGTCACAGGTGTAACTATCTCGATTTTCTAGAAGAATCTTTTTCCAGTCTATTTTCTGCCCGTCTTGTGTCATTTCACTTCCGAGGAAAGCTGCGATGCTTCGAGAATAAACTTTCGATCTGAGGAATACAGCAATTCGTGGACTTACTGAGGACTTAAATAGCGAGGCTATTCAGCGTTTATAACTGATCAACTTCGTAAGTGATTGAATATATTGGTAGCTACGGGTGGACTTGACGGTCCGACGTCTCGGCCACCGACCCCGGCATTATGAATGTAAAAACGATGATTGACGCTAATCAACCTCTTCTTCCCTTATCTGTAACTAATTGATTCACAAAGCCTGATCACATTCCGTTCATCACCGCGTTTTGCGTCAATTAAAGTCAATTGGGCACGGCACGGGCACAAATTTCCAGTACAGATCTGTTGCTTGAGGTACGGCATTGCCGTACACTCAATCAGTGTTCACCGTAATCGAAACGCCGTTCTATTCCAGAAAAGCTGAAGCACTTCTATCAGACAGCGAAAGAGAAGAATTTGCAGTTTTCATCTCCAGAAACCCAACCGCGGGTTCTGTGGTTCGAGGTTCTGGTGGGGTCCGGAAGGTTAGGTGGGCTCGATCTGGTGCCGGTAAAAGTGGTGGTGTGCGAGTGATTTACTACAACATGCTCGAAGAGGAAGAAGTCTGGCTCCTCACCCTGTATGCGAAGAACGAAAGATCCACCATTCCTGGACATGAGCTCAAACTAATCAAGGAGGCGATTGAGCGTGGCTAACAAATCAAAAATGAGCAACGAAGGTGCTGAACTGCTCAAAGCTGTCCAGCAAATGAAAAAAGGCAAGAAGGGGCGGGTTTACTCAGAAGAGCAACTCCTGGCAATTTCTGCCAGAAAATCTGTAAACCTGACCCAACGGCAGTTCGCGGAACTCCTCAATGTTTCTATTGATGCAGTTCAAGACTGGGAACAAGGAAGACGCTCTCCGCGCGGCGCAGCCAAGACACTCCTAAAGATCGCACAGACTCATCCAGACATCCTGGAGGAAGTGGCTTCCTGAAAGGCGGCTGGGGGTGTGGTTAGTGGTGTGGTTAGGAAGAATAACCACGCTTTTCCCACTTTAAGAAAAGTACTCCCACCTCTACGGGTTGCCTACCCTCCATTTGGGCTGATTTAAACGTGCGTTGATTGGTGAGAAATGTGGCGATTCAGGCATCGAATCCAGACTCCGGCCGAACGCGACAGTCACCGGCGTGTCTCGATGCTCTTGAATTCAAAATAGTGTCATTGAATGGTCAGTCAGCACTGATGGCGGTGAGCGGTTCTGTGGATCCTCTGGCTGATCCAGCCCCAGATGCTTCAGTATCTTCTGGATGACATCAGGACGGTGCGACGCCTCGCTCTTCAATCGATGCGATTATCCGAACTGGCCCGCCGCACTTTTCACAGTCCTCAATCTCTATGGCGAACACCCGCTTGAGCCGCTGCGCCCCCAAAAGAACAGTGGGTCATCGAGTAGGCCTTTGGTTTCGGGTTTTCCTGTTCTTCTATTGGCTTTTGTGGAACGACGTATTCACGCAGTTTGCTGTTGTACGGAAGGCCGCCCCGCGAGAAAACCCCGTGAAAGCGAGTTAGGTTCACCCGCGGTCTGGGTACCAGTGCCGCCAGGCGCCCCATGAATTCCATTGGGCGGAGTGGGGCCGCCTTCGGACGACATGTGAAGTTCCATCGTCGTACGGCGTCTTCAACGCGATGACGACATTACCGTTGTTGGCCAGGGACAATCGTCTTTCCGCAATCGCTGGCCGAGTGATATACCGGCACAGCGGAACGCCGCCCGGACGCTCAAGCTTCTTACGCTGATTAGACTTGCAGGCAATACCAGCATGTAAAGAAAACCCCGCCTGCTTGCTGACCAGATCGTCGTCTTTACGCGATTCAGTTTTGACAGGAACTGTCTGTAACGTCAACGGTTTCGTCGGGGGCGCCCAGCCCCGCATTGGGACCGAATGCCAGGCGATAGGTACGGTCCGACGCTTCGGTAGATGCACCCACGATCGCACCCATGGCATCCTCCTCGTCCTGCACCAGATCCAGTTACTCGGACTCGCGGGGCGGCCTTCCGATCGCGGACCAGGTAACCTGCTTTCTCCAGGAACCGTGAGACGCGCCTGGCAATTGTGTGGGCAATCACCTGCTAAATTCGGCATGGCCGTTCAACGTTAAATCACAGAAGATGTGGGACGCACCTTGAATATCCAGCCGCCCGCGCATTCTTCTCACCAGAATGAGCACGCCAAAGGAATCATCAATAGCTAGTCGTATCCGCAACAAGTCACGATCATCACCGACAGCAGTGGTCGCGAAGCGACCCGCCTGTTACAGAACATCAGTAATGGGGATAGCAACAAAGAGTGTCTTTATACTCCTTTAGGTCGCATAACGCGACCTTCCCGGTTATGCTAGAACCTTACCAAAGAAGGGCCTTGCAATGTCTAGATCCATAAAGCTGTCTGATGAACTAATTACCGCCGCCACGGCCACGGGGAAGGCTCTTCATAGATCGACACCCCGGCAAATCGAATACTGGGCGCAGATTGGGAAGATCGCTGAAGAAAACCCGGAACTCCCACTTGGTTTGGTCAAGGATATTCTTGTCAGCCAAGAAGAGGCTTCAGTTGGCGATGTCACCGATTACGATTTTGGATGAAGGTCGTTCAAACAGGTAGCTTCAGACGCAAGGCGAAGAAACTACATGCGACTGAGAAAACAGCCCTGGACAGGGCTGTCAGGAAATTAGTAGCGTCGCCTGAATCTGGGGCCTCACAAAAGGGAGACTTGGCTGGAGTCAGAGTTCTCAAATTTAAAGTGAAGGCCCAACAGTATTTACTGGCGTACAGTTATGAGCCGGAGTTGATTACCTTGCTGGCCATTGGCACTCATGAAAACTTCTATCGTGATATAGGCAAACAATGATTAACGATAATATTATTGGTATCAATTTCGGAATGCTTGATCTGGTTGGTGAAGATGTAAATATCTGGGCAAATTTGTTGGGCCACGAATTTGCACATTTAAAGTTGTCACTAACACTAAGAGCGTATTGATTTTGATGACTTTAAGAACGAGCCTTATTTTCCTATTTCTTTGTTTTCCTATACAACCGCTTTTTGCATTTGAAATAGACGGCGATTCGATCTCCAGAGACGATGGGTCATTGATCACTTACTACTTGGATAAATCCCAAACAGTAGAAGGTGGCGTTTTATTGGCCATTATTCATGGATCGGACTGTAACAGCGTTACCAAGATAGTCTCTATTCAAAACGGACTTCGCAAATCTTGGCCTAAGTCGGATTTGCTAACTATTGAAAAATACGGACTAGATAGAGGGTTACCGTATGTGTCAGATGGTGATCGGCCTGACTGCCCAAAAGAGTACTTACTCAACGATACTCCAGAGCAGCGAGCCAATGATGTTGTTAGCGTTTTAGGCCATTTGAAGCAACACCATAAATATAAGCACATAGTGTTGTTAGGCGGCAGCGAGGGTGGCTTAGTAAGCAATCTAGTTGCTTCGCGTGTTAATTACCTATCCGCTTCGATCTCTTTTAATGGCGGTGGTCGTTGGTTTTTGGATGATGTCATTCATAACATTCGTACTCAAAAACAATCGTCTGCAAGCACGGAGGAAGACGTCGAAGGTTTTAAACAGTTTGCTGAACAAATCGTTTCTGGCGAGCCGTTTGATTTAGATATGAGTAATCACGGGTATGCTTGGTGGCACAACGCTCTATCGATTGATCAGGAAAGTGTTGTTCTAAAAATTGATTCGCCTTTATTGTTGATCCAATCACGCCTAGACAAATCGGTGTCACCATCGCATGCGGCAGATATGGCCAATAATTTGAAAAGCCACGGTAAAAGTAACGTAGCTTACAGAGAATATGAGAGTCTTGATCATGGTCTGAACGATGTTTTTGGCGAGTCCCAAATGTCACTCGTAGTGAAGGATATTGAAGCGTGGCTTAAAGGCGTTTTGAAATAACCGGTGCGTCCGTTGCCAAGCGTGCATAACTGTGTCCCGCAAAACTCCCGCACAAGGATTGGCTGTTTTCGCGCATAGATTCAGAGAGATACCTCTCTCACTTGTGCTGTGAAAGCGGATTTGGTCGCGTTTAACCACTACTCGTCATGCGGCGCCACTCTTTCATCAAACAAGCAGGCAAACGACCTAATTCTGAGTATCGAATCAGATCGGTTGCCTGCGGTTTAAATTTACTATCCTACATGGCATCTTTAAACTTTTGATGCGGCCCCGACAAATCATGGGTGTCAAACCCGGGTGTTGACATGATTGCTGTCAAGGTAAGAACCCTTTCAGGATAATTAAGGGTCATGACTTGCGCGATCATGCCACCCATCGAAGCGCCCACGACATGGGCCGCTTCCAAGTCAAGATAGTCCAGTAGTGCGCGGCCGTCTAAAGCCATATCGTTCAAGTTGTATTCCACTGGGGCTGGGTTCGCCATGTTAAAGCGACCGTCTTCATCAAAGATAAAAGAAAAGATGCCGTCAACAAATGCTTCTATCAGAAAAGTCGGCAGCACTTTAACAAAGCTTACGAGTAAGGGTTCCTCGGTCATCCAAGTACTCTTGCCGATATCACGATTGTCATAGACAATCACATAAAACCCCTCATCGACAATGCCTTGGATAACACTTTCGGGCCAAACTTTGCTGTTTGAATTTAACCCCATGACAAGTAGCACAGCAGGATGACTAGAATCACCGTAATCTTGCCACCACAGGCTGATCTGGGATCTCGTTACTCATCCCATAACTCCGAGGGTCTATTCACCTCGAGCTCTTGAGCTAGATCGTCAATCATTTCGGAAGTACTTACCGCCGACGCTTCTAGTGCCTGAGAACGGTTTATTCGTTCTAACTTTTGTTCCGCACGCTTTCGCGCCTGGTCACTGATCATGTCTCCCAATGGACGCCGGGGTACCAGCACGTATTGCAACTCACAATCCAGTGCATCAGCCAGGTTTCTCAGGCGACCCATATTAATACTATCGCCCAGCTCAGCCGCTTCAGCAGATGCAATCGCCTGGCGAGTCACTCCCAACCGGCGAGCAACTTGTTGTTGAGTCATCCCAAGGGCTTCTCTTACAGATCGCAACCAACCTTTGAGAGGTCTCTCAGGCACATCCACATGAGAAAGAGCCTTATCCAAGCGTCTGGTAATCTGCCTTCCAGTCCGTGTCAGGGAAGTTTTCGAACGCACAATGGCAACCTTTATCTTGCATAGTTAAGCAGTAAAGCAACTTATATTATGCTAAATATTAACTATAGTGCAAGAAATAAGTTGCATACCCGCAACAGTCTAGTCACACGTAAGCGTAATTCCGGTGAGATCTTCCCCGGAACCCTTAATAACTATTTAGAACATTTAGGTGGCCTGCCTATAGAAACTGAACAATATAACCAATTTTATCAATAGCTTAAGACAAGTATTGATGTTATCGGAGGCTCCATTGAAGCATTGAAAATCCCCGTGTCCCTGCAGGCGACCTGTCGTCGATACAGTTCGGGGCCTGATAAAAACCCGTAAAAATACGTGCTGTACAATTACACCCTCAGGTCGCAGCAAGGCCGAGCTGCTGAAAGCTATGTTCAGCCGCCGTAGCCAGGCCGCATCAGGCACTTGGCGGTAAATATCCTGGTAGTGTGTATACACCTTCATCGAAAGAATATCGGATACCTGATGAACCTGAATATCCGTTCCACGATAGAACGGTACGAGTGACGCGGTGTGGACGAATCTGTCTGGGTAGACGTAAGATCGGCCTCAGTAAAGTCTTTGCTGGTGAAATTGCGGGTATCCGCGAAGTCGCGGAAAGCACCTGGCTGGTTAGTTTTATGGATTATGACCTGGGTTTTTACGACGATGAAGTTGATCGTGTGGAACCAACAACGAATCCATTCTTACCAACTGGTACAGGAGAACTGTAAACCATGTACCTGGTATCAACTGTAAAGGATGTCCCCGGGCAGGACCCCAGTGAAGTTGGTAGCTACGGGTGGACTTGACGGTCCGACGTCTCGGCATTCAAATCTGTGAAACAAACTCAAAGATTGCTGGACGTTCATGCGGCTGGCTACAATTTGTTCAATTTAACTCGCCATTTGGTATCGGCTGAAACATATCGATACCTTAGATCGCGATCCTTTGCGTCTTGGAAAACTGCAACGATGGTTTAAGTGCAGATTTGGATAGAAATTCGCTGATCAGAAAGTTAATTTGGCGATACCTGAATTTGGCTTTGTCGCGGCTCCAGATCTGCATCAAGATCCAAGCGGCCCTTGCGGGAACGCATCTTGGCAATGGTCGAGGCGTTCGGTAAGTATTGCAGTTGCAAGGTCAAAGTGAGCTTTACGCCAATCCACCCGGTGCTGGACTTTATAATGTTATACAACATCTTTAGATCGAATATGACGCGTTTTCGCGCGATCGACATGGTTCGTAGGGTGGTTGGACAGTGACAAGCGGTTTCTCAAATTGGAGGGGGCCCCTTTGCTATAGAGAGCAACATTCTTACCCAACCCTGGAAGATTTAGTACGTTCGGTGTACGTTGATTCTCCTGATCCTCACGCCTCGTATACAATTGCGATTCAGCAACTATTTACCCAGATATGATTGATTTCTCGATTCAAGATGTAATAGACGAAGTGGGCGCCGCTGGGTATCAACGTGGTGTTGACTACTTTTATCGGGGAAAGGTGACGCAGCTCACCACAGAAATCATAGACGAAGATTTGCTGATTTTGCGTGCAGAAGTTACGGGGAGTCGTTCGTTCAGCTACCAACAGGAAATTGCTATCGACGTCACTGGTCGCAGTGGCGCGAACATCAACGGGGAGTGTACTTGCCCTGTCGGGTTCAACTGCAAGCACGTGGCCGCAGCGTGTTTTTATTTCAAAGAATACGGTCCAATGGCCAAGGTTGATACCGACAAGAACATGGACTGGCTACATCGGCTTATCGAGGCAGGTGTTGACGAAGAAGATCCTCTTCAGAATTCGTCAACTGAAGAGTTTATTGCCTATTTGTTACAGCCGCTGGAACAATCCAACGCGCTTACCGTACAACCCGTGTTCACAAAGCAAAAAAAGAAAGGCGGCTTTACCAAAGGGAAGAAAGTGCCCAGACCCCGTTGGGGGATGTATGACATTTCTCGTTCGGCCCTAAATGCATCGGATGAGAAAATAATGAGTTTTCTCGCAGCGGCCAACAAACAACCCTACTACAACGAACCTCAATATCAACTCGTCGGTGAGATCGGCAGGCAATGTATCGCTCAGATGGTCAACTCCGGGCGTTGTTTTTGGGAAACGACTAGCAATCCGCCGCTCCGCGATGGGCAACCACGGCCTCTGCAAGTCAGCTGGGTTGAGGTTGGCAACAAGAACAAACATTTGGATATTCAGGTCCAGCCCGCCGCCCGGGTCTTAAACACCAGCCCGCCATTGTACCTGGATACGCACATGAGCACGGTGGGCGAGATCGAAGGCGCTGACTTTAATGAACGCCAATGGGAGTTGATGCTCTCCGCGCCAAGGTTGTCCAATTCGGACGCTTTGGAATTTAGCCGTAACCTTGTGTTGTCGCTACCGGGTTTGCCGATTCCATTGCCGGTGGAAGTTGACACGAAGGTCATATCAAATGAACCACCGACGCCTCACTTGCGCATGCAGAAACAGGTAGCTTCCAGTATGCAGGGTCTACCCTATGAGATGTGCTTGCGGTTTAGCTACGCTGGTTATGTGATCCCGGCGCTACCCCAGACACCTGTTTCCAACATCAGCTCGGACACTGGCATCATTAGTATCGAGAGAATCTCTGATACAGAAACTGAATACTTACAGCTGTTACGAGACGCTGGTTTCGAGGCCACTGAAGCTGAGGGTAAAGCTGGCAGCTACTGGCGCGTTAAAAGGAACCAAAAAGATATTGATGCCGTTGAGCATTGGCGGGTTTTTCTTAACGATGCAGTGCCAGTTCTCGAGCGTTCAGGCTGGATCATTGAGATTGCCGATGATTTCAATTTGTCATTCGTCTCGCCAGATGCATGGGAAGCAAATATAGCGTCTGATAGCAATTGGTTCGAATTGCGCTTCGACCTGGAGATAGGAGGTAAGAAACAACCCCTGCTGCCGTTAATCACCCAGGTGTTGTATCACTATGACCTAAACGATTTACCCTCAGTCGTCATTGTGCAAGCCACCGATGGCCAGTACATAGAGTTACCGGCAGAAAAAGTCTCGCCTATTTGTAAGATTTTGTATGAGTTATACGACGTCGAGTCATCGGTGGTCTTACAGAATGCCAACCATCTACGCTTGGGACACTTCGATGCATTGCGGTTGGCTGATCTGGACGCCACGCTCGGTGGAGATATTCATTGGCGCGGCGGTGAAGTAATGCGCAATCTCGGCCAACAGCTTGCCGATTTTAGCGGTATAAAAAAAGTATCGATACCCCGCTCGGTCAAAGCCGAGTTGCGCGACTATCAAAAACAGGGCGTGAACTGGCTGCAATTTCTTCAAGGTTTTGGGTTTAACGGCATATTGGCAGATGACATGGGCTTGGGTAAGACGCTGCAAACACTGGTACATCTGCAGATCGAAAAACAAGAAAACCGATTGGACCGCCCGTGCCTAGTCATTGCGCCCACCAGTTTAATGAGCAACTGGCGGCGTGAAGCTAATCAATTTACACCAAACCTCAGTGTTCTTGTCCTGCAAGGGCCGAACCGACAGCGCCATTTTTCAGACATCGAAAATTATGATGTTGTGCTAACGACATACCCGCTGCTGGTCAGGGATCAGGCAACGATATTGGGCTATGATTTTCACTACGTCATTCTTGATGAAGCACAAACAATCAAAAATCCCAAAACCAAAATGGGGCGGGTTGTCAGACAAATTTCAGCTCGTCATCGCCTTTGCCTGACTGGTACACCGATGGAAAACCATTTGGGTGAACTCTGGGCGTTGTTTGATTTTTTGATGCCAGGATTTTTAGGTGATAGTAAAGCCTTCACTAGCCAATTCCGTACACCCATAGAAAAACATGGCGATGTGGAACGACAGCAAAGACTCGCCAAGCGGATTGCACCGTTTATGCTGCGACGTCGAAAAAATGACGTGTTAACGGAATTGCCGGACAAAACCGAGATCATTCGATCCATACCACTGGAGGGTGATCAGGCAGCGCTCTACGAAAGTATTCGATTATCGATGGAGAAAAAGGTTCGTGAGGCAATCAAAGCGCAGGGGTTGGCGAGAAGCCACATTACGATTCTGGATGCCTTGTTGAAACTCCGCCAGACATGCTGCCACCCCAGGCTGTTGAAATTGAAACAGGCGGCATCTGTCACGTCTTCCGCTAAGACAGATTTATTAATGAGCCTCTTACCAGAAATGCTGGAGGAGGGTCGACGCATACTTATCTTCTCTCAGTTCACAACAATGCTGGGTCTTATCGAAGAAGAGCTCAACCTGAACCAGATCAATTACACCAAGCTAACCGGGCAGACCCGAAATCGAGATGCAGCGATTGAAAAATTTCGTCAGGGCGAAGCTGATGTGTTCCTGATTAGTCTCAAGGCAGGTGGATTGGGATTAAATCTTACTGAAGCTGATACTGTTATTCACTACGATCCCTGGTGGAACCCAGCAGTAGAGCGACAGGCAACGGACCGTGCCCACCGAATTGGTCAGCATAAACCTGTGTTCGTGTACAAGCTCATTGCGGAGAACACGTTGGAAGAAAAGATTCTTGAGATGCAGGCGCGCAAGCAGTTGCTTGCCGATGGCGTGTATGACGATAGTGACGGTGGTGAGGAGTTAGACATTACATCAGATGATTTGCAGGCGCTGTTCTCGCCGCTGGTTGAGTAGGATGAAACGCGCCTGCTGGTGTCTATGACACAGCGATACTATCCCTGGTTGTGGGAGACGAGGGCAGCGTTATTGCGGTTGATTCAGAGTTAACGCACTGTGGCTGGCATGGGTTAGTCAATCGTGTCTAGGAATGCCCATCCCCCGTTAAGTGGGTAGAGCCCGCAAACGGAAGCGTTGAAAATGGGTGGTGGCCATAGCCCAGCAAGAATGGTGGCCGGAGGTGGAATCGACCGCGGGCGCCTAGCCCACCGACACGGGAATTTTCAAGACGAAAATCTAAGATTCATACTAATTAAGTCAAGAAGTTACCGGTGCGCCCGTTGCCAACTATGCACAACAGTGCACAACAGTGCACAACAGTGCACAACCGTGCATGACGGTGTCCCGCAAATCTCCCGCATGAGGTTTCGCTGTATTCGCACAGAGATTCATAGAAGAGCCTCCCTCACTTATATGGTGAATGCGTATAGTGCGGTGGTCGTTAAGGGGTAAGGCTGTTTGTCGCAACCACATAGTGACTCTCGATCTTGCCATCCAATGCATTCCAGGACGACTTCTGGCCCGTTGGCCCATTTCAGTACCAGCGCCATCAGCCAGAGAACACGCTGCTTTATCAACTGGTTAAGTCGCATTGGCCTCAGTTTGAGAGCATGCTGTCTGAGCAGGGCAGGTATCTCCCGGATTACGTTTCCAGGGAGTTTGAGGATTACCTGAAGTGTGGTCGTCTTGAGCACGGTTTTCTGCGTGTTCGATGTGAGTCATGTCACCATGAGAAGCTTGTGGCTTTTAGTTGCAAACGCCGTGGGTTCTGCCCCTCGTGTGGTGCGAGGCGTATGGCCGACAGCGCAGCATATCTGGTTGATGAAGTCTTGCCGAAGAGGCCAATCCGGCAATGGGTGCTCAGTGTGTTGAATTGCACCGAATATTGAGCCAATTGTCGCTAATATTTGCATATTGGAGTGACCCACCTCCAAGATAAAAAACACAGTGCAATTCGGCGCCTGAGACGATCCAGGCGGGTTAAATTCCTGTGCAAAACCCGGGTCAATCTTGCATGCAATTCAACAGTCTAGGCCATTTCTTCGCCTGGAAGCCGCGCTCTTGGCGAATACGGCTTTACCGTGCTGTCCAAAGAAGGTTTGCTCAAGCGACACCCTGCCTTCATTGCCTAGATAGACGTCATCATAAAGAGAGAGGAGGGTGGCTATTAGCTCCGGAGGAATAGGTGCTGCGACGTTGTAATACATCTTGATAGCCGCAAAAATGTTGCCCTGTCTCTCCGCGTCCTCACGCCTGTCCACTTCGAAATTCGGGAAATGTTCTGCCATATATTGAGAATACGATTCGGATTCGGATTGGTACCTTGCGTCGCTGTCTCCATGGACGGAATCGTCACAGGTGTAACTATCTCGCATTTCTAGAAGAATCTTTTTCCAGTCTATTTTCTGCCCGTCGTGTGTCATTTCACTTCCGAGGAAAGCTGCGATGCTTCGAGAATAAACTTTCGATCTGAGGATTACAGCAATTCGTGGACTTACTGAGGACTTAAACAGCTAGGCTATTCAGCATTTATAACTGATAAACTTCGTAAGTGATTGAATATATTGGTAGCTACGGGTGGACTTGACGGTCCGACGCATCGGCCACCGACCCCAGCACTATGAATGCAAAAATGATGATTTACTTCAATTAACTTCTTCTGACTTCGTCTGTAACTAATGGATTAACAAAGCAGGATTACATCTGCTTCATTATTGGTGCTCATTACGTCAATTAAGGTCAGTTGGGCACGGCACGGGCACGAAAAATCTCCCCTTTAATGATCAGCTCGCTTTTGCATGAGGTGGCTTAATCAGAGATTCTGCGGGAATACCCAGTTCTTCATGTAACCTCCAGATCATCTTCAGAGTGAGCGAGCGTTTGTGATTCAGTATTTCATACACACGATTACTCTTCCCAATCATCGGCTCAAGATCCTTGACGGTCAGGCCGCGGCGTTCCATCTCAAATTTGATCGCTTCGACGGGGTCCGGTAATTCCATGGAATAGTGCTTGGCTTCGTAGGCCTCAACGAGCGTAGTGAGCACATCCAGTCTTTCACCCTCGGGGGAATCGAGTTCTGCATCCATCAGTGATTCAATGTCCCGTAGAACTGCTCGATAGTCTGCTTTGGTTCTAATCGGTTTGATATCCATGGTTCGAGTCTCTTGCTAAATAGTTTGTGCATCAATTTCGTCGTAGTGATTGTGGGTGCCAATAAAACGGACATAGACCACTGCGTAGTCATAGTTGATCCACACCACCAACCGGTACTTGTTGCCTGCAATGTTGAACACTACGCGCCCGTCTTTGAGAATGCTTGCATTGCCAAAATCCAGCTTCACCTCCGTGGGGGCTGCCCAATCTGCTTTCAGTGTATGTCGGTACCAGGCCAACGTAGGATCTTTCGCGTCCATGTATCGAGGATTTTCTGCCCAGAATGCTTTGAGTGTTGACAAGGCAATGATTCTCATCTGGCAATTATAGTCCCATATTGGGACTATCGTCCAGTGAGTGGGGTTAGGACGAATAACCACCCTTTTTCCACTTTAAGAAAAGTGCTCCCACCTTTACGGGTTGCCTACCCTCCATTTGGGCTGATTTAAACGTGCGTTGATCGGTGAGAAATGTGGCGATTCAGGCATCGAATCCAGACCCCGGCCGAACGCGACAGTCACCGGCGTGTCGATGCTCTTGAATTCAAAATAGTGTCATTGAATGGTCAGTCAGCACTGATGGCGGTGAGCGGATAGGTGTATCGACGGGGACGCCCAGTCCGACTGATCCAGCCCTAGGTGCTTCAATATCTTCTGGATGACATCAGGACGGTGCGACGCCTCGCTCTTCAATCGATGCAATGATCCGACCGGGCGGCGTTCCGCAGGCCCGCCACACTTTTCACACTTCTCTATCCGACGGCGGCCCCATCAATACCAAAAACGCGCTTGAGACGCTGGGCCCATCCGAACGCGGCCCGGTCTCGAGTAGGCCTTTGGTTTCGGGTTTTCCTGTTCTTCTATTGGCTTTTGTGGAACGACGTATAGCACCTTAATCAATTTGATTTAGGGGGATAAATCACAAGACAACAGGCAGCGTTGCAATTTTAACAACAACGTCTTACCTCGGGCACGAATCAATATAAATGGGCAAAATAATCCAATGAATCATCCCGGTAATACTGACTTTGATGTCAAAGACCGTTTGGCGATTATTAACTTATGCAATGCCTATTCAAACCATTTCGACAGAAATGAACTAGCGAGTTGGTTTACGCTCTTCACAGACAACCCGACTTGCATCATCTGCCTTTCCGATACGCCCCCCGTCACTGTCGTTGGTGACGACTTTAAGAACCTCTTGAGCGGATATCGTGAGGGGATGGTCAACGCCGGCACTCAACCATTGCATCTAGACACCAACCTAACCATCCATGAGCAAACCAATGAGCGAGCCGTTGCCGAGGCTTACATGATGTATGTCCCGCTGGAGATTGCGGCTTTTAACGTTCCTGAAAAAACCCGGGTCGAGACCCAAGTGACCGGTACCGCGCGGTACACCTGGGATTTGCTAAAGGGTAACGACGATATTTGGCGAATAGACTCTTACACAATTAGCTATTTTCAAAAGGTCGTTGAAGTTTCTGCCGGCTAGGGCAACGGCACCTGAAAATCACTCGGAAACTCACAGTACCCGCTAATTCCCTCGATGGCGCAGGCGATACCCAACTCGAAAAGGGCTATGCCGCATTATTTTTGAATTAGGGCCAATGTCCATTCGATTATCACTTTTTTACCGCTAAGCTCGGTAATGGTCCTGGGGAACCCTTTATTTGCAACCCTTAGTCGTTTGTCCCGGCATATCTATCGGAAACGATTTTATTGTCCTGTGCCAGACGAGCCTCATGGTAGCGTAGTGCAAAGGCGAACGCTTTGTGTTGATCGAAGCCGATATCGACTTGTTCCGCCAGCAACGCTAGTTGGCGCTCCAGGTCATCCATTAAGGCGCCGCTGCCAGCCTGATCCGACACTTCCGCAGCATCAATCGCCCACAACCCTGCCAGAACCCAATCGAAGCTAGGGCCCTCTTCCAGCAGCGCCAGCCTTAAATGATCAAGGCCGAGGCACCGGTAGAGCACTGCGGTCAATCGACGCACAACCTTGGAGTTTATACCTCGCTTTCCTAACGCCTCTGGACCCTCGTACTCCTCCAGGCGTTCTTTCAGCATGTATATTTCAGCGTTGAGTTCCTCGACAGCCCGGTAAACCTCATCACTAACAGGGACAGCTCTGCCCCCTTGTATTGTGATCAACATTAAATCATCGATGCTATTTCTCCGACCAGCATTTTTTTGCGACTACTTTATAAACCCCACTGGCGTTTTCGCGGAAAACTACCTTTTCACCGCAAAAATTGCGGAATTTTTTTGGCGGGACAAACTTCCCGACACTTCGATCAGGATCAAAAAGTCAAAGACAGTGCCTGTTAAGTGCTACCCATGTGTCGCTAACGACGAACGTCGAAAGCAATATCCAGGCGTTCTAGGCCATGTAATAACGCGTTGGCCATAAACTCGGGGGGGTCGTTGTTTGGCTGATCCAGCCCCAGGTGCTTCAGTATCTTCTGGATGACCCACATTGACCAGGGTTTCAAACGTACCGGGTTACAACACGAACACGGAAACAATCAGTGCTTTGTGTGATTACTTTGAGATTGAGCCTGGGGAGTTACTTAAGAGGGTCTGATTTTTGGGCGCGAATTGGGCGCGAATTGGGCACGGATTGGGCACAAAGCAGAAGGACGGGATTGCCTCTCGCGATTTTCGCCTTTGGCGAAAACGCTGCCGGCCTCGATTTTCTTCGCTTCGCGAAGAAAACGAGTTGGTAGCTACGGGTGGACTTGAACCACCGACCCCAGCATTATGAATGCTGTGCTCTAACCAGCTGAGCTACGTAGCCATCGTAAAGGTTGATTGGCAGAAAGGTCGCGAATTGTCCTCATTGAGGGTTAGCCTGTCAAGAAACACGATTAGTGCATCTTCAAACGTTTGCATCGCCTCCGGCTGAGATCTGATCAAAATGGCTGAGTTAGCAGACTGTTCATCTGCTCGAAGGGTTAGTCAGCCTGCAATTCGCGCCACTAAGGTCATACCAAAACAGGTAAAAACACCAGTAGCCAGGAGGCTAATAGCACGCCTCCGACAAGCAGGTGTGCCCTGATAATACTATCCAGGTGTTCGATGCGTCCCTGGCTTGCTTCGGATTTCCATAATTTGCTCATCATCAGGTCGAGCCCAATTACAATAACGATGATGGGGGCTGTCGCAGGAAGAATGTCGCCAAAAAAAAGATTCCATGAAGCTGAATATTGCGGATCGCGTGCAAAGGGCATCAGTAATGCAAAGACAATAGCGATGCAGTGGAGCATGTTTCTGAGAATGCCCATTCTCTTGATCTTATTGAACATCTATCGGTAGACCTTTTACATATTCGTCGTGCGGTGAAAATCGATCAGGTCATCTGTTTGCAGATTACTGAGAATACATTTCACGTGGCTTCTAATTGTAGCACTGGTTGTGTTCCTCATTGGTCTGGCGGCGAGCTACAATGACTTTAAATTTAGCGGCGTCATATTTCAGGACGTCATTTTTCACTAAAAGGAAGGGCTGGCAGGTTATGTGGAAGCAATTGGAAGGTGCCCTGGTTGCAGAGTTGGAGTTTAAGAACTTCGTGGATGCGTTCGCGTTTATGACGGACGTTGCGGCACTTGCCGAGCAGCACGAGCACCATCCCGAATGGAGTAACGTTTATAATCGCGTAACGATTCGATTGACGACTCACGATGCGGGTAATCAGGTTACCGATAAAGATCGCAAGCTTGCCAAGGCGATCGAGGCGCTAGCGTCCACATCTCTGGTGCAGGTTTCTGGCTAGTATCGTGGCCCGATAATAGGCAGGGCACACTCTGCCAGGTTCTTCAGAGCAGTGGTCAACCAGTACGCCAATGAGCTACTAACTCGATTCGAGCTTCGAGGTAACCGGTTCCTCTCTGCGGGTGCGATGGTGCTTTAAGTGCCTGGTGCTATTTTTGAGGTGTCAGTTTGTTCGCCAGTCCACCCAGGCCCCTGACCAGCCAGCGGGGCTGATGCTGCGCCCAGGCAAGCGCAAGTCGATTCGCGTTGCCGGGGATGCAGATAACTTCTCGGTTCATCAACGCGTCGAAGCCTGATCGGGCAACCTCGTCTGGTTGCGAGATCATAAAAGTAGGCATGGCGCCGGCGACTGACGTGTCCACCATGTCTGTATCCGTCAGGCCAGGGCAGAGCGCAGTGACCGAAATGCCGGTGTCCCGCAGGTTTTCTGCCAGGGCTTCACTAAAAGATAAAACATATGCCTTTGTGGCCGCATAAATATCCATACCCGGCACAGGGTGGAAGGCTGCCACCGATGCGACATTTAGAATCCTGCCTGACTTTCGAGCTTTCATTGCGGGCAGAAATTGGTGGATCAGCTGGGTCAGCGCGGTGATATTGAGCGTGATAGTGCGTTCAATCTGCTCTGTTGTCAGGTTGGCGAATTCTTGTTCGACCATCATCCCGGCGTTATTGACCAAGACATCGATCTCCAGGGATTGGCCGGATACTGACTCACAAAAGGAGGTGATTCCCGCCGTCGTGGAGAGGTCGCCAGGCAGGACAACAATTTTAGTGGTGGTGGGTAGGTCAGCTGCCAGCTCCTGCAGTTTTTCCTCTCTTCGTGCGGTGAGCACAAGATCAAAGCCCTCGGCAGCAAAAAGACGCGCAAAGGCTTCACCTATCCCCGAAGAGGCCCCCGTTATCAGCGCAGTCCCGCGGCTCATTTAACACGTTTCTTGTTTGACGCTGCCGTATCATTCTTACTGAGCGGACCCTGAATAACAGGCAGACTCTTAAGGCGCCAAATCTCTGGTGGGGTTATATCGTCATTGACAGTAATGTTCATTGGTTTCCCTTGATGATGGGCGCATTTTCATGGTAACCGCAGTTTAGAGTGACCGAATGTTGCAATGCAATATTGCCAGTCGGGCCCGCGTGTTTGCAACTTATAGGGAAGTTGGCGAAAATTCATTGTTCAATGCACAAAAATCGGAAATTTGTGGTATGCGGGCATATAAAAAGTATCCAAATCGTAGGCTCTACGACATTGAAGAGAGCAAGTATGTCACGGTGGAAGATATACGAAAGGTTATTCTGAAAGGAGAATCGATCACGGTGGTTGATTCGAAAACAGAAAAGAATCTGTCGCGTACGGTGTTGATGCAGATCATTTCTGAGCAAGAGGGCGACGGGCACGAACCAATCCTGACGAACAGGGTACTGGAACAGATGGTTCGATTTTATGGTGGTGCGATGCAAAGTATTGTGGGTGGGTATATTGAGCAAAGCATCATGACATTTCTGGAGCATCAGGAACGCTACAAAAAAAGCGTCCGGGATATTACCAGCTCAGATCCGCTGGCCATGATGCGCGGGGCGATGGAGAAAAACATGGACTTCTGGAACAAGATGACCCAGACATCTCGAGGACCTGATAAAGACTAATTCATTAGGGAGCGGTAGTTCTCGATAACCAGATCTGCTTCCTGCAGGTCTTCTGGTGAGGTGTATGGGCTTTCAATGGCCACGACGGTCATACCTGCTGCTTTGGCTGACAGAACACCATTTCTGGAGTCTTCAAAGGCGACAATATCTTCGGCTTTGATACCCATTCGGCGGGCACACAATAAGAATATGTCCGGTTCCGGTTTGCTCTTGTGCAGCTCCGCGTCATCACCACAAACTATCGTCGTGAGCAGTGGGCGCCAGTCTCTCTGGTTGATTTTCAGGTCGCAGATCAGTACACCCAGTCTCTCGGTTGCTGGCACGGCTTTATCGGCCAGCAAAAAATGATCTCAATCAAAAAACACTTCGGTGGCACCGACGGTCGCTATCTGTACCTGTCGGGGTGGATGGTTGCTGCGCTACGCTCTGAGTTCGGCCCGCTGCCGGACCAGTCGATGCACGAGAAGACGACAGTGGCATCGTTGATTGAGGAGCTTTACACATTTCTTCGTCAGGCTGATGCACGCGAGTTAGGTGGCCTGTTTCGTGCACTGGATGCGGCGCGTTCCGAAGGTGACTCGGTGGCGGAGCAGGGCGCGAAACAACAAATAGAAGATTTTCAAACGCATTTTGTGCCGATAATCGCTGACATTGATGCGGGTTTCGGTAATGAAGAAGCGACCTATTTGCTCGCAAAGAAAATGATTGAAGCGGGTGCTTGCTGTATTCAAATCGAGAATCAGGTATCGGACGAGAAACAGTGTGGACATCAGGACGGTAAAGTGACCGTCCCGCATGAGGACTTTCTGGCCAAGATCCGCGCCGTGCGCTACGCGTTTTTGGAGCTGGGTGTCGACAACGGCGTGATCGTCGCTCGAACCGATTCGCTGGGTGCCGGTTTGACGAAGCAGATTGCGGTCAGCCATGAACCGGGCGACCTCGGCGATCAATACAATTCTTTTCTTGCCGTCGAGGAATTGTTGCCCGAAGACATGAATAACGGTGATGTATTGATCAAGCAGGGCGACAAGATCGTTCGACCAAAAAGACTGCCAAGCAATTTATTCGAATTTCGCAAGGGAACCGGCGAAGATCGCTGTGTGATGGATTGCATTGCATCGCTGCAGCATGGCGCTGCAGCAAAGCGCTTTTTCAGGCGACTTATGCAGAGTTCCGGTGGCGAGCCCAGAAAGATCGTGACGGATAAGCTGAGAAGTTACGGGGTGGCGCATCGAGAACTGATGCCTGATGTAATCCACGATACAGCTCGATACGCGAACAATCGGGCAGAGCAGTCGCATGAATCGACCAGGGTGCGAGAGCGCGGGATGCGGCGATTCAAATCGCCGAAGCAGGCACAGCGATTTCTGAGCGCGCATGCCGCCGTTTACAATCTATTCAATCTAGGCAGGCATCTCGTTAGGGCTGAGCACTACCGAAATCTTGGGATCAGTGCGTTCAAGGAATGGAATGCTGCAGTGGCCTGAACAAAGTTTGCTAAGTTACATTTATCCGATGAAGTTAACTTGTCAGTACCCTCAAAATATACCTAATTCCGTCTACGCTGAGCTTGTAGTTTAGACCATATTAGATATAATCATCAGCTATGAGAGCGGAGGAAAAAGACGTTGTTTGGATGGGTAATTCGCTCGACGTGCTGCAGGCCTTTCCTAAAACGGTGAGGGCGGACCTCGGTGGCGATTTACGCCGGCTGCAGATCGGCGAAATGCCGCTGGATTCAAAGCTAATGCGGACCGTAGGCCCAGGGGTTCGCGAATTGCGGGCCCGCGATCGAAACAATCAATTTCGGACAATGTACGTCGCGAGAAAGGGATCTGAAATCGTCGTGCTGCACTGTTTCATTAAGAAGAGCAGAACGACATCGAAGACCGATATCAATACAGCGAAGGAACGACTAAAGGTATTTGATGGAAAGTGAGAAACAGCGAGAAATGAGAAAGGATAGGAGTATCAGTAATGGATAGGAAAGTTACCAAAGGTAATGTTTTTAAAGATCTCGGGTTTACTGACGAAGAAGCCATTGCACTGGCAATGAGAGTTGATTTGGCGGTCGAGATTGAAAAGTTTATAAAGCGGAAACGCTTGACACAGACCAAGGCGGCGGCATTTTTTGACGTGCCACAACCGAAGATCAGTAAGATTATCGCTGGCAAAGTCAGTGGCTTTTCGATTGAGTACCTTGTCAAGATGGCGGCGAAGGCGGGCAAGACACCGCGTATCTCATTTGTGCGCAAGCAGGCCGCTTGAGATTGGACAGACATGCGAAGACTGCATCGATTCATGCATCCTAGGCTGCTGAATCGATCGTCGGAGTTCCGACAAATTTCCGACACCAGTTGTGCATTGTTGTGCAACGTACTGAGGGTTGGCAACAAGCACCCGTCTTTATGGCGAATGGGCCGAAACTTACGATGAGGATTTTGTTGCCAGATCCGGCTATGTCGTTTATCGACGTGTCGTTGATGCATTGCTGCAACATCGGGAGCAGATCAACGGTCCAGTTTTCGATATTGGATGCGGCACGGGTATCGTTGGCGCGGTTCTTCGTGACAACGGTGTCGAGATAGTAGACGGCATCGATATTTCGCAGCCGATGCTGGGTGAGGCGAAGAAAAAGCAGACTGTGAGGGGTGATGCCGTTTTTCGTCATCTGGTCGCAGCCGACCTGACGCAACGCGTCGATATTCCCGACAACCGCTACGCCGGACTGATTAGTGCAGGTACGTTTACACACGGGCACCTGGGGCCTGAGCCGCTGGACGAGATATGGCGGGTTGCCAATATAGGTGCCTGGTGTGCAATCGGTGTGCGTACGACGCATTACCTCGCGGCCGGATTCGGCGAAAAGCTGGCCGTTGATGTCAGAGAGGGAACGATATCCGAGCCGAATCTGATTGAGGTTCACATGTATTCGCCTGGTGTTGGCGACGAAGAGCACGCCGATGACAAAGTCTTCATCGTTGTTTGCCAGGTTCTACGATGATTGTCACTGATCACTTCGTCTACATTCATACTTAACGATCAGCCGGCACGTTTCTGAATAAAGTGATTCTTGAAGAAGTTCCCAGTGCCCGAATGCTGCAATACCATGGGCATCTGGAGGATCTGCCTGAAGAGTTCGTACACCTCCCGGTTATCGGCTTTGTTCGCCATCCCTGGGACTAGTATGTGTCGATGTTCTGCGATTACCGCCGCAAACAACAGTACGTCTTCCAGATTGTCTCTGAAGCTGACTCGCGATTGTGCAGGACATTCATACGGTGAGCTGCAGCTTGCTGGATCGGGGCGCGTTTGTGGTAACGACCCGAAGAGCCTGTGGGTTGGCCCCGATCGTTGGCTGCTGCTTAGCCGATCGCAAACAGCTAATGCCATCATTGATTTCTGTGACAGCGCCTTTTCTAAACGCGTTCACATCGCGGTGGATTACTCGTCGGCGCTTAAAACTTTTCGGGTCAGCGGTGATTTGGCGAGACACGTATTGGCGAGTGGAACAGGTATCGATCTGCGCACTGATTCATTTGCTGTGGGTTCGAGCTGTCGGACGCGATTCGCACAAATTGCGGCGATAATCGTTGCGGTATCGTCAGGAATTTTCGGCTTGTTTGTTGACCAGAGTTTCGAGGAATACCTCGTGAAATGGCTAGCCTAATCCTCGGGCATACTTTCCTCGCGGCCGGAGTTTTCTGGTCGTTAGGGCGGATGAATGAAAAAAGAATGAAAAACGTTCTTGTGTCTGTCTTTCAGGGATTTGTCATCCCTATTAAACCGTCCATCTGGGTTTTCATGAACTGGTTCGAGTAATCCATTCGCATTCGAGTCAGCCTAAGTTGTCCCATGACGACGATGACGCTGCAGAGAAAATAAGGACTTGAAGGCCTTAGTTTAGACTTCTATGGGATCGTAGAGTCTCGTAACTTACTGACCCATGACGTTGAGAGGAGTTGTATGTGGCAAATCGAAATTGGATCACTATCACGCTACTGCTATTTGGAATTGTTGCGAAAACCGATCAACCAATGGCCATTTATGTGCGTGCCGCCCAAGCACTAACTTACGGCATTCCCGGCGGCTGCTGGCGGCGCTGGGTCGCCAGCTCGAAGGAATAGGCGAGTTCGATCAGTAGCGGCTCGCTGCATGCAGTGCCGGTGAAGGTGATTCCCATCGGTTGAGGCTTGGCGTTGAAGCCTTCCGGAATCGGTGGCCCGCCGGAGTTTGCCACCATCGCGAACGGCACGGTGATTTCTGGATACCCGACACGATTGCTGATGCCCGTGCCACGGCCTCCCATGAACAGAACCGCGTCGAGCTTGTATTCCTCCAACACCGCATCAATGCCATTGGCGGCGCCCATATCCAGCGCGCGCTTCTGGTCACGCTCGTAGGTTGCCTTGTCCTTCTCGAGGTCCGTATTCATCGCATCGATCAGCGCATCCTGTCCATAGCGCAGAGTGCCTAGATTCTTATTGGCCTCGTTCCACGCTACAAAAAAAGCGTCCGGGATATTACCAGCTCGGACCCTCTGGCCATGATGCGCGGGGCGATGGAGAAAAACATGGACTTCTGGAACAAGATGACCCGGACATCTCGAGGACCTGATAAAGACTAATTCATTAGGGAGCGGTAGTTCTCGATAACCAAATCTGCTTCCTGCAGGTCTTCTGGTGAGGTGTATGGGCTTTCAATGGCCACGACGGTCATACCTGCTGCTTTGGCTGACAGAACACCATTTCTGGAGTCTTCAAAGGCGACAATATCTTCGGCTTTGATACCCATTCGGCGGGCACACAATAAGAATATGTCCGGTTCCGGTTTGCTCTTGTGCAGCTCCGCGTCATCACCACAAACTATCGTCGTGAGCAGTGGGCGCCAGTCTCTCTGGTTGATTTTCAGGTCGCAGAGATGGCGGTGCGAGCTGGTCGCAATTCCCGTCGGAATATTTGTTGAATAGAGGTGGCGAAGATAGTCACCAGCGCCGGGTATTTCTTCCGCTTCTGGGAATAGGACTTTGAGGTAGGCCTCTCTTGCGGCCAGGAACTCTTCCGCGGTCATCGGTAAGTCGTATTCATCGATGGTCAATTGGGCGCTTCGCATGGAATCGCCGCCCATGACCTTACGTTTCAGTTCCATGGTGTAGAGGTGTCCATGGGGGTCAAGAACCCTTTGTGCGGCGGCCGTGTAGAGCGGTTCTGTGTCCAGAAGTGTGCCATCCAGATCAAAGATGATCGCTGCGGGATCCATGGGAAGATTAGTCATAGAGCGGCCAGGTATTCTTTAGCCAGTGATTCTATTGCCTCGTGAGGAATGATGCATTCACTGTCGGCCATTTCTTCGACAGCTCTTAGTGCAAGATTAGTCAGGTTAAAGAGCGCAAGTTGATCAAGAACCAGATGATGATTCTGTTCAACTACAATGTAAGTCAACAGGAAACTTAGCGCTTCCTCCCTGGTAATCCGATCCTTTTGCTGGGCCATGTTGATGTATTGATTCATTCATCTGGATGGCAAATAGTCGCAGGAAGTATTTGCGTAGACAAGGCCGATGCAAGAAAGAAAAAGTGAAGTCTGTAGTGTGCTGTCCCCCCGGCAGCAGACCGTTGGGAAGACCGGTCGGTCACCACAGACTTCATCCTCCCCCCAAAAAGCGCTTATCTCTGTGTCCCACGATTTACTGAAAGGGTTCACTGGGAGCAAAAATTGAGTTTCTGTGACCTTTTTCAACAGGCTTTCTAACACAAGCCTTTTGAAGGGTTTTCCAAAGATGGGTAGAAAGGATGATCGGCGATGGTTTACCATGGCCGGTCGAAATTGGTTGTCAAAATAGGGGTAAACAGATTCATGATTGAAGTAAGTCATCTGACAAAGTACTACAGTGACTTTGCCGCGGTAGAGGATCTGTCATTCAAACTGGTACCCGGGGAGATTCTGGGGTTCCTGGGCCCGAATGGTGCTGGAAAATCTACAGCGATGAAAATGCTGACAGGATTTCTTCGGCCCTCCAGTGGTGAGGTGAGAATCTGGGGGAGTGATATGTGGCAAGACAGTCTTACCGCCCAGCGGCATATCGGCTATCTCCCGGAAGGTGCACCTGCTTACGAGGAGATGACACCACTTGGGTTTCTGCAGTTTATTGCAGATGCAAGGGGCCTCACTGGCGTTGAACGGGCCAACCGTTTGGACGAGACGATCAATGTTATGTCCCTGCAGGATGTTCTTGCTCAGCGGATCGAAACACTGTCAAAGGGGTTTAAAAGACGTGTTGGGCTTGCGCAAGCAATTCTGCACGACCCGGATGTCTTAATTCTGGATGAGCCTACGGATGGTCTCGACCCAAACCAGAAACACCAGGTTCGCGAGATGATTAAAGGATTGTCCAGAGACAAGATCGTTATTGTGTCCACTCATATTCTGGAAGAAGTTACTGCTGTTTGTAATCGCGCCATGGTCCTTGCAAAAGGGCGGGTCGTCTCGGATGGAACACCTCAGTCATTATTGGCCATGAGCCCCTATCATGGCGCTGTGACGCTCAAATCCTCGTCAGCACCATTCTCTGAAATTGCCGAAGCCGCCGGATCGATCAGCGGTGTAAAAGAAACCATCCTCACCGAGGGTGGTGTAACCATTTTTCCTGGGGAGGTTGATGCCACGCTCTTCGCAAAGGTCCTTGAACTCTCGCAGTCGAAGGGTTGGACAGTAGATTCATTATACGTCGAGTCAGGCAGGCTTGATGATGTCTTCAGGTCTTTAACCGAAGGGGAATCACCATGAGTTTCGCAGTCATTATGAAGCGTGAATTGCTCGGATACTTCGCGACGCCGATTGCCTACGTTTTTATCGCGATCTTTCTGGTGCTGTCGGGGGTATTTACCTTCTACCTTGGTAACTTTTATGAACGGCAACAGGCGGATCTGATTCCATTTTTCAGCTTCCATCCATGGCTTTACTTGTTCCTTATCCCCGCTATCTCAATGAGGTTGTGGTCAGAGGAGCGTAAGAGCGGAACGCTGGAATTGCTGATGACATTGCCGTTGTCGCGTTTGGATATAGTGGTCGGTAAGTTTCTGGCAGCGTGGGTGTTTGCCGGGATTGCACTCGCACTGACGTTCCCAATCTGGATAACCGTTAATTACCTGGGGGATCCGGACAATGGTGTTATCGTCGCGAGCTATCTTGGTAGCTGGATGATGGCCGGCGGCTTTCTGGCAATAGGGTCGTGTATGTCTGCCATCACCAAAAGCCAGGTGATTGCCTTTGTGCTTTGTGGTTTTGTATCTCTGCTGTTTGTCATGGCAGGGTTCCCGCTGGTGTTGGATCTGGTCAGGGGGTGGCTGCCACTGACGCTAATCGACATGGTCGCGAGCCTTAGTTTCCTGACGCACTTCAATGCTGTGTCGAGAGGTGTCTTTAGCCTTCAGGACTTTCTTTACTTTATTTCGGTGATTGTGGTCTGGCTTGGTGCGACCTCCATTGTGTTAGATATGAAGAAGGGAGCCTGAGATGAACAGATATTTTTCTATTGTCGTGTTGGTTGCGGGTTTCATTTTGTTCACGCTGGTGAATAACCTGATGCTTGGTTCTGTGCGGCTCGATCTGACAGAGAACGGTTTGTATTCGGTCTCTGATGGCACCAGAGAGATCATTGGTGACCTGGAAGAACCCGTTAACCTGTATTTCTTCTTCTCTGAAAAAGCCTCAGAAGACCTGACTGCATTGCGGGCTTATTCCCAGCGGGTGCAGGAAATGCTGGAGGAATATCAGCTGCTTGCCGGGTCAAAAATAAACCTGCACATCGTCGACCCCGAACCTTTTTCTGAACAGGAAGACCAGGCGGCTGAATTCGGGCTCCAGAGTGTCCCGGTTAACCAGGCCGGGGATGCCCTGTACTTTGGCCTGGCAGGAACTAACGCGCTGGATGGGCAGGAGGTCCTGCCATTTTTTCAGCCGGATCGTGAAGCTTTCCTTGAATATGAACTGACAAAACTTATTTACAATTTGTCGGTTGCCGAGAAGCCCCGGGTCGCGCTTTATTCTGAGCTTAAAGTCGAACCAGGTGTTGATCCCAGAACTTTTCAGCCGACGCCGGGCTGGATATTTATGGATCAGCTTAAAGAGCTTTTTCAGATAGAAAAGATTGATGAACTGTCCCGGGACGCGATTGGTTCTGCTGATTTATTGCTGTTAATTCACCCGGGTACGCTTGAGGATTCGGCTCTTTATGCGGTTGACCAACATGTGATGTCCGGCGGGAAACTGATCGTATTTGTAGACCCGCTGGCGGAGATGGTCGTGCCGGAGGCGCCGGGTATGAGCGCCCCCTCAGGCAGTAGTTCCGAATTGAACCGATTGACTGCGACCTGGGGTGTCAGTCTCAGGGATGGAGAAGTCCTTGGTGATAGCGAGGCCGCGCTGATGGTTGGTGGGGCGGATGGTGCGCCCGTGCGGCACCTGGGGATTCTTGGTTTTACCAACCAGTATTTTTCAGGCGATGACATAGTAACCGCAGATCTTGAATCTATTAATTTTTCTACGGCAGGTATCCTGGATGTAGATGAAGTGGATGGTATTGATGCGAAATCATTAATCGCATCAAGTTCAGCGGCGGGTTCCCTTGATGCTGTCGCGTTTCAGTTTTTGAACGACCCTGCGGAACTGCAGCAGGGTTTCCAGTCTACCGGGGAAAACTATTCGGTTGCCGTTCGATTGTCTGGAAAATCGCTATCCACTTTCCCGGAAATGTCAGGGGAGGAGACACATATTGCAGAGACAAATCAGCTGAATGTGGTGATTGTGGCGGACACAGATGTTTTATCGGATCGACTATGGGTCCAGATACAAAACTTCTTTGGCCAGCAGGTCGCCAGTGCGTTTGCCGATAACGGTAGCTTTGTTGCCAATCTGGTAGAGAACCTGTCAGGCAGCAGTGCGCTGATTGAAGTTCGTTCGCGGGGACAATTCTCACGACCTTTTGTAGTCGTTGAAGAACTGCGCAGGCTTGCTGAAGCAAAGTACTTAAAAAATGCAGAGGATCTCCAGACAAGATTGGCAGAGACTGACAGGCAGCTGTCCGAACTTGAGTCGGCGCGGGTTGATGATGGTCTGCTGACACTGAGCACCGAGCAGGAAGCCGCCCTTGTAAACTTCCAGGATGAGAAGCTTCGTATCCGAAAAGATTTAAGAGAAGTACGTCACAGCCTTGACCAGGACATCGAGCAGCTCGGCGGGAAGCTCAAATTTATTAACATTCTGTTGATGCCTCTGTTGTTGACCCTTGCGTTGCTGGGGATAAGGATGCTGGGGCTGCTGTCCCGGGGGCATAAAGCTTGATAGATATGAAGGTTGCCGGGCTGTTTGGTATGGCAGTGTTATCGACAGCGTTGTTGTTCCAGATAAATACGGCCGATGTTGAAGATGGCCCGCGGCCAGTGTTTCCCGAGTTGAAAGAGCAACTTTCCGGGTTGACGAGTATCAAAGTCACAAACCCGAACGGCAATAGCGCCTCTATTGTTAAACGGAAGGATAGTTGGGTGCTGGAAGAAAAGTCGGGCTACAACGTCGACTTTTCGAAACTCTCCAGGTTTCTGGTGAATTTTTCTGAACTGAGGATCGTTGAAGAAAAAACGTCAATTTCATCGAACCACTCAAGGCTGGGGGTTGCGGAAAGTGATCCGGGCGCAGGTACGAGCGTCATTATTTCTCCGGGGGAATATTCCCTGCTGGTTGGCAACGAAGCGCCATCACAGGGTAGCTTTGTCCGGTATGCAGACGACGCACAGGTGTATCTGACCAATAAGCCCGTTGCGGCGTCGGCTGACTGGATAGCCTGGATTGATCCAGTGGTGATCAATATAGAGCCGGCAGATGTCAGGGAGGTGACGATAACGCCCCAGTCTGCACAGCTCCTGTTAGCGAATAGAAATGAATTGTCTGGCGAATTTGAATTACTTGGAATCCCAACAGGTAGAGAGCTTAAGCACGCGACCGTAGTAGACAGCCTCACTAGACTACTTGTTAATGTCAGAATGCTGGACGTTGAGCCCTACAACCCAGTAATGTTTGATGACTCATCCAATACCCGGTTTGTTCTGCTTAGCAGCGAGACTATTATTGTTGGGACTATCATTGTGGGTGGCAGGTTCATGATGCACATAGATCGGAGGAATCTGGCAGACTGGCAGTTCGAGATCAGTGAACTTACTTATAATGAGCTCAATAAAAATATGGAATCTATGCTGAAAGCCATGGAGGCTGATGTTGAATAAATACACCTATATCAAGCTGATACGTCAAGGTCACATGACGACCTTGATGTTAAACCGGCCCGACGCAATGAACGCGCTAAGCTCGGGGCTGATGCTAGAGATAGAGCAGGCTTCCCGTGAATTTTTGGACGATGAAGAAACACGAGTAGTGATATTTCGGGGTGCTGGCAAGCATTTTAGTGCCGGAGCGGATTTGAAAGAAAGTCGGCCAATTCGAAATATGGTGATGCAGCGTCGTGACTTAACACTCGGAGCACGAATGATCAGGGCTATTAGCGAAATCCAGCAGGTCACCATTGCCGCGATTCATGGTGTAGCGCTCGGTGGGGGAGCATGCATACCGACTGCCTGTGATTTCCGGATAGCGACTGACGATGCTGTCTGCGGGTACCCGGAAGTGAATCTGGGAATGAACCTGATGTGGCAATCTCTACCCCTGTGTGTGCGGCTGATCGGCCCGGCCAGGGCAAAACGCATGATTATGCTTGGTGACAAGGAAAACGCCCAGACGCTGCTAGAGTGGGGTTTTCTGGACCAGGTGGTGCCGGTGTCAGAGCTGGATCAAGCCGTAGACCTGATGGCGACTCGGTATGCAGGACAGCCACCGGCGGCGATGCAGATGATCAAGCAGAGTATCAATGCGGTCAGTTCAGGGATGGACCAGGCGATCATGCATATGGATGCAGATCAGAATATGCTGACAGCGCAAAGTGAAGATCGTGCGGAAGGTATGAACGCGTTTTTTGAAAAACGTGAACCGGAATTCAAAGGAAATTAGTGATGGCGAAGATTGAAGTTACTTCTGAAGTGACTGGTAACGTCTGGAAGGTTCAGGCCAAAGTCGGGGACGTGCTTGCTGAGGAGGACGTCATCATGATTCTCGAATCCATGAAGATGGAGATTCCGGTTGAAGCGCCGGTTGCGGGGAAATTAGTCGAGTTATCGGTAGCAGAAGAAGACAGTGTTGGTGAAGATCAGGTCGTCGCGATTATTGAAAGCTGATTGTAGATCCGGGCCATGATTGGCCCGGACAGTTAAAGCCTATCAGTCAAACATGATGATGTGACGTGCTTCTTCCCCGGTTTTAAGGGCATCCAACGCATCGTTCACATCGTGTAACTTGATGTGTTTAGAAATCATCTGGTCGAGGTGTAGTTTGCCGTTAAGGTAAAAATCGACAAAGCGTGGCATGTCGACCCTGAACCTGTTTGAGCCCATGTTGGACCCCTGAATCTTTTTCTCTGCCAGAAAATCCACCCCATGTAGTTCTACCATGACGCCCACTGGGATCATTCCAATTACCGTGGCAGTGCCGCCCGGGCCTAACATTTTCCAAGCCTGTTCAGTTGTTGACTTCAGCCCGATGGCCTCGAATGTGTAGTGACACCCGCCCTGGGTCAGCTCCCTGACCTCGCCGACAGCATCGACTTTGCCAGGATTAATGGTATGAGTGGCACCCAGTGATTTTGCGATTTCCAGTTTGGCATCAACCATATCGACCGCAATAATCATCCCCGCTCCTGCTATGGCGGCACCGTTGATGGCGGCAAGGCCTACCCCCCCGCACCCAATCACGGCTACTTTTGAACCGGGCTCAACCCCGGCGGTGTGGAACACGGCGCCGACGCCGGTCGTCGTAGAGCAGCCAATTAGCGCGGCGCGGTCCATCGGCATGTCCTCTCGCATTTTTACCAATGCATGCTCGTGAATGAGCATGAGCTCGGCAAATGAAGACAGATTAAGGAACTGGTGGATTGATTCGTCGCCTTTGTGCAGTCTTGGCTCATCTTCGGCGTCCCGGGAAACTTCCGGGCTTTGGCAAAGGGAAAGGTGACCCGTAATACAATGTTCACAGTGACCACAGAATGCGGACAGACAGGTAATGACGTGGTCACCTTTCTTAACGTAAGTGACATCTGCGCCGACTTCTTCCACAACACCTGCACTTTCGTGGCCAAGGATTGTTGGTAATGGATAGGGATAGGACCCATCCACGAAGTGGAGATCACTGTGGCAAACACCAGCAGCGACAGGTCTTACCAGTACTTCCCTGGGACCCGGTTTGGAAATCTGTACTTCTTCAATTTCAAGAGGCTGGTTTGGTGCTCGTAATACTGCTGCTTTCATGGTGTGCTCACTGCTACTATTTGCGAATACTAAAACTATCATGAAATTCGGACGGATAGCTATTTCAGACGATGCCTAAATCGACCTACATTGCGCTGGGCTCTAATCTGGGTAGCCAGGAGAAAAATTTGCGCCTGGCGGCGGCCGAGTTGCAGAAAATCTCAACAAGCCCTCTGCTGGCGTCCTCTATCTGGTGGAGTACGCCAGAAGGGTTTGATGAAGATGTTGCAGCGTTCTGCAATGCAGTGGTGGCCGTTGAAGTAGAGATGGCGGCGGACGAGTTGCTGGTAAGGCTCAAGGAGATTGAACAGCAAATGGGGCGAGCAAGGAGTAAAGGTGGTTCCTATCTGTCCAGGACCATAGATCTCGATATCATCGATTATGACTTAAGGGTGCTCAAGACCGAGGGGTTGGAATTACCGCACCCGAGGGCCGCGTCCAGAAGGTTTGTTCTTTTGCCGTTACAGGAAGTGGCGCCGCGGTATCGTTTTCCAGGCATAGAACATGACTTAGAGGCACTCATCGAAATGGCCCCGGAAAACCCGATGCGAAAATCTAGTCCCTTGAACCCTTTGGGGTAAAAGCGTTAGCAGGGAAAGTCGCAATATTAGCCCCGCTGGGCGCATCACTAATTGATCCCACCCCTTCTTTTGCAACTTCATCTATTCTGACGATGGAGTGCATGGGCAGGTAGCTTCTGCTGACCCCCTCGAACTCCGCTTTTAGTTTTTCTTCGCTGGGGTCGACCAGAACACCGGATCGCTCACCAAAGACCAGTTCTTCTATTTCGATAAATCCATAGAGGTCAGATTGGTAGATCTGTCGGGCATAGACTTCGTAAATCTGTCCCTGATTGAAGAAGATAATCTTGTATATAGGGGTGCTGGGCATTAGTGGTTATCCAAGTTAACGACGCAGTTTTCTTTGTCTGGGGAGCCTTGTCAACATAACTGGTGCGAACCCCCCCACGAATCTCTTTAAATTGGGGTATTAACCTGAAATTTCAAGGCTATAATGGCGCGCCCACCTAATCGGTTCCAGTATAGCTCAATGGCTAAAGTATTTATCAAAACGCACGGCTGCCAGATGAATGAGTATGACTCTTCAAAGATGGTGGATTTATTGAGTGAATCTCAAGGCTATGAGCTGACCGATGATGAAACCGAGGCGGATCTTTTGTTGTTAAATACCTGTTCTATAAGGGAAAAAGCCCAGGATAAGGTGTTCCATCAGCTGGGTCGGTGGCGCAAGCTGAAGGAAAAGAACCCAGAGTTGAAAATTGGTGTAGGTGGATGTGTCGCTAGTCAGGAAGGTGAAGCCATCATTGTCCGCGCGCCGTTCGTAGACGTGATTTTTGGTCCACAGACGTTGCACCGGTTGCCCGAACTGATCGCTTCGGCAGAATCTACTAAAAAACCACAGGTTGATATTAGTTTTCCGGAGATCGAGAAATTTGACTGTCTGCCGGAGCCATCTATAGATGGACCAAGCGCTTTCGTCTCTATTATGGAAGGCTGTAGCAAGTATTGTAGTTTTTGTGTCGTGCCTTACACCCGTGGAGAGGAAGTAAGCCGGCCTCTGATGGACGTTCTCAGGGAGATTACGCGACTTGCTGAAAAAGGCGTCAGGGAGATCAACCTGCTGGGCCAGAATGTAAATGCCTATAGAGGGTCACTGCAGGACGGCGATCAGGTTGCTGATCTGGCTTACCTGATCTCGTTAATGGCAGATATCAATGGTATTGATCGGATCAGGTATACAACTTCGCATCCTGTGGAGTTCAGTGATTCACTAATTGAAGTCTACGCAGAGGTTCCTGCGCTGGTGAACCATCTGCACCTGCCGGTGCAAAGTGGCTCTGACAGGATACTCGCGAAAATGAAACGGGGCTATACGGTTCTCGAGTACAAGTCCCGGATCAGAAAATTACGTAAGCTGCGACCCGGTATCAGCCTGTCCAGTGACTTTATCATTGGGTTTCCCGGAGAAACCGAGGCTGACTTTGAGGCCACAATGAAGCTTATTGAAGAAATTGGTTTTGACCAGTCCTTCAGCTTTATCTACAGTGCGCGCCCTGGTACACCCGCCGCAGATTTGCCGGATGACACGCCCATGTCGGTAAAGAAAGAAAGGCTGGCTGTTTTGCAGGCACGCCTGACTGGCCAGGCAATGAGGATTAGTGAGTCGATGGTTGGCAAGGTGCAGAGAATCCTGGTCACCGGTCGCTCAAGAAAGGACCCAGGCCAGCTTCAGGGAAGAACTGAGAATAATCGGGTGGTTAATTTTGCCTCATCCAATCACGCTCTAATTGGTGGCTTTGCAGATGTCGAAATCGGTGAAGCCCTGCCCAATTCGCTGCGTGGCCGACTGATTGATTGAACGTTTGATTGAACTAATTCCGCCTGAATTGAAGGTATAAGCTAGCTAACCCGAAGCCAAATTATTATGAATTTGCAATCCCC
>Ga0233434_1000718_pt1 | contig 35730 bp, 32 predicted proteins | sample SI_122_August201_4_FD_182738 | JGI IMG/M metagenome (GOLD analysis project Ga0233434, IMG submission 182738) | Seawater microbial communities from Saanich Inlet, British Columbia, Canada - SI_122_August2016_120_MG | ecosystem: Environmental > Aquatic > Marine > Inlet | place: Canada: British...
TTTTATAAGTATAACAAATATCATCAATTTTCTGAACAAGAAATTCTTGAAATATTTGAACAAGAATGTAAGTTTTTTGAGAGAGTGTTAGATGAAGTCAAACCAAAGTTTTTGGTTATTAAAATGGTAGACTATCATCATAGTCAGTTACTATGTGAGATTTGTAAAAGTAGAGGAATCAAGATCTTAACATTAAGTCCAACCAGATTTGGCGACAGATATATGATTACAGAAGAAGCCGGTTTACTTGATCCACTAAAAGATAAGGAGTTAGATGCTGGTAAATTCAAAAATTTTGAAGAATTACGTGAAATAATAAAAAAATATTCAAATCAACAATTAAACCACGGAAAGAAATTCAAGTCATCGAAATCAGTCCAATTCAAAGCAAGTTTAATTTTTTTCCTTAAAGTGTGTAATAGGAATTATAGAAATTATATTTTCCACACAGGACGAACTAGACTTAGCGTTTTTAAAAATGAATTAAGACTGTTAATTAATAGAAATTTAAGGTATAATTTTTTAAATAGAATTTCAATATCCAATATTCCTACAAATGAAAAATTTATTTATTTTACTTTACATTCTGAGCCTGAAAGAGCATTATTATTTCCTGCACCATTTTATATGAATCAATTAAGTGTAATTCAAAATATCTCTAAATCAATTCCAATTGGTTACAAATTATATGTGAAAGAACATCCAACCCAACGAATTTTTGGATGGAGAGAGAAGAATTGGTATAAAGAATTAACAAGATTTCCGAATGTAAAAATAATTCATCCAAATGTATCAAATGAGGAATTATTAAAAAAATGTTCATTAGTCATATCAATTGGAGGCACTGCAGGATTAGAAGGCTCATTTTTTAATAAACCAAGCATAGTGTTTGCAGATGTAATTTATTCAATGATAAAATCAGTTATAAAAATTGAAAATGTATCAGAACTTCCTAAAATAATTCGTTCCTCATTAAAAATTCAAGTTGATATTAATGATCTCAATAAATATATTCAAACAATTGAAAATATTTCTTTTCAAATAAATCTTGAAAAAATAAGAAATGATATGAAACATAGATTTTACTATGATGATTTCTTAAGAGAAGTAGAAATATCCGAAATAGAAATAAAAAAATTTATTGATGATTATGAAGATGATTTTAAGAAAATAGTAGATGAACATATTAAAAAAATTAAGACTTACAAATAATAGAGAAAAGTTTAAAAAATTAATTATAAATTATCTAATTTAATTGAATATCTTTTAATGTTTTTTTAACTTTTTCAAAATTTCTTAAAGAATTTAGAAAATCAATTCTTGGTATTTTATTACCTGAGAATGCAATTAAATTTTTTAGAAATGGTCTCATTAGGATCCACAATAATGAAAAAATAGCATTACCAATTTGGGTGTCAAATACTTTAACCAGATTAAAAAATAATTTTCCTTTTGAATTTAATGGATTAATTACAATGATTTCTCTTCCTTCATCATGATTATAGAAAATAGTAAAAACAGGTCTATATCCAATTTTGATGTGTGTTTTAATTGAAATTAGATTTGTAGGTTTAAAAACTCCGGTTAACATAGAGATTTTTCTACTCTCACACTCATTCATTATTTCATTAACTAGTTTTTTACCTAATCCCTTACCCCTAAATTCTTCATTGATTTCAATTCCATTGGAATTTAAAATTCCACCTACAAAACAAGCAGCAATTATTTCAGAATTTAATTTTTCAATAGCTAAAAATTTTGAATTAATACAATTATTAAGAAACAATTCAGAAAATTCAGAATTTTTAGCTAATAATTTTTTAATTTCATCATTTACACTAACAATCATAACAAAACTATTTTGAATTAGGGATATTTATCTATCAACATTAATTTATCGTAGAAATTATAGATTTAAAACTTCTTTTGTGGAATTAAACTTAAAACATTGTAATAAATCTGAAAATTTTTCTTTGATGTTATTTTTTCCATAGTAATAATGCCAACTATAACTATCTATTTTTGGCATTTTTTCGTCTAGATCCTTTGGGTGAATATAAAACATTGCAGGAGAATTATTTTTATTAAATTTTTTTATTCCTTGTTTAATTAAAAAATTTGGAAAAAATCTAAAATAAAATCCACCTGCAACGGGTAAATTATAATTTAATATTTTTAATGTTAAAGGAGGAATTTCAATAAATTTTTCTTGGTGATCCTCTTTTGTAATATCATTTTGGGAAGGATGGTAAATACTTCTAGGTGCAGAAGGAACACCATACAAAGGAGTTTTTACAGGAAAAATACTAGAATCATATGCAAAATATTTTTTTAGAATATTAAATATCCAGGAATTATTTTCGTTAATTGAAAAAAAGGGGGCACGAAATCCCAAAATCTTTTCTCCTGTAATAGATTCTATTGTAGAAATTGATTTCTCTAGATCAGTTATGATTTCATTTTTATTTACTTTACGTAAATCAATATGTGAAAATGTGTGAGTGCCAATCTCATGACCATCGTCATGTATTTTTTTAATTAAATCGGGAAATTTTTCGGCAAAGTAGCCTACTACAAAAAAAGTTGCTTTAACATCATGTTTCTTAAACAATTCTAATATAGGAATAGTTGTTTCAATGATTCTGCTTTTGTATTTTACCCATTCATTAATAGGTAAATCACAAAAATAATCCTCTAAATCAACAGACATTATATTAGTAATCATTATTTTTCAAACTAAGTTTTAATTTGTTTTATTTCTGAAAAATTTTCTGAATAGGATTTTTTTAATATTAAATCAGTCCATCTGTAAATAAATCGATTATCAGTTTTATATTTTGTAGACATACCAATGTTATCAAAAAAGATTTTTTGCCATTCAATTTCGTAAATACCTGAAGCTAGAAATATACTAGCATGTGAATTAGGTAATTTATAATTATAAACAAAACCTTCATCAACATGATGATTTTGATTTTTTATTAATTTGTCAGGATAAAAATCGCGGATAAATAAGTGACCATTATCACGTAGAAGGTTATCAATATTAGAAATTGATTCAAAAAGAGTTTCACGAGAAACCCATCCAAAAACATCATCAATTACAATTAAATCAAAATAATTTTGAAAGTATGGATCATCGTTAATTTTATTATCAGATATGGTTCCATGGACAAATTTAATAGAATTATCATACATATTTTTTCCAAATTCTAATGCATCATTTGAAGCATCAACGCAAATAGCTTCTGAAATTCCATCATGTTTTTTAAAATAATTTAATAAATCACCATAATTTCCACCAAATTCCAAAACATTGTTAAATTGAATTTTAGATTGTTTGATCTCATCATAAATAATTTGTTTTGTTAAACGTAATTCTGGAATTTCTTTATTTTTAAAATTTCGTTGAAAAAAGCTATTTCCTTCAATATTTAAATAATAATCATCTTGTTTTGAATTTTTCATTACATTTACCTATTTGTAATATTCACAGATTTGATTGTATTTAATATTACTTCAGGAATGATTCTATTGATATTTTCTGGACCTAAGTTAAATGAAGGAAGAACAATATTGCTACCAATAGAGTTCAGAACTTCATTCTTTAGTAAATTTGTTAAAAATTGGGAATCATATTTAGAAACAAATCCACGACTCTCAGAAATGAAATTAAAAGAATTTAATGTATTTTCTTTTTTGACAAGACCTAAATCAGACAAACTTTCTAACCAAATCTTTTTCCAATTATTTTTATTTAGATGAAATTGATTGTTAGGAAAAGAATATTCTACTTGAATTAAATTATTTTTCTTTTTCATAATTTTACCAGGAAAAGATATACGATTAATATGATAATTTGGGCTTCCAACCAAAATCTCATGGAATTTTGAAGAAATGTTCTTTTCAAATACAAAATTTCCAAAAATTATGGTTTGAGGTAGTCCAGATTTGCTCACTCTAGATTTAATTTTTAGTGTTTTTGCAAGAGATATTGGAGAATTGCACCAGAAAAAAATATCACCCTGAATTAATTCGCCATTAGCACGGATACTTTGAATACTATTAGTTTTAGGATTAGTTTTGATTTCTAAATTTTTAATATTTTTTTTAATTTTACAATATTTCATATCAATATCATCAATAATAGCATCAATGAATCCCTGAAATCCACCATTTTTTGGATATAAAACATATTGTTCTAAGGAATTTCTTTTTTTATCATGAAAATTATCCCATTCAGAATCACGTAAGACTTTTTTATTTTTTCTTGGAAAAAACCACGGATAAACAAATCCAATAAAATCTTCTTCTTTTCCACCATTCTCCAAGGACCATTTAATTGAGGGATATGATTTTATAATTTCATCACAAGCGTAATCAGTAAATAATTTACCATAAATTTTGGAAATATTTTTTCTATTTATATTATTTGTAAGATCATCATCTAAAGCATTAATTTTAAAGAATTGTTGAAATTCTTTTGGCCATTTAGAAAATTTCTCATTGTATGGAAATAAGTTATTCTTTAGTACAATTCCTCTTTGGAGTTTAAATTTAAAAAAATTATTTCTTAAAACTTTTTTGAAAAAATTTGTTGTGAGAGGGGATCTATTTTCATCTAATGCATGATATCCATAATCAAAAATATTTCCTTGGGAATCAATTTTAGATTTATTGCCACCACCTAATGAGTTACTTTTTTCTATTACAACAGAATTAATACCAAGATGAGAACAGATATTTGCAGAAACTAATCCAGATAATCCACCTCCAATAATTACGACAGTTTTATTCAATATGGTTATAAGAAATAATAGATATTTATCTTAATTTGTAATTAAATAATTTCAAAAATATTTGATTATTAAATAATTATTATAAAAAATATGATAAAATATGATTTTATTCAACTTTATCTTCTTTTAGAGATTTTAAATGACCTTCATTTCTTTGATATTTTGAATTAATTCTAAATAATTTTGGATTTTTTAAAAAAATGGCTTTAATGTCGTTGAACCCAAAATCATTTTTGGGAGAAAATATTGAATAAAGATTTTGAATTAATTCTAAATCTTCTTCTTGATCTACAGTTAATCTAATATTTGATAGATCTTCATTATTTTCAAAATTAAAGGTATTAAATAATTCTGGATGTTTTTCTATATACGTAGTGACATGCTCTCTTTCAGATTTTAATTTTGCACTTGAAACTACTTTTTTTAATGTTTGAAATGAAAAGATTTCAACATCCAAACCATCAGGATATGTAGCAGGATGTATGTTAGATACATAATCATAATCATGTGTTAAAAAAAACTGTAACATCTCTTCAACAAGAGAAGGATCAACTATAGGACAATCACTAGTAATTCTAATTATTGGATCTGCAGATATTTTTAATGCACATTGATAATGTCTGTTTAAAACATTTGTTTCGTCACCTGCAAATCCAATGATATCTTCATCTTTGGCAATATCTAATAGTATTTGATCAGATTCTTCATTTGTAGTAATTAATGCAATTTGTTGAACAGATTTAATTTTTTTGACTCGATTAATAACATGCCAAATCATATTTTTATTTTCAATTTTCGATAAAACTTTACCTGGTAACCTAGTAGAACCAGTTCTAGCCTGTATCATTACAGTAATTTTTTTTTCAGACATTTTTTAGACAAATAATAATTAGATATTCAGTTAATCAAATCGTTCCAATTAATCACTGAATCTTTTTTAATGAGTTTATTGGAACGCTTAGAAATTACTGAATCCCATAATTTAGGTTCAATTCCACCTTCAGGTCGTTTTACAGAAATATTATTTTCAGAAAGTTTTTCACCTTCAGGAATGTCAATTTTTGCAGTGATAGATTTTCGAATTGCAGGTTTATTTGATATTTCAAAATTAGTTGGTTCTTTTAATCCAGTTCCCTTCATTTTTTTGATTAATGATAATTGTGATGTTAATTGCTTCATATCTTTAGGTTCAATAGAAAAGAAATGATCGGGACCATCAAATTTTTTGTCTAGAGTATAATGTTTTTCAACTATGCATGCACCCAATGAAACAGCTGCAATATCTACTAATTCAGATTCTCCATTATCAGAATAACCTATCGGAAAACTAAATTTTTTCAACATAGATGTAATTACACTAAGATTAGTTTCTTCAGGTAATGCAGGATAATTTGCAACACAATGTAATAAAGCGATTTGATCATTATTTTCTAATAAACACCAATTAACAGCTTCTTCAACTTCCTTCATAGTACCAATTCCAGTAGAAATTATCATAGGTTTTTTCATTTTAGCAATATGACGAATTAAAGGCATATTAGTTAAATCAGATGATGCGATTTTAAAACAAGGGACATCTATTTGATTTAGAAAATCAGCACTAGGCATATCAAATGGAGCTGAAAAGAAAGTAAAATTTTTTTCTTTTGCATAGTTACTTAATTCTTTAAATTCATCAAATGATAATTCAACATTCTTAAAAAAATTAAAATATTCACTTGATTCTGTTAAAAATTCTTCAGATTTGTATGTTTGAAATTTTATTGCGTCTGCTCCAGATTCAATTGCTTTATCAATCATTTGTTTTGCAATTTTAATATCTCCATTATGATTTAATCCAGCTTCAGCTATAAAGAAAGGATTATGTTGAGAACCTATTTTTTTATTATTAATTATTATTTCATTAGTCATTTTTGTTTCCTTCATTCTATTGTTATTTATTTTATAGATATGTTATTTTTACTACCATGCTGTCCAACCACCATCTACAACAAGATTTGAACCTGTCATATACAATGAAGCATTTGAAGCTAAAAAAAGGATAGAACCAGAATAATCGTCTTTATTTGCCATTCTGCCTACCATTGTTTTATATGAATAATTTTTTATGAAAGTTGAATCTTGATTGTTTTTAACTCCTCCTAAAGATAATGTGTTAACTCTAATTCCTTTTTCATTCCAATAGGATGCAAGGTATTTAGTCAAATTCAAAATACCACTTTTTGTAACTGCATATGCTGGAGAAGAATTAAGTTTACTTTTACCATAAATTCTCTGATCTGCTCCAGTTAATCCGTAAATTGAGCTAATATTGATAATATTACCTTGCTGTTGTTTAACCATAACTTTTCCAACTTCTTGACAACACAAGAAAACACCAGTAAGATTTACTGATAATACTTTATTCCATACTGAAAGTGAAAAATTTTCAAATCCAACAGAGCGTTCTTTTGGTCCTTCAGGAAAAATTGCATTGTTTATCAAAATATCAATCTTAGAATAATTTTTTAAGATTTGTTTTATCATTTTTGTAATTGATTGTTTCTTAGTGATATCAACTTTTATAGACATAGGATTGACATCATAAGATTTTCTTAATTTAGATTCCAATTTTTTACAATTTGAAAAATTTAAATCTGCAAGAATAACATTAGCGCCATATTCACTTAATAATTCAGAATATTGTTGTCCCAACAATCCAGATGCTCCAACTAAAAGAACAACTTTGTCTTTTAGATCAAAAAGATGTTTAGAATCCATAACAAAATAATATTTTTAGATGAATATATCTATTGAGTATCAATCTTAGTTAAAGATATTTTATAATTATGTCCTTTGTATTTGAAAAAACAAGGATATCTTTCATTATCTGCTATTCTCAATAAATTAAATTGTTCAGATATAGATTTGTTAACATCAATTTCACTATCTTTAGGAGTACGACGTGTAAAATAGGGTTCATCAATTTCTTTTTGAATAATTTTATTAACTAAATTAATATTTTTAATTGCAAAATCAAGCAATTCTAATTTAGCAGGGAAAATTTTCTCATTAATTTCATTAGATAATTCATGTCCTTCAAGTTTAATAATATTTTTTTTCCAAATGTCACCAGAATCAACTTTATCAGCTGCATCTAATAATGTAATAGTAATTGAATTTGAACCATTAAGTATTTCCCATTGTATTGGAGACCATCCCCTGCCATGAGGTAAATCACTTTCATGAATTACCAAAGTATGTTTGAATTTACTTCGAATATTTTCATTAATTATTTCTAAACATGATATTAAAAATAAGATATCTCCATTTTTAACTTCAGAACTGTGGTGAATAATTGAAATATTATGATTAGTTAAATTTGATTTCTTCCATTTTTCTAAAAATGGGACTATTTTGTGTTTATTATCACTACATAGAATTGTTATATCCATACAACAGTTTATGTTAATTTGAGTATAAATAATGATTATGTTTTAGTAGGAATAATAAAACATTAGAAAAGATTGAAATAAAAAATGGGAATGATTTAAACATTGAAAATACTTTTTAGAACTTCTGGTGGTTCTAGTGCAAATAGAGAATTAGGAACTGGACATATTTTTAGAACGATTAATTTATCAAAACAATTTAAAAATGATGAAAAAATTTTTCTAGTTGAAGATTATGGAGGAATAAAACAAATTTTTCAAAATAATAATATTTCCAATATTAAATTTTTGAAACCTGGTCTATCAATTAAAGAAGATTATGAAAATACATTAAAAATTATTAAAAAAGAAAAAATTGATTTGATAATCATAGATAAAATTTATACATCAAAAATATATTTAAAAAAATTAACGAAAGAAATTTTTACAACATATATTGCAGATCAATTTGATTATGAATTTCCAACAAATATTGTAGTCAATGGATTCATAGGTTTAAAAAATGAGATAAAATTGAATAAATATAATTCAAAATGTCTTATTGGACCATCATTTCAAATTTTATCAGAAAAATATGAAAAAAAAGAAAATTGGAACAAAAAAAATGATCTTTTAATTTCATTTGGCGGTTATGATGCAAATAACATAATTGAAAAGATTTGTAAAATATTACCAAATTTCTCAAAAAAAATTAAAATAAAAATTATTTTAGGACCAATTACTAAAAAACCAAAATGTTTACTAAAAATTGAGAATGATTTCAAAAATGAATTAAAAATAATTCAATATACAGATAATTTAAAAAAAGAAATATCTCAATCAAAAATAGGATTATGTTCAGGTGGAATTACAACATATGAATTTGCTATTTTATCAGTTCCATTTGGAATAATTTCTCAATACAAACATCAAAAAATAACTGCAACAGAGTGGGAAAAGTTAGGTTATGGAATTAATTTAGGTATAAATGATAAAGAAGTAATAAAAAGAATTGAAAAATTTTTGAATAATTTTTTAGAAAATAAGATGAATTTTGGAACAAAAAAAAATAAGATTAAGGGTAATGGTTCAAAAAAAGTTAAAAATGAAATTTTGAAATCGTTTAAAGTACAAAAAAATGATTTTAGAAAGTAAAAATTTTATTTTTTGAAAAATAATTTTTCCACCAGTTTTTATTATTCAAATACCATGAAATTGTTGAAGAAAGGCCGGAATCAAAACGGATTTTTGGTTTAAATCCAACATCCTTTGATACAAAATTAGATTTTAAAGCATATCTCTTATCTTGTCCTAATCTGTCAGGAACAAATTTAATTAATTTATCAGATTTTTTCATTATTTTTAAAATACTTTTTACTAATTTGATGTTAGTAGATTCATAATTTCCAGGAATATTATATACAGAATGAGGTGGATTTTTTTGAAGAATTTTCAAAATTGCCCGACAATGATCAGAAACATGAATCCATTGTCTAATTGCCTTTCCATCACCATGAATTGGAATAGGAAGATCATTTAAAGCGTAAAGAATTACTTTGGGAATTAATTTTTCAGGGAATTGATTTGGTCCATAATTATTAACACATCTAGTTATTGTTGCATCAACATCATATGTTCTAGCATATGATTTAACTAACATTTCAGCAGCTGCTTTAGTTGCAGCGTATGGATTGGATGGGGATAATGGATCATTTTCAGAAAATGAACCTTTGAGTTTATCTCCAAAAACTTCATCAGTAGATATTTGTAATAATTTAACTCGTTTATTTTTTCTAATTTCTTCTAAAATTGTATGAACGCCTAATACATTAGATTTTAAGAAAGCAGTTGAATTATCAATACTTCTATCAACATGAGATTCTGCTGCAAAATTTACAACACAATCAACTTTGTCAATTAATTTTTTTATTAAATGTGAATCACAAATATTTCCTTTAATGAATTTATAATTTTTAGAATGAATATTTTGTAAATTTTTTGGATTTGAGCCAACAAACATAGAATCTAAGTTAATTATACTGTTTTTTTTAGAAGAATTTAAACAAATTTTAATAAAGTTACTTCCAATAAATCCAGACCCACCAGTTACAAGAAGTTTCATTTCTGTAATTTTAGTAAATTATCTATTACATAATCTTGTTGAATACGAGTAATGTTTGGATATAATGGTAATGATAAACATTCATTGAAAGTTTTAGAAGAATTTGGAAATTTTTTATTTTTTGGTAATGAATTTTTAAAATATGAAAATGTATGTAGTGGTTTATAGTGTACTGTAGTATGAATTCCTTTTTTGAATAGTTTTTCATGCACTAAATTACGAGAAAGTCCAAATTCAGAAGTAATTCTAATTACATATAGATGATAAACATGATTTTTAGATTCTGATAAATTAGGGATTTCAATTCCAACAATATTTTTTAATTTTTGGGAATAATAATTTGCAGCATTTTTTCTTTTTTTATTCATTAATTTTAGTCGTTTTAATTGTGAAATACCTAATGTTGATCTAATTTCATCTAATCGAAAATTATAACCTGGAACTTGAATATCATATTCCCATGGTACAGATTTTTTATTTCTTTGAAGTAATGTTCTTGATAAACCATGATTTCTTAAACTTTGTAATTTTTTAGCAATTATTTTAGAATTAGTAATTATAATTCCACCTTCAATAGTTGTAATATTTTTTGTTGGATAAAAGCTAAAACAACCTGTATCACCAAATGTTCCAACATGTTTTTTGTTATAATTAGTCCCAATAGCATGAGCACAATCTTCAACAATTTTTAAATTATTTTTTTTAGCTATTTCTTTAATTTTTTTCATATTACAAGGAAATCCTGCAAAATGTACGGGAATGATTGCTTTAGTTTTTTTAGTTATATTTTTTTGAATTGAGTCAATTGAAATATTTAATGAAGAATCAATATCAGCCAAAACAGGTTTTGCACCAGTAAAGGTAACAGCATTAGATGTTGCAATAAAAGTCATGTCGGGAATAATTACTTCATCACCTTTTCCAATTCCTAAAGCGATCAATGATAAATGGAGTGCTTCAGTACCATTTGATACACCAACAGCAAATTTACTTTTTGTTAATTTTGAGAATTGTGATTCAAATTTTCTTAATATTGGACCATCAGTAAGCTGAGAGGATTGTAGAGCTGTATTAACAGATTTTAGATCATCGTTTGAAATCCATGGTACAAAAAGAGGCACATTCATTGTTTCTCAAATAATGAATAACGTAAGAAGATAAAAATGATACAATTTTTAACTACTCAGAAAAATTCAATATTTATGAATACAGCTGTTATTACTACTGGGGGTTTAGGCACAAGAATGCTTACTTTTACTAAAAGTAATCCAAAAACAATGTTACCAGTATATACTAAATCAAATGATTCATCCAAAACACCAATGTTTAAACCACTCATAGAATATATTTTTGAAAATTTGTATGATTATGGATTTAGAAGATTTTGTTTTATAGTGGGCTCAAAAACTAAATCAGTTATTAGTAATCATATGGAACCAGAATCGGAATTTATCAAATTATTACAAAGTAGAAATTTACCAGAAGATAAACGCTTTATCAATGCACTATTAAAATTATATACCAAAGTAAAAAATTGTGAAATCAAATGGATTACACAAGATAAACCAAGTGGGTTTGGTGATGCATTACTTGGTGCTAAAAACTTTGTAAAAAAGGAAACTTTTTTGTTACATGCAGGAGATACATATTTTCCAGATTATCAATTTTTAAAAAAATTTATTTCAATTCACGAAAAATCAGAAAATATTTCTGGAAGTATTTTAGTTAAAAAAATGAATCAACTAAAAGGATATGGAATAGCCCAAACAAAAAAACAAAAAGGAGAAAATATTGTGATTAATCTAGAGGAAAAACCAATTAAACCAAAAAGTAATCAAGCAATTCTTCCACTTTATGTTTTTAAACCAGAAATTTTTACAGCATTAAAAAATACCAATAAAGGATATAACAAAGAACTTCAAGTTACTGATGCGATAATGACATTAGTAGAAAATGAAAAGAAAATTTTAAGTTATAATTATGGAAAAAGCAAGTGGTTTGATATTGGACGTCCTAGTCATTATTTCACAGCATTGACATATTCATATAAACAAAGTTTAGATTAGAAAAAGATAGGCTAAAATAATAATTTCAATAACAAAATATAATGTCTCCAGAAATTTCAAATTCAAATAATTTTAAGCGTCGAGCAAATGAAGTAATTCCTCATCAAACTGGTACATTCAGTAGATCTGCATCACATTTTGTAGAAGGAGTATATCCAGCATATATTGAATCTGCAAATGGTTCTCATTTCACAGATGTTGACGGAAATGAATTTATTGATTATTTATGTGGTCTAGGTCCAATTACATTAGGATATAATTACAAACCAGTTAACGATGCAATTATTCAACAATTAACAAAGGGAATTTTATTTTCATTACCTCATAGAATTGAAGTTGAAGCATCAGAATTATTTTGTAAAACTATTCCATATGCAGATAAAGTAAAATTTGAAAAAACTGGCTCTAATGCAGTAACAGGTGCAGTTAGAGCTGCTAGGGCAATTACAAAACGAGATATCATAGTATATTGTGGAGGTGGGGGAGTATGGCACGATTGGCAAGCTGCAATGGTAAGTAGAGATGGAGGAGTTCCAAAATTTAATGCAGAATTAATTAAAATATTTGATTACAATGATATTGAAGGGTTAGAACAGATTTTTGAAGATTTCCCAAATCAAATTGCCGCAATTGTTATGGAACCTACTTCATTTGAAAAACCTGAAAAAGAATTTTTACAAAATGTTAGAAAAATTGCAGACAAAAACGGGTCATTACTAATTTTAGATGAAGTAATTACAGGATTTAGATTTGATTTACAAGGTGGTCAAAAGTTTTTTAATGTTAAAGGAGATTTAGTTTGCTTTGGAAAGGGAATGGGTAACGGATTACCTATTTCAGCCATTACAGGACCCGATGAATTCATGAAAATATTTGATGAATTATGGGTATCTTCAACTAATAATAGTGAAGCACTGTCTTTAGCTGGAACAATGGCTGTAATCAACGAAATGAAAAATAAAAATACAATTTCAAAATGTTGGGATATAGGTAAAGAAATCTTTGATGGTTGGAATAAAATTACAGAAGAAAATAATTTAAATTCTAAAATTTCAGGCTATCCAGTAAGAATGTATATGCAATGTTATAATTCTGAAAATAAAACATCTCCAGAATTAAAAGCTCTTATTTTACAAGAAATGGTGAAAAATGGAATTTTTATTTCACCTAGTTGGTTAGCAGTTTCATATTCACATACAAATGATGATGTTGTAAAAACTTTGGATGTTTTAAATGATGTTTGTAAAAAAATTCAAAATCAAGTTAAAAATGAAAATTATGGACAATTCTTAGAAGGAAAAATGCCAAGTACTGTTTGGACTATGAAAATCCCACCTACAAAAAAGATTCAAAAATAAATTCAAATTTTTTATAAATCAATTTGTATTATTTTCCATAACATCAAAATTGGACCACTTACCTGAAGGCGTTTTCCATTATCGACATTCATAGTATACGTTCCCATATGATCAATTGGGGGTTTTGGAATATCTACATTAATTTCAAAATCATGAGATTTAACAGACTTTGCACCTAAATCATAGAGGAATTTCTCAAATTTTGGATAACTGTAAACATTATAAAATTGGTTAAAACCATTTTTGGATTTTTCTTTTTTATATTCTCTGACTTTAATTTCAAAATCAATATCACCATCATAAAATAAAGAACTAAGAAAAATGTGTTTTCTAGTTACAGCGAAAAGAGATTTTACACATTCTTCATAATACGGAAGCCATGAAAGAGTTTTCCAATTTATTGTGATGTCAAAAGATTTTGAATATTTTTGTGGTAAATCATAAACACTATCAACTTCAAATGAAACATTTTTTTTATCACTACATAATTTTTTTGCTTCATCAATTAAAAATCCAGTTTGATCAACACCAAAAAATTTAGATTTTGGACTTATAGAACTAAAAAAATAATCAAGGTGTCCAATTCCACAACATGCATCTAAAATTTTAAAATTATTATTTTGAATGATAGGTGTAATTAGTTCCTCAAGTTTTTGATCTAACCCTTGTTTTGTTTCAACATATTTTTTCATTGAGTTAATGTAGAAATCTTTATCTTGTTCATCTGGAAAATATTCATAGTTTTTACTCACGATTAAAAACGATTAATGAATATTAATAAAGGTTAGAAAATTTTATACTTAAAATTTAGCCACAAAATTTGGTTTAATCAATAGTTATACATTATAAGCATATTATAAAATTCCAAACAGACATGAAAATAGATAGAAGCGAATTATTAAACAATGATAATCAGTATTTTTTGATTATTTTTAAACATCTGTAAAAGGAATAAAAATATGAACAAAAAACCATCATCAATCAAATCTTTAAAAAATTCTATTAGATTTACACAATATTCATTGTTTTTGTTATTAATAATTTTTACAGGGTTAATAACAAGATTTTATTTTTTTCCATTTGAAGTACCAATTACATCCGACGCATTAAATTATTTTTGGTTTAGTTCAGACATTTATCAAATTGGAAAATTACCAAGTGATTGGTCATTAGGAAATAATGGATGGCCCATTATACTTAGTGCAGTTTTTTTTATTACAGATTCAAAAGATGTTCTCTCATTAATGGAAACCCAAAAAATTTTTTCTGTGTTAATATCAATTTTGACAGTCATTCCTGTTTATTTTTTATGTAAAAAATTTGTACAAAGAAAATTTGCTTTGATAGGGGCAACAATAATTGCTTTTGATCCAAGATTAATGGTTAATTCATTTTTAGGAATTACTGATCCATTATTTCTATTATTAACTTCAACAAGTTTAGTATTATTCCTATATTCAAATAAAAAAAATGTTTATCTTTGTTTTGTAATAGTAGGTTTTGCTTCACTAATTAGAACTGAAGGAATGGCAATATTTTTTGTGTTATCGATAATGTTTTTTATCAAATATAGAAAAGAAAATTACAAATTAATTTTCAAGTATTTATTGATTTTAGGTATTTTTATTTTAGTATTATTGCCACTAAGTGCATATAGAATAGATGTTACTGGTAATGATTATCTATTTCAAAGGGGCTTACGACATGTAGATCAAATTTCTTCCAATGAAGGATTTTATGATAAAGCAATTGACGGATTAGAAATTTTTTCTAAATATCTTATATGGGTACTTATTCCAAATTTTATAATTTTTATACCTTTAGGAATTTTTTTGATATTTAGAAAATTAAATATTAATAAAATCACAATAATTTTGTCGCTTGCAATATTATCATTACCTGCATTATATGGATATACACTTTCAGCTTTAGATACAAGATATCTCTATGTTTTGTTTCCAATGTTTTGTGTTTTAACAGTTTTACCAATTGAAAAATTTAGTTTAAAATTTTCAAAACAAAATCTAATAATTATTGGAATTATTGTAGCAATATTTGTTAGTTCAATTAGTGTTTATGATTACTTAAAAATTGATTATGAACATGAAAAAGAAGCATTTGAAATAATGAAAGACATTGCAGGGTTAGCAATCGGCATAAATGAATTAGATAATGAAGTACGATACATTCCAACAGTTTATACAATAAATCAATGGCCAACAACTTACAAAAATTTAGACTTTAAAACAGTAATAATTAAATTTGAAAAAGGCAAATCACTACAAGAATTTATTATAGAATCTAAAGAAAAAGGATTATCGCACATAATAATTGATGATAAAAATAATCGTCCAACATTTATGCAAGAAATATTTTTTGAGGAAGAAAAATATAATTTTCTAGAAAAAGTATATGATTCTAAGAAGCATGGATTCGATTATCATGTTAAAGTATTCAAAATAGATTATAGTTTAATTAATTAATTTTAAAAATAAAGAATAAATTAAATTTTTAATTCCAATTAAATTTCATTTTTAATAATTTAGATAATTTAGAATTATGTGGTTCATAGAATTTATTTAATTTTTCTCTAGTTTTATTATTCATGACATTATATTTTCCACTATTAAGTGAATCAATTTTTCCAGGATCATGATATGGTAAACCAAGAAATTCATATGCTTGGATTAATGTATCTGAAGAAAGATCTTCAGTTTTACAAATAAAAAATTGATCTTTTGGAAAATACTTAAACCATTCAGAAAGTTGTTCAGCATATTTTCCTAAGTTTAGATAATTGTATCGTTCATAAAATACAACATCACAATCATTATTTGAAATTAAATTTTTGTATTCTTGATCTAATTTATTATCTCTTTGAAAAATTGCATCTTCAAAGGATAGAGATTCATTTCCATTTCTAACATTATGATTATAATGAGAAAATGCTCGATCTATTGGATTTCTTAATACACATAATATTTTGATTGTTGGTAATAAATCAAAAACACGTTTAGGAGCTAAAGGATGAAAAAGATACTGAGGAGTAGAATCACCTGTTAAACAAGTAATTTTATTTTTTAACATTTCCTCTTTTTTTGGGAAATTTGAACGATACCAAAAATCAGAACCAAAATAATAATCAAAATAGTGTACTTCCTTAATTGATGCAGGAATAACATTTGGGTGATTATTGATGTATTGATGTAAAGTAGTTGAGCCTGCTTTCATGGCGCCAATCACTAGAAAATTTGGAAATACTCGTGAATTGGAACTTAATAATCTTAAAAGTCCAACATTTCCAACAGTATAAGGATTGATTTGTGGATGTCTTAACAACCAATTCCTTAAATTTTTACGAATTGCCATATTTCAAAAATATTTTTATAAAATAAAAATTTGCCTAATTATAAGCTAATTTGAAATTTTATTAATTAATTTAAAAAAATTATTTTTAAAAAATATTTTATTTCTAAAATTAATCATATGATTACTTAAAACATAGTATCAATTTCAGTTAAATGTTTTAATCAGCAGAAAATATGAAAAATTGAGAACTAAATGGGTAAGATAAAAAGTAAAATTTTGGATATTTCATCCGTAGGACTCACAGATATGACTGGAACAGGGATTGTTGCAGTTTTTTGGTTTTATATTGCTTCTCAATTAGGTCCAGAAAACTATGGAGAATTAACATACCTGATTTCAATTGCAACTTTAGTTTCAGGGATTACATTGTTTGGTTCAAATTATACAGTTTGGGTCATGGCTGCAAAAAAAGTGGATATTCAAGCTACAATATTTCTCATAACAGGAATTTCAAGTATTATTGGTTCCATAATTGTTTTTATTTTTCTTGTAAATATTGGAGTAAGTTTAGTAATTTTGGCATATGTTCTATTGTCATTAGTTCTTTCAGATTTCTTAGGAAAAAAACTCTATAGAACATATTCAAAATATGTTATTACACAAAAAATTCTAATGGTTACTTTAGGAATTAGCTTTTATTATTTTATTGGAGAATATTGGATATTAGTTGGAATTGCATTTTCATATATACATATGATTTATCCATTAATTACAAGTGCAAAAAAATCTAAAATTAATTTTAAACTAATTAAAGAAAAAAAACAATTTATCATAAATAATTTTGCTGTAAGTGTAGGAAAAACACTTTATGGTTCTTTAGATAAATTAATTATTGCACCTTTACTGGGTTTTGCAATTTTAGGAAATTATTCTTTAGGATATCAATTTTTTACAATAATAAATTTACTACCAGGGACTGCAATAAAATATTTAATTGCACAAGATGCATCAGGAGTTCAAAATAAAAAAATAAAGAAACTTATGGTAATAGCATCTGTAGGAATGGCAATTTTAGGTTCAATAGTTGCACCCATAATATTATCATCTATATTTCCAAAATTTATAGAAGCTGAAGAAATTATTCGAATAATTAGTTGGGCAGCAATTCCTATGACAATTCAAGCAACACATTATCTACCAAAATTATGGGCACAAGAAAAAAATTTACTCATTCTATATCATACTATTGTAGTCGTCATTACTCAAATTATTGCAATTATATTATTTGGAACACTTTATGGTGCAGTAGGCTTAGCAATTGCTTTTCTGACTACAAGTATTATTGGTTGTTCTTTCATAGCTGTTTTAGATAAAATTGATCAACGAAAAAAAGAGTAAATTAATTCTTAGTTAATCATTCACACCTAGTGCAACATATTCTGTTTTAGGCATTTCTCTAATTTTTTGTTCAATAATACGTCTAGAATCAATAATTAATTGTCTTCTCATTGTTTCAATATTTTGTTTAGATATTTGTTTGAATATTTTTTCAGAATTCATTATAATTACACAATCAGAATTTTTTAAACATTCAGATACAGATGTGCAATAAACTAATTTATTTTTAAAAATTTGTTTGGTATTTTCTAACGCTAAAGAATCAAAGACATTTATCGCACAATTTTTCTTTATGATATTTTGAATTAATTTTATAGATCTCGATTCACGAATATCGTCAGAATTTTCTTTAAATGATAAACCTAAGATCGAAATAGTTTTTCCTGAGATTTTATTAAATTTATTTTCTAATATTTTTAAAATTTGTTCAAGTTGTTTATCATTTACATTTTTAACACTATTAAATAATGTAGGAGAAACATCAAAAGATTTGTAAACATCAATAAAAGAAATCAAGTCTTTTGGTAAACATGAACCACCAAATCCAGGTCCTGCTTTAAGAAAATATGGACCTATCCTTGGATCCAAACCAATAGCTTCTGCTATATCATCTACATTGGCGCCAGGAATTTTTTCACATAAATTTGAAATGGAGTTAATAAAACTAATTTTTGTTGCAAGAAATGCATTATTAGTATATTTAATCAATTCTGCACTAGAAAAATTTGTAAAAATTCTGGGAATTTGTTTAGAATATAATTTTTTATAAATAGATTGAATTTTATTTTTGGATTTAATTTCTTCTGTTCCTATTACTAAGATGTGAGGATTGAATTGATCATTTATTGCAGAACCTTCACGTAAAAATTCAGGATTTACAGCGAAATAAAAATTTTCACCCAAAATATATTTATAATTTTTTGATAAAATATTTACTAATAATTTTGATGTGCCAGGGGAAATAGTACTTTTTATAACTATTAGAGGTTTTTTTGTTGTGTGATTCAAAAGTTTTTGAATTTCACTTATTACATTTTTAATATAGGTTAAATTTATTGAGGATTTTTTATTTGGTGTAGGAACACAAATGTATACGACATCTAATTTATTAAAAATTGGTTTTAATGAATTAACAAATTTAAGATTCTTTTGTTCTAAACACTTTTGCAAAACATTATTTAATTTTGGTTCAAAAAAAGTAGACTTGCCATTTTTTAGGACAGATAATTTTTCCTCATTATTTTCTACACCAAAAACTTGAATTTTTTTAGAAGCTAAAAATACAGATAAACTTAATCCTACAAAACCCTGACCAACAACTCCAATATTCATAAATTTTGATAAATTTTAGAGAATTTAAAACATGAGTTAATTTTTATTTAATAAATAAATGAATTAAAAATTTGTGACTAATTTTCAATTATATTTTCAACTTGAATAGATGCATCAATACAATTTCCTATTTTCCCTGAAAAAATAGAAATTATATCATCAGATATTTTTCTAACAAATGTTGGTCTTGCATCAGTATTTTCAATTTTTGGTAAAACAGTTCTTATGGTAAACATTGAGCCTAAATGAGATGCTTTATCAAAGAGAGGGGAAAATTTAGAGCCACTTTCTTGAAATTTTTTAAAATTTGTGATTTTTGGATTTCTAATAATTCCTTTATTTAAAATTGATTCAAAATCTGTAGGAATTTGAGGTAATTGTCCAATATTTGTGTGATGAATAGCATGTACAACATTTCCTAAAACAAATTGATTCGAATTACCAAAAGGATCTATACACATGAATGGACCATCCATGATTACAATACTTTTACCATGCATAGATGAAGGAAATGAAACAATAGGTTTTTCACAAATTTCAAATTGAAAATCTTGAACAACTTTTGGAAAGTTTTTCAATAAGGAATTTGTATTTGCATATGTTGCAATAATTACTTTATCATATGAATCAAAGATATTATCAGTTGCCGAATGATTTAAGATTACATTCACATTTTTAGATTTTAATTTTTTCCAACAAATTATTTTCAAAATATTAGGATCAAATAAAGATTCTTTAGCTTTAATTGTCAAAGATATATTAGAATTATTTAAAATATCTAAATTAACTTCTTCAAAATCTAAATTTATTTTATTACAAAAATCTATGTAGTCATTTCTAGAAGTTAAACTATCATTTTTTGATATGCAATAGTAATGTTCAAATTTATCAAGAATTGCCTCTGAAAATTCTTTTTTGAAAAGTGTTTCAGATTTTAATGAGGATAATGCTGTTTCACTACTTCTAGGATAGTGATATCCACGATGTAGTCTATATTGATTTATTCCAGATGCACATTGTAATATATCAGAATTTTTTTCATAAAGATCAACATCATGATTATTTGCAAGTCTAATAGCAGTAGTTACACCAAAAATACCACCACCTATCACTGCAATTTTCATTTTAGTCTACCCAGAAAAGCATATTGAAATAAACTTAAAACTTTAAACATGTTTAAGAATCTAGTTATTACAAAATTCAACTAAATTTTTGAAGGTTTAGAGATACTTATAGATATACTCCAGTTAATTTAAAAAAAATAATTAGATAATATCAAATTATAAGAAACTATGAAATAATGATAAAAATAAAAATCTTATATGAAAATTGCATTAGTATCAGCTTTTTTGGATGATGGTTATCAACATATTTTAGATGATGAATTTGTAGAAAAAATTGTTTGTGAAGAAGATCATTTCTATCACAGAATAGCTAAGTCATTAAACATGAGAAATCATCAAGTTACTGTTTTTTATATTTCTGAAGAAAAACAAATGAAAAAATTTAAGCATAAATATGGACATGAAATAATTAGAATTCCAGCAAAAAAAATCCCATTTTTACACGAACCAATAGTCTACTCTCCAAATTTAATAAATCTAATTGAAAAAGATTTTGATATTTGTCATTTAGTTTCAGGCTATTATGTAATGTATAAAGTTCCAGATATGTTTGATTATATTGTAAAGAAATTAAAAAACAAAATACCAATTATTGCAAGATGGGCTGGGGGTAATCATAAGTGGTTATTACCAATTCGAAAAAATATTAAAAAAAATAGATTAAAAAAATGTGATAAAATAATTTGTGCAGGACAGGAAGAAATGTTAGTTTTAAAAAATGTATTTAAAATTTCAGATTCTAAAATAGAATATATGATAAATCCACAAGATTTACAATTATTTAAAAAACGTACAAAAATTGACGCATGTAAAAAACTTGGAATGAATAATAGTGAAAAATATTTTTTGTATGTTGGAAGATTAACAACTAACAAAGGAATAGAAAATTTACTTGAAATCTTCAAAAAGATAGAATCAATTTATCCAGAGTATAAACTAATATTCATTGGAGATGGTCCATTAAAAAATAAGATTGAAAAATTTAAAAATGAAAATGAATTAAATGAAAAAATTATTCTTAAGGGCAGATTATCACATGACAAAATTGCATATTTCTATAATGTATCTTCTATCCTATTTCATATTGGAATTTCAGGAGGATTACCAAATGTGATAATAGAGGGGATTGCATCAAAAATTCCAATTATTGCAACTAAGAATAATGCAAATATAGATTTTATAAACGAAGAATTAGGTACTGGAATTAGCATAAATCCAAATGATAGTAATGAGTTAGAAAAAGCAATAAAAAAAATACTTGATAATCCAGGAAACTATAATCAAAAAATTCCCGACAAAATTAAAGAATCTTCATTTGAAAAATTTGCAGAAAAAATGGAAGAAATTTTTGAAGAATGTTTGAAAAGTTACAAAATAAATTCTTAATTATTTTAACAAAATAATCATACAATATTTGATTAAAAATGTTATAAATTAAAGTAATAAAATATCAGAACACAAGTTCTTATAGCAATTTTTTATGTTATAATATATGAAAAATCCAGCTTCAATTGGATATTTACAGGAAAAAATTAGTAGTGAGTATATAGATAAAGAATTTATTGAAAAAAATCCTGTTGAATGGAAAATAATTAAACTATTTGCCGACTCACCATTTTTAACTCAAGCTGAAGTATTATCAAAATTAAAAATTACTAAAGAGGAATTAAAAAATAAAAATAAAACAATTTTAAATTTGGATTGGGCTCAAAATTATATTATCAATTCAGGTGCAGGTAAAAAATATTGGAATAATACAGTAATTCCAGCAATAATAAATGGAAAAACAGATGCAGTCATTAATGAGGAATATGAATATCCAGATAGAATTGGATTTTGTCCAGGTTTAAGTTGTCAATTTTTTTGTACATTTTGTGGAAGAAATTATTCTGCTGCATATGAAAAAGAATTTGGGGATAAAGGATATGAAATTTTTAAACAAATAATTGATGAAACACCTCATAAATCCAATAATAATCCATACCACATTACAGGTGGATTAGAACCATTAACCTTTCCAAAAATTGGGGATATGATATCATATGGTGCAAAAAAAGGATTTCCAATGGAAATGAAAACGAATGGATTCCAACTCTCACCTACATTTCTTGCAAAACAACAAGGAATTTTAGATTTATCAGTTTTACGAATTAGTTTGTATGGTGTTAATCAAGAATCAACTCTGCAAGTTACTAAAAATCCAGCTGGTTTTGAAATAGTTAAGAATAATATTATAAATTTTCAAAAATTAAAAACAAAAATTAAACTTGGTTTGAATTATGTAATTTTACATAATAATTTAGAGGATGTATTATTATTATTAGATTACATTGAAGATGTAAATTCTAAATCAGATAATCAAGTAAATTTTTTAACATTACGTGAAGATTTTAGTCCAGAAGCTAATGATCTTTCTACAAATGAACGCAAAAGATTATCAGAAATTTTTAATGAAATAGATGAAAGATTAAAAACTAAAAATTTAGATAAACTTCATATTGATTATGGTTATGCTCTTGAATCGATCAAGCAAAAAAGAAAATCATTAGAACCACTAAAAAGAATCGATTACAAAGATATGCGTAAAAAAATGTTTCCACAAATTTCAATTATGGTTGATCCAAAAGGAGATGTTTATGGATACCACGAGGCTACATTTTTAGATAAAGAGGGTTCTGAAAGATATTGTATTGGACAAGTAAGTAAAGACAAAAGTTTACAAAAAGTAATTGAAGGATTTATTAAAAAATCAGAAGGAGTTGAATCACTTCCTTTAGATATTAGTTATCTTGATGCATACGATCATATTATTACTATTTTATTGAATCAAGCTGATGCTGATAAAAAATTTGGAATACCATGGTCAGAAGGTCCAATCAAAGCTAGGATTTACTAATTTTTGAAACAATTTTAGTTATTTTTTTTGCAAGAATTGCGGAATCAGTAGTAGCATTATTCATAGTTGAAATAAAGTTTTTGCATTCACAGTATAACGGAGATTTTTTTATCTGATAAATAATTTTAAATGATTTAGATTTTTTATCTAATTTTAATAAAACATCATTATCCCAAATATACAAATTTTTAGTTGTGAAAAAAGTTATTGTCTTTTTCTTTGTATTAGAAACTCTATCAATAGAAATAAAAAATTTTTTGCTTCCAGAATATTCTAATTCAAAATGAAAAGAGTCTACATCACTAACAAATGAGCACGTATTAAATAAATTAAAAGATTTAGGTGTTCCAAATAATTCTAAAATTATTGAAAGATCATGCGATAAAAGATTTTCAAAAATATTTTCATCAAATGTTCCAAATTTTTGCCAATTAAAATTTATATTCATTATACATTCTTTTTCATTAATTTTTTTAATTTGTTTAAAAATTTCATTATGCAAGAAAATATATCCAACAAACAAAGAAAGATTTTTTCCTTTTGCAATTTTTATAAGATTATCTGCTTCACTAGTTGTTTGTGTCATAGGTTTTTCTACAAAAACATTTTTCCCTGACTCTAATGCATTTTTTATTATTTCATAATGAGTATTAATTGGAGTTGCAATCACAATTGCATCAATCTTAGGATCATCTAAAACATCTGCAATATTTGTTGTAGAAGAAATTTCAGGATAGTTAGCATCTAACCATTTCATATTTTCTAAATTTCCTTGATGCACACATTTTGAAATTATAGCAAATTTAGAAAATTCTCTTATCAGATTTTTTCCCCATCGTCCAATGCCTATTAGAGCAATTCTTTTCATTTATGGTCATTATTCAAATTTCTATTTATTTGAATCTAGTTAATTAAACCAATATTAAAAATCCAAATAAAAAATTGAAAAAATTTAATATTTATTCAAAAAGAGTCGAAGGATTAAATACATTTGAATAGTATAAGCGGTAGTTGAAAAGAAGGACAGCTCTCATTACAGGAATAACAGGCCAAGACGGAGCATATTTAGCAAAATTTCTCTTAGAAAAAAACTATCAAGTTTTTGGAACATATAGAAGATTATCAACACCAAATTTTTGGAGATTAAAATCACTAGGGATTGATAACGATATCACATATCTTTCAGCAGATCTTTTTGATCTATCATCAATGCTTGAAGCAATAAAGACATCTCAACCAGATGAAATATACCATTTAGCAGCACAAAGTTATGTTGGAGCATCATTTGAACAGCCTATTACAAGTGGAGAATATACAGGAATTGCTGTAACAAAAATGCTTGAAGCAATAAGAATCATTAATCCACAAATTAAATTTTATCAAGCATCGTCAAGTGAAATGTTTGGAAATATTGGGGCAGAGCAAAATATCAAAACACCATTTCAACCTGAGAGTCCATATGCTGCAGCTAAATTATACGGATACTGGATGTCAAAAATTTATAGAAATGCTTATGGAATGTTTACAACAAATGGTATTTTATTTAATCATGAATCTCCTCTTAGAGGATTAGAATTTGTCACAAGAAAAATTACAAATGGAGTGGCTAGAATCAAAATAGGCCTAGATAAAAAACTAATTTTAGGAAATCTAGAAAGTAAAAGAGATTGGGGATATGCTCCAGACTATGTAGAAGGAATGTGGAAAATTCTTCAGCAAAAAAAACCTGAAGATTATATTTTAGCTACTGATGAAACCCATTCAGTTAAAGAATTTGCAAAGATAGCATTTGAAGTTGTAGAACTAGATTGGAAAAAATATGTAAAAACTGATAAAAAACTGCTTAGACTAGTTGATGTCAATTCTCTAAAAGGGGATTATAGAAAAGCAAAAAAAGAATTACAGTGGAAACCAAAAACAAAATTTAAGAAATTAGTTGAAATCATGGTAAAAGAGGATTTGGAACGTTGGCAAAAATGGGAAAAAGGAGAAAGTTTTCCATGGGATGCAAGTAATTATACAAATGAGAATAAAATGTTGTTTAGAAGATATAATAAAATTTAGAATATTATAAAATTAATTTTGAGAAGAATTAAACCATTCAATTGTTTTTTTTAGTCCTTCCTCAAGCGAGGTTTTTGGTTCAAACCCAATTTCTTGTAAGGCCTTTTCAAAACTCACACATCTTCTGGGTTGACCATTAGGCATATTGGCATTCCAATGAATGTCTAAATTTACATCCATTAATTTCATTATCATTTTAACAAGATTTTCAATGTTAGTCTCTTCTCCTGAACCTAGATTGAGTGGTTCAGTTTTATCATATTTTTCTGCTGCCAGGATCAATCCCTTTGCTGCATCATCACAATAAAGAAAGTCTCTACTGGGTGTTCCATCTCCCCATAACTCAACAAAAGTATGTCCTAATTTTTTTGCATTTGAAATTTTTGATATTATTGATGGAATAACATGACCAGAATTAGTGTCAAAATTATCAAAAGGTCCGTACAAATTTGTTACAAAAACAGTAATTGAATCAAAATCGTACTGTTCTTTATATGCTAAAGATTGAACAATTTGCATTTTTTTAGCTAGTCCATAAGAAGCTGTAACATGTTCAGGATATCCATCCCAAAGATATTCTTCTTTAATCGGTTGAGATGTATCTCTAGGATAACTACACATGGTACCCAATGTAACAAATTTTTCTACATTATTTTTTCTAGCTTCATCTAATAGATATGTCCCCATCAAGATATTGTCATAAAATAATTCACCTGGTTTTTCCTTGTTAAGACCGATTCCTCCAACATGTGCAGCTAAATGAAAAACTATATCAATATTTTTTGTTACATGCTTACAATTTTCTTGTGATCTTAAATCAAATTCATTGGAAGATGGAGAAAATATTGATTTTGGATTATATGATTTTAACATTTCAATAAGACGGGAACCTAGGAATCCATTACCTCCAGTAACTAAAACATTTTTTTCCTCCCAGTTCATATCATAATTTTAAAGATTACCAAATTAAGTCTTAAGGTATTTGAGGAAGAAATTCATTATATAATTTCAATAATTTTATTGTTTCAGTCTCAGTATTGTAATTTTTCAAAATCTCTGATCTAAGATTTTTACCAAGAGAATTTCTTGCTTTTTCATCTTTTAGATATTCCAATTTTTCAATAAAATCTTTTTTAGATTTTCCAATAAGCAATAAATCATCAGGAAATCCCAAACCACCAGATTCGGATGTTATTACAGCCATTTGACATGCACCAGCCTCTAGCATTTTTGTTTTTGAAGCTATTATGTGAGAATGAGGAGGGTATGGAGATAATAAAACATTACAAGAAGATAAAGATTGAACATAATTTTTTACTCTACCCATAAAATTTACATTTGAAAAATTCAAAGTATTTTTAAAATCATCAGAAACATCTCCGATAAAATCAAAATGAATAGTAGGAGAATTTTTTACACAATAATGCAATAACTCTAATGCTTCATAATTTTGTGTTCCAGGTAAAAATGGTCCTACCACTGCAACTCGTAGATCATTGCATTGAGTACTAGGGTATTCATTCACATTTACTGCATTTCTTACAATTGTTGCAGATTGAATATTCTTTACTTTTTCATAAATCATATCACTTGCACAAATTAAATGTAAAGAATTTGTCCAAATTTTGTTTTCTAATTTTTTTATTGCATTAGATTTTATTCGAAAGCCAAATTTTTTCCAAGTTGGTAATAAATTAGAAAAAGATTTGTGCCACATTTCTTCATGTGCAATTCCATGTAAATCAGATATGTAAGATTTTTTTTCTAAAAATTTTCCAGAATGTTGTTGAGCATGAAACAAACAATTGTTGGGTTTTTTCGAATGTTTTGAAAAATTATCAATTAAAGAGATATTTTTAAAACCAGATTTTTGAAGTGTTTCGTATTGCCATTTTGCTCTCATTATAGAACCATTTGGTTTTTCACATGAATATTCAGTTAGCATGCATATTTTTTCCAATTCCATACTCCTTTACTTATAATTAAAACCAGATTTTAAACAAAAAAAACTAGTAAACATCTTGTAACATATTTTTTATTTCAGATTTTGAAATTGGCTTTAAACTTTCAAAATAATTTTTAATATTTTTTGGTTTTTTGGCATTTTTGTATTTTTTTGTTGATGAATCAAACATCGAAGGAATTATCAAGAAATCATTCGTTTCTAAAACATTTTCTAATTCAAAATCGGTTAACAAATATTCAGTAATTTTTTCCCCAGGGCGTATTCCAATGATTTTTGTTTTTATTTTTGATGAATTTAAACGATATTTTGGAGCAATAAGTTCTTTCATTACATCAAATAGATCACTTAATAAAATAAGAGGCATTTTTAAAACAAATATCTCACCACCTTTTGCATATTCAGCTGCTTTTAAGATTAAATCCACAGATTGATTTTTTGTCATAAAAAACCGTTTCATTTTTTTATCAGTTAAAGTGATTGGTCCACCTTTTTTGATTTGATTTTCAATTCTTGGAAGGATAGAACCCCTAGTTTGTAAAACATTTCCAAATCTTACAGAAGAAAAAATGGTTTTTGTTTTATTATGAAAAGACTCTGCTGAAATTAATTTTTCTGAAAGAAGTTTAGTGGCACCTAAAACACCTACAGGATTTACTGCTTTATCGGTACTAATGTTAATTACTTTTGAAACAGATTCTTGCATTGATGCCTTGCAAATATTATATGCCCCAATTGTGTTTACAGTAACTGCTTCATAAGGATTTAATTCACAACGATCTACATGTTTTAGAGCTGAAGTATGAAAAACAATATCAATATTTTTAACAATGGAATTGACTGTGTCAGAATTTCGTATATCACCAATTACATACTCTACATTTTTTCCAGAAAATTCTAATTCAGTTTCATATAATCCATTTTCATCATTACTGAAAACTCTAACAAGTGAAGCACCATCGGATAAAGATTTACGAACTATTTCTTTACCTATTGAGCCTGAGCCTCCAGTTACAAGAATATTTTTTCCTTTTAAAAGACTAGTCATATTTAATCAGAATATTTGATTCCCATAAATCATTTCCTATACAAAGTTACGATATTTCATACACAAACTTTAGATTAAATTCAAGATATATCACTACTAGACATGATAAATAAAATATTGGTTACAGGTACGTCAGGATTCGTAGGTAGTCAATTAATAAAAAGACTACCCAATCATATTTCTGCATTAAACTCTAACGGCAATAATATTGATTTACGCTCTAGAGATGAAGTTTTAAAAATGAAAAAAGCAGATACTGTAATACACTTAGCGGGGAAAATTCCGTCTGAAAAAAATTTTTCTGAAAATATTTTTTTTGAACATAATGTATTAGGAACATTAAATGTATTAGAATACTGTGTAAAGAAAAAAATTAAAAAAATGATTTATGTAAGTAGTTATGTTTATGGAAATGCAAAAAATAATCCAATAAATGAAAAAGAAATTATTAAACCACACAATGCATATACAAAAAGTAAAGCATTATCTGAAGAATTGTGTAAAATTTATGGAGAAAAATTTGGAATAAGTATAATTATTTTAAGACCATTTAATATTTTTGGTAGTTCATTAAAAAATGATTTCCTTATACCAAATATTTTAAAATCAATTAAGAATAATCGACCAATTACAATTACTAATAAAAACGACAAGAGAGATTATTTATACATCGATGATTTCATTGATGTAATAATACAAATGATAGATTACAATTGTAAGTATGAAATATTTAATGTTGGTTCAGGAAAATGCATAAGCTTTGAAAATTTAATTAAATTATTTGAACAGGTAAGTGGAAAGAAAATGAAAATAATAACAAAATCCTCTAATAGCGGGATTAAAAAAATTGAAGCCGACATTACAAAAATTAATAAAAAAATAAAATGGAAACCAAAATATTCTTTAGAAGCGGGAATTGAAAAAATATTATTAAAAAATAAATTATTAATTCATAAGTGATTCATATAATTTTACATATTTTTTACCTACAGTGGACCATTCAAATTTTTTGACTAATTCTAACGATTTATTTCCAAATTTTTCTACTAGATCAACATTATTAGATAATAAAATAATTTTTTCATTCAATTCTTCAATTGAATTAGGAGAAATTAAAAATCCATTTTCATTGTTAATTATTAATTCCTTATTTCCACCCACATTAGTTCCAATAATGGGAATTTGGCAAGCCATTGCTTCCAAAACAGTTGTACTAATTCCTTCAGCTAGTGATGGTTGAATTAATGCAAATGATCCACGAAGTAATGGAATTACTTTATTTTTTGGCAAATATCCTAAAAATTTAATATTTGAGTATTTTTCCGCAATGTTTTTAATTTTATTTTCAAAAGGGCCTGAACCTACTATAATAAGATGAATTTCTTTCGGGAGGATTTTTGCTAATTCTATTAATGAATTAACACCCTTTTCTTTAGATAATCTACCAACAAAAATTATTTGTTTTTCATATTTCTGTTTAACATCTAATGGTAATTCTCCAATATCGATTGCATTTGGAATATAATGGACATCATATCCGAGATCGGAATAATATTCGTAAGCCTCTTTTGAACCAGCAGTAATTGCATCAGCCCATTTCAATGCATTTTGTTCATACTTATTTGAAATATTTTGAGCAGTTTCACCATGCAATATTTCAATTTGTTTATTAAATATTCCATGAAATGTCACAACTTTTTTTGCAGAAGTACCTTTGAAAGATAATGCTGCAATAGGGTGATGGGCATGAATAATATCAAAATCTTTAGTAAATTTAGTTTTAAAAAACGCTGAAAACATAAAACTAGGATTTTTTAATTTCCTTATTGGTACTGTGAAAGTATTTTCAGAAGATATTATTTTCAGAGTATGATTTTCAGATTTTAAAAAATTGGATAATCCTTGAACATGTTTTGCAGTTCCACCAATACCGGTTTGAGTAGGAGAAACAATTAGGATTTTCACAAAAAGAAATTATCGTGTGACTTTTTAAGCTCTTCTCTACTAAGTTAAATTAATTTTTAATTGAGATAATTCAGAGATTACTGTAGATTCTTTAAATGAATTTAATTTATTGGCGTTAAACAAAATTGCGTGGCAACCAACTTGCTTTGCAGAATGAACATCATGTATCCGATCACCTACCATTAAAACATTTTCAGGATTTAATTCCAGAGTTTGGAGAGATTTTTTAATTTGATCTGAGCGTTGATTTGCATCGTCTCGAGTAATAATACTGGAAAAAAATTTAGATATTTGAATTTTATCTAATGCAAATTTTGCTGCATTTTGACATTGCATTGTAACTAAACATAATTTAAAATTTTTACTTCTTAGGTAATTAAGAATATCAATAGTTCCATCAATTACTTCAAAATTCTTAGAAGCAACTGTTTCTTCTTCACATATAATATCAAAAGCATTTTGAAGTAACACTGAATCACCATTTGATTTAGAAATGATTGAAGGAATTAATGGCTTAAATTCATCATTTGTATCAAAAAGTATTTTTAATTTTTTAAAAATTTTTTCGTAATTTATTGGTAATCGGATTAACGTTCCATCCATATCAAAAATTATTGCTTTTATCATATTACTTGTTCCTTAAAACCATCTTCACGATAGATCCAAGTACCACAATCAATATGACGTAGAATATGTAGTCCTTCTGGATAAATATCACTTCCCAAAGGTTCAGGATCTAAAATTTCGCCCAAACCTAGTTTAGTGTAAAGATAAGGTAGATTATGAGTAGGATCCTGTTTTAAAAATTTTGTAGAAACATATCCCCAAAGAGGTGTTGTAGTGTGAAATTTCCCAGAATCAATTTCTGTCACGTACCAATCACCATTATCGTTTTCTTTAAGGTCTACAGCATAATTTCCATGGGGTTTTTTATCAATTGATTTCACAGCTTTTTCTCCAATAGAATTTACTGCCTCATCTACAATAATTTTTGAAACTGTAGGTGTTCCAGTTATTCCAGATGGGGAAATATGTTTTAGTGGATATTCCAATCTCTCTCTAGTAAATGAAGAAATTAATTTTCCTTCATACCAAAAGCTATCCCAAGCAATATTTCTTTTAGGTAAATATTGTTGAATCATAAAATCATTAAAATTTGCTTTTTTTCTCAATATCCACAATTTAATCCAATATTCGGCTTCAGATGAATTATTACATAATAAACTAAGATTTCCACCAGCACCACTTTTTGCTCGTATCCAAAGAGGACCACCTCCTAATTCTTCAAATGCATTTTCAATTTGTTCAAAATTATTAACGGTTTTAGTTTTTGCAACTGCAATACCTGATTTTTCTAAAGTCTTTTGTGTTTCAAGTTTATCAGTGGAAATAATTTTTGACGATGGCAATAATGTTTTTGTAGAAATTTTTTCTAGGTTTTGGGAAATGATAAGAGCTTCAGATGAGGGTTGTGGATGTAAAAAATCGATGTTGTACTTTTCAATTAAATTGTTCAATAATGGTATAAAATTTGGATCTGAGTGTCTTGGAGAAATTTCCCTATGATCAAGATCCCCAAATTGAAGATAATATTTGTTGAAATCAGTACCTACAATAAAAAACTCATTTTTGAATAGTTTTAGTGCACGAATAAAATTCACTCCGCCTATTCCTCCTGAACCTGTAACCAAAATTTTCTTCATTGTAAATCTAATCTAATTACAATCTTATATTATGTAATATTAAATGAATTGTCTTAATGAAGAAACAGTATGTTTTTTTGAGTCATGATGTAGACTGGAGTTATAATGGTCCATCAAAAAATCACATTTTAGAACGTAAAAACAGATTTGAACGTAAATTATTTGAAACTACTCCTATAAACAATCTTTATCGTAATTTTTCAGAATTCATGGAAATTGAAGAAAAATACGGAGTCAAATCTACTTTCTTCTTTAGAACTAAATATGAAGATGGGGATTACAAAGATTATCATGATGATATTAAAAAATTGATCAGTGGAGGTTGGGAAATAGGTTTACACACTGATCCCTCTTCAGTTAACGATATAGAAAAAATGAAAAATGAAAAAGAGAATCTTGAAAAAATAACTAATACAAAGATTTTAGGAAATAGAGTTCATTATCTTTCAAATGACAAACAATTATCAAAAAAATTATCTGAATTAGATTTTCTTTATGATTCCTCAAATAGGAAAAGTAAAGAAAAAATAACTAATGAAGAAATGGGTTATCAAAAAATTAATGGAATAATAGAATTTCCAGTTACATTAATGGATGCATATCTATTTTCTTATATGAAAATTTCTGAAGAAAAAATAATTTCAGTAGTAGAAAAAACACTAAACTCATGTCGTCAATTAGATTCAGATTTTAACGTAATGACTATTTTATGGCATGATAATGTATTAAAAATGAAAGGAGGTAGAATGTATCCAAAAATTTTAGAATTTCTTTCTTCACAAGAAGATGTAATAATGTGTAATGGGCTAGAACTTGCAAATAAAATTAAATAAAGAATTTTAATTAGTTTATTTTATTATGGAATATAATTTTTATTTACTTCATAAACAACTATTACTTGCATCTGACCCAATGTTTCTCTGATGAAACTAGGTGAAACATAAACTAGTTTTAGTGGATCATCATCAGAATTGTAATCAATTTTTTGACCTACAATTTGCATAAATCCAGGTTTGTAAGTAGGAGAATTTTCAAATGTTTGAGGATTATAATATAATTCGGTATCAAAAGGAATTAATTTTCCCATCATTGTTTCATTAAAGAAATAATTTGAATAGGATAATCCATCAGAAGTATAATATTTGTTTAAGGGCATTTTACTAATAGCTGCAATTGGATATACTTTAGATTCGTCTCCCCCTCCACGTAAAACGTAAAGTTTTTCGTCTAAATTATCATTAATTTTTTCTGCAGCAATGAACACTACGACATAATCAGCACCCATTTCTTGAAGAATGTTCCAACTGTCATTAGGAGAACTCAGGAACATCTTTCCCATTTTTTGAATTGTTTTTGTTTCTAATGTTGCATTATCTATGATCGTAGCTCTATCAGACATAGTAGAAATCCAATAACCATAATCCCACCAAGATGCAATTACTGCATTTTCAGGAGTATTCAATTTTATCCACTCTAAAGCAAGCAACCAATCATTTGTTGGGCCATAATAGGTTGCACCAGTAAAAATTGTGGGTGGTTCATCATGTATTTCTATCCAATTCCAGCCGCCATCTACAGGGAAAATAAGAGGAATGGTAAATAAAAATATGATAATTACAATGTAAGAAATTTTAATTAAATAATTTTTTACGCCAGAAAATTTTATTTTCAAAATATTTTTTGTTAAAATCGTTAAAGCAATAGAAGAAAAAATTATCAAAGATACAGAAGTGAAATTTTCAAGTCGAATAAAAGATGAACCTACATAAACTGCAGTTATTCCAAATATTAGCACAAATATTCTCATATCATTTGCAATAATCTCATATGGTATTTTTTTAGATAATAGAATCCAAATACCAAGTCCACCAAAAATCATCCAAATAGAATGAAATAGAGATGCTATGTCAATTGATCTTGGAGCATGTTCTGCAATAGATGCTGCAAGAGGATCATCATCAATCAAAAGTGGATTTAATGCATTTAGATATCTAAAACTAGGTAACGGTAAATTGTCTGTAGCATCATTTAGAATTACAACAGAGGCTCCAATAATTATTATAGAAATTAATAAAATGAAGCTATTTCTTATCTTATTTTTACTTATTTTTTGAACAAATATAGAACAAATTAAAAATAATGTTGGAAAAATTAATGCCACCCCACCCATTCCTAATATAAAAGATAATCCAGGTCTTTCAAATAAACTGCAAATTGCAAGAAATATTCCAACGAAAAGAGGAATAATCCATAAAAGAAATTTATGATCTTGCCTTACAAAAGGTAATGCAATAATAAATAATCCCATTGGAATTATTAGAAATTGGTTACCACCCCAAGAAGATAAGGAAAAAGCCATCACAATTCCAGCAAAAATAATTTTTACAAGTGCAACTTTTTTATTTTCAGACTTTATCGCACTCAAAAATAAATATATTCCAAGAAAAACATAAAAAAGTCCTAATGGTTCTGATTTGAACCAACCTACAGTTCCTCTATATATTATTGGAAGTGATACTGCAAATAATAAAGAAGCAATTAGACCAGGTGTGGTTCCAGCAAATAATCTAACTAATGCAAAAATAACAACTACAGTTAATGAACCAATTATTGCTGGAAATAATATAATATAATCATCTAACTCTATAGCGGGTTCAAAAATTTGGTAAGTTACTGCTGCAGTAATATGCAACATAACTTGAGAAGTTAGCGAAATATTTCGCCCATGAGGGTACCAACTTTTATCATCATGCCATTCAAAATATTCAGAAAATCCATTTTCTACAAGATATTGAGTTGCACGAAAATTATAAAACGGATCAAACTCATTTAACTGATTTCCATATTGTGCCGGTTGGGATCTAATTGCAAGTGTTGCTGAAAAAGCTAAGATCAATACTCCAATTATAATAAGATGATTTACTTTGAAATTAAAACTGCTTAATTGAAATAAAGTTGTTTGAGAATGCAATAATCAATTAGTAGTTTAAACTGTTATTATTCTTTTGAATAAGAAATTCAACTACATTGTTGCTTGTGAAGCATCATGGAACATCTGACTCTTTGCACATCCAGCAGCAAGTTCATCACCTGCACCACGTCTCATAAGACCTCTGTATAGACCATCTTCAAGTTTTACACCTTCACGTTCTTCCCATTCCTCTACAGTGATA
>Ga0233434_1000721_pt1 | contig 35640 bp, 69 predicted proteins | sample SI_122_August201_4_FD_182738 | JGI IMG/M metagenome (GOLD analysis project Ga0233434, IMG submission 182738) | Seawater microbial communities from Saanich Inlet, British Columbia, Canada - SI_122_August2016_120_MG | ecosystem: Environmental > Aquatic > Marine > Inlet | place: Canada: British...
TTGGAAACGGTTTATTCATTATAAAGCTCCACTTTAAAATCGTATAAAATAGTATTAACTAATGTTTTCTTACACATCTCTTTAATCTTTTCCAACTGTTCTTCTTTTGTTGTTTCATCATTCAATGTAATATAAAATGATTGTCCCATCTTCATAGAAATTATTTCATCATATCCTAAATGCAATAGAGCTTTATGAACAACTTCTTCTTCTGTACCTTTTACTCCATCTCTTAGTAATGTGGTAATAGTCCATTTCATAATAAAAGAAAAACCCCTGCCGGAGCAGGGGTCTAACATTACTCTACCTCAACATCAGCTTCATTGATAATGTCAAGTACATCTTGAGAAGTAATTTTCTCGGTTTGAAGAAACTCCTCAGAAGTTAGAGGATAAACAACTTGTTTCATTTCTTTCATTTCTTTCTTAGACATAATATAAATCTCCTTAGTTAATTGTTAAATACATTATACTACATTTTACATTTAATACAAGGAAAAACTTTACTCACCCGTTCTTTGTTTGTAATTCTCGGATTGTTGCGGGTCAACCTTCCTCATTCTTTCAAAAAGTCTATCAATACCTGGCCGTTTCTTATTTGATTGTGGACTAGGTTCATCAAGTTCCTTTTCTGGTTCTTGCTCCCTTTCTTTTCTATCCGGCATTAGCAGCTCCCATTAATGGTACGGTATTATTCTCTTTTTTAGGTTTCACTATATTGATATCATGTTGTTTAACATTTTTACGTCTTTCATTCCTTTGAAGTCTTTTCTTTTCCATTCTAACTAATCGTTTCCTTCTTACAATTCTCTTATTTTTCATAACGCCTCCTAATGATTTAAGACTAACCAAACAATTCCAAACGGTGCAAACGCACAAGCTAACATATATGCAGCCATACTTACAGCAACTATAACACCACCGATAAACCTCAATAAACCATCCATAAATTCGTTCATTTAACTAGTTCCTTTTTTACAGTTAAAAATTTCTCATTTGGCCACATTCTTAACTTTCTTTCTGCATATTTCAAATGAGTGTATACAGAATTCCTAGAAATATCCATAAATTCAGCAACTTCTTTTACACTATAACCTTGTTTTACAACTGACTTGTATGCGAATGCTTGTTTTTCTGTCATTTCCGTATTGTAATAACCGCCTCTTCCTTCACCAGTTTTCATAATCATCTTTATATCTCCATTAAATTAATGTTTCTCAATTGTTAAGTATATTATCTCATATTTAACTGGATAAGTCAAGGAAAAAGTTACTGGCCTAAGTTATTGTAAAATAAGGAGTTAAAAACCCCTTTAAAAACAACAACTTACAGACACCTAAAAGTCGATTTAAGCGTCTTTTTATCCAAACTAAGGGTAAAGTATAGGTAAACCAGTTAAAGTGGCTTAAAACGGCTTAGATTTGACTCAAATTCTTTAAGTCGCTTCCAAATAGACCTCAATTCAGTTATTGAGGTAAATTGGTATAAAAACACCCCAAATCCTTCATGTACTTTACGAAATGCATTGCTCACTTGTACCACAACACCCAATGTTATAAGCTTGGTGTTTTTTTAACAGAGGAGAAATGAAAGGAAATATAATAATACTGCGACAAATGTTATAACCCCAACAATTGTTATAACCCCAACAATAAGCTTCAATAAACCATCCATATATTCGTTCATATCTAAATCTCCGTTTCTTAATTGTTAAGTATATTATCTCATATTTAGGCAAATGATACAAGGAAAAAGTTACCAACGTAAGTCCTTGTAAAATAAGGGTTTGTAAGTTGTTGAAAACAAAGGACTTTTTGACCCCCTTATCACCGTTTTAAGGGGTTATTTGTCCAAACTAAGGGTCTAGTATGGGTTTTTCATTAAAGTGCCTTAAATCGTCTTAGATTGTCCTCAAATTCACTTAATCTCTTCCATATAGACCTTAATTCGGTTATAGTGGTAAATTGGTATAAAAACACCCCAAATCCCTCGTGAACCTTACGAAATGCATTGCTGACTTGAACCACTACACCCAATGTTATAAGCTTAGTGAAAAGACCTGGCCCAACTAAAAGATAAGGAACAACAACCATAAACTGATCGTAACTATTCACCCACAAGTCAACGTAGCCGTAGTGGTTGAACAATCGTTGATAGTTAAACTTAATTCCTGTAAATAGTTCCAGAATGGTTTCAGGCTTTGCATAATTTGATTTATCATCTTCACCGAATACCAGTTCCTTTCTAAATGCAGCTTCAACTTTCTGGTTATTATATTCAAGGCCTGGCAACTTTGCACCGACAAACCATGTAATAATTAATCCACCTATAGATATAACTAAGGCAAACCAAACTAACGAACCACCTTCCATACCGAAAAATGGAATATCTGTTTTAGCACTCAACTCCCACAATACAGGAATAAATGCTATCAATGTCATTATAGAACGAACAATCTGTAATCCAAGATTTTCTATAATCTCAGCAAACTTATGAGTATCTTCCTGTATCCTTTGAGACGCACCTTCAATATCTTCTGTAACATTTCTCCACTTAGGTAGGTAATCAAATGTTATAGCTTCTCTCCAACGTAAACCATATACTCTAGTAAACCAATTTGTAATAGTAGCAATGATAACATACGGCATTGCTAATATACAAAAGTCATATAGTTTATCGTAAAATAAATCTATACCTACCTGTGACTTATCAAAGTATGTTGCTGAGTTCTGAAGAATATCGTAAAATGACCCATACCACTCATTGATAGCTACAGTTATTGACACTTGTAACCATAGAGATGACAACAATATAAAAAGGCCACCCCAAGACCAGAGTAGCCATTTCCTTGTGCAGAAAAAAGATGTTAGCATTATGAATACCAATTATTATAAATACAGTTAATAACATAATAGGAGGATCAGTATGAAGTTTCCATATTGGGAAAAGAGTATATTTCCGTCCAGAAAGAACATACATGGTATCATTCAACCAGCTATCCAATTCAAAGGTGATATGAATGAACTTGATGATTTCCTAGACCAAATAGTTGCATTTGATCCTACCTTTAATAAGGGAAAATACCTTGATGAAAACTTTGAAGTTGAAAAGGCTTTAGAGTCTGACATAATACATCTGCCACCTTTTAAGAAATAAATGGAGCCCGCGGAGAGGCTCGAACTCCCCACCTGCTGATTCTTACCACTATAGTTTTCACTACCAACAAAAGTTGTTTGTGGTCTGGACTTTATCTTCATCATATCATTTCTGACTTAGATGGGCGGTGTAAAGTCTCTACACTCGGTATGAACCTAGCACGGTATTGCCATTTTACAGGTTTCACCGTTTTAGCCGCCTCCACTTATTATGTTTCCACAATAAGGTGCAATTTTAAGAAATGACAAATCAGCTGCTCTACCAAATGAGCTACGCGGGCATCTCCATTTATTCTTATTTATATTAAGTGGAGCTGGGAGGGATCAAACCTCCGCCCTCTGCGTTGCAAACGCAGCGCTCGTCTCAACTGAGCTACAGCCCCTAAATCTCATCATCTTCGTGAAACCATTCAGTTTCATATGTACCATGTTCTTTTTCATCAAATTCTTCAGCATCATTGTCACCTACCATATCCTGCTCTAACCAATCAATGACCTCTGAATCTTCATTCTTTAACTTATCTCTAACAATATGCTCCCCACCGAATTTCATCAAATCTTTTTCTTCAACTTCATAAACAAATCGGCGGTCGCCTCTGTATCTCTCAATCTTTACAATTCTCATTCTTCTTCCTCATCATGTAGTCCAACATATTCATCATCAAGACGAATACATTTTTCTTTGTTAGTCTTTACTTGCTCACATTGCCACTCTTCCATGAACAAAGCTTTGATATTAGGAAAACCTTTATATGGTGTATCTATATAAACATTCCCACCAGTAAATAATGTTACACCTAATAAGATATTAAGAATCATTTATTGAAACCAAGTAAATACAACAGCATTTCTAATGAGTGCTGTGACTGTAAAGATTCCAGTTAGTATACCCAATTTCTTGTGACATACTTTAATACCAAATATTCTTGGCAGTAACCAAAAATTCATTCCATATGATATTACAAATCCTGTTGCAACATTAACTACTGCAAAATAATAGGGAATCATTCGTCAATTTGAGCTTTCTGAACCTTTCCAGAAAAATCAATCATACATGATTTATTCTCTGTGCAATTCGCTATCATACTACTACCAGCATCTCTATGTCCGTTACCAGTTCCTTTGATACCACCAAAGGGTAACTGAATCTCAGCACCAATAGTTGATGCATTAACATACACCATCCCTGTCTCAGCTTCATTCAAAAAACGAAATGAAAGGTTAACATCACTAGTATATATAGCACTTGATAAACCATAACCAGTATTGTTTACCATCCAAATTGCTTCGTTAGTATTATCAAAAGTAGTAACTGCGACAACAGGCCCAAAGATTTCTTCTTGCATCAATGGGTCACTGATATCCACATCATCAAAAATAGTTGGTTGATAAAACCATCCATTGACATCATCATTAGGACTTTCAATCTCATATCCACCGACAAGAGGACGAAGCCCTCTATGCGTTGCATCTGTTACATAACCTCTAACTTTTTTCAATGCCTTCTCATTAATCAATGGGCCAACATCTATTTCTGAATTAAGTCCACAACCAAGTTTTAGTTTTTCAGTTTTTGCAACTAACTTTTCTATAAACTCATCATGTATATCTATATGTACCAATACTCTACTTGTAGCAGTACATCGTTGACCAGTAGTACCAAATGCTCCCCATACTACACCTTCAACTGCTAAATCAATATCAGCATCTTCCATAACAACGATACCATTTTTACCACCCATCTCAAGTGAAAATGGTTTCATAAGTTCTGCACAAGTTGTAGCTACAATCTTACCCGTAGCAGTAGAACCTGTGAAAGAAATCATTTTTACTTTTGGATTTTTGATAAGTGGCATTCCAGCAGTTGGGCCATAACCAGTTACGACATTGAAAACACCAGCAGGTAATCCTGCTTCATGGAATACCTCTGCGAGTTTACAAACAGACCAAGGTGTATCCTCGGCAGGTTTGATAACCATTGTGTTTCCTGCGACTAATGCTGGGAATGCTTTCCAAGAAGGAATTGCGATAGGAAAGTTCCACGGTGTAATTGCACCAATAACCCCAATGGGTTCTTTCTTGGACATACACCATTTATTTTCCAGTTCGGAAGGAACAACTTCACCTGCCATACGTCTACCCTCACCGGCTGCATAGTATGCCATATCCACACATTCTTGAACATCACCCCTAGTTTCTGCAAGAGTCTTACCCATCTCTTGAGTCATACCCTTTGCAATACATTCTTTATCTCTTACAAGAATCTCAGCAGCCTTATACATAATCTCACCACGTTTAGGTGCTGGAGTATTTTTCCAGAACTTAAAAGCATTATGTGCAATTTCTACTGCAAAGTTAATATCTACTTCATCAGAATCTTGAAACTCTGAAATGACTTTATCAGTATGAGCTGGATCAATGTTCTTGAACGTATTTCCTTTAGAAGCATCTAACCATACACCATTTATATAATTCTTATATATCATATCATTCACTCCTGTATATAACAACCAGCCCAATAATCACACTCAACAAAGTCTAACTCTGCTGAAACACTAGGGGTTTTTTTCTCACTCAAAACATAAAGGTTTGACGGTTGCTCACCAACACAAATATCCGTTTCAGACTTTGCGATTTTACACTCTGCTAGAGTTTCATATTTTTGGTTGAACTCATACGGGCCGTTATCAAACATTTGTGGTTGAACAGTATATCCACCCCACACCAATGCTAAAATTCCATAAATTACTGACATAACAAAATCTCCTTAATTAATTATATACACATTGTAACAAAAAACTTCCTTTGATACAAGGAAGAAGTTTTGGCAGAGAGAGCGGGGTTCGAACCCGCGGATGCTCAGAGAACATCAACGGATTTCAAGTCCGCCGCCTTCGACCGCTCAGCCATCTCTCTATTTTTTCTTCTTGTTTCCAAACCTTTTTTATAACTTTCTGGTGATTTTCTACCACAGCTACCATTTTTTCTTATATTGTCTCTATGTTCTTGAGTAAGTTTTCTACCTGTCAATTTATCACTAAGCTTCTTTTTTTGCTCCTCACTCAATGGTTTAGCTTGCATCATTCCCCCTTGTATTTGTAAGGTGCTATTCTTCTTTCCTTTGTTATATGGTCTTTAATGAAATCTAAAATATATTCGTTCTGCTCCACCCGCCTGTCAGGAATAACGATTAGATTCTCCATGTCTTTACGGTCAACGTGCATACACTCCGGTTCAATATGTTCTTTCCACCACTCACTCAACGGCATTGATTTATTCATTCTTTCTCCAAGTAGTAACAGCAACTGTTTTATTCATTTTTTAGACTCCAGCCGCATTTATCACATTCATATTTAATAAGGATATGGTATTGAGCATGGCAATGAGTTAATTCCCATACCGCTGTCACGCGATTCCAGCATACAAGCCCATGCCACCAAGCCTTTACTAGATTCATCACAACACCTCCAATGCTTTTAATCCTGCTTTGAGTTGGGCCAGCCCCTTAGCCGTTTCAGCTTCCAAGTATTCTGTGATTTCTATATCTTTATCATTCATATCATTTTTTAATCCCATAAACTTGAATAATATTTACCAAAAAACTCTAAATTTTCCTGAATAAATTTGCCTCTTATTTTTGTAATCCTTAACCATTTTGTTGTTTCTTCTTCTGACATTTTCCCTTTCCAATGGTCAGCTGCGTCAATCCAATCTTTATTTTCATCTGCAAGTTTCTCAAAGGCGAATGCAAGTTTCTTTAAATCTCGTTTCCAATGCATGAACCCCCCACTGGTATTTTCCATTCCATATTTTTCTGCATAATCACAAGGGCAACCATGTAATGGGTAATCTGCCAATGCTCTTAATCTTGGTGCAATGTGTTCTGATAAGTGACGATCAAGATTCCACAAATGATGCTCTGGAAAACCTCTAGTAAGGTGTTGCCATATAAAATATGGTTTAAATCTCCAAATACTGCTGAGTCTACTCCAATGGTAAAAACTCCACCATGCGGTTTCTATTTTATCACAGAATGTTTCTAGCTCTTTATTTAAATCATCTAAGTTATAAATCATTATTCCCTCAATTCATTGAAAAGCTTTCTCCGCAGCCACAAGTTGATGTAGCGTTAGGATTGATAAACTGAAAACCCTTTCCTTGTAATCCATCTTGAAAATCTAATGCCATACCTTTTAGGTATATCATACTCTTTGCATCCATAAATATTTTATACCCGTCATTCTCAAAAATTGTATCTTTCTCTTCCCCTGATGTAAAATCTAAATCATAGGAAAGTCCAGAACATCCACCACCTTTTACTGCTAATCTTAAACCAATATCACTAGGCAATTCACTAATCAAAAACTTTACTTGTGCTGATGCTTTTTCTGTAATAGTAATGAAATCCATAATAGTTCCCTTGCTTTGGATGTGATAGTTACAAAATCCATTCCAGTACTTATTTCACATTTAGCTACTTTAGGTATTTTATTAATCAAATATTGTTCCCGTACTGCTTTTGAATAAACCAAATATTGTTTGGCTACTTGATGTGAAGTAATCTCAAAGTTCATTTTAACTCCTTAAAAGTAGAATCAATATAATTTCCCCATATGTATAAACAACATATACTAAAAAACCAAATATTATCCACTTAACCATATTAGCTCCTTGTGATAGCAACTATTTTCTTTATCTGTTTATCTATAACCTCTTTACGATTAGGCCATTTGATATAAATATCATCTGGATTCTTTTGTAAGTTCTTTAACAGAGGCATGATGATTTTCTCAAGCTTTAATAAATCTTCTTTTCTCTTTTTCTCTAATTCCTCTACTCTACCTGTATCACCTTCTCTAGCTTTCAACAACTCATTGATCTTATCTTCTAATCCAGAAGATACATTAGCTGTTGTTTCTGCTACCTTTGCTTGAACTTTTGTTTCAAAATCTTTGACTTCATCTTCATCAACCGTACTAAATCCAAAATCAAATTCATCGTACTCATCTAAGCTTATATCTCCACTCATATTGTTCTCCTAATATTGTTGAATAACTTGTGGATTCTTTTTCATAATCTCTATTAGCTTTCCAATATATGTATCCATTTCCTTAAAAGGTTTTCTGAATACTTGTACCTCAAAACTATTCCTAACAGCAACCAGTATCACAATCTGCTCTGGTAATGCACCTGTCATTTCAAAGAATGCTGCGGAATAAAAAAAGGCTTGGATGAAATAATCTTCAATCCAATCCTCTCGTTTTGCTTTCCTAGATGTCTTGAAATCTATAACAGATAATACACCGTTATACTCAGCAATACAATCTGCTGTTCCAGCAACTTTTAGAATGTCACTGTGCAATGGTGCTTCAATGCATTGAATGTTATCAATGTTTCCTAATAGAAAACGTAGTCTATTGAATACACTAATAGCTTCTTTGTCATCACATTGTAAATCCTCATTGTATAGATAATCTTCACAAAGACCATGAACCATAGTCCCAAGTGCTGCTGATTCTTTCATAATCTTATTTGCTTCTTGGTATCCTACTTTTTCCTTCCATGCCTCAATTCCTGGCTTTGGTTGTCGGCCAAGAATTGAGGTAATGGATGGATAGATATTACCTTGAGGAGTTACATACACCCGCTGCCCATTAACCTCATCACGGACTCCCATTTCAATATCATCACAATCTGTCGAGTGTACGAACTGTTTTCTCATATTATCCTTTCATCTTGTCCATAATAAATGTTAATGAAGTTAATTCTCCATCTCTCAAAATTACAAAATATGCTTTATCGCCTATTTTTTTAGATTTTACTTTTGTAGCTAGAAGTTTCCATTTGATATCAACAAAATCCATCTTTATAATAATATCACCAATTTTTAGAATACCTTCAGCTGGACTTCCTGGCACAACTTCTTGTACATAAGCACCATAACCATATTTAAATAAACCTATTTTATCTTCCAAGTCTAGTTTTTTTACTGGACGGAAAACGATACCCATATATGGTCGAGTAATTCTTTCATCAGTTGGAAGTGCTAACAATTGTTTAACTGTTGACTGAACATAATCTCCGTCAATAGCAAAACCAAGTCCAACACTACCTCTGCTATTACCACCCGTAATTATCATAGTATTTATACCAACTACATGACCATGTGAATCTAGTAGTGGGCCACCAGAGTTGCCGGGATTAATAGCTGCATCAGTCTGGATGTATGGTACGAATGGTGCTGACTTAGGTATAAACCTATTCAGTGACGATACGTTACCAAATGTAATACTAAATGATTGTCCCATCGGAGAACCAATAGCAATAACATCTTGACCTAGCTCTGGAGTTTCACCCCATGTTAAAAAATCAAAAACTTTTCCTTCTTCAGCATTATTAATTTTCAACAATGCTATATCAGAGTCTTCATCATAATTAACTAAATCTGCTTCGTATGTTATATCAGATTGAAAAATAACTATTATTTTTCCACCATCAATAATATTGTTTATAACGTGTGCATTAGTTAAAACATATCCATCTTCACTAATAACAAAACCAGAACCAACGTGTTGTGGGTCTTGTTTAGGATTCATCCTCTCTTTTGGTTGTCCTTGAGGTTCACGAAACTTAAACCCACCACGTTCTTGTGGTTGCATACCGGCACTCACATTGCCTCTTTCTGCGTGTATCTCTACTACAGCGGGAAGTACTTTCTTTACAATACTTGTTTTATAAGTGTGGTCAGCATTGACGATTGTACTTACTCCCAATAACAGAAATGATATAAAAAAACATAATATATTTTTTTTATAGTGCAACATCTTGTGCTCCTTGCGTTTTGTTAAATTTAGTTTTTTGGATTAAATAGTTTTATATGATTCCCTCCGATAATACATGAAAGGTTTCCCTTAGCATAGTTAAAAATGATAGCCCACTGTTTATTTCTTGGATTAATCAGTAATTCCATAGAAAGTAGCATTCTATGTCTGTCATCATTGATGACACCACTTGCAGCTAACCCCAACATATAATCGTTTTCCGCCATATTCTTTACAAATTCTGGTGTATTACAATACAATAGAATTTCAGATAATGGAACTGTTGTCTCTTGCGGTGTTTCTGTAACTGGTTTATTACCGAGAATAAATAATAAACACAAGCCGATTAATAATAGTTGTTTCATTTTACCTTACCTCAAATTTTGATGCTGGATGTTTTTTCTTTATCCGCGTCATTACTTCCGTAAATTCCTTAGTTGGTTTTAATCTACCTTTAGTAGATTCTAACCGAGCTGAGTCTCCTATTCCTGCGGAGCCAACAATACGGATGACGTTACCCGTTTCTTTACAAAACGGACAAGGCTTTGATAAAGGGATATCCATATCAGCAATTGTATGGAATTCTTCATATTTGTGATTACATTTCTCACACTCAAAATCGTATAATGGCATTATATTGATACTCCTAACGGTATTTCAAATTTGTTTAACTTACTTTTCCACTTCATAAATGACCTACCATGATCTGTCTTATTCAATTGCATCCATTGCCACTGATGTATCATCTCGTGGGCTAATGTATAAATGAAATATGATTTGTTTATGAAACGGCTATCTATGGAGAGTTCCCCGAAAACATATTCCCCATAAGTCCAACCAATATGTTCTGCATGGCAATCATGTTTTCTACTTATTGATATATCATAAAAAGGATGTATAATATTATTAAAGATTTCCTCATTCAAGATATTTGTCCATCGTGTTATCAAATGTTTTGATGGTACAAATATTCTATTTTTATCCTTGTTTTCTCTAACGGTTCTAATAACAATATTATCTTTTTTGATATACATGGCTTAACCTATAGTAGTAAGAAACACTGAAACTAATGCAATAAACGCAGTGTTAGTCATGCTTGCAGGCCTTCCACTTCTACTACGTCTTACGACTGTTGCTTTTTGACCTGTTCCATGAGTTGTTTTAACAGCTGAAAATTCCCGCACAACATTATATAGACAAGTCATAGACATATCCAACATTTTACCTTCAAACATAAATCCATTCCACTTCAATTCAAAGATATGGTCATCTTCATCAACCAAGTCTACCTTAATATATTTTTCTTTAAATGCTTCTATCACTATGGCTTCTTTAGTTACTTTTTTTCTTTTATTTACTTGAATAATAACTTCTGTATTCATGTTTACTAAACTCATTTTTCTACCTTTCTATATAGATCAGGGAAAACCTCAAGCACTAGCTTTTCTGTTAGTCCCTTTACTTTGAGTTTCTTTTTTACCATCTGTTCAAAAATAAGTGATTCATCAGGATGCATTGATTCTAGCATCTGAATCAATAATTCTTTAATTCTTTTTTCTTTTAAATTAATAGACTTTGGATGCCCCTTAACAAATATTGAACACTTTGGCATTACTGTGAATAATGATATCTCACTCAAGCCAATCGGTGCATCATCTTTTTTATACTTCGGCATTTTATTTGGAACATTCCATACAATAGATGGATCAAAAGTTCCCTGCAATACAAACTTAAAAATATTATTTGTCTTGTATTGTTCCAATAATTTTTTCTTCTCTGCTCTCGTTTTTGCTTTAGCTATACCCTTCAATAGCTCAGAAATGTAAACTGTCATTTTGTAAAATCTCCTATGTGTTCCATTAAGAATTTCAATTTCTTACTAATAAAATAATTCAATAACTGCCCCTGCTTAGGAGTTTTTTCTTTTGCATATTCACTCACAATAGCATCTGTTATTTCTTTAGGGATACAATCAAAGTCAATCAACTTTTTGTTGCGTTCCCACTTTTCAGACATACCATTTTCACAAAAGTCCTCAGGCTTCTCATTCATCCAAGTTGCTACTTTTTTCTTGGATATAGGTCTTTGCCTCACACCTTCCACAATACAGTCATCAGCTGATAATATATTGGGTATTCCGTCACCCTTATCACCACGAATTATATGTTCCTTCAAGTATTTATAAGGGTCAGGAACAGTCAACATTTTTTTCTGAATGGGTGAAAACTGCTTAATATTCTTATATTTCTGTAATTGGGTGAAATCCTTGTCGCTAGAGATAATAATACTCTTTTCTGGTAGAGTTCTGGCCAATACAGCAATAACATCGTCACCTTCAGCATGGGGTACTCTAATCACCTTGTATGGGAAAAACTCATCTATTTCAAGGATAATAGTATTTATAGTCTGGAATAAGTCACTCCAATTCATACCTTCTGATTTCTGCTTTTCACGTTTAATCTTACGGTGAGCTTTGTAATACTGATATTCCTGTTTTCTCCAGCTGGAGTGCATATCAGTACATATCACCAATTCACCATACTTATCTTTATGTTTTATTCGATAGTTTCTAATACTATTCAGTACTAAGTGCCTGATGAAATCCTCAGACGTTCTTTCTTCGTTAGGAATTCTATGGGCTACCATAATACTCCCAACAATTATATTTGAGAAATCTAATAATATCATATCAGCTCCTTCACAGCTTCAACTACCTTTACTTCTTTAATAGAATCTATACGAAAACTTCTCCAACCATTGTTATCAATATCCCAAACAGATATGGTATCTGGATTTACTTTTTTCGTAGATTCTGTTATAGTAGGCTCGGGTAAAACAGAATCATGTAAGGTACAATTCATAATTCTTTCTTCACCATTAGCTTTAGTAAAAACTACTTTCATCAAATTACGTTTTAGTCCTTCAACCAAGATTTCCCGCTTCTTCATCATAACCTTTTTCCTCCATATATTCAATAAAACTCACTTCACGTTGATGTTTGAAAATATCCACATTGGAATATTTCTTTAACAAATCTATACCATACTCATTTTTATAACTCTCTTCATAATGAAATTCTTTTATGCCTGATTGCAGAATTAACTTAGCACAATCAACACAAGGAGCATAAGTACAAAACATATATGCATCCTGTCCTGATTCAGTAGACTTAGCTAACTTAGTTATTGCATTAGCTTCTGCATGAAGAACTTCTGGTTTTGTATGACCATCTTCTTCACAAATATTAGAACCACCAGAAGGCATACCATTGTATCCGATAGAAATAATTCTATCATCCTTTACAATGATACACCCAACTTGTAGTCGAGTTGCTGTAGATAGTTTTCCATATACCCTAGCAACTTCTAAGTGTGCGTCTATATATTTACTTTTCATCTTTTTCTTTGAACCAAGTTTCAACATCTATTTGCTCAACAGGACTTTCTGCAGCTTTGTTTTGTTCAAACTCTTCAATCTTTTCTTCTACAGCAGAAAACTCTTTGTTGAATGTTTTCTTAATATACTCTGTACCATCAACAACCATGTCCTTTGAGGTAGCCAAATCTTTTACAAGTATATCTACATTTTCTGGTTTCTGTGTCATCAAAGAAAACAATAGGAAAAATTGAAATACAATAATAATATTCTTAATCATTAGAACGCTCCTAGTAAAATGGTTTGTGCGTTAATTCTTCCAGTAACGGATTGATCTTTGGTTTTCATAGATTTCATTTTCTTACGCAAAGATTGTTTCGTTAATTTACTTAATGTATCTTCTGGTTTTCTAGCTGTCTTTTGCGTGGATGCTTCATTGTCAAAGTTCTGAATAGTACAACCCTTGACACTAAATCCTCTCACACTATTCTCAGCATAATATACACCCAATCGGTTATATTTGGTGTTATACACCCATAACTCACTAGCACCGACAATCTTTTCTGGATTGATACTTACCAGTTTAAGGTCTGGATGTTCTGATTGATATTTAAGATTCTTAATCAACTTAGAAGCTGATTTCTGTTTTGTCTTTCTAGGTTTTCTTTGAGCTGATGCGTTCTTAATAATACGGTCAAGATCATCAACGATAATACCAAAGAAATCGGTATATCTTTGCACCTCTTTAGGTTTCAAATTTCCCCATGCTTCTTTGAGGTATTCATCTTCACCGTTATACAACTCAACCAACGCATTGTATTCATCCAGATAATGTTCTTTCAACTTTCGGGCATGAACACTTTTACATCCTTTATCAATAAGGATAGTATAGAAATCATATTTATCTTTATAGTCACTTTCAACAAAATCGTCAACCATACCTTCGATATTAGCAATGAGAGTATAAACCTGCTCACGGATTCTATCTTGTATAGTAACCTTTGGCTTACTTTTTTGTTTTTCTTTTTCCTTTTGTCGTTCTTCCTCAGCCTGTTTCTTTTCATAACCAATAGAAGGGTCTTCCATAACTCCATTGATAATAGGAACAGCTCTTGTAACACCATCTTCACACAACATTAGATCATAACCCATAATATAATACTCCTTATAATAAATGCATTTTTCCCAATCCAAATAACGCAATCAGGATAACAATACTATTCAATAATATTAAATTCACACTACTTCTTAGATAGGCATTAATAATATGTAATGATGAACCTACCAACTGAATTAAAAATATAGTGGTAATGCAAACATCGTCACCATAATAGGCCATCAATAAATATATCATAATGAAACATAATGAACCAACTGTTTCACAAAACAAACGAAACCTATTATTTTTCCAATCATCTATCAACCAATTTTTCATTTTCTAACCTCAATTATTCGATACTGTCATTATATAATCTTTACCCTTTACCATCCATTCTGGCCAAACTGCCTGATTCATCATTTCATATTCTGCATCAGCTTGTTTGTCCATTTCACGGTTATATTTTTCTTCATCAGTTCCTTCGCCTTCTAAAGAATCCAACCATGCTTCAAAATCGTGTTTATCGTCTTCGTAATTTTCCCATTCTTCGTCCCAAATGCTCATTTGATTAACTCCGTTTTAAAGTTATTTCTTAATTGTTATATATATTATATCATATTTAGGGAATGAGTCAAGGAAAAAGTGAAGAAATATTGGATTTTAAGCCCTTTGTTTACAAAGACTTACAAAGTTTCTCAAAAAACCCTGTAAACCCTTATAAAACAAGGACTTATAAACCCTTTATTTATGAGGACTTAGGGGGATTCTTCTTTTTTGTGAGAAAATCGAGTAAATCTATCACCCGACAGCAGTATCCATGCTCATTATCATACCAAGCGAGGAGCTTGAGAAATCTCTTATTTAGCACGTTTGTAGAAAGGCAGTCAATAACAGAAGAATATTCACTACCAATATAGTCCACGGAAACCAGTGGCTCACATGATACATTGATAATACCTTTCATTTTACCTTTTGCTTCTTTTTCAAATACTGTGTGAATATCTTCAACATCTGTATCTGCCAATAACTCTATTGACATATCCAACAATGAAACATTTGGAACTGGAACTCTGATAGATGAGCCATCAAGTTTTCCTTCCAACTCTGGTAATACTACACCCACATTTTTAGCTGCACCAGTACTTGTAGGTATCATTGAAATTGTAGCAGCTCTTGCTCTTCGTAAATCAGGATGGGAAGAGTCCAATAATGTTTGTCCCATTGTAAATGAATGGACAGTTGTAATAAATCCTTGTTTGATTCCATATTGTTTTTGTAATACTTTAAGCAATGGTGTCAAACAGGTAGTAGTACAAGAGGATGCTGATACAATATTATTCTCCTGCAACTTATAATCTGTTTCATTTACTCCGTAGATTAATGTAGCATCTACATCTGAAGCTGGTGAACATACAATAACATTCTTTGCACCTGCTTCTATATGTTGAGACAGAGAATGTTTATCAGTAAACTTACCCGTTGAGTCTATAACATAATCAACTTCCAACTCTCCCCAAGGTAATTTTGCTGGAGTGTTTCTATCAAAGTTCGGTATCAAATGTCCATCAATGATTAAGTTATCTAACTCATATGAAATCTCACCATCAAAGTGACCGTGAATAGAATCATACTTAAACAAGTGAGCTCTAACATCAACCGTAGTTCTTGCGTTAATAGCAACAATGTTATACTTTGAATCTTTAATAAGTGTACGAATTAAATTTCTACCAATCCTACCAAAACCATTAAATGCTATGTTTATCTTTTTCTCTGCCACTCTTCCACCTCATCTCAAGTTTATCTTTATAACAATCAAAAAAATATTTCATATCACATAACCAATATTTTTTATACTTTACACCATGACCTAAAGAATCAATATCCTTTGTATCATACAAAACATATGTTCCTTTTCTGGTAATCTTAATAAACAATAGCCATAAATCATTTTCATCTGTTACATCATGTTCCACTTGGTCTATCCAAGTATTTAAGAGAGCTATACTATTATTTGCAATCAATAGATGAAAAGGAAACTCTGCATAGTTCTTACACTCAGCTAAGAAATATGGATAGTGTTCGGGTGGAATAATATCACCACGCGATAACTTTATCTGCTCCTCAGAAAGTGTCTCCTTTCTGAACTGATTTGAACCACCTATAAATGCACCAGAACCTGGCACTCTAATAAATGATTGATTATACAATTCTGATAGAAACAAACAAACATCTCTCTCCCAACTCTTACCTTTATTCTTAGACTTACTACTCATAGATGAAATCCAGTTTCATCCTGTTCGTCATATTCATCATCTTCATCTACATCCCTAATATAAACAGGTGATGCACAAAAAGGACAAAACTTTGGAATCATATCAGGTGTCTCACAATCCATAGCAAACGAATGTCCACACTCAGGACAACCAAACCTCTTTATTATTTCTCCCTCTTCTTCAAATTCCTCTTCCATTTTAGCTCCTATTTCAATATATATATACACTTTCTCAATCTTATAAATAACGGTATAAGGGGAAATTACGAGTTTCCCCAAATACCTAAACACAATAACTATCGGAGTAGCTATCATGTCTAAGAATACTTATACTCACTATATATACCTTCTAGTGGACGAAAACCATAAGAAATATGGTGGCGTTCGTTCCTGTAAATACATACCAGAAAAAGACCCTTATATGGGAACATCAAACCCTGTAGATACAGCTATGTCAGTTGGTGTATCCTTCACTAAGCACATCATAAAAACCTTTGATACAAGAGATGAAGCTAATGTATACGAATCAGATTGGTTAGTAAGGGTAAAAGCAGCTCAAAGTGCCGACTGGTATAATCAGATGAATACTTATCCGAACTTTTGTGCTCTAGGACGAGTGCCTTGGAATAAAGGCATCCCTAATCCATCTGTAAGAAAAAGAATGTTACACAATAATCCAATGAAAGACCATAAAATTGTTACTAAAGTATTAGAAACTAAAAAGAAAAATGGTAGTAATTCCAATATAACAAGATATAAACATCTTAAAGTTGAATATGCTAAAAGTCCAAAAGTATGTCCTACCTGTAATACAATAATGCCTTATGAAAGACGCCATAGGATATTCTGTAATAAATCTTGTTCAGCAGTTTATACCAATACTCATAGAATACTTAAAAAATCTAAGAGTTAAGATCTACTAATTCACAACCCTTATCTCCCGTGCAAGCGTAAGATTGTGAACCCCTCGTATTATCTTCTAATTCATATTTAGACAACTCTTCCCAATCAATCTCGGTTGGCATAAGTTTAAGCATTTCGGAATATTCATTTTCTGAACATTCTTGATAAGGAGCTTGTTTGTATGAATGATCCGAATAAGGTAAAAATGAGATTCCAGAAATCATATCAAAGTTTCTGAACACCCATGCACCAACATCAATCCATTCGTCTTCCTTAACAGTAATGGTAACAGACGGTTTATGTTCACACCAATGTTCCTGATATAATTTCCAGAACTCTAATTGTTCTATAGCTGATTTATCATTTCTACATATTGCATTTTCTGCTGTTCTAATAGGAAATGAAAACACCCAAGTATGTTCTGGTTTTGTTACATCAGATTCATGTGGAATACCTTTCTCCACTAAGAATTGACACAACGGGTCTTTCTTATCACCTCTTACAGTTCTAATGTAATGTGGTGAATGTCTTGCGTGAATACCAGACGATGCATCAACTAACTGTGATACAGTACCAGAAGGTTTCACACAAGTAATAGCTGCAGATGGATTGATACCCAATTGTTTTGCAACTTTCTTATTTGTATCAACTGCAGCTTCTTTTAACATATTTAATAATGCTGGTAGTTGATCTTGAACAGCATAAACATCTCCTGTATCAGTACTAAATCTATCATCATAAGTTCCATTAGTATATTCATTATCCATGATACCCGTTAATGATACACCCAACAAAGCTTCCTCTTCACAATTTGTTTTCCACTCTTTTGACAAGTAACGGAAATCTGTTAGAGTTGCTTGCCATGTACCAAGTATAGATGCAAGTCTTACTTTTTCAAATAATGTTTCTGGTGTATCCTCTGGACGAACAACAACCTCAGTCAAGTTACAAAACTCTTTGTCCCTTAATATAATTTCGGAACAAGGGTTAGTACCAAAATTGTGATTAGAATCTCTACGATCACCAAGTTTCTCAACCTGTTTCTTTGCAGCTTGTCTATTAAATATTCCACGTTCCCCCGATTTCGATGCAATCAACGACTGCCACTCTTTTAGAAAAATACCTACATCTGGTTTCTCTGTATATGCTACAGAGTTGTTTGACAATGCACGTTGAGTTTCAGCTAACCACCACTGTCCCGTCTTTGCATTTCTCATTCTTTCATCTGTAAGATTTGAAAGTGAAATCAATGCCGACCTACGAACACCACCGACCACAACAATCTCTGCTATCTTACACATTATATCATGGCACTCAATAGATGATAATTTTCTATCTCTTGCATTTTGGAAAATCTCTACTGTAAAACGAAAAAGATTATCCAATGGTTCTTTACCAGACGAACGCCCACCAAAAGTTTTTAGACGTTCACCTGCTGGTCTAATCTTTGACATATCCCATTTAGGTATTTGTCCAGCATATAACATCTGAATCAATTCTTTATATGCCTTTGCCCAACCAATCTTTGAATCAGCTACATGAATAGTAGTATCTGTATCAAATAACTCTTCTGGTACTTCGGGTAGTTTTTCAACTTCTCTGCGTTCTACAGAAAACCCTACACCAGTTCCACACATTAGAATAAACAAACACTCATCAAATGATCTTGTTTTGTTTACTGCGAGATATGCACAATTATATCCTGCTACATTATCCCTTTCCAATGCATCACCAGCTGTCATCAATGACCTCATTGACGGCATGATTTCCATGTTGACTACTGCTTGTTCTAATTCTTTTCTCTGTGCCTTAATTCCTTTATGTTCTTCTAAGTGTTTCTCAAAGAAATCAAAATATCTCTTTACTGTTTCTTCCCATGTTTCTCTTCGGTTCTCATTATCGAGCCATCGGGCATATCGACTTTTGTGTATAAATTGTTGGTATATATCCATCTTATTTAAATTTCTCCTTTAACTCATTCCATTCACGTTTACCTAATCCAAAATCCAAATCTTCTGACTTACTAATGTCATCTATGTAACTTGTAATATTCTGACAAAATCCTGATGATTGTTGCATCAAAGGAAAATGTTCAAATACATAATTCAATACATTCATTTCCATTCTACTTAAATTTATACTACCTAAACTATAGTCCTCAAATGCTTCAGTTGCAATAGGAAAATGAGGCTTTACCATTTCATACATTGGCTTTGCATAATCTTGTATTTCCTGCTGTGCATGACTATCCATTCTTAGCTTACAAAAATGAAAAAAGTTGTGCAAGTCAATTTTCCAGTAACACTCCGTATAGTTTGAAACTGGTAAAACTGTTCTAGCCAACTCTCTTGATAACCCACCATGTTCTAGTGTTTCATTACCAATCAAAACTTTGTATGCACATAAAGCTTTAGTGGTAACACCAGAAATGATTTCTTTATATTTCTGTTTCCAACTATCAGAAAGTTCTCCGTCCCTACCCTGTTTGTTACTAAGGGATTGTGGTTGGATATATTCTGATTCTGGAATATAACAATCATCTGACATTACAGAATATCTGCCAGAGTATTCGTTAAGTTTTGCTGTGCGGTGTCTCACAAGTTGTCGCATAACAAAAATAGGAAGTTTCAAATGAAACTTTACTGAAGCCATTTCAAGTGGGCTAGTGTGTTTATGTCTTAACAAATAACGAATGAGATTTCTGTTGTCCGACACCGCCCGAGTTCCCTTCCCATAGGAAACCCGAGCAGCATCAGCAATATCACCGTCACTACCCATAATGTCTACTAGTCTAACAAAACCATGCTCGTGTACTTTTTGTTCCTGTATCTCCATCATCTAAATCCTCACCAAATAATGCTATTTTAATGTCTTTATAAGTTTTTCTTCTCTCTGCTAAAACTGGACTACTTGTATATCTATAATACTCAATCATTTCTTCAAGATACTCTTTTACTTCCAAATAATCTTCTACTGGTGTTCTGTTTAACATGATAGCCTCCTAACATTTTCTCCACCGAGAAAGTGCAAAATTGGCTTGTAAACCAGAATAGGTATTAGTATCTATAACACTTATAATCTCTTCACTAGTCATTCCATTTAATATCATGTCATTGATATCCTTACCATCAATACCATCTGGCCATATACAAACCTTATAACCATTAGTAATAAACTTCTCTATCGAATGAACAATCTCTTTATTGCGTCTTTCATTGTCGAGAACTATGATAGTTTCAAGATCAAACACATTAAACTTTATACCTGCCATTGCCATACAGTTAGGTAGGAATAAACTATCAAATGGGCCCTCTACGCAATACTTCCTTTTCCTTTCGTTGATTCGTTCTTGGCCATATATTAAGTCTTCAACTCCTTTCATTTTAATTGTTATATATTTACAAGCATCCTTCGGGTCAAATGACCTTCCTTGAAACCCGATAATATTATTCTTCTTATCAAAGAATGGTATAACTAATCTAGGCGTGTCTCCTTTTAATGTAGGGAATTTATTTGGTGATACTTTATTAGTCCACTTTTTGAATTCAGTGCAAAAATAAAGTTTGCTGAAATATCGCTCTGGTATTAATCTCCTTTCCAAGTATTGTCTTGCTGGGTGATTCTTTTCCAATGAAGATATTGTTTGAAGTCCTTGAAGAACATTATTAAACTCTGGAACAAAATTAAACTTAGAAGTACTAACAGTTGGTTTGACAAGTTTTTTCTCCTTATATTGTTCAGTAACATATTCCCTGTGTAAAGATGGATTTATCTTTTCAAGAAATTTACTGAAGCTCGTTCCAAACTCACAATTATGACATCGGTAAAAATACTTATTCTGCTTTTCGTAAATAAAACCTCTAGCCTTACTCTTATTCTTTTGGGAATCTCCACAAATAGGACATCGGAAATTCCACAAACTACTTGTTTTCTGCTTAAACTTTTCCAGTATACTGGAACACATACTAATATATTTTATGTCGATATAGGTACACATCACAATTCTTTACTCCTCTATTCTATATATACTCCCAAATGTAGTACTTGTCGCATCCTTCCACGAAACATCTTCCTGTCTCACATATCCTTCCTGTGGTATTTTTTCTGTTAAGTATAACTCCATCATCGTCAATAATCCGATAGCAGTTGTATATTCAATAGCTGTCAAATGTCTACCATTGATATCTCTTGGACGAAAGATTTTAAGATAACTACGTTCATCATCCATACCCTTACCACTAGCTGATGCATAAAGTATTACTGCATCCTTTCTGGTTTTTGGAATCTTACTGAATATCCCTGTTAAAACTGTTTGTGGAATTTTTAAGTCATTAAAAAGAAAATCAACATAATCATGGTGTCCAATTCTTCTTAATGTTTTGTAGTTAAGACTTAATAATTTATGTTTACCATCCATTGATTTAGCAAATGTTCCTAAACCACCAGAAGTATTAAAAGCCTCATACTCTCTACCGTCAAGTGTAATCTTTTCGTATCCTGTCAATGCATCTACTGTATTGTATTTTCCATTTTCTAATACTTGACAGTCACCAAGATACTCATTGACTAAACCTTCACCACTCCATGAAGTATAATATCTTAGTTTGTTTGAAGCATTCTGTGATAATGCTCCAACACGAATTTTTACACTTGTAGGATTTTCTATATCTTTGAGTAAGTCATTTGCTACAACAGTAGACATTCCTGGCGCAAGTCCACAATGTGGCATAGTGAAAGGAATCTTATCTGATTTAAGGGAATCTATAAACTTATCAAGTGCATCATCCTCTGACAAATCAAAGTATGGTACACCCAACTCAAAACAAGCTTTGTATAAGTTTATATTTTGATGAAACGGAAGTGCGTTAACGATAAGAGTTTTACCATTAACGAATTGATTGAATTGAGTACAATGACCATCGTAAGTTGGTTTTGTAATATCCAACTTATAATAATCATCATCATTGATGAAAATATTGTGTTTTTCAATCTGATCAGCTATAGATATTTTGTATCCACAGCCGGTACTATTGAGTAGTTGATATATTGTGGAGCCAATAGTTCCAGCTCCAACTATTCCGATATGTATATTCTCAGTTTTCATACTATAATAATAACATATAAAAAGTTAATAAACAAGGAAGAACTTACCCGCCAAATAAGCTGCTAAATACTCCCTTTCCCATTAAAGCACTGATTACCGTGATGCCACCAAAAAATATCCATATCCAGCGTTCTGCTTGGCTTATTCTTTTATGAATAGAAGCGTGTTCAGTTGTAGCTTTATCTCTGACACCTTGATGATAAGTCAATTCAGTCTGAATATGCTTATCTAGCCTAGTGTGAATCTTAGCAATATCTTCTTGTCTTTGCGTATTCTTTAATGTAAAATGTTCTTTTAAAAATTCTTTATCTTTTTCAAGTTCCTTCAATACATATTCTAAATGTTCAATATCCTTCTGTATTTCTAATATTTGTGCTGCTGACTCTCTGGATTGTTTTTCGTTATCGTCCACCTTCTCGACAGTCCTCTAGTTGTTTTACCATTGAATTTTCTGCATTAAATCTATCTTTAATCCAGCGTGGTGTTACTTCGTAATTTCCATTAGGCAACTTTGTCATTTGAGCTTCACCGACAATCCTAACAGATGGTTTTTGATATGCATTACTAGTACCACATCCAATCAAAACAATTAAACAAAATCCTAACATGACATTTTTCATTATTATCCCTTTCGACCAGTACTCCCGCCTCTGGATCGTTCAGCTAAATATTCAAACATTGAGTCGATACCTTCAACATCAGCATCGGCCAACGAATTATCCATTTCCTTTTTTCTATTTTTGAATTCTTCAAAACTTGCTTTATCAGAATTCTTATCAATCTTATCCATAATCTTCAAACCAAGACCTAAAGCGTTTCCAATAAGATTTAACATTTTATTTCTCCAGTTGTGAATATTTTTTTAAGTATACCATATGCCCTGTCTTATCATCCTGTACTATGATAGACTGTTTAGGATTCTTCTTTGCATAACCATGAATCTTTTTCCCGTAGTCTGATTCTGTATCAATATGTTTATTCCAATGTGCGTGTTTCTTTTTACCATCTTGACATCTTGAAAAATCATCTTGATTAACTTTAAACACTGGCATACTTGCAAATGTTGTATCAGGTGTAAAATCAGGCATAGGAGTTTGTTCTCCCTCTTCCCTCAATCGTGGCTCTGTCCTGTTGTATTTCTGTGTTACTACTGAAAGATTCTTTGTATCATTATTTAATGGATTATTATCTTTATGATGTACATCCATCTTATCGTTCTTTTTCACTTTTCCTTTTTTCACCATTAGTCTCCTCGCTCTCAAACGAGCTGCGTTCTTTTCACGCTGCTCTGGTTGTGCATGATAATTATCATACTCTTTACGATAGTTACGTTCCGTCAATCCCATTTTTTTTCTTAATGCATCAATCTCTTTTTTAATTTCTTTTTGTTTTGGTGAACCAGAAAAACTTTTAAAAGCTTTGTTATATAATTTGAGAAGTTTTTCTCTATCAGCTGGACTACCCTTTTCTTCTTTCTTTATCACTAAATTCTTATCTGGTTTTCTACCAACTTCATAAGTAGCCTTTAATCGTTTGACGATCTTACTTTTCTTTTTCTTTCTTTTCCAAGTTGTCTTATCGTCACCAGTACCAACTACAGCAGAACCTGTAGCATTTGTTGGTGCATCTTCTTTATGTATTTTTTTCATTCTAAGGTATCCAATAAGTTTGTAAGTGCAAGTGTAAATCTCTGCCTCTCTTCACCCGAAAAACCTTTTATCTTCTGAGCATATCCACCGTTGATTAGTTTTTTTAATACTGGTGCAGAGTTTGGAATCAATCTATTTGCTGGTAATATTGGTCTTTCTATAAGCTGTTCTTTTTCATTTTCTTCTTTCAATAATAAAATAGCAGCTGCAGCATAAGAACCAAACTTACTTCTTCCGCCAGGAACTTGATTTAAAATTCGTTTAAGGTTAAAAACAAATCTAATCAAAACAGTATAAGAATTTTTCTCTTTACTGTCTTTTAATTCTTTATACTTTCTAAGAACCTTTCCCTTGTCATCAATAATACCATACTTATAGGCATCTTGCTCATCCCATGGCGTTACTAATGTTTTTATGATTCTATATGTTATATAGGTATCTACAATTGCTGACATTTATTTTATATTCCTTAAAACTTTTATGACTCCATCATCCAGATTTATATCTTCATCATCATCTGGCATTTTATTAATATAAATTAAAAATGTTTTCAATGCTGGATGAAAACTTTTTTCTACTCTAAAAAATAATATTCTTGTAGCAGCTGTTGCTTCAAAAACATTATAAAAAGTAATTAGATGATTAAGAACTAATCTTTCTTTAAGAATATCTTCTGAATAATATCTTTTCAGTAACCTACGAATATAATGTATTCGTTTGATATCCTCAAAAAACTCTTTTATATCTTTACAATGTGGGTTATCATAATGAAGTAATGCATACATCATATAATTACCATTCGTCAACTTATTAAATCTCATATTCCCTCTTACATAAATACTGCTAATTTATACCTGTGCATCATAATAATCTTTAGACAATTCACCACTTGTTATAGGAGTCCAAGCCATTTTATTTTCCTTTTTTTGGATACATTTTTAAAAATCTTTTCTCATACCATTCATCATGGTCTTTATACTTATAAACAGATGCAGTAGACTTATTTACACTTCTCCAATCTTCTTTTTCTGTCAATTTCCACATAGACCATCGTTTAACAATATAATAACTATAAGGATTTTCACCTATAGCTGAAACTAAAATCCAATGGTCAGCATTATCCGTAACCTCAATGGTACACCTCTCCTTACAAGCATAAGCTTCAATTAAGAAATATGCAATAATGATATCGTATACACCATCCCCATCAGTATCAAAATAAAGTGATACTGTACGGGGGATTTGTTCTGGAATCCACTCTACTAATTTATCAATAGTGGGCTCCTCAAATTGTTTGTTTTCCTCAGCAGAAACAAAACCTGTTAATAACAAAAATAATAAACAGGCTAACCTAAACATTAGGCAGCGACTGTAATATTAGTTGTAGCAGCCTGTGCTGAATGTGTGCGTGCTGAATCAGTATTTGTACCAGCATCCTTGATCGTTCCAGCTGCAGTAACAGCATCAGCACCAACTGAAAGTACATCACCAACAGTAGTTGCATCAGCAGCAACAGTTGCTGTGAATGTCAAACGGTTTGTACCAGTTCCACTTGCATATGAAAGTGTTACGTTTCTTGAAGGAGTGTCATTTGTTACAGTTAACAATGGTGTACCAGTAACATCTACTTTTTCATTATAAATTACTTCAGCACTAAATGCACCACCAGCAGCAGCACCCAATGAAGTTGTAATAAAACGTGTAGAACTAATCGTACCAGCTGCAAGTTTAGCTGTTCCTGCTGTACCACCAGACAAATCACCAATAGCTACAAGTATTTCTTCATGTACTCGACCAGCACGACCACCAGTTCCAGCAGTTCGTTTTACCCATCCTTCTTTAGTTGCATAAACATCTCGTTTTTCAGCGTCTGTTAAATGCTTTGGTTTACTTTCATCCGTTGTTGAAGCTCCCCATAAACTCATCTTATTTCTCCTCTGTTAAAAAATCTCTATTATCTACAAGTTTACTTGGTGACGAACTTGTAATATTTTCTTTTTTATTTTGTTTTTGTTTTTGTTTTGGTACAGGTGCCTTTGTTGGTTTTGTTGCACCTGTTCCATAAATAACTTTTATTCTATCACCTGTTTCATCAAGTTCAAATTCTATTTCTTGACAGTTTTTTAATCCACCATCAACAATATTAATATTAAAATTATATGTATTACCCTCACTTAAAACTTGTCCTGTATCACCATGTAAACCACCAATTGTTCCTTTAGGCATAATATTCCTTTCAGTAATTATTGCCACTAACAAGTCCTTGTCGGGTAAGTTCAGTCCCACACGAATGGCGTAGTTTAGAAATTATCCACCTGTTAGTGGCAATTATTATAATTATTTATTTTTGTTGTGATGTACGTTCAGTGCCAACCAATTCATAATAGGCCAAATTTTTCCCAAAATAGGAAGTTTTTCAGCATACTCATCTTTCAGTGCCATCGTAAGTGCATTTGCAATTACAACGATTGAACAAGCTGTACCCCACCATGCCTGAGATGATCCCCAAGCTACCATTAATGATTCCATCAGATATCCTCCTTTATTGTTTAGTTAGAGTAAATTAGTGATACAGATAACCAGCAACTGCCCAACCCGCCAAAAAGATAAGGGCTTTACATAGATATGGATGCATTATAGTTCTCCTTTTTAATTTTTAGTTTCTTACCAATTTCTTTGAAAACGTCTTTTGCCAGTCTAGCATTTTTCGTCATAAGTCCTTCCTTGAACTTGCCAAACCTGTCTTTAATAACAAACTCACGCATCTTAGAACCAGACATACCAGAAACACCCTCAGCGTCTGGGTCACGATCTCCTGCGGAGACAACTGAAAAATCTTTTATATTATCAAGGTCACTATCAACATATTTACTCATATTCTTTTTGAATTCGTTTACCCGATCACTACCAACTACGAAAACAACTTTCTCAAACTTATCATTATTTAATTTATCTAATACATCAAAGGGTGTCTTTATAGATGTATCAGTATTTATAACATTGCCAAAAACATCTTTCAATACTTTCACTTTCATTTTGAATGACAAAGGATTCTTTTTACTATCTTCGGTCTTTGAAGGAAATATCATAGCTGTTGCTTTTTCTTTCTTTGCAACACTAACGACTTTAGCAATAAGTTTGCCGTGTCCAACAGTAGGGGGATTCATCCTACCGAAAGAGAATACAGCTGTATTACCTTTTGCTTCGTTTATGAATTTCCTGTATGTTTTCATTTTACTTTTTTAATCCAATCGTTTATTTTCTTAACTACATCCTTTGCGGATTTAATCTTTGACTTGCGTAATCTTTTTGTGTCAAACTTATAACTCATCTGAAACATTTCCAGAGTACCATCACGGTCAACTCTCAAGTTTGCGTGACGGGAGTTATGCCATTCAGTACCACCTTTACTTGCTTCTTTGTCCATAGAAAATTTAACCATCAATGAAACTCTATCTTCACCACCAAGAGTCGATATCTGGATATGGACAACAGGAGCTTTAATACCCTTCTCAATTTCTTTCTTCCAATCCTCTATATCACTCATATCAAAATATGAGGCTTCTGTCATCAACTCTTTGTATGTTTTCATTTTTTTATAACCTTTGATTTCTTGAGATTTTTGCCTGCCATTTTAGAAACTGCAATCGCCGTTGCGTTTTTCTCATTAGTTACTTCCCATTTTCCACTTTTGTCTGTAACATAATTGAAGACATATTCTTTACCATCAACCTTAGAAACAATCTGTGCTCCACCATGCATTGATGAATGTCTACCACCAACTATATCATCAAAGGTAGCTTCCTTTTTAGCTTCTAAGAATGTTATAAAGTTTTTCATTTTAGTTTCTTATAGTATTTGTTAATATTCTTGTACATCCAATCCATATCCTTTTGGGATGTACTGGATTTACTACGTTTCATAATCTTTTTAACTTCATCAACTTCATCTTCTGTACCAAAGAACTTAGCTAACATAAGATAATTTTCTGTATGAGCATTATTGTCTTCATTCTCTTTGTACTTCTTCATCAATTTTTTCTTATCTATCTTATCAGAGTACTTACCAAAACCTGCTTCCATAAAGGTTTTATAACTTTTCATTAGAACATCTCTCCATCTTGTGCTTCGATTTCGTCTTTGTATTCGTCAGCAAATTCCTGTGCAACTGCTTCCTTTTCCTGTTTGTTAAACTTAACGCCAGGAAATTCTTTTGCATATTTCTTTGCACCATCATCTACAAGATACTTCCAAAGTTTAGGAGCTTTCTTATGGTCATACTTTCCAGACTTCATTTTCTTCTGGATGTTCTTGACAATAGGAATAAGCCTTTGTTTATATAGTTGTGCATCATTGTCAATAAACAACTTGAGTTCAATGACCATATCTTTATCTACTGCTTCTATAAATGTCTTAAAGTTTTTCATTCTTCTTCCTCTTCTTCGGATTCATCTTCCTCTGTCTTAACTTTTTTACTTTTGCGACCATCACCACCAGCACATCGGCGTCTTTCTCCACCCTTCTTAATAAATTCTTTAACTAGTTCTTCTGCTTTCTCGTTATCACCCTTCCACTCTTTGTCAATCTCATTGAAAAACTTTTTCTTTTCTTCGTCTGACAAATCTTCTGGACTATCAACTTTATACTTAGCTAACTTCTTATCAAAGAACTTTTGATACTCTTCTTTACTGCCTTCCGACATAAAACTTTTAAAAGCTTTCATTTTGAATCCCCTTTATATTCAGTATTATGAACTTTTTCCCAAGCATCTTTACCCTTATATCGTTTGCCCATATGAAATACATTTCGTCTTTGCCAAGCCATCGCACTCCGTGGATTACACTTACATTGATACCTTACTTGTGCATCACACTTTCTACAAAATCTGGATTTAATAGATGTCGTTTCCTCTCCATTCTGTTGGACTTCCTTGTTCTCCACTTCCGTCATTACTTTCCTTTTCTTTAAGTTTTAATAATTCTTTTCCTATATCTGTTAATCTATCATCACCATTAATAGTGAAATCTCTATCTCTTATATCTTCAACTATTCTAGGATCATGTTCAAAACGATATTGGTCTTGTGTTTGATACTTGGCAATAAATCTATCTAGTATTCTTCTTAGCTCTAATAAATCTTCTAACATAATATTCTCCTTACCAGTCCTTTTCGATGGTAAAATTTGCATGAGAAAACTCAAGTCTGTCTACTAACTTGACAGCACTACCGTCTTTAGCATCAATTGCAACAAATCCTTCTGGAGCTGTTACTTTGAAACCATCAGGTGTTTTCAAAAATGTTCCAATACCTTTAATTGTTTCCAACTTTCTAATAACCATTTCTTTTGCATCAAGGATACCCAAGTAAGTAGCCATAGTGAAATACAATTCGTCTTTGAATTTCTTTAAAGTCTTTTTAGATTCTTTCTGAATATCTTGATATACTTTTTTACCTTTATCTGATTTCTTTGAATCAATTTCCTTTGTCATCCTATCCATGTAATATGTTTCAAATTCTTTAACAAGTTTTTTCGTATCAGCAATCTTTGCACCAGCACGAATCTTAGTATTAAAAAAGATTTTCATAAATGGTGCTAGACCATGTTTAGAATTATCAGCAGTTTCTTTTGCCAACAGGTTTAAGAACTTCCCTGCTTTAGAAACTGCACCTTTAATTTGATTTATTTTTCCTTCAAGTTTCTTTGTTTCACTTGAAGTAAATGTAGCTGCGTTTGCAGTATTCAAGTATGCATCGTCAAACCAAACATTTTTGGTTTTCTTAAAATCACTTGCTGATACTCCAAATGAAGCAGATAATGAATCAATGCTGTTTCCTGTATACTTCGTGTGCCATACAACTCCAAGATGTGCTTTTCTCATTTGAGAAGCTAAGTCACTATCTTCGGGTACAGCATAGGTGATAGTATTAGGCCCAAAAGTCAACATACTTTGTCCATCAATAGTTTGTTTCTTCAAATCACCTTTAGAAAACATAATGTCACCCTGATAGACTCCATCAGTTATTCCGAGTTCGGGTAAGTATTTCAATGCAAGTTTTATTTTATCTGAAGGCCCACCCGATCCGTGATTCGCACTTATATCTGCGTCTGTATAATTAATTTTGGGGGTCTTGTTAAAGAGTGATTTTATTGCAACGAAAAACTTTCCGTTCTCTGGATTGATACCAGCAAATATTGCTGGGGCTCCATCCCACTTTACAGTGATATTAGTTTTACTCTTTCCACCTGCCAACATATCGTTGAGTGAATTTAAAAACTCTATCGCTGTTTTCGCACCCTTAACACCATTGTTGATGATTTCATCTTCAAGGTGCTCCATGTGCGTATTCTTTGCTTCGTTTATTATTTTTTTAAAAGATAACATATTTCATATTTTTCAAGGTGCATATTGTTTTTAGTAATTTCTTTAGGAGGCATGATCTTAATTTCGTCAATAAGGTTAAATTTTTCCTGAGCAATATTTCTCATATCATTACCCATCTCATAACCTCTACAAAGTCTACCCATTACAAAACAAAACAATCCGCCAGATTTTAAAACACTATTACATTCATTAACAGTTTTTCTCCAATACAAATCAAGCCATTCTTCGTATGTTTCATATAAAGAAGTTGACTGTAATTCACTTCCACCGTACAACTCTAAATCATAATACGGGGGACAAAAGAAAACTTTATCATATTCTTTATCTATAACATCCGTCATTTTTTCTGACGGTGTACAGAATGTTTTTAGTTCATAAGGTGAGCCATCAAACAAACCACCAGTATGAATATGTTTAAAAAGTTCTTCCGATGTTTTTAACACTTCTGGTTGAACATCAACTATATGCAATGATGAATAATTTGTATTATCCTTTGTAGCTAATATAGGTGTTGCCCAAGATGCAGATGGAATAAGAACTTTTTGTTTTTTATTTTCTATATATTTATCAGTCTCATTTAATAAAGTTTTATATATAACAGGACTAAAAATTGACATCTGCCCTGTTATAGTTTTCATTGTTACAGTAAATGCCTCATAATCATATTTATATGAGTCTTTAAATACTGACGGCATTGTAAAAAACCGACACATCTTACCTTTTTCTAAAGCATCCTTATATGCTACTTTGATACTCATTCCATCAAATGCTTTACAATCAAGAATACTCTCAAGATTTATATTTCTTATCAACCTAACATTATTAGGCTTCTGTTTAACTGAATTATTTTCAATCTCTACAATATCAACAGGTTTAATTTCTTTATAAGACAATCTTTTATTAAAGTAATATTTCAATGGCTCATCATTATGAATAAAATCATAACACCATTTATAAAAATTGTCTTTGGACTTTAAACTTATTACTCTAATATCATCAGATTTGAATTTATCCCATAAAATACCTATTTGCTTTGTTTGAAGAAAATCCTCAAAGGTTAATGGGTTTAAATCCTTTCTAATTATTTCAATAAAATCCTGCTCATTATATATTTTCATCTAAATCCTCAAATAATTATTTTTCTTTTTTTGTATGGCTGAAAATATGCCCGAACATTTCTTTCTTTTCTATATAGTTTCTAGCATAAAAAAGACCTTTTTTCTTCTTATCGGCTTTTGAACGAATTTGCAAAAATTCTTTTCCATCCATTAAAATCCTAATTCTTGGTAACACAAAACCACCATCTCTAGGCTTAGAATCAATAAGTTCTGCTGTAAAATTATGTGCTTTTGCCAAAGATATAAGTTTTGCTTTTGTTTGTTTGAACGTATATGATTCAAATGTACCCTTATTCAAATGAACCATTTCTATATTTTCACCTAAAGTAGCATGATTGATGATAGCTTTAAATAAGTTTGTTATAGAACTCATATCTTCTGTTTTAGTTGAAAAATCATTCTTAAATTGTTTAAGAGCAGTTTTATATACTAAATTAATAGCACCAGTAACATTACCTTTTTTTACAAGGTTTTCGTATTTTGTCTTTATTCCTGATATATCAATTCCAAAAGTGTCCCAAAGTTCAACAAAATTTGAAAACTTAGAACCACTAACTTGTCCGAATTGTCCAACTGCTCCGAATTTAAGTGACAAATTTAGTTTTCTAACAACAGTACTTCCATCAATTAAAGTTTTGACTTCAACATATATATCAGTCTTGGTTTTCTTTTGATCAGACAATCCATCAGCAACAACTTTTATCTCATCCAAAATACCATTAGATTTAAAATACTTTTCCCATTTCTCTACATTTTTTGACTTAGTATACGCATTAGCTGAAAGAAACATTTCATTTCTCAGTTCTTCAAGTTCTGGGTTAATCAAATCTGCAAATGGTCTTTTGCCCATATTAATAGAAAGTTTAATTATATCTTTTACTTTATTATCAGTAGTTGTTGCCTTAATTTCTTTATTTAATTTTAGTTTATATAAGATTTTGTTTAATGTTTTTTCTGTCATTGACTTGTCTGCAAACTTCATAAATATCATCGCTGCAAAAACTCCTTCAGCAACATCTCCCTGTTTGTCTATTTTTTTTTCACCCTTATTTGACACGCCAGGACTACCATCACCTGTATCTACAATATTACCTTTAATCTTATTTGCTTTTTTCCATCTATCAACTATTTTTTCAATACGTTTCTGAATGTCTTGTCTTTTCTTTGGCCCACCAGAAAATCTTGCTTTAACATAGCCTTTTTCATTTCCAACCATAGGAAGTGGAAGTTTATTTGGCATATCTTTAAGTAACTTTAATAATTTTTTTAAAGCGTTCTTATCTAATTTACTCTTAAACTTATCAATTTCCTTGTTTGTAGTTAAAGGAACATCATATGCTTCAGCAATAAATTTCTTAAACGGTTTCATAGTTCTCATTTTCCAATTTTACACAATGGGCAATCATCCACGTTCAATGAACGAAACGGACACAATTTATAATGGTCAATATTTGTAGCTAATACTCTACTCAATAGAGAATATTCTCCAACCTCTTTATCTTCCTTTACTGCTTTCTCTGCTACTTCCGCAAACATCTCTTTTATATCTTTACTCATATAATAATTAAATCTCTGTTAAATTAATCTTGTACTTCTTTCCTGATACATTATTCAAAAGATACATATCTTCAGCACCTTCTTGAAATGTCCAAGAACCTTTTGTACCATCAACACTATTACCATCACGCTTTGTATTGTCTAAATGTAAATCACCCGTTTTCAAATCTTGAACAACAATAGCAGTTCCTTCAGCTTTGATAGTTGCACTATCACCCATGTAAATTGTATTGTCAGCAACATACATATCCCTAATCTTAAATTCAGCTGAACCTATATCATAAGTATCATTTGCTGATGGTAAAATATGATTAGTGAATTTCTGATTATTCCAATCTAATGTGCCACCGAGCTGTGGGGTAGTATCTTCTACCAAATTACTAATTCCACTTCCAGTAACACCAGTTAAATTACTACCGTCCAATGCTGGTAATGTAGCTGGAAATCTAGCGTCAGCAATTGTACCAGATAATTTACTAGCTGAAACACCAGAAATCATACCATCTGTAATCATAGTATTGTTTTTTACATATGAAAAAATATCTGCAACTTTTTTACTCATTTATTTAACCTTTATTATAATTAACTATTCTCTATATTTATAAGACTTTTAAGGTTAGTTATAATTTTGTTTTACCAGAAATTCGGGTAATTTCCACTCAACCTTGTCTTTATCCACACTATAATGCCCTAAAGCACCACAAAAATTGCAATATTCAATACCTACATCATAATCCAAAGTAGTAGTATTTGCACGATGTTCACATAATGTCTTCATTACAGGTTTTTCCTTAGTATCTTTATCAAACCAGCCATCTGAAATCGTTAAATCTTGCATAATAGTTCTCCTTGTGAGTTATAATACTATTTATATATTCCAATCATCATAGGACTTTTCAAGTCTTTTTGATGGTTTTATCTTCAAAGTATAGGGATTTGAGCTTGTATTGGCATCTGATTTTTTCTCATAGAATTTGTTACTTCCATCATTTGCCAGAGCAGGTTGGTCATCTTCCTCAATGTCATATAGTTTCATTTTCTTCTTAACGACATTCACCAAGAATTTTGAATTCAACGAAATATCACTATAACGATTTTTCAACTGTTTGAATAAGATTTGATTGTTAGTACCAACTCCATCATCTTTTGCGATAATAGCCATCATTAAATCTGCTGTTGCTGGTAAACCAAATGATTCAGATGTATTAGACAAATCAGGATCAGAACTAGAAAATCCTTCCCGATTCAATTGTGAACTTGTAATGATAGGAACATTACACTCTACTGCCAACCCACGAATTTCCTCAGCAATAGACTTAATGTAAATATAGGTATTCATATTTGCAGCCCACTTAACTCTACTGGACGCACAAATATTTAGATAATCTAAAATAATAACCTGTGATGTAAAATCTTTTTTGATTTTCAACTCTCTAATCAAAGCACGAAAGTTTCCGACATGAGCTCCAGCTGTTGGATATTCCTTAACAACCAATTTCCCAATTTTCATTTCCTTGAGATTTTTCTCAAAGGTATCTTTAGGCATCAGGTGTAAATCATTCAGTTCAACATCCATTAAGTTTGCATCAACTCTTTCAGCAATTCTCTCTGCTGCCATTTCCATAGTAATATATAAAACATTCATTCCTTGTCTTAGATATTGACTAGCCAAATGAGTTTTAACTAATGTTTTACCGACTCCTGTTCCACCCAATAATACTGTAAGAGTTTTTGGTGAGATGCCACCATTAGTAATCTTATCAAGCATAATCATTTTGAAAGGAATTTTAGATTCCTTTTTATGATAGAATTCCCACCTATCATCACCATCTTCCAAATAGTCATGCCCTACACTTTTATCTAATGAAATAGCTAATGCTTCTGTAAGAATTTCTGGTATTGAATCCTTAGAAGTTTTATCGTCTTTACCTTCTAAGATTGAAATACTTTTTACAATACCATTGTATACTGCTTGGTCTTTTGCCCACTTCTCTGTTTCTTTTGTTAACCATTCTTCATCATCAGTTTTACCATTAAGAGTTTGCAAAACTTCATTACATTTACTAAATGCAACTTCATTCAAATCTTCTCTATTGTTTAGCTTGACTGATAGTACTTCTTTTGTTGGAGCTTTGTTAAACTCCGAAATGTGTTTTTGTATTTCTATGAAGATTTGCTTCTCAGCGTTCTCCTTGAAATAATCTGG
>Ga0233434_1000723_pt1 | contig 35639 bp, 24 predicted proteins | sample SI_122_August201_4_FD_182738 | JGI IMG/M metagenome (GOLD analysis project Ga0233434, IMG submission 182738) | Seawater microbial communities from Saanich Inlet, British Columbia, Canada - SI_122_August2016_120_MG | ecosystem: Environmental > Aquatic > Marine > Inlet | place: Canada: British...
ACCGTCAAGGTGAAATGATTCCTCAGCGCGATCCTCTGACGGATGCTTATCGTCCTTCAGCCCGTGCGATGAACTTTCGCTCTGAGCCGTTTGGTATTAACAACCTGGCTCAGCAGGAAAAACATTTCCATTACGAGGACGAATCTCTGTCCTATAGTTCTTATACCTTTGCCGATGCTCCGACGACCATTCCCAGGTCTTATCTTGGTGACCCGGCAAAATTCCGTTTGATCCATGGTGGTGGTGAAGTGTTCCATTCTCATCATCCGCATGGAGGAACCATTCGCTGGACTCGGTCTCCGAAACGGGAAATACAGCTTTCAAACTTGACCACAGCGGCTTATGACGGTCCGGTCAAGTACCCTGTTATTCGCACCACGACTGACCGGGTGGATGTAGAAGTTATTGGGCCTGCAGAAGCACTTGATCTTGAGACCGAGTGTGGATCCGGGCTTTGTCAGCGTCTTGCTGGTGACTTCCTGTTCCATTGCCATGTTGCGCATCACTATGTAGCAGGCATGTGGGGATACTGGAGGGTTTACAACACCCTGCAGGACGGCAACTATCCGTTGGGCAGCACCGATATCATGCGTCCTTTGGTAGAGCTTCCTGATCGTGCTGGAAGAATTCCTAAAGGACAGACTTCAGACAAGCTGGTTGGTAAAACCATGGACTGGTTTGGTAAGAAGTTTGAAATTACCGGTTCTGGAAAAAGTGACTGGAGCAAAGAAACTCCGGTTGTAAATATCAAAGACTGGGTTAAGTACATGCTTCCTCCAAAGGGACAGCCCGGTCATACGGATGATGAAAAAGGCCAGATTCTGTCCTATGACGGATCCGTATGGGATTACGATTGGAAAGGCAACCAAGCACTTTCTGAGCGGGAGTCCACTTTGAAGAAAGCTAAGTATATTTCTCCGCGTCCCGGCAAACGTCATCCGTTGCAGTTTGACCAGCACGGTAAACTGGCGTGGCCTCATATGACGCCGCATTTTGGTAAGCGTGTTCCGTTTGCTCGGAATCATGGTGGTGCTCCCTGGTTGGAGCCGTTCCATATGCAGACCGATACCGGTGTTATTACCAAGACGGAATCCGGTAGTGCGCGAAGTGACTCCACTATGGAGAACACGGGTGGTGCCAAACCGGGTGAACAGGGCCGTTGGAGCCTTTGTCCCGGTGGTGCTGGACGCAAGCAGTACAACCTGGTCTTCATCAATACTCCGATTGAGCTTTCGGGCGCAATTGGTAGTACTCCGCCGATCATCGATAAATATGGTCTGATCTATGTTATCGATGAGGAAATGGCGGCGGTGAAAGCCGATCCTAAAAAAGCCATTCCGCTGGTCATTCGTGCCAACGTCTATGACTGTGTGGATGTGCTGTTGACCAGTGAGTGGAATGATGATGATTTCACCAACTTCCAGATGTCGAAGTTGAACATTCATCCTCATTTCTTCCAGTTCGACAATCAGGCTTCAGATGGCGTAATTTCAGGTTTCTCTTACGACCAGTCCATGAGGTCTTATAGGCAGTTCGATAAGAAGATGAAAGACGGTCACCATGTTGGTATGCCGGTTCCGATGAATGCTCATGTGCTGAAATCGACCAAACCGGGTGATACCAAGGTGGAAATCAAGATGGCTGAGCACGCAACGCCTTACCATGTAGGTGCCGACATCATCGTTGGTATTGAAGTTCCTAATGGTAAAGACGCGCGCTGGATTACGAACATTTCTCCTGACCCAAACAAGGGTTTTGCCAAGGATGGTAAGTACACCATCACGTTTTCTGAAGGCATGACTCACGCTCACAAAGCGGGACAGATCGTTAGTACCGAGTATGTCCGTTATCGCTGGTGGGTAGATGTTGATATGGGTCTGGTGTTCTGGCATGACCACGCGTTTGGTGCGACCACCTGGCCGCATGGCGGTATCGGTTCCACGATCGTAGAGCCCTGGGGCTCCACGTATCATAACCCGCAAACCGGTGAGTTGATCCGCAGTGGTCCTGTTGCTGATATTCATGGAACCGAGCCTTTCGCTTACGGGCGTAACGGTAGTTTCCGTGAAATCGTAGTTCAGGTCCATGATACGGTTCCACATACTGCACAGTTGGTTACAGAAGGGAATCCTCCTGGGCTCACGCGTGAGAACGCGATTGCGGCAGGGCAGTCGATTTCCTTTCAGATGCCTTCTGATATGTTGGAAGTGGCTTTCCCTTACCTGAATGGTGGTACACACACCACAGGTGGTGGATTTAACTTCCGCGCGGCTTCATTGTCGGCTCGTTTGAAATCCAACAGTGATGCTTCGAAAATGTTCAGCAGTAAGGTACATGGCGATCCTGCAACTCCGATGCTCCGGGCTTATGTTGGAGACAATATTGTTTTCCGTCTCCTGCACGGCATGATGAACGAAACCCACACCTTTGTGGTTTCTGGTCATGGCTATCGTCCTGAGCGTTACGATCGCGACTCACGAGTAACCAATGCTCTGCATATTGGTATTGCAGAGCGCTATGACCTGGCGACTACTGCCGGGGGTTACCAAGGTATGGCTGGAGACTACCTCTACTACGATGGTAGAACTTCCAAACTATCTGAAGGTGAGTGGGGTATTATCCGGGTGCATGACAAGGCCCAAAGTGACCTGAAGGTTCTTCCGGGTAACGAAGGGTTCGCGAAGAAAGTTCGCAAAACTCTTTGTCCGAAAGGCGCTCCGGTTAAGAGCTTCAGTGTTGTTGCCATCAACAAGGCGTTGGACTTCAACGCTAATGCTGACAGCGAGATCGAAGTGGACTTTGAACGCAAGCTGCTTCTTGCCAACGCGGACGGAAAAATCTTCGCATTGGAAGGAGAGGCTAAACGTGCTGCGGCAGGTAGTATGCCGCATCCGTTGACCTTGCGTGCCAATATCGGCGACTGTGTCAAAGTTAAATTGACCAATCGCTTGAAAAAAGGCAACGCTTCTTTACATGCTAACAACATTGCGTTCGATCCCCTGGATTCTCAGGGTATCAACGTTGGGAACAACCCAGGCGACCAGACGGTTGCTCCGGGTAAATCGAAAACCTACACCTTCTACGCGCATCAGGATTACAACATCAACGGTGCGTTACTGTGGGATTTCGGTAACCTGACGACGAACGTTCGTGATGGACTGTTCGGTGGTATCATCATTGGGCCTCGCGGCTCGGTGTACCGTGATCCGGAGACCGGGAAAGATATTTCCATGGGCAACTCCTGGAAAGCGGACGTTATCATCGACAAGTCTTATCCTGAGAATGAGAATATTGAGAACTACAGGGATTTCGCCTTGTACTTCCAGGATGAGGACAACATTCTCGGAACATCATTCATGCCTTACTTGCAGAACGTAGCAGGGTTGACAGGCGTGAACTACCGCTTGGAGCCGTGGACTTACCGCGAAGACGAGGGTTGTGAACTGGGTAATATGTTCACGGCTTGTGTCGCGGCGGATTCTGATCCGGCAACACCGACGATCAAGGCCCATGCGGGAGATAACATCATGATCAACGTGTTTGGTGCTCATAACGAGCAGAACCAAATGTTCAACGTAGACGGCCATCAGTGGCGTCGACATCTGAACCAGGAAAATTCAGATATGATCGACGTCGAGGAGTTTGGCGGAGGCGAGTACATTCAGGCCTTCTTCAACGCCGGTGGAACCTACAAGAACCCTGGCACGTATCTGTGGATGGACGCTCGTACGCCTTATCAACAGGCGGGTCAATGGGGTTACCTGAAAGTATTGCCTTCAGGCGACCGCTCGATCCTTCCGTTGGGTAAAGCTACGGTCAAGGGCGTGAAAACCGCATCTCAGCCGGACGAAGCAGAGAAATCCGCTTCCAAGACTGGGGACGATAAGTTGTCCATGCGATAACCTATTGGGAAATAAAGATGTAACAGGCAGGGGGGGACCATTCGGTCCCCCCCTGTTTTTTTTTGCCCACTAGGCGTGGGGCCAATGTGCACGTGATATTTGTGATGCCCTCTTCCTTAACCTTCATGCCCGGCACGGATACTTCCTAAGCCTTCGTGCCCCGGAGGGGTAATAGCTTTCTTAGGCGAACAAAGAGTTGTCTCGGCTTGAACGAGTTCTTGCCCAGATGCTTCTCCTGCCAGCGGAGGAGGGCTTTTGCAGGCAAATGGCGATTTTTTTTGAAAAAAAGTGAAAGGTCCTCTTGATGGAGGGCTTTTTTTGCGTTATAAATACCGATTCTGTGTGCTACAATCTCGCGATTCCAGAATATTAGTTATTTAGTGAATTTGTAGACAATCACTAATTAGTGTGTGCGGTGTATATTTTTTGAATTCCTAACAGGAGGAAAAAAAGAGATGAGAAAGATTGTTTTAGGTGTAATGGCTGTTTCCCTGTCACTGGCATTGGGAGCATCCACTAGTTTTGCTGCAAAGAAGAAGGGTTATGCTGAAGGTTCTGCAGGTGCAGGCTCTATCAGTGGTACGGTTTCATTGAAAGGTGCCGCTATGGCCCCGATCATGGAAGATTTGTCCAAAGGTAAAAACGTAGAATTTTGCGCCAAGCATCCTAAGGCGAAAGACGGAATTCGTCCTCGCGTTAAAGTTTCAGCCGCAGGTGGTAAGTTGCAAAACGCTGTAGTTTTTATCGAAGAGATTGATGGTGGCAAGCCTTGGGGCGATGGCGGCAAATTCACTTTCGATTTCAGGGATTGTGATATCGACCAGCTGATGGGTGCGGTTCGTAAACCCAGCAAGGCTGAGAAAAAAGCAGGCGGCCTGGTGAAAATTATTAATCAGGACACAGACATTTTGCATAACCCGCATGGATACTCTGTTGTGGGCGCAAGTCGTAAAACCCTGTTCAACAAACCTCTGCCGAGTAAAGGCGATGTTGCGGACGTTACCAAAAACATTGCTCGCTTAAAGCAGAAAAAGGACAAACACTTTTTCCTGCAGTGCGATCAGCATAACTACATGGAAGCCGATGCACGTATCGTGTGGAATCCTTACTACGCCATCACGGGTGCTGACGGGTCTTTCAAGATTGATGGTATTCCTGCCGGCAAATATAAAGTGACGGCATGGCAACCTTATGTTGGCCAATCTACCAGTGAAGTTACGGTAGGTGCTGGTGACGCGAAAGCTGATTTTACGCTCGCCGCCAAATAAAAAAAGTTTTAAAAATTACAGCATCGGGACTTCGGTCCCGGTGCTGTTTTTTTTTGCCCACTCGGCGTGGGGCCAGAGTGCACGAAAGCTAAAGAAAAATGTTACGGCATCTCAGCATAAAATAAAGGGCTATTTTGTCATTCTGAGGAACTACGTGACGAAGAATCTCGGGGTTGTGCAAAGCTCTCCCTCCCATGGGAGTGGGTGCGGGAGTTGGAAGGGTCGGTTAGGCCAGGCTGTCCAAAACACGTTTTTTGAGTGTCTCGACCACTTTACAATGTTCTATTTCAGCTTTTTCCAGCAGGACCATATTGGTTTTTAGTTCGAAGTCATTGCAGGCATTGCCGAGAATGCGGTAGAACTCAACCGCCACTTTTTCGGCCTCAATGGCGAAATCAAAGGCTTTTTCGAGTCCCTCAAACCGGGGCAAATGGTTCAGGGTTTCTTCCAGAGAAGGGAAGATGTCAGTTTGGAAATTTTCCTCGATCAGTTTTTGCAGGTCTTCATCATCTCCCCAACCATAATCGTCTTTCGTTTCCAGCATTTTCGTGAAATGGATTTCGTGTGCGGCTTCCTCTTTGACCATAAGGTTTAAAAACTCCTTGACCTTGGGGTCGCCAACATGTTCTGCCAGTTCCGCATAAAACCGTTGTCCTTCCCGCTCAATCTTGATCGAAAGCTCAAGCAGTTCTGAATTTGTGACAAGCATGAAATCTACTCCTGATTCTGTATATGAAAGTATACTGCAGGACTTCCAAGTATCTGAGAATTATAGAGTAGATTTCACTATTTTGAAAGTAATTATCAAAATTAATTGCGTGAGGGGCGGGATCAATTGTTCTCGCTTAAATACCTTGTTCTAAAGGATTTTACCCTTTCAAGGTGTTCGCATTCAGACTTTTCCAGAATAGTGAGAAGTGTTTTTATTTCAATGTCATCGCAGGCATTTTGCATTAGATGGAAAAATTCTCCTACAATTCGCTCTGCATCCATGGCAATATCAAGGGCTTTCCGTATTCCCCCGATTTTGGGTAACTGGTCGATGATCTCTTGAGTGGGAGGAAAGATATCGGTTTGAAATTCCTTGTCGATGAATTTGCGGAGTGCGAGGTCATTTTCCCATCCGTGGTTTTTATGGCCTTTTGATTCAATAAGGCGCTTGAATTGTTTTTCATGCAGGGCTTCTTCCCGTGACATGAGTTGAAAGAAGTCTTTTACCTTGGGGTCAGTAACCGTATCTGCCAGCTCACTATAAAATCTCATTCCATCGCGTTCTATTTTTAAAGAGATTTCAAGCAGCTCTTGATTGGTAATATCCATAGAGAAGCTCAAGTACGTGATGGGTAATGAAAAAAATTAAGGGTGCTTCTAAAAATTGTCTATGGCCACGAATCATCCTTCTGGAGTACAGCGTACGCAAATTGCCAAATTATTGAATGCAGTCTCTTTAAATTATGAGCATTTGCACATATTTACCTTTAAATGATCTTCAATATCCGATAATATTCCCCGACACACCCAAAATTGTATTACGAGCTTTAAAATCAAGTTTATGGAATTTCTCAATCACTTTCGAAATGGTCTGGATGAAGGCAAGGATCGAGATTGCTTTGAAAAATACCTGTCTCCCCATGTTTCAATGCTTTATAAGTCCGCTATCCGCATGTGTGGCAATCCCAATGATGCGCAGGACCTGATTCAGGAAACTCTTTATTGTGCGCTAAAAAGTTTTCACCAGGTCAACGATCCCGAGAAAAGCAAGTACTGGATGTTTTCCATTTTGAGAAACTTGTTTTTAAAGGATATAGAGAAAACCAAAAAACGCGCGGAAATCGAATTTGAGTCGGTTTGTGATAAATTAAGCGACCGGAAACACCCCGAAACCGATTTTTTACGGGCAGAGGTCAAAAATAATATCCAGGAAATCCTGGACAAACTCGATGAAAGACTCAAAACCGCTCTGGTCCAGTTCTATTTTGAAGGATTGTCTTACAAGGAGATATCGGAATCGTTGAATATTCCAATCGGGACAGTTATGTCCCGGATCGCACGCGCCAAGGTTTATCTGAAACGGGAGCTTCTGCGGTCCGAGTCTTTACGCTTGGAAATCAGCAAATACATCGTTGATGATGACTGATTCTCCTTCCCTCCCTTTGCAACCTGTTGATAATTAAACCCCTTATTTAAGCCCACCGACCAGCCGTTCGCCTTTCCCCTGCAAGTGCTTAATTTTAAAGGTTTATCCCCTGCCTGTAGGCCCTTTCCTACAAACCGGATTTATTTCTCAGGAATTCTCAAATTCCGGGAATAATTCTTGAATTTCCGTATCTATATATTGATCAGTCGTGGGCTGAGTCTGCCTTATGCCTATTTTCTGAGTCCCCGCGTTGGAGCGGATAAGAAAGTGGAATGACACAGGTTATTACCTGTTCTAGATGCCAACCTGTTTAACTCAGTAGTTTTAATAAGTGGTATGAATATTAACGTAAGGAGGAGGTACTTATGAGAAGTAATCCAATCCCGAATCTGGTGCGGAGCGTGGGCGCAAGGCTGTTTATGGTTCTTGTTCTCTCGGCGGTTCTTGTTTCTCCGGCAGGTGCTTTAAGTGTTGACCATGGTCATGCTGGTCCACACAAGGGCAACTCTGCGGTAGACAAACCCGCCTGGCTCGACAAGCTGGAGAATCAGCTCAACTACGAAGATACAATGAGCGGTTTGGAAGGCAGCCAGGAAAAGCTAGATCGAACACTAATGAAGATTATGGACCAGTTGAAAGGCAAGCTTAAGGAACATGCCAGCCCGGCTTCATCCGGTGGTGGATTTCATGATTCCTGGGCCGCCCATCAGTTGGGGCAGAGTTATCTGCTTGGGCCTACGGAAGTGGCTGCCAAAGCTTACAAAGGCGCCCATTGTCCGAGTGGTGTTCCCACCAAGAAGTATGCAATCTCTGCGATCAACGTAGAAGTCGCTCTCAACCAGTGGGGCGATTACTACCCGGGCTACATGTATGTTCTGGATAAGGACATCAGTAAAGTCCGCACTGAAGAGAAGGCGAACAAGGCAGCTCGTGAAGATGCGCTGGATCCGGGTATGGTTTCTACCGGACTGCAGGGTGATGCGATCCAACCCTTGGCCATTCGTGGCAACCAGGGCGATTGTGTTCGTATCAAGTTCACCAACCGGTTGGAAGATGAAGATGCGAGTCTCCAGATCAGTGGTTCCGCAATGATCATCAGTGCTTCCGGTAAGCCCAACACGGCGGCTGAAGCGGGATCCATTGTAGCTTCCGGTAAGTCTCAGGACTATGAGTGGTTCATTCCGGTTGACGAGCAAGAAGGCAGTCACATGATCCAGAACCATGTGGGTCGTGATCCTTCCGCATTGGGCCTGATTGGTGCTTTCATGGTTGAGCCGAGAGGTTCTACCTACCTGAGTCCTTTTGATGGCAAGCCTACGGACAGCGGTTGGATGGTTATGATCGCTAATGAAGATGCTCGGGATTTCCGTGAATTTGTTCTTTTCTACCATGAGGTTGGTGATGAGTCTTTTCGTCCGCTCAACCGTCATGGTGAAATGATTCCTCAGCGCGATCCTCTGACGGATGCTTATCGTCCTTCAGCCCGTGCGATGAACTTTCGCTCTGAGCCGTTTGGTATTAACAACCTGGCGGAACAGGAAAAGTTGTTCCACTATGAAGACGAATCTTTGTCTTATAGCTCTTACACCTTTGCCGATGTACCAACGACCGTTCCCAGGTCTTATATTGGTGACCCGGCAAAATTCCGTTTGATCCATGGTGGTGGTGAAGTGTTCCATTCTCATCATCCGCATGGGGGTTCCATTCGCTGGACCCGTTCTCCGAGCCGTGAACCGCAACAGAAAAACCTGACCTATGCCGCCTATGACGGTCCGGTCAAGTATCCTGTTGTTCGTACCACGACTGACCGGGTTGACGTTGAGGTTATTGGACCGTCTGAAGCACTTGATCTTGAGACCGAGTGTGGATCCGGACTTTGTCAGCGTCTCGCTGGTGACTTCCTCTTCCATTGCCATGTTGCGCATCACTATGTAGCAGGCATGTGGGGATACTGGAGGGTTTACAACACCATTCAGAGCGGTAACTACCCGTTGGGTAGCACCGATATCATGCGTCCTTTGGTAGAGCTTCCTGATCGTGCTGGAAGAATTCCTAAAGGACAGTCTTCTGACAAACTGGTTGGTAAAACCATGGACTGGTTTGGTAAGAAGTTTAAGATTGCCGGTTCTGGAAAAAGTGACTGGAGCAAAGAAACACCAGTTGTTAACATCAAAGACTGGGTTAAGTACATGCTTCCCCCACAGGGACAGCCTGGTCATACGGATGATGAAAAAGGCCAGATTCTTGCCTATGACGGAACCGTATGGGATTACGCCTGGAAAGGCAATCAAGCACTTTCTGAGCGGGAATCTACTTTGAAACAAGTTAAATTTACTTCCCCTCGACCGGGAAAACGTCATCCGATCCAGTTTGACCAGCACGGTAAACTGGCGTGGCCTCATTTTACGCCGCATTTCGGTAAGCGTGTTCCGTTTGCTCGGAATCATGGTGGTGCTCCCTGGTTGGAGCCGTTCCACATGCAGACCGATACCGGTGTTATTACCAAGACGGAATCCGGTAGTGCGCGAAGTGACTCCACTATGGAGAATACGGGTGGTGCCAAACCGGGTGAACAGGGCCGTTGGAGCCTTTGTCCGGAAGGTGCTGGACGTAAGCAGTACAATCTGGTCTTCATCAATACTCCGATTGAGCTTTCTGCGGCAGTCGGCAGTACTCCGCCCATCATCGATAAATACGGTCTGATCTATGTTATTGATGAGGAAATGGCGGCGGTGAAAGCCGATCCTAAAAAAGCCGAGCCGCTGGTCATTCGTGCCAACGTCTACGACTGTGTGGATCTGCTGTTGACCAACGAATGGAATGATGATGATTTCACCAACTTCCAGATGTCGAAGTTGAACATTCATCCTCATTTCTTCCAGTTCGACAATCAGGCTTCAGATGGCGTAATTTCAGGTTTCTCTTACGACCAGTCCATGAGGTCTTATAGGCAGTTCGATAAGAAGATGAAAGACGGTCACCATGTTGGTATGCCGGTTCCGATGAACGGGCATGTGGTCAAATCCACCCGAGCTGGTGACAAAACAGTAGTTGTTAAGATGGCTAAACACTCAACGCCTTACCATGTAGGTACGGATATCATCGTTGGTATCGAAGTTCCCAATGGTAAAGACGCGCGCTGGATTACGAACATTTCTCCTGACCCGAACAAGGGTTATGCGAAAGATGATAAGTACACCATCACGTTCTCTGAAGGCATGACCCACGCTCACAAAGCGGGACAGATTGTTAGTACTGAGTATGTCCGTTATCGCTGGTGGGTAGATGTTGATATGGGTCTGGTGTTCTGGCATGATCACGCTTTCGGTGCGACCACCTGGCCGCATGGCGGAATCGGAACAACGGTAGTTGAGCCCTGGGGCTCCACGTACCACGATCCGAAAACCGGCAAACCGATCCGCAGTGGTCCTGTTGCCGATATTCATGGAACCGAGCCTTTCGCTTACGGGCGTAATGGTAGTTTCCGTGAAATCGTAGTTCAATTGCATGACACGGTTCCACATACAGCTCAATTGGTCAGCGAAGGAAATCCCCCTGGACTCTCGCGTGAAAACGCGATCGCCGCAGGGCAGTCGATTTCCTTTCAGATGCCCAAAACGATGCTGGAAGTGGCTTTCCCTCATCTGAATGGTGGTACACACACCACAGGTGGTGGATTTAACTTCCGTGCGGCTTCGTTGTCGGCTCGTTTGAGATCCAACAAAGATGCTTCTAAAATATTCAGCAGCCGGACGCATCGTGATCCGGATACACCAATGATTCGCGCGTATGTTGGCGATAACGTGGTGTTCCGCATGTTGCACGGTATGATGAATGAGAGCCATGTGTTCTCCCTTTCAGGACATGGGTTCCGACCTGAGCGTTATGATGCGGATTCTCGCGTGACTAATGCTCTGCATATTGGTATCGCCGAACGTTATGACCTGGCAGTCACCGCAGGTGGCTATCAGCAAATGGCTGGCGATTACCTCTACTTTGATGGACGTTCCTCTCATCTGTCTGAAGGCAGCTGGAGTATCTTCCGCGTACTTGACAAAAAGCAAGGCGACTTGAAAGTTCTTCCTGGCAACGAAAACTTTGCCAAGAAGATCAAAAAACAAGTTTGCCCGTCAGGTGCTCCGGTTAAGAGCTTCAGTGTTGTTGCCATCAACAAGGCGTTGGACTTCAACGCTAATGCTGACAGCCAGATCGAAGTGGACTTTGAACGCAAGCTGACTCTTGCCAACGCGGATGGAAAAATCTTCGCATTGGAAGGAGAGGCTAAACGTGCTGCGGCAGGTAGTATGCCGCATCCGTTGACCTTGCGTGCCAACATCGGCGATTGTGTCAAGATCAAACTGGCCAACCGCTTGAAAAGTGGCAACGCTTCCTTGCATGTAAACAACATGGCGTTCGATCCTCTGGATTCTCAGGGTATCAACGTTGGGAACAACCCAGGCGACCAGACGGTTGCTCCGGGTAAATCGAAGAACTACACGTTCTACGCGCATAAGGATTACAACATCAATGCCGCGTTGATCTGGGACTTCGGTAACCTGACAACGAACGTTCGTGATGGCATGTTCGGCGCTATCATCATTGGGCCTCGCGGCTCGGTGTACCGTGATCCGGAGACCGGGAAAGATATTTCCATGGGCAACTCCTGGAAAGCGGATGTTATCGTCGACAAGTCTTACCCTGAGAATATGCATCTTGATAATTACAGGGATTTCGCCTTGTACTTCCAGGATGAGGACAACATTCTCGGAACATCGTTCATGCCTTACCTGCAGAACGTAGCAGGATTAACAGGTGTGAACTACCGCTTGGAGCCTTGGACTTACCGTGAAGACGAGGGTTGTGAACTGGGTAATATGTTCACCGCTTGTGTTGCGGCAGGTTCAGATCCGGCTACGCCGACGATCAAGGCCCATGCGGGAGACAATGTGATGATCAACGTGTTTGGGGCTCATAACGAGCAGAACCAGATGTTCAATGTTGACGGCCACCAATGGCGCCGGCATCTGAATCAGGAAGGTTCTGACATGATCGACGTTGAAGAGTTTGGTGCTGGTGAGAATATCCAGGCCTTCATCAACGCCGGTGGCACTTATGACAACCCTGGCACGTACCTGTGGATGAACGCTCGTACGCCTTATCAACAGGCGGGTCAATGGGGTTACCTGAAAGTATTGCCTTCAGGCGACCGCTCGATCCTTCCGTTGGGTAAAGCTACGGTTAAGGGCGTGAAAACCGCATCTCAGCCGGATGAAGCAGAGAAATCCGCTTCCAAAGTTGGGGACGATAAGTTGTCCATGCGATAACCTATCGGGTAGTAAAGAAGTAACAGGCAGGGGGGCCCTCGTGGCCCCCCTGTTTTTTTTTGCCCACTAGGCGTGAGGCCAGCACTGCATTGCCCATAAAGCGGACCGGGTTCCGTGGTATTCTTCCACAACTTTTACCCGTACCGGGCATGACATTTATGGTTGGGGATACTACACGTGCCCCGAAGGGGTAAAGCGCACGTGGTATTCCTCTTTAGCTCTCAGGGGTAAACTAGCAACTACTAGGCGTGGGGGGCAAAAAAGGTCTGCTATTGGCCAATAGCCGACATGTATCGCGCCACCAACGCAAATAACACCTATGATAGTAAAATGATTAGCAAACTTGAAATTCGCGAAAGTCGCCCCAGTGACGTTGCAGGGATCGAACAACTGTATGTTGATGCCTTCCCTGACGAGGACCTGTTACCGCTTGTGAGGGAACTTCAGGATTTTGGGCAGAGCGTGATATCGTTCGTTGGGATACGTGACAAGGTAATCGTAGGGCATATCAGTTTCACGTTATGCCACGTTGAGGGAGGGAAGAATAAGGTCGCACTTTTAGGTCCGCTCGCGGTAACACTACCTTTGCATAAACAGGGGATCGGAAGCACGTTGGTTCAGATGGGATTTAAGCACCTGGAAAACTCTAAAATTGGATATGTATTTGTTCTCGGTGACCCAGCTTATTACAGTCGCTTTGGATTTAAGGCAGAGGACAAAGTCGTTACACCATATCCATTACCGACGGAATGGCATGGAGCATGGCAGTCCATCCACCTGTGCGGTGCAGAAGCGCCTCATGAGGGGAGACTGTCTGTGCCAGAACCATGGCGTCGAATTGCGCTGTGGACTTCTTGACCCACCTTTGGGTGAAGCCGGGAACTTTGTTTCCTCTCCGTTTTTCCAGGGTAAATTGAAGAATCTTCCAGAAATCATCCGAATCCTATATCATTATACTTCCATGGTCAGTATCGTTTGAAAGAGGTTAAATTTTATGTGGCAGTGGTTTAGTGATAATCGGCGAAAAAAAATACTGGCCACTCCTTTCCCAAGCGAGTGGGGGAGACACGTTCAAAATAATATTCAATATTATCAATACCTCAACAATGAAGAAAAAAAGCGCCTACAGGACCTCATCCAAATCTTTATTGCCGAAAAGCATTGGTTGGGTTGCAACAGCCTCGAATTAACAGATGAAATTCGTGTCATAATAGCCGCTCATGCCTGCTTGTTGATACTCGCGTTGCCAAACGATTATTACCGCAATGTGGAATCCATTTATGTTTATCCTACAACCATCCTTTCCCCTGAGAGTTCAGTAGGTTTTTTTGAAGTTCCCACGTCCCCGGTGCGTGGCCCGATGCCAATTCTAGGCGAAGCCCATCATCGCGGCCCGGTGTTACTCGTCTGGGATGAGGTGAAAAGGGAAACCCGGGACCCGGAACACGGTCATAATGTGGTCTATCACGAATTCGCTCATAAACTGGATATGCTCGATGGCAGTGCGGATGGCACTCCATTACTAGCAACTCCTGAGGAATATCAGCGTTGGAGTGAAGTATGTTCCAAAGAGTATCTAGAGCTATGTAACAAGGTGGAACATGGGAAGCCTACTTTTTTTGACAGTTATGCGGCAACGGATGAAGCTGAATTTTTCGCGGTGGTGACTGAAACTTTTTTTTGTAAACCCGAAAACATGAAACACTATCATCCTAAACTTTATCAGGTTTTACAGAATTTTTATCGGCAAGATCCGGCAGAGAAAGTGTTTACCAATCCGCTTCCTTAATCTAATGGGCCTATGTCTGGAACCGGCCAAAAGCGGGTATCATTGCTTTACATCTAAAAACGAAGATTTGATCGTAGCTAATACATCTTAGTATATGTTGTTAATATTAAGACCTGAATATTCTATGAACATCCGGCCTATTTCCTGAATCTTGGGAGATTTTGGAGTCCACCGATTAATCACATGGTATTTTCCTTCCATCATTCCTTCAAAAATCCAAAAGGACCCATCCAAACCAAAAGAAGGCGACTCCCTTGGCAAGTTCCAGAAATTACTTTCAATTACAATTTTTTCAACCAGTGCTTTTCCTTGAGGTTCGGACAATTCCATGCGCTGGTCCATTTTTAAATCTCCCGCTTCGAACCCACCCTTGCCTGATGTCATTTTAACCACCAACTTGTAGTCACCCCTTTCCATTTGATAGAAACGGAAGGACATAGGTTCATTGAAAGTTCTTAACCATAAAAAACGGAAAACCAGCAGAAATTTTTCGCGGTACAACTTGGGTTCTTCCAGGGCTATCAAAAACCTTGCATACGAATTTTGTAGCAATTCATCAGGGATTTCGTCTCGGGATAAATCTATGGGGAAAAAATATTTTTCAGGAGGAGGCTGCTTTTTCAATTCGCTGACTAGGACCCATTGTGCTTTTTCATCCACAAGAGGTACTTCATCAAGCTCACGCTCACTTTCTGCTAGCATCTCTTCCAACTCGTTCATCTCTGCTGAGTCAGCATCCCTTTGGGCTTTATCGTCCGCTAGCAACTCTTCCAACTCGTTCATCTCTGCTGAGTCAGTATCCCCCTGGACTTCACCTTCTGCTAGCAACTCTTCCAACTCTAATGCATCACGATTTAATTCATTTTTTACTCCTAGCAGTAAATCCCCCAAATTTTCCAATTCATCCATAAATTTATCGTATAGATCATATGGGATCTTGCTTTCGTTGTTTTCGAGGTTTACATCAGCCCCTTCCGAAATCAGAAATTTTACAATTTCAATGTGGGCTCTTTTGGCGGCTAAATGCAAGGAAGTATTTCCATGCTTATCTACGGAAATAATATCCGCACCCTCTGCAATCAGTTCTTTGACGCGTGCGAAATCCCCTTTTTCAGCAGCTTGGTGTAGTAGTAGATTTTTTTGAGGCATTTCTGACCTCCAAGGATAAAGTATTGTACGCCTTATACTTGCTCCAAATCCATCTTATAAAACATACCAGTCTTTTGGCGCTCTCTTCATAAATGTCTGTTTTGGGTTGAAAGCGGACATTTTTGGTGCTTAGCTTATGCTTTCTTCTGGTTTGTATTCTTAAGAAAATATATCACAAGAGGGAACTATATGAGGATGCTGGTTGGGTAGAAGGGGGCAAACAGCGAGATCCTTCGAGTGCCTCAGGATGACAATTTTTTACCGCTAGCAACGATGTTCTCGGCTCAATGGGCCCTTGCTATCTGCCCGCCCCCGCATGGGGGCTATTCGTCGAGCCAGAGGGTGAACCATGAGGAGATGGATTTTTTGGTGCCGGTCTCTTCGTGGTATCCGTCCCAGACGTTGAAGGCGATGGGGATGGGTCTGCCGGTTTGGAACTGGATGTCGTCGTCATCTTCTTTGAGTGTGCGTTTTAAAATTACCGAGTACCTGCCGTAGCGGTAATATCCTTTCGCTTTGACTCCCTCCTCTTCCTCCTTAGACCAGTTTTCTAATCCGTTGGCGTGTATTTCTGTGGCTTTGTTGGTGGAGGTTGTCCACTTCCAGATATTAACGGGGTGATCGGCATCGCCGTTGAGAAAGTAAGGTGTTTGAGCGTCCAGGCTCACCGGGAACTGCACTGCGATGGCATCCGGGTGATCAGGGGCGGCGCGTTCCTCAGGCTCATCTGCTTCTCCGCCCTTCATATGTTCTGGAAGAGGCGGAGGAGGGGATTCTTCTACATCCATAAACTCCTTCAAGGCCGGATCGAGAGAAGGGTCGGTCCAGTGGATATAAAGAGCAACTTCTTTGCCGTTATGTGCCGCTCGTACGGTCAGGTTGCGCACCGTCGGGAAATAGGACTTGGGTTTCGACTGGAGCTGACCTCCCAGGGGAATGAAGCTGGATTGAGCTTCTTTCCAGACAGGAGCGTTGAAGTCGTCCGAAATTTCTCCCGTCACTTTTTTTGCATGGATAGGACTTTGCATTTTAGGTTTGACGGGAAGCGGCAGGGTGCTGACGAAATTTACAATATCCCAAATTTGTTCGTCCTTGAAAATTCTTGGTGAGAACTTGGGCATGGAAGTTGTGGAAAAACCCGTGCGCAGGGTTTTAAAGATGTCCATGCGGGAACTTCCTCTACGAAAGGTCCATGGCTCTCTCAGGTTTCTCGGCCAGATGGCGTTGGATGAATAATCTATAATGCGGTACGTGGTCACGCCATCGCCTCGCCCTTCAACGCCGTGGCACCCGGAGCAGTTGGCCATAAACAGTTCTTTACCTCGCGCCACACTTTCTTTGGACAGGGCCGGTTTTTTGGAGACTTTTATGATCTTATGGCTCTTGCCTCTTTTTTTGAACTTCTCAAACTTTTTCGACAGGGACTTAACATATACCACCAGGCTCTTGCGGTCATTCTTGGGGAGATGTTTCCAGCCGGGCATGGTGGTTCCCCGCATCCCGTTGGTGATGGCATTGAACAAGTCCTCATCGGTTGGAATTTTTCCAAAGGAAGTGGAGCGGAGTTTTATATGGCCTTTGGTCAGGTTTCTGGGTTGCGGCATTGAGTAATCGGCTGATGGGCCGTCTCCCTTGCCTGTTTCACCATGACAATAGGCGCATCTTTTCAGATAGACCTGTTTTCCTCTTTTCAGAGAAGGGGGTTCTTGTTTGCCAGGTTTGGCATGCCATTGTCCTGCGGTTTCGTAGACATAGGTGATGATTTTCCAAACGTCTTTTGTGCTCAGGCTTTCTTCCCATGCGGGCATGGCAGAGTTCCAGGGTTCATATTTTTCCGGAAGCCCCTGGCCCCCTTTCATAATACGCCAGAAGGTATAACCCTGAGGCCGGGAGAGGATTGAGTCGAGCCGGGTGAAATCAGCCGGAGGTGGGAAAAAACTTTTCCCAAACAGGCCGCTACCGTCAAGCAGGTCGCCGTGGCAGAAAAAACAATGTTTTGTATATAAGGCACCGCCCTGATAAAGGGCTTTGGGATCATCTTTGTAAGGGTTGTTCAGGCTACTGAGAGCGACCGGTTTACCTTTAAGGGTAAAGGTTTTAGGGACATCCTCAGAAGGAGGGGAACTGAACCCCCATGCTGAAGATGTTGTCAGGCTATAAAAAAGGAGCAGGTGAAATACACCAAGCCAATAAAAGGGTTTTTTCAATGGCTTCAAACTAGCGCCCCAATTCTTTTCCTTTTGCGGTTCCCGGAACGACCGCATCTTTTTTGATTCTGCCAGATTTGATGGTTTCGTAAAAAGGTCGAACAACTCGATCTGCGTCAAACACAAAGTTCAGGTCAATTGTTTCGCCTGCGACAACTTTGATTTTCCTTTTTTGCGGTTTCATCAAATAGTGCCAGGCATTAACTACGTATTCTCCCGGCGGGATATCTCCGATATTGAAGTTTCCATCCTGACCGGTTTTGAAGTAGTAGGGATTCTGTACCCGGTAACCCCAGGTCTGCATGAACTCGTGCATTCCACAAATCATCTGCATGATCTTGTAATGCTTTTTGAAATGAACCTCTCCATCAGAAACTTCCTCAGCGGGGATGGGGATATTCAGCAGAATTTTCCCTCTTTCCTTTTGATAGACTTGGCTGTTATGCATGACCGCATCGACATTGTCGACCTTAAAGGTTTCTCCCTGCCGGATGACATTGACATCTGGGGTGAATTTGCAGTCTTCAGAAAGGATCATGATGGGTTCTTTGTTGAATGGCTTTCCGGCTTCGACATGCTTCAGAGTGATGACCACATCTTTGAGTCCCCCACCCGGTGAAACTTTGAAATCGTCAAGAACCCGGTTCATTTCATCATCGGTATCCACCTCGGCGCACATATCGATGTTGGGGAATAAAACCAGATGGTAAGTGCGGGGGAAGGGCATTTTACCAATCATTGTGGTGCTCCCCTTGATTGTTCCTCCGTTTTGTACATCGATTTCCTGATAAGCAAAAGCTGGCAGGGAGAATGTCAATAAGATGGTCAGGACTAGCAATACTTTGGGAAGGAACAATATTTTTTTCATTCTTAAAACCCTCGTGTCAAAAGTTAGCAACGGGGATGAATCGTTGTTTTCGATTTTTTTCTGAGAAAAGAGCAAGGTTTTACAATAAAACCAATGACTGGTTTTCTCAGTTTATTGTTCAAATGTCTGCTGTGAGCCTAACCCATTGAAAAAATGACACTCCCAAGTGTGTACCACAAGGGATGGGGGCTATTTAGACGAAAATCGCTTAAGACTCATATCTTAGGGCAAAGCCTAGGAGAATTAAAGGATTACCCCTGTTTTTTAGTATAAAATCCGTACCAAGTCAAGGAAGAGTTTTAGCTCTAAAATGTTGCTTTTGCCGTATCTTTGAAATCCCTTTCAAATTAGTTTGCCCTGATTTAAAATGGATTTAAGGGCAAAACCTTCCCTCCCTAAAGAGGGGATTTCCTCATAAAATATTCCATGAAATGGAGTGCATCATGCGAAAAATATTTCTGTCATTAGTTTTCATGGCTTTAGCGGTTGTTCCGGCTTATGCAGGGGCTCCTTCACCCGGTGAGCAGGCTCCTGAATTTTCATTGCAGTCCATGGATGGAAAACAGGTAGCTTTATCGGACTTCAAGGGCAAAGTGGTTCTAATAGGTATGTTCCATATTTGTGTTCCCTGTATGAACCAGGCCATGGAGTTCAATAAGGTGAGAGCCCGGTTGAGTGAAGATCAAGTGGTGATATTGGGGATCAATACCAACGGAGACTCCAAAGAGGCTGTTGCGGGGTACCTCAGCAAGTTCCCGGAAAAGGTGCAATTTCCCTATTTGATTGATCCGGTGAAATGGGTTTATCAGTCTTATTTGCAAAGAGATATGCCAACTGTTTTAGTCATTGATCAAAAGGGTATTCTGAATGCCCGGGCCCCGGCTGTCAGTGCCGACCAACTGGTATCACATATTAAAAAAATGCTTTAACTGGAGAGCTGGCTAGCAAGAACTCATTAGACCGAGATAACTCTATTGTTGGCCGATAATACTACTGCTAGTTGGCCCCACGCCGAGTGGCCCTTAATAAATATTTGTTTTATAATAGGTTTTAGTGCATTTTAGGGTCTGCTGCGTTGGGTTCCTTCTTACTTGCCACCATGGGTGCGCAACTACAATGTTCTCTTTCCGTAAACACAAATTAATATTAATGGGAGCTGTATTTGGGCTTTGGGCCTTTGCTTCGTTGGTCATGGCCAACTCTGAAAAGGGATGGACGGCTCAGTTGGGTTCATTCCATGAAGAGAAGAATGCGGAACGTTTTGTATCCCGTATCAAAAAGAAAGGCTATACGCCTTTTGTGGTAAAAGGCGAAAACTCTAAGTGGTATAAAGTGCGTGTTGGGCCTTATCCCTCTAAAAAAGAGGCTCTGCAAGTGGTCCGGGATCTGAAGAAAAACCAGGGGATTTCTGCCATGGTTATCCTTTCTAAGGAAGGCCCTTCTGATTCGGAAGATGCAGGAGACTCCATTGATGTTGTGGTCTCCCAGTTCCTGATCTGGCTGAAAGCCTGGGAAGGGGGGGAGGTCAACGCCTACCTGTCTTTTTATTCGAAAAACTTTAAAGACCCCAAAAAATCCCGCAAAGAATGGGCATCACAACGCCGCTCTGCTTTGAGCCGAAACTCAGAGATCACTATCCAGGTCAGCGATATTCAAATGAAGCAAAACGATGAAACCATCGAAATGTCATTTGTCCAGGACTTTAAATCAGACCGGATTTCAGATGTAGGCCGGAAAGAGCTGACTTGGAAAAACGAAGGCAAGCGCTGGAAAATTATAAAAGAAATCTGGAAACCTACTTGAATGGCGGCGGGCCGCCGCTAGCGTGATACCCCATCAGGAGAACCGTTTGCCGACATCCAAAGGGCGATTGACTTTTGTGATTTACAAAATTTCAGCGGGAGGAGCACAAAGAGTTTTAACGCTTCTTGCCAATGAGTTGTGCGAAAAAGGCTGGTCGGTGACAGTGCTGACCTTTGACAATGGCAGTGAACCTCCTTTTTTTGAACTTCATTCCGGTGTTCAACATGAGCCCTTGTCTCTAATGCGGGAGCAGGGAGGATGGTGGAAAACGGTGAAAGTTCAGTTTTTAAGACCCTGGCTACTCCGCAGGGCGATTAGAAAGAGCAGGCCGGATGCGGTCATCGCTTTTATTGACTTGACCAACATCCTGACCTTGGTGGCAACTTTAGGATTAAAGATGCCTGTGATAGTTTCTGAAAGGGGAAACCCGGCTTTTTCCCTGATGAGAAAGTTCTGGGTTTTATTGCGGCAAACAGTTTATAAAAGGTCGGCATGTTTGGTACTGCAAACCCGTGACGCGTGCGATTTTTTTTCTTCCTCGATATCAAAGCGCATTATTCCCAACCCAATCCTGATTCCTGAATATTCAGAGCCGGCTTTGAAGTCCGAGGCAGATTCGAAAACTCTGATGACGATGGGTGGACTTTATGCGCTGAAAGGATTTGACCTTCTCTTAAAGGCTTTTGCTCCGCTGTGTGATAAATTTCCCGATTGGGTGCTGGAAATATGGGGGGAAGGAGTGCAAAGAAAAACTTTGGAAAACTTGCGAGATGAGTTGGGTTTGCAGGAACGAGTGCGGTTTCCGGGGCTGACTAAAGAGCATTACAAAACCATGTCGCAAGCAGATATTTTTGTACTGTCATCCCGGTCTGAAGGATTTCCCAATGTGTTGGGCGAGGCCATGGCTTGTGGTTTGCCGGTTGTCAGTTTTGATTGCCGCTCGGGTCCATCTGAATTGATTCAGGACGGAGTGAATGGTTTGCTGGTTCCGCCAGATAATATTCAGGAACTGTCGTCCTCGTTAGAGCGGTTGATGGCATCGGTCGAATTACGAAAAAGTTTGGGTGAGCAAGCCCAAAAAATAACAGAAACCTACTCATTGGATAAAATAGTTCAGTCATGGGAAGAGCTGATTGGCGAAGTTGTCCATGAGCATGAAATATAAAGCCGCCGGACCTGTTGACAGGAGGAACGTTTGTCTCAACCAGAGAGCTCGCTGACATACAAAGGGCGATTGACTTTTGTGATTCACCAGATTTCAGCTGGGGGAGCAGAAAGGGTCTTAACGCTTCTTGCCAATGAGTTGTGCGAAAAAGGCTGGTCTGTGACAGTTCTGACCTTTGATAGTGGAAGCAAACCTGGTTTTTTTGAGCTTCATTCAGATGTTCAACATTGGCCCTTGTCTTTAATGAGAGAGCAGGGGGGGTGGTGGAAAGCGATCAAGGTGCATTTTTTAAGACCCTGGATGCTCCGCAAGGCGATTAGAAAGAGCAGGCCGGATGCGGTCATCGCTTTTATTGATGTGATGAATATTCTGGCTTTGGTGGCGACGATAGGCTTAAAGATACCTGTGATAGTTTCTGAAAGAAGCCATCCTGCATTTAATATCAGCAAGCTCTGCTCTCTGTTGCGGAGAGTGGTCTATAAACGGTCGGCCTGTCTGGTGCTACAAACCCGTGACGCGCGCGATTTTTTTTCTTCCTCGATATCAAAGCGCATTATTCCCAATCCTGTACTGGTTCCTGAATATTCAGAGCCGGCTTTGAAGTCCGAGGCAGATTCGAAAACTCTGATGGCGATGGGTGGACTTCGTGAAGTGAAAGGATTTGACCTTCTCTTAAAGGCTTTTGCTCCGCTGTGTGATAAATTTCCCGATTGGGTGCTGGAAATATGGGGGGAAGGAGTGCAAAGAAAAACTTTGGAAAACTTGCGAGATGAGTTGGGTTTGCAGGAACGAGTGCGGTTTCCGGGGCTGACTAAAGAGCATTACAAAACCATGTCGCAAGCAGATATTTTTGTACTGTCATCCCGGTCTGAAGGATTTCCCAATGTGTTGGGCGAGGCCATGGCTTGTGGTTTGCCGGTTGTCAGTTTTGATTGCCGCTCGGGTCCATCTGAATTGATTCAGGACGGAGTGAATGGCTTGCTGGTTCCGCCAGATAATATTCAGGAACTGTCGTCCTCGTTAGAGCGGTTGATGGCATCGGTCGAACTACGAAAAAGTTTGGGCGAGCAAGCCCGTAAAATAACAGAAACCTACTCATTGGATAAAATAGTGCAGTCATGGGAAGAGCTGGTTGCTGAGGTTGCCCGTGAACAGTAAATATGAAACTACGGAATCCCGATTCGAGTTTGGAGAAAACTGGCAAAGGTTTTTGTCTGTCTTGGATGATGAAAAAATAAGAGAGGCTGAGAAATCACTTAAGGACTCTTTAAAAATCTCATCATTAAAGGGCCGCAGTTTTCTCGATGCCGGTTCGGGCAGTGGCCTTTTCTCCCTGGCGGCTTGCAGGCTGGGGGCGGATAAAGTGTTCTCGTTTGATTACGATCCGAAAAGTGTGGCCTGTACTCTGGAGTTGAAAAAGAATTATTCCCCGGATTCGGATAACTGGGTTGTCGAACAGGGAAGTGTTCTGGATGAACAATACTTGAAAAGCCTTCCTTTGTTTGATGTGGTTTATTCGTGGGGTGTCCTGCATCATACAGGAGCGATGTGGCAGGCCATGGGTAAGTTGGCTGAAAAGGTTGAGGAGGGGGGGTATTTATATATTTCCATTTATAACGATCAGGGTCGCACCAGCAGAATTTGGACTGGAGTCAAGTGGTTCTACAACAAGCTCCCTGAATTAATGCGCTGGCCATTGCAGATTGCATGTTTAATATGGTTTTGGGTGCCTCAGAGTTTTTATGATTTATTACGGGGGCAACCCTTTAAAAGTTGGCGGGAGTACGGGAAGAACCGTGGCATGTCCCCCTGGCACGATGTGGTCGATTGGATAGGGGGGTACCCTTTTGAGGTGGCCAGACCTGAGCAGGTTTTTGAGTTTTTGGGCCAGCGCGGATTTGCCCTGGAAAAACTGGTGACCAAGGCAGGAGGACACGGTTGCAACCAGTTCGTATTTTTAAAGCAATGAATGAAAGACCCTGGCCTTAACTAAACTCGACGTTTTGTCGTTCGATTAATCATTACTACTCAGGAATCGCCGCCCTATGTGTGGTCTTGCCGGAATACTTACCCAGACATCATCGAACTGTGAGGATTCGTTAAGAAAAATGGGCCGATCGCTGGTTCATCGTGGTCCGGATGATGAAGGAATTTGGATGGACCCGACTGCGGGAATTGGTCTGGCTCACCAACGCCTTTCTGTTATTGATCTTTCCTCCGAAGGCCGACAACCTATGTCGTCTGCGAGCGGCAGGTATGTGATTGCTTATAACGGAGAGGTCTATAATTTTCTTGAATTGAGAAAAAAACTTGATCACGCAGGGGGCTCTCAATGGCGGGGGCACTCTGACACGGAAGTGATTTTGGCTGCCATTGAAAAATGGGGACTGTCCCAGGCTTTGACAGAATTTGTGGGAATGTTTGCTTTTGCTTTATGGGATAAGGAAAAACGGGTTTTAACTCTGGCCCGTGATCGTATAGGAATCAAGCCGCTTTATTACGGTTGGGTGGGCAACACGTTTTTATTTGGCTCGGAATTAAAGGCTTTGAAAGCGCATCCTGAGTTTGAGGGCAGGGTGGACCGGGAAGCACTTTCCCTGTTGATGCGTTTTAATTATATTCCCGCACCCCGTTCCATTTACCAGAATATTTCCAAACTCCAACCTGGAACATTCCTATCGGTTAAGGATGGAAAAGAGGAGTCGACTTGCTATTGGTCATTTGGGGAAATCGCCAGAAAGGGAGTCAGTGGTGGTTTTGACGGAACCCGTGAAGAGGCAGTCGATCAACTGGACTCCTTGTTGGGGTCTGCGGTTAAACTCAGAATGGCTTCGGATGTTCCTCTGGGCGCATTTCTTTCCGGAGGAATTGATTCTTCCGCGATTGTGGCGTTGATGCAGAAACAAAGCCAACAAGCTGTCAAAACTTTCTCGATTGGATTTCAAGAAAAGAATTTTGATGAAGCACCTTACGCTCAGAAGGTGGCCCGGCATCTGGGAACGGATCATACAGAGCTTTATGTTTCATCCCAGGAAGCATTGTCCGTAGTCCCACGTCTGCCCAACCTGTACGATGAACCTTTTGCGGATTCCTCCCAGATTCCGACTTTTCTACTTTCTCAGTTGACCCGGCAAAAAGTTACGGTCAGCCTTTCCGGCGATGGAGGGGATGAGCTTTTCTGCGGCTATGACCGGTATTTTTCATGGAAAAATTTTTGGCGAAAATTCAGTTGGATTCCAGAACCGGGCCGCAAACTTCTGGCAGGCTTTATCAAGCTTATTCCCGCTGAGGTCTTAGACTCGACGGGTTCTGCTTTTAACCGGATGTTTGACAGGTATGGACGTATAGGAACCTTGAGCGAGCGTTTTAGCCGACTGGGAAATGCTTTGGCGATGGGAGGGCCTGAAGGTTTTTATCTTCAGGGAATTTCCCACTGGGAGGGGCCGGGGTCTCTGGTGCTTGGAACTGCAGAACCGAACACGACTTTGAACCAAACTTCCTTATGGGGTGACTTCCTGGTTCCCGAAATGAAAATGATGCTTCTGGACGGCACGCATTATCTGCCGGATGACATTCTCACTAAGGTGGATCGTGCCAGCATGGGAGTTGGACTGGAAGCAAGAGTGCCAATGCTCGATCATCGTGTGGTCGAATTCAGTTGGAAGCTTCCGATGGCGATGAAAGTTCATGGCGGACAATCTAAATGGATATTGCGGCAGGTGCTTAATAAATATGTGCCGCGAGAATTGGTGGACCGCCCTAAAAAGGGTTTTGGTGTACCTCTTGACAGCTGGTTAAGAGGGCCCTTGAAAGAATGGGCCGGGGATATATTAAGTGAAGCGACTCTTCGTCATGATGGTTTTTTAGACCCGGTTCCTATTCTGCGGAAATGGAAGGAACATAGTTCCGGCAATTATAACTGGCAATATTTCCTCTGGAACGTTCTATCTTTTCAATCCTGGCTCCACAACCGGCAATAATCTTGGTTTAAGTTAAGGGACACTATTGGATGCGTTCAAAAAATTATTAAGGTGGCTGGAAGTTGACCGGGCTGTTATGTTCGCGGTGCTTTCCAAAGTCTGGTCGATCTTTGCTGCTCCCATTACCCTGCTTCTGATAGCGCATTTTCTGGCGCCGGAAGTTCAGGGCTTCTATTACACTTTCCTGAGCCTTATCGCTCTGCAGTCATTTGTTGGGCTCGGGTTTTATATTGTCATAACCCAATTTGCCAGTCATGAATGGGCAAGCCTGAGTTTGGATTCTGCTGGTTTTATTTCCGGCGATGAAAAGGCCCGTCTGCGTTTGATTAGTTTGGGGCGTCTTGTTTTCAAATGGTATGCCTGGGCATCGGCTATTTTTGTTCTGCTTGTTGGAGCAGGGGGGTATTTGTTTTTGTCGCAGTCGCCCGATCCAGGTATTTCCTGGAAAGGCCCCTGGTTTTCTTTGATGGTGGTAGCGGGTTTGCAATTTTGGGCCTTGCCGTTTTTATCCCTGCTTGAAGGCTGTAATCAAGTTCATACTGTTTACCGTTTCCGTTTTGTTCAGGGCATCGTCAGTTCCCTGGCTATCTGGCTAACACTGTTTTTGGATTTTGAATTGTGGATGGCTGTTGCCGGGTTGGGGACGGGACTTCTTTGCAGTCTATACCTGCTATTGGTCTTTTATAAAAATTTCTTTCAGCCCTTTTTTATCATCAAGCCGAAGGAGGGAATTCATTGGAAGGAGGAAATATGGCCCATGCAATGGCGCCTCGCCCTGGGCGGCAGTATGGGCTACTTCATGGTCTCAATTTATACTCCCGTCATGTTTCATTATCACGGCCCGGTGGTGGCAGGGCAAATGGGGATGACCTGGCAGTTGGTTGCCGCACTGGGTTCATTGGCGATGGCGTGGGTGGCGACCAAGGTGCCGCGTTTCGGTATTCTGGTTGCCCAAAAAAATTATTCGGAGTTGGATCGTTTTTTCTTTCGTACCTCAGGCATATCCATGGGGGTCATCAGTTTGGGTGCGGTGCTGTTATGGTTGTTGGTGTATGGGTTGAATTATTTTGAACATCCTTTAGCTCAGCGTCTTCTCTCTCCTCTCCCCTTCGGATTGTTTATTGTCGGAACCGTTTTGGGCCAGATTGCCCAATGCCAGAGTGCCTATTTAAGAGCGCATAAAAAAGAACCTTTTTTGCTCTACTCTTTTGTTTATGGATTGCTCAACGGCATAGTTGTGTGGTTTTTTGGGAGCAGGTTTGGAGCCATTGGCGCATCGGTCGGGTACTTGTCGGTGATGCTTCTGGTTTCTGTTCCACTGGGAAGTTATATCTGGGTAACATGCCGCAGGAAATGGCATGCAGATTATAGTGAAGCGTGAGGTTATTCAGTCAGCAGTGGACAGGTTGAATAATCGCTTGAAGGCCGTCATGTATTGCCGGAATCGTAAGTTCTTTATGATGTGAACAAAGTTTTTTGGATTAGCGTAAAATCTCAGGTGGGCTTTCTTTTGCAGGCTGTCTATTTCGTCGCTGGTGACCTCAGACCAGTTGCTGTGAAATTTGTAATAATTGAATGTTGCCCAGTCAATATGCTTGCCATCTGAATAGTCCTTAAGCCAGAGATCATAAATTTCTGTTCCCGGCAATGGGGTGCATTTGGTGAACTGGGCCAGAGTCAGAGGCAGGGAGTGGGCAAAGTCTATGGTATTTTGAATTTCTTCTCGTGTTTCGGTTGGAAAACCGACCATGAAAAATCCCCACGCCTCAATGCCGGCATCTGTAACTTCCCGAACCGTTTTGCGCACAACTTCTTTGTCCAGTTGCTTTTTCACCAAATCCAGAATGCGCTGGTTGGCCGATTCGATACCCAGAGCCATCAAGTAACATCCTGACCGTTTCATCAATCGCAGGAGCTCGGGGTCGAGAAGGTCAATCCGAACTCCGTTAGGAAGGCTCCAGAGGACCTTGATGTTACGTCTTAAAATTTCTTCGCAAATTTCCTGAGTGTGCGACCGTTTGACAGTAAAGTTGTCATCCTCTATCTGGATTTCTTTCACGCCGAAATCGCGGATAAGCATTTCTATTTCGTCCACTACGCTGATGGGGTCGCGATAACGCATCGCTTTGCCGGCGGTGATGGGGGCGCTGCAGTAGGTGCAAGGGTAGGGGCATCCGCGTGTGGTGATAATGGGGGCTAACGGGTGGGCGCGGGCGATCATTCCATGCGGAGCAAGGGGATAGGTTCTGGGGTCGATGCTTGACCAATCCGGAAATCCAAACTCATCAATATTTTTATGGAAATGTTTGGGGGAGGATTGTTTGATCTCCCCATCTTCCCGGTAAAGAAGTCCTTCAACTTCCTCGGCAGGGATTCCTGAGGCAAGTTGATTGAGGGTTATTTCGCCCTCCCCAAGACAGGCGTAGTCGGCACCAGAATCCTTAAGGCTTTGTTCGGGGACAGAGATCACATGGGGCCCCCCTATGATGGTTTTCAAACCAAGGGAATGGGCCTTTTTGACTTCTGCAAGTGCTTCGGGAAAATAGGTCGACATAGCCGTGACCCCCACTAAATCCCATTTGTCGGGGTCATAAACCACAGGCTCTCTCAAACCGTCAAGTACCAAAACTGTATGGCCCGCTTTTTTCAACGAGGCAGAAAGATAACCCAACCCAAGATGCGGGGCAATAATGTGGGAGTTGTATTTGGGACTGATCAATAAAATATTCATGGGTTTTTGATTGCGAGTCCTCGTGGCATTCTTTCTTACAACTAGAGTAAGGAACCTATGATAACCCATTTTCAAGGTAGGATTGAAAAAGTGGTATAACAAGACAGGTTATTTCATTTAATGGCGATTGAAATTTCAGATGCAACACATCCCCAAAAAAAATATCGCTCTCGCGCTAATTTTCTTTTCAGTACTCATAATCCTGTCCCGAATACAGGCCTATGACGGCCTTCTTGGTGTGGATACGGTTACCTATGCGATTATGGGCAATGAACTTCTCGAAGGCCGCGCTCTCTATTCTGATTTATGGGATCATAAACCCCCTGCCATTCACCTGACATTTGCCGCCGCACAGGCGATGGTGGGCTTCGGGTCGCAATCTTTTTTCCTTTTAAATGTGGTGGCAGCAATTCTTACATTGCTTGGCGTATATAGTGCCGCCTCCACAGGAGGCAGGGGGCCGATAACGGGACTGTGGGCTGCGGCTATCTGGGCTGCGATTTCAAGGCAAATTTACCTTGGAACGGATTCCCCAAACACAGAAGAGTTTATCAACGTTTGTGTGATTTGGGCATTTGCCTTGTTCTTGCAAGCAGGTGAAGCGTTTCGGGATTGGAAAAAAGTTTTAATTGTGGGCGGACTTTTTGCCCTAGCCAGCCTGTATAAACCCATTGCTGTGGTGGTTGCGATTCTGTTTTCTCTGGTGTATTTACTATTTTCATCTGTAAAATCCTCCAAGCCCTTTCTGCATGTATCGATTATGGCCGCTGTAGGGGTAGGAGCCTGGGTGATGACAGCAGGCTATTTCTTTTTCCAAAACAGGTTTGATGATTTTTATTATGCGGTTTTTGAATTCAACAGAAATTATGCCGGGAACTTGTTTCAAAATATTGTTTCCGGTTTTCAATTAGATCGTCTTTTTCCGAAATATTTATATCCTCTCTCGTTATTATTTGTCATTGCCTCTCTCGGTCTCCTTCTGAGCCTGAGAAAAGGAATTAGTAGAAGCCAAGCCATGATGGCTGCTTATGTAGTTTCTGTTTTTATAATGGTTTCGTTGCCAGGAAGATTTTTTGGTCATTATTATCAGTTGTGGTTGCCGGTATTGAGTGTTGCAACTGCATGGTCTCTGACATCTCTTTCGCGAGCATACAAGGATAATAGTCAACGCATGCTGAAAATAGCTGGAAGCGTTGTCTTAATTATAACGATAGGTATTCAGCTTTTCAGTTATGCCCAATACGAAAAATGGTGGAGCAAATCTAATCATGGGGCCTATGCGGTTTTGAAACAGCTGGCAATAAAAATAAACGTTTTATTGCTTCCAGAAGAAACTTTTCATGCATGGGGATCGAGTGTTGGATTATTCTATTATACGGGTCGTTCGCCACAAACTGGCTTGATTGCGACATGGATTTTTAAAAGAGGATCCCAGGCTCCCCTTTTCTGGGAGCGGGTGAAGGGAGAGCTGAGTAATCCACCTGTAGATATTATGGTGGTTGATTCCTTATCCAAAAGGGTGATTCCAAATTTCAACGATGTTCTCTCTAACTACCGGAGATTTCCAGATAATAAAAAATTTCCCCCTTTTGAGTTATATTATTTGAAAGACAGTGCGCTGGAAAAACGTTTATTAAATAGTCAGCCCTTGAGTGATAATGTCGATGGATAGAATGGATGAGGGAACCCTTACGGTTGTCATGCCTGCCTATAATGAAGAAACGTTGATTGAGGGTGCGGTTCGGGAGGTTCAGGATCAGGTTTTTAAAGTTTTGCCGCAGGCTCGACTAATCGTTGTCGACGATGGTAGCCGGGATAATACGGGCACTATACTGGATGAATTGGCTAAGGAAGATGACCGGATCACTATTATCCATCAAGAAAACGGGGGTCATGGGATGGCACTCATCACGGGCCTTGAAAGAGTGCAATCGGATTTTGTGTTTCTGATTGACAGTGATCAGCAAATGCCCTTAACGGCATTCCCTCTCCTATGGAAGGAGATGGATGTTCATGACGGTGTTTTCGGAGTCAGGGCTCAACGTCATGACCCTCAAATTCGTCTTTTGCTCACTCGCTTTATCCGGTTTGTGATTCTCTTGGTTTTTGGGTTGCGAATCCGTGACGTAAATGTGCCTTTTAAGATTCTTCATATGGACGCATGGAAACAGGCTCGACATTTGATTCCTCCTGGTACCTGCGCACCCTCCATGTTTTTATCTGTTTTCATGCATTACTCGGGAATGAAAATTATTGAAAAGGAGGTTCCTCATAAGATGCGCCAATCTCCTCCGTTAGGAATAAAGCGTCAATGGTCTTTGTTCAAGCTGACCGTTTCAGGTTTTCTGCAACTTTTAAGTTTTCGAAAAAAACTTATTAAACCCATCGTATAAGTTGAATAAGAGACTCTTAAAATTATTGCTTGCGCTAACATTTTTCCCTCTTTTTAATGTGGATTTGTGGGCGTTTGATGCGGATTTTGAGGGCAGATTGAAGGTGGGCAGCAGTTTTGTTGACAGCCCTTCCTTTCATAAAGATTTTGATAGTGAATTGGAGTTGCGGCTGGGTTTGCTGGGTAACGTGGTTGAAAAAGGCGGTTGGGTTCTTGATTATGAACTGTCTGCCGATGCGAAGCAGGTGGATGGTCCCAGTGTGCAATCGGGACTGCGCCGGGAAACCGATGTGGATTTTTTCCGCGCATGGCTTCGTTTGGATAATGGAGAATTTAAAGTCAGGGGAGGACGGCAAAAAATTCTTTTTGGTTCCGGAACCATATATCGGCCACTGGGAATTTTTGATACCCGGGATGTGACCGGTGTTGTTCCTGAGACTCGCGGGGTGGACGGTGTGCGAGTTACCCGGTTCCCATCGGCGACGTCTCTTATTGAAGGGTGGCTGGTTCCGGCGAAAAAAAATAATGCCTTGATTTTCGGAATGCGTGGCGAGATGCTGCTAGGAGGTATCGAAGCGGGAGTGGTGTTTCAATACCATCCGAAATCTGATTTGGAAGGCTTGCCCGGATTCAACCAGGAAATGGTACAGGTGGGGTATCATTTGAAGGGGGAAAAGGAGTTTGGCTTCTGGAATGAAAGCCGTTTGGATGTTGAAATGGAGCCATCCGCCCCGATTCAATTCGATACGGTTTTTGGGGTGGACTATACTTTTAATGTCGGCGAGGGCCTGCATGTTCTGGCGGAATATTTTCTTACTACCCGGCAAAGTGGTTTCAGTATCTCTGACCTGAAGGGGCAGCGAACTTTCCAACAGATCGGCGTTTCTCTCGACCAGCCAGTAGGAATTGATATTCAGTGGCAGGTGTTCGGACTTTACGATCTGCGGGATAAAAGTTTTCAACTCGTACCGCAAGTTGAATATGCGCTGACCGATACGTTGTTTCTCTATTTTCATGGGCGGGTAGGGGGTGCTTTAAAATCAGGGAAAAAGGATGGGCGCTTGTTTCGCAAAACCGATGTATTTAACGGAACGGAGCATTTAGTGGGTTTAACGCTGGTGAATTATTTTTAGGCCAATGTGACGCTGGGGCCAACTAGCAATTACTTTGTCTGGAGGGAAACCGTTTTTCTTGGCTTAATAAGCTCTTGTCAACTGGCCCCACGCCTAGTGGTAGAGAAAATTACTGAACAAAAGAGATATTTTTAAAATGAGCGAAACATTAATCACGCTGGAGCGGGTGTCCAAGGTTTATCAAGTTGGTGAGGAAAACTTCACTGCCTTGAATGGTGTCAGTCTGGAGGTTGGCAAGGGAGCCTTCATGTCTTTTGTCGGGCCTTCGGGTTCGGGAAAAACCACCTTGTTGAATTTGATAGGAGGGCTAGATCGCCCAACAAGTGGGAGCGTTCTTTTTCAGGGAGCCAACCTGGAAAACATGGGCCGGGAACAATTGGCGGCTTATCGCAGGGAAAATATTGGTTTCATTTTCCAAACTTATAACCTGCTACCGGTTTACTCGGTTTATGAGAACGTCCTTTTCCCGTTGATCCTGAATGGATTGAAAGAAAGCCAGGTTCGGGAACGGGTTGAGAGCATGGTTGTCAAGGTAGGCTTGAAGGATCAAATCAATAAAAAACCGGCACAGTTGTCGGGGGGGCAATGCCAGAGGGTAGCGATAGCCAGAGCGTTGGTTAAGGACCCTCTATTGATTCTTGCTGATGAGCCAACTGCCAACCTCGATTCGGAAAACTCTTATCAGGTTTTAGAGCTGATGCGGGAACTCAATCAGGAATATAAAGCGGCAGTGATTTTTTCCACTCATGATGAAAAGGTGACTCGTTACATTCGGCGGGAAGTCCGACTTGAAGATGGCAAGGTGAGTTGGGACAAGCATAGAAATGGTTCGGAGATAGAAACTTGAACTGGGATATTGCCAACAAGAATTTTTATCGTCAAGGATTGCGGGCTTTTCTGAATGTGCTGGTGACGGCGTTGTCCATCATCGCTCTCATTTTTATGTTGTCCTTATTAAACGGATTCCAGGCTCAGGCCACGCGGAATCTGGTGTCGACGGATGTTGGCGGCGGACACTATCGGGTGCCCGGATTTGATATTCTCACACCAACGGAATGGGAGGATATTACAATGCCCGTGCCCGATGCGCTGGGCAATCTATTGGCAAAGGATAAGGCGGAAGTATTGGTCCAGCAGGGCCAACTTTACCCCAACCGCCGATTGTTTCCGGTCCAGTTGCGGGGAATCGAAATGGAACAGTCGCTTCTTAACTTGCCGCTGGCGGGTTTGAAACCTTTTGAGGTCAAGCCGGGGGAAATGATTCCTGCTGTGGTGGGGGTTAAGATGGCTAGAAAAGCGCATTTGAAAAAAGGCGATACGGTGGTTTTGAAATGGCGCGATAAGGGTGGCGCGGTGGATGCCCGTGATATTTTGATTGTCGATGTGGGGGATATCATTAACCCGAGGATTGACGATGGGGTAGTCTGGTTACGTTTGGATCATTTGCGATCCATGACAGGCCGGGAAGGAGAAGTCAGTTGGGTGGCGGTACGCGAGTATTTGGGTCCGGTACAGGGATTTGAGTTTCAGGGAATAGAAATACTTATGTCCGACCTGCTGGCTCTTCTGCGTCAGGATCGAATCAACTCTAAAATCCTTTGGGGAATATTAATGGTTCTGGTTTGTACCAGTGTGTTCAACACGCAGATCCTTAATATTTTTAAAAGGCAGAAGGAAATTGGAACTCTGATGGCTCTGGGCATGGAGCCAAAACGGATTGTAAACATATTCACATTGGAGGGAGTGCTCGGGGCTCTGTGGGCTCTGGTGTTGGCGGCGGTTCTTGGTGTGCCTTTTTTTATCTGGTTCCAGGGGGTCGGATTTGATGTCACGCATTTGAGCGAAGCTTCATTCCCAATCAGGGAAACTATTTATCCGGATTACCAACCACGCGAAATCCTGATTTCGGTTTCCATTGTTCTGGCCTTGAGCATTGCTTCAGCATGGGTTCCGGTGAGGAAAGTCACTGGGCTGGACCCGACTTTGGCCTTGCGGGGGAGGGCGATCACTTGATTAGATTTTTATTTCGTGGACTGCTCCGCGACAAATCACGTTTTTTCTTTCCGTTTTCTGTGGTGACGATCGGGGTGGCACTGGTTGTTGCTTTAGTGGGATTCATGGAGGGGGTGTTCATGGGCATGATTGACATGACTGCTAATCTTGACTCCGGCCATTTGCGACTGGTGAATAAAGCTTTTTACGATGAGGAACATCTGCGTCCTCTGGACCGCTCTCTTGCCAGCCAGAGGGAAACCCGCGATTGGCTGATGAAGCACTCCGCGCCAGATGTGGACTGGTCCCCACGAATCCGCTGGGGAGCGATTTTGGATGTTCCCGATGAACAGGGCGAAACGCGCTCACAAACTCCGGTGGTGGGAATGGCGATGGATTTGCAATCGCCGGACTCCAAAGAGGTACAACGCCTGCGATTAAAACCTTCCATTGTTGAGGGATCGCTCCCTGATAAATTTAATGAAATGTTAATGGGAATTCAACTGGCGGAGGTTCTGGAGGTTTCGGTGGGGCAGACGGTTACATTGATGGGGCAGTCTTTCGATGGCGGGTTGGTGGCAGATAATTATCAGGTTGTAGGTTTGGTCCGGTTTGGGGTCACAGCCATGGATAAAAAAATGGTATTGATCGATTTGGCCTCGGCGCAGAATACTTTTTATATGGAAGATATGGTGACGGACTGGCTGGGTTATTTTCCTCCCAGTGCTGATTTTGACCGCTATGAAGAAGTCAAGGCGAGCATGAACACGGCCCTGGTCGATTGGATGCGATCCCCCCCGAAAGATTGGGCGAAAGATGATTTCCCCATCGTTCTCAGTATTCGTGACCATCTGAACATCGGGGCCATCATGGATAAATTCATGACCATCAAAGGGTTTGTCGTGGGTATTTTTACGTTTCTTATGGTTCTTGTTCTTTGGAATGCCGGCATTCTAAGCGGCATTCACCGCTACGGAGAAATGGGACTACGCCTGGCCTTTGGTGAACCGCATTGGAAGCTGGTTCTGACTCTGGCAATAGAAGGGGTGTTGATCGGTATTCTGGGTTCGCTGGCCGGTTCATTATTTGGCGGGGCGTTTGCATGGACTCTTCAGGAAGTGGGATTGAATATGGGCGATACATTTGCCCAGTCCGGTATGATGGTTAACGATGTGGTGCGTGCCCGTGTGACGGTAGGTGGGTTTATCCAGGGGATTGTGCCGGGTATTTTTGCCAGCGTTGCCGGAACCCTTGTCGCCAGCCTGGCAATTTTTAAACGTTCGGAAGCCAACTTGTTCCGCGAACTGGAGGCAGGGTAAGAACTATGCTTGGTATAAAAAATAAAACAGCCATCGGTATTTTTCTGTCCTTCTTTTTTTGTTTTGCTGACCCTGGCATTGCGGAAGAAATATCTGCGCAAAAACTTTTGGAGCAGGTGGACGAAAATCTTTGGGCGAACACCAAATTTGTTACCGGGCGCCTCATCATCGACAACGGACGAAAAGTGCGCACTCTGGTTCAGGACTCCTGGATGGAAGGCACTACACGGTCATACAGCCATTACAAGTCCCCGGCTCGTGAGAAGGGAACTAAAATGCTCAAGATTGGCGGCAAACTCTGGATGTACACCCCGCGTACAGACAGGAAGATACTCATAGCCGGTCATCTGCTGAGGCAGTCGATGCTGGGAAGTGACCTCTCTTATGAGGACATGATGGAAGACCACAAGTTGAGCTATTCTTATTCCGCGACCTTCTCTACGCAGAGTTCCGAGGATTTTGCAGGGGCTCGGATTTTAA
>Ga0233434_1000729_pt1 | contig 35409 bp, 32 predicted proteins | sample SI_122_August201_4_FD_182738 | JGI IMG/M metagenome (GOLD analysis project Ga0233434, IMG submission 182738) | Seawater microbial communities from Saanich Inlet, British Columbia, Canada - SI_122_August2016_120_MG | ecosystem: Environmental > Aquatic > Marine > Inlet | place: Canada: British...
ATAATTGAAAATAATGTGAAATACCTAACAGGTGTTACAATAAACTTTGATGGTGCAAATTCTAACCATATTTTTTAAAATAATATCTAAGAAGTTATTAGTATAGAAAACATTTCAAAAGTATGACAGAATGGAATACGCTTAGAGCTAGATTTCCAGATGATGAATTTGATGAAATTGAGAGAATTAAAGAACTATATGGATTAAGTTATAACGAAATTATTCGTTCGGGAGTAAAATTCTATGTGGGTCTAACAATGGCAAAAGAATTAGTTGGTGATGCACTTGAAGAAAAAGATATTACAATTGGTGGGAGGAATATTGGAGAGATTTTAAACAGTCCTGATTATCAAAAAAATTTGGAACAAAAAATTTCAAAGTTAGTAAAAATTTTGATATGGGAATTTTTTGAAAAAGGAATGGATTTTAAAGAAAAAACAAAAAACATTAGAAAAGAACGTAAAGTTGGTAGACCTAAAATCAAGAAAAAACCAGGCAGACCCAAACAAGGATTAGATTAAAATTATTTTTTAAATTCAACATTTGGGACATCAGGTTGGCCTGCAATTGCAATTAATCCGCCGTCACGTAATTGTTGCAATAATTGCATAACTTCTTTTTCAACTTGATTTCTTTGTAATCCTGTTTGTTGTGCAAATACTTCTACCAAGTCTGTAACTTTGCGTTGACCGTTACAAGATTTCCAAAAGTCAACAATTGCCTGATTTACCATAAATCCTTGATCATGTTCATTAGCTAGAACCATAGAACCATCTTCTTGTTGCACCAATTTACCAACTCCTTGAGGTAATGCTGTTTCATAGTTAATTGGTGCAGGAGTATTCAACCCGGCAGCACCCATTTCCTTAATTTTGAGTTTTCCTTCTTCAGTCATTTTATCCATCGACCATGCAGGCTCCCACACGATTTCAATATTGACATTATTTACTCCAGGGACTTTTTTAGCAAATCTTGTTGCATCTGCAACCAAGGTCTCATGTAGAGGGCATCCTTGTGTAGTCATTGTCATTTTAATATCAACATCATTATTTTCTTTAACATCAATTCCATAGATTAATCCCATTTCTACAATGTTTAAAGGAACTTCAGGATCCATACATTGTTTCAAAGATTCTTCGATTGCGTTAGGAGAGACTGTACTCATATTTTATACTAAAATTTGAAAAACAATAAAAACTTTGTATTAATTAGCTTGGAATAATTTTGTTAGAGATTCTTCAAATGGTGCTGTAGCCACGCCTTTTTCAGTTATAATTCCAGAAATCAGTTCAGGAGGAGTCATGTCAAATGCTGGATTAATCACTCCGATGTCATCAGGTGCAGTTTTTTTCTCACCAATACCCGTTACTTCACTTCCTTTTCTCATTTCAATGATTACATCGTCTGCTTTTGTTTCCAAGTCAATTGTGGATAATGGTGCTGCAACATAAAATGGAATTCCATGTTGTTTTGCCATTGTAGCAACCTGATAAGTTCCAATTTTATTAAATACATGACCAGTTTTTACAATTCTATCTGCTCCAACGACGACTTTGTTCACGAGACCATTTGCCATAGAATAACCTACAGCAGTATCAGGAACTAAACTAACATCAAATCCGTCATGTTTTAACTCAAATGCAGTTAATCTTGATCCCTGTTGAATTGGTCTTGTTTCAGTCGCTATAACTTTGATATTTTTTCCACTCTCTCTAGTTGCTCTGATTACACCTAAAGCTGTTCCATATGCAACTGTTGCTAATGCACCAGCATTACAGTGTGTCATTATAGTATCATTATTATCAAAAAGAATAGATCCGTTCTTCCCCATAGCTTTGTTTATTTCAATATCTTCATCTGCCATTTCTTTAGCTTTAGAAATTACAAGTTTTCTTATTTCTTCAACAGAGTTTCCAGTTTTTGCAACATTCATAATTTTTTCTAATCCCCAACCTAAATTTACCGCAGTAGGTCTTGTATCAAAAAGGATTTTTCTAGCAATTTCTAAATCAGATAACAATTCATCTTTAGAGGTTGCTTTACTTTGTAAAACAGCTAATGCCAAACCAAATGCTCCTGAAACACCAATTGCAGGTGCTCCTCTTACAACTAGATTTTTGATAGCATTTGCAACTTGATTAAAATCGTCATATTCTACAAAAACCAGAGTATTAGGTAATTTTGTCTGATCAACCATTATTACTTTATTATTTTTCCATTCTACAGTCCTAAGAGAATTGGTTTGTTCTGACATCTGAATTACAAAAATTTCAGACGTATTTTAAATGAATCTAACTTTCATCAAACATATATTTTCAAATGAATTTTAAAAGTCACTTGATAAATATAGAAACTCTTCAAAAATTTGATTCTCAAAATATGCACAAAGTATATGATCTTTGGCCAGAAATTGCTCTTGAGCAATATGAAGCAGATTTAGATGAGATTGATATTGGTAATATTTCACATGTTGTATTTGCCGGAATGGGGGGTTCTGGAGCAATGAATGATATTTTTTCTGCAATTTTATCTAAAACTAACATTCACGTAGATGTAGTCAAAGGGTATTCATTACCTAAAACAGTAGATACTGAATCACTAGTAGTTACAACAAGTGTTTCAGGAAATACTGAAGAAACTCTACGAATTTTAAGTGATGCAAATAATTTGAAATGCAAGGTTGTTGCATTTTCCGATAATGGAAAAATGGAAAAATATTGCCAAAAAAATGGATTAATACACAGAAAAATTCCTATGAAGCATTCTCCACGTGCATCATTTCCAGTATTTTTATATTCTATGTTAAATATACTTGAACCATTTTTGCCAATTGAAAAAAAAGATATCTCAGACTCAATTAAAAAAATGGAAAAACAAAAAGAAATTATTTCTTCAAATAATTTAAATGAAAATAACACATCATTAGCTTTGGCAGAATGGATTACAGACATACCAATGATTTATTATCCATGGGGATTACAAGCATCAGCAATAAGATTTAAAAATTCATTACAAGAAAATGCAAAAATGCATGCAATTACGGAAGATGTTATAGAAGCATGTCATAATGGTATTGTTTCTTGGGATGTACCTTCAAACATCAAACCAATTTTGATTCAAGGAAATAATGATTATATTAAAACAAAAGAAAGATGGAATATATTAAAAGAATTTTTTACCGTAAAAAATATTGAATATAAAGAAATACATTCAGAAAAAGGAGGAGTTCTTACTAAATTAATTAATTTAATTTATTTTATGGATTATGCAAGTATTTACAGAGCTGTTTTATCAAAAGTTGATCCAACACCGGTAAAACCAATAGAATTTGTAAAGAATAAACTCTAGTTGTTAAATATCATAAGATTGTTTTTTTGATTTTTCATATTTTTTATTAATTTTTTTTGCATTAGGAATTTTTTTTAAATAAAATTCATTAATTTTATTTATTTGCCAAAGTTGATCTTCATTAATCAATTTTAGATTTGGAATTACACAATGCCCACCAATGAAACCAGGATACATTTTAGGTCTATTTCCAAGGAATTTGTGAACTTCATCTGCAAATGACCACATTTCATCATAATCTACATGATGTTTTTTTGCAATAACATTACTTAGCTGGGCAAAATTGATGAGCCATCCATAATATGAAGTATCAACGACAATTTTTGCTAATTCAAGAGATATTGGAGTAGACATTTGTTTTGTTTTTACACCACATTTTTTCATCATAGAAACAAACTGACTAGAAGCCCATTTTTGTTTAGGTGCATTTTTTTCAACTGAAAAAAATTTTGAATATTTTTTAAGATCAGATAACATTCTTTTATGAAGACCTCTAGTGGCACTATAAATAATTGGGACATCTTTAATTTTTTTCTGAATAGATTTTGTTGTGCCAGGGGAAATTGTACTATGAATTATAATTCCTTGAGGCAAAAATTTTTTGGATAATTTTAGAATATTACTTGTGAATTTTGAATTGAAAGGAATACAAATATGGAGAAATTTTGTCTCATATTTATCAAAATCAATTTTAGTTTTTGGAATACATTTAGGATCTATATCAAATCCCTGAGTTGGGAAAGATGATGATAGTAATTTAAAAATAGGCAAACCAATTTCGCCTAACCCACATACAACTTGTTTTGATTTCATATTGTTTAATTTTAATTTCCGTTCATTAAAACTGTTTCAAATTTAAATTTCATTATATAGTTTTTACATCTAAATTATATCATGAATAAAGATTGGGGATTTGATCATATTATTTATTGACCATTAAAAATATATCAATTATAAAACTGAATTAGTATTAAATCAAAACTAAAATTTTTGACAATTACAAATAATTGATAAACCGATAGGTTTTCTCAAAATTTGTTCAATGACTTTCATTATAGGGACAGTCTTATCAAATAACGATGATGCATTTTTATTAATTTCAGTTTTTTTAAATATATTGCCATTTAGATACCATCCCAACATTCCTAGCATATTAAATGAATAACTGTTTTTAATATTAAAATTAGATTTTTTAATTTTTGTAATTAATTCTTTTTTGGAATACCTTCTCCAATGTCCAATATTTTTATCAATTACGTTATAAAGAAATTTGTTTGCAGGTACAAGAATAATCAATACTCCATCTTTTTTTAACATTTTATTTAATTCAGAAAGTGCAAATAAATCATCTTTAACATGTTCTAAAACATTTATTGCTATTATTGAATCAAATTTTTCATAGCCAATTTTTTTAAAATCATTTTTGTTATTCAAATCTAATTTAAAAACATCAATTAATTTAGATGAAAAAGTATTTTCAAGGTTTTTCACATATTTTGGAGAAATATCGGTTAAAGTAATTTTAGAATTAGGAAAATTATTTATTATTTGTTGAGAGTAAGTTCCCAGACCACTTCCGATTTCTAAAATATCACCTTTGAGTTCAGAAAAAGTTTCTTGAGATACCCATTTTGTAAAATTTTTTCTTTTCACTGCAGTTTCTAAATTTTCATGGCCTTCGTATTCTGACATTTTTTCACTTCTGATATATATTCAGAAACTTAGAGATTTTATATGCGTATTACTGATACCTGTTTATATTGAAATTAACTGTTTTAATTCCCGCCTATAATGAAGAGAAAACTATTGGAAAAGTGATTAAAGAGATTCCAAAAGAGATTCCAAATATTGATAAAATTGATGTGTTGGTAATTAATGATGGTTCATCTGATGATACTGTTCAAGCTTCAAAAGATTCAGGTGCAAAAGTATTTTCATTTAAACAAAATCAAGGAAGAGCAAAGGCAGTCGCTGAAGGATTTAAGAAATTTGTTGAAAGTGGTTCAGATATCTTAGTTTTAACTGATGCAGATGACCAATATGACTCAGGAGAAATTCCTCTAATTGTAAATCCTATACTAAATGGAGATGCAGATATGGTGCTTGGAGATAGACAGGTAAAGAAATTAGATCATATGAAATTTGGAAATAAAATAGGAAATAGAATGGTAACCAAGACACTTTCTTCATTGATAAAAATGGACATATCAGATGGACAATCTGGATTTAGAGCATACACTAGAGAAGCAGTTGCTAAATTACATATTTTTTCTAGTTATACTTTCACTCAAGAGACCCTTATTGAAACTAAATTTAAGGGATTAAAAATGATCAACGTTCCAATCACTTTTAGAAAACGCGCAGATAAATCAAGATTGATTTCAAATATTTTTTCATATGCCTCTAAAACATTAACAATCGTTACAGCCACAATAGTATACTACCGTGCAGTGAAATTTTTTGGTATTTTGGCAGCAATTTTATTTTCAATAGGGTTTATTTTTTCAGTTTTTGTTTTAAATCACTTCTATGCAACAGGTTCTGTTGCACCATATTATCCATCAACAATGCTTGCAATATTGTTTCTAATTGTTGGATCAGTTTCAACATTAATGACTGTAATTTCATCTATTTTAGGAAGACAGTCAATAATGCTTGAAGAAATTTTATACAATTTAAGAATGAAAAATTCTGATTTGAGCAAATAGATTAAGTAGTACTAGAGAATTCATGATTATATGAAGTGTATTATTACAGTTGGAGGATTAGGGACAAGACTACTACCATTAACAAAAGAAATTCCCAAAGAAATGCTGCCAATATATGATAAAGATGGAAAAGGGAAACTAATTTTAAAACCTATTTTACAAGTGATTTTTGAATCTCTACATGATTATAGGATTAAAGATTTTTGTTTTATAGTAGGAAGAACGAAAAGAGCAGTAGAAGATCATTTTACCCCCAATTTTGATCTTTTAGAACTTCTAAAGAAAGAAAAAAAGAAAGAATTGTATTTAGAACTAAATAATTTTTTTAGAAAATTAACTAAATCAAATATAGTTTTCATTACACAACCTAAACCCATAGGATTTGGAGATGCAATTGCATACGGAAAAAATTTTGCGATAAAAGATCATTTCTTACTACATGCTGGAGATGACATAGTTATTTCCCAAAAAAATAGTCATTTGAATAGATTAGAAGAAAGTTTTAAAAAATACAAAGCAGATATTGCATGCTTGATTGAGGAAGTAGAAAATCCTTCACAATATGGAGTAGTTTCAGGTCCAGTTTTAGAAAAAGGAATAATTGATATTAAAGAAATTGTTGAAAAACCAAAAAAACCAAAATCAAAAAATGCAGTAATTGCAATTTATATTTTTAAACCTAAGATTTTCAAATATCTAACACAAGTAAAAAAACAATCTTCACCTCAAAATCAATTATCTGATGCATTCCAATTAGCAATAAAAAAAGGAGACAGAATGATTGGAATTGTGCTAAAAAAAGGTGAAAAAAGAATTGATATTGGCACACCAGAAACATATTCAAAAGTATTAGTATCATTGAAATGAGTAAAGTCAAAATTTCTGTATTAGGATTAGGGTTTGTAGGATTAACATTAGCAGCTGTAAATGCAAAAAGGGGATTTGACACAATAGGAATTGATATTAATTCTAAAAAAATTGATAAAATAAAACAGGGGATTCCTGATTTCTATGAAACAAAATTAGAAAGTATTTTGAAGGAATCTATTAAAAAAAAGAAAATTAAATTTTCCAACAATGTAAATGAAATTCTAAAAACAGATATTACATTTGTGACAGTTGGTACTCCTTCAACAGATAAAGGCAAAATTGATTTATCATATTTGAAAAAAGCTATTTCTTCAATTATTAAAATTTTAAAAGAAAAAGAAAAAAAGCACACAATAGTAATTAAAAGTACAGTGATTCCAACCACTACATTAAAAGAAATTTTCCCAAAAACATCTAAATTAAAAAATGTGAATCTTGTTGTAAATCCTGAATTCCTGCGAGAAGGTTTAGCTGTTGATGATTTACTTAATCCACATCTAATTGTTATTGGAGAAAATAAAAAAGGTGATGGGAATGAATTAAAAAAATATTATAAAGAATTTTATAAAAATATTCCAGAATTTCTATTTACAGATTATTCAAGTGCGGAAATGATAAAATATTCAAATAATGCATTTTTAGCAACAAAAATAAGTTTTATTAATTCAATAGCAAATATTTGTCAAGAAATTCCTAATGCAGATGTGAAAACAATTGCATATGCGATAGGTAAAGATCCAAGGATAGGTCCATTATTTTTAAATTCTGGACCAGGTTTTGGAGGAAGTTGCCTGCCAAAAGATCTTTCTGCCTTAATTCATTTTTCACAGAAAATAAAAAATTCTAGCTCTTTTTTAAAATCTGTAAAGGAAGTTAATGATAATCAACCAGAAAAAATTATTAAAATTATAAGAGAAATGGGAGTATTAAAGAAAGGAAACATCATTTCCATCTTGGGTTTAGCATTCAAAAAAAATACGGATGATATACGTGCCTCAAGAACCATCCCTTTTGTTGAGTTATTATTAAAAAACAATGTTTTAGTTAAAGTCCATGATCCAATGGCATTAAAAAATTTTAAAGGGATTTTTCATGATAAAATCACTTATTGTAAAACCGTCAAAGAATGTATCAAAAAATCTGATTGTTGTGTCATTATGACTGGTTGGGACGAATATAAGAAACTTGAACCAGAAGATTTTAAGAATAATATGAAAATAGTAAATATTGTAGATGCTCAAAGGGCTTTAAAAAATAAGAAATTTGAAATGTTATCGTTTAAAGCAATAGGATTAGGAAAATAAATAATATTTTCATTTATACGTAATTTTCAGAGTTATAATACCTAAGATTGTTGCAAACCAAGTTGTAGCTAATCGAACAAAAATTACCAAGATTGTAGCCATGGAAATTGTAATTCCATTATTGTTTAAAATGGCAATCATTGTAGATTCAGTAACTATTATCCCAGAAGGAAGAAAAGAGAGAGAACCTAAAATTAAAGAAGTAAAGTATATTTGCCCAGAAAGAATTATTCCTAAATCTATATTTAATGAAATAAAAATAAAATAAACTGCAATAAGTTGAAAAAATTTTGCAATTAAACTCCATCCTGTCATTTCTAATAAAACACTATTTTTTGTTAAAATTTGAAATGATTCTTTTGAAGAATCAATTGAATCAGAAAAATTTTTGACTTTCTTTATTTTTTTTAAGAATATTTTTAATGAATGGAATATTTTATTTTTAGAAATGAGTAAATACATTATAAACACAAAAAATGTTCCAATAACAATAGCATATGTAGATTCAAAAAGATTTGCCCAATAAAAAAAGACTAGAAGAATTATAATATTTGCAATCAATTCTGTTAATCTTTCTATTAAAATGATAGGAAGTGATTTTGAAATAGGAACATCGTATTTCTTTTTTAGAATTTGAGATTTTATTGCTGTACCTGCACCACCAGGAGTTGCAATTAATGAAATTCCAGAAAGGAAAATTTTAATACTTTCTTTTAAAGGAATAGAAATTTTTAATTTTTGTAAAATACGATGATATTTTATTCCTAAAATGATTAAATGAAGTACTACTAAAGAAAAAATTATTGGAATATAAAATATATCTATTTGGAATATATGATTGAATATTTCATCTACATCAGAAAAAATTAAAATTCCAATATAAAAAATTATTATGATTATTGAAAAAAATATTATATTATTATAAAAAAAATTTTTAATCAATTATATCATCTCAAGTTAAAAAAAAGGATGTGTTTCTTTACACCAAATTATACAATTGTTGATTCCAGTCTCAAATGAAATTTTTGGGCTGTAATTTAATTCGATTTGAGCTTTAGTAATGTCAGCATGAGTTTTTTCGACATCACCTTCTGGAGAATTTATATTTTTTTTAATGACCTTTTGTCTCATGAGTTTTTCAATTACAGATACCATAAAATTTACACTAATAGGATTATTTGTACCAAGATTGTAGATACCAGCACCTTTTTCTGCTGCCAACAAGGTTCCGCTTATTATATCTCCAACATAAGTAAAATCTCTTTCCTTGTTTCCATTTCCATAGATTGGAATTGATTTGTTATCTAAAATTAATTTAATGAACTTTGTAAATGCTTCATCAGGTCTTTGTCGGGGTCCAAATACAGTATAAAAACGGAGAATTGAAAGTTTAGTTTTAGTGATGAGAGAGAAATGCTGGCAAAATTCTTCAGCTAACTTTTTTGATTCACCATATGGAGAAATAGGTTGTAACGGTTCTGTTTCTTTAACGGGAAAATGGGTATTAGGTACATCACCATAAACTGATGAAGTAGATGCAAAAATGATTTTTCCTATATGTTGAAATCTTTCTAAAAGTTTTTTTGTCCCTTCTAAATTTATTTCAAAATATTCTTTTGGGTGTAATATAGAATTTCTTACTCCTGCTATTGCAGCAAAATGAAATAAAAAATCTATATTTTTAGGTAATTTTTCAAGATCTTCAGAGACAAGAATAGAGCCTTCAATAAAATTAAAATTTTTATTTTTTAGAGCATTTTGCAAATTTAATTCTTTTAGTTTTCGATTGTAGTAGGGATGAAAATTATCTATTCCTATAACTGTCCAATTTTTCTTTAGTAATTCATCAATCAAATGAGAACCAATAAATCCTGCACAGCCAGTTACTATTGCAGTAGGCATATACTATTTTTTCAATGTTGTCTTATAAGGTATCCCTTAATCAAGAAATGATACTAAGTTTTAACCAATTTTTTCTGCAATTATATAATACCATGAAAAATAATAGAATTTTTTCTTTTTTCCTTTTACTACATCAATCACGTTTATGTTTGGAATTGATGATATGATTTCTTGCATTTTTATTTTTGAAAAACCACCCACATCAGCTTTATTTGTAAACAAAGTTTGATGTGCAGTAGTACCATTTATTATCAAAATACCATTTTTTCTTAAACATTTTGACCATTGTGATACACAATAGGGAATATCATAGGAATGGTCTAATGAATTGGAATATATAAAATCAAAATGATTAATCCACTCATCTTTGATTTTATGAAAATCCCATTGAATTGTATTTGGAAATTGTGTCGCAGTATCAGAAATCTCTGTTCCAATTACATCACAATTTAAATTTTTTATAAACCATTCTTGTTCTTTTCCACGCCTAGTTCCATGACATATTCCAAAATTTATTTTATCAAGTTTATTTTTTAAATAATTTGAAAGCATGATAATATTTTCTTCATATTCAAACACTCTAGTAATTTTTTTTTTATTTGTGAGGTTTTGAGATTTTACATATTCATCATATTCATGTTTATCCAATATTAGTAATAAAATAATTTTACTAATATCCGTATCCATTATTTAGTTATAAAGAAAAGAAAAATCTTTTGATATCAATAAATTTCATATTATATTTTTAATTTACATTTATAAGAAAATTTATGAATACAAAATTTGAGATATTCATAATTTAAAGACAATTCTCATCACTAATTTCAAATTCTTGATTTTTAAGCTCTAATTTACAAAATGATTTTGAGAAATCTTTTAACACAAAATTATGATTCATTACTAAATAATTTAGATATTTTTTTTCTACCCAATGAGTCTCTTCTTTGAATGTGTAAACATCATGATTTTCTAAAAGAAGATTATTAAGTAAAAGAATAGGTTTTGTGGGAAATTCTTCAGGGTTACTTCCGCTAAGAATAGTTACACCAAGAAATGGATGAAAGGGAATAAAATCATAATCAACTACCCTAGCTCCCAGAGCACTAATAACAATACTATTCTCATCTAAGTTTTCTTTATCTAAGGGATATTTTTGGAATACGTCAGAGGGGTTTTTTATTTTATCATCAGAATTAATCCAATTCATTATTGGTGTTAAAGTAGTTATTGTAAAAATAAAAAATACAATAGCAGAAATAATAATTAAAAATCTTAGTATTTGTTTAAAATGTATATTTTTTAAGAATTCATGTGATAAAAATTTCTCTACTATAAATCCAAATAAAAAAGATGTAAAAACAAATGGTGTAATCATATATCTTCCAGGAACGCTTCTGTTTGGATCAATATCTCCGCTTACAATTGAATAAAACCAAACAATTCCAGCAATTATAATTAAAATTAAAAATATTTCAGTACGTTTACTTTTTGTTAAAAATGAGTATAATAAAATACCACATAAAAGAATCATTGAAATAATTCCTAACCATTCAGTTCCTAGAATAGATTCATAATTTGTTTCAAGTGTTCTAGCTCCGGAAAGAGGATAAGGTAAAAGATATTGTGTAAAAATTTTCAAATTTTCTAGATTTTCAGAAGTTGGTGTGAAGGAAAATGAATCTACATTATAATAAAGACTAGGATCCATTTCTTTTTTAACTTCTAAATAACTTTTAGTTGAATCTCCAAAAAAAGTATCATTATATGAAAACCAAAAAGTTAGAAAGATAATCCATGGAATTAAAAAATAAAAAGATCTAATCAAATTTTTATGAAGTTTTATTGTGGAAAAAGATGTGTGGTTATTTGAAATTGTGTTATAATTTTTTATTATAATAAATACTATCAAAATTATTATTTCAAGTGGGAAAAAAACTATGTTACCAATTCTAAGAAAAGTCGAAATGGCTAAAGTTGTGGAAATTAATAACATGTAAGAATTTTTATAATTTTGTAAAAGTTTTAAGATATAAAAAAATGCAATTAATATAAAAATAGTTGATATGTTTTCTGAAAGAAAATCTGTTCCTGTTCTTATGATAAAAAGATTCGATGAAACTAAAATGAGTGTTATCAAACCTCCTAAGGAACCAAATAATTTTGTGGATATTCTTTCAGAAATGATTAGAAGAGATATTGAACATAAGGGAATTAAATAAAAAAGACCATAATATCCAAATAATGAATAAAAAATACTCCCTATTACAGGTAAACCCACGTTGAATGCAGGTACAGCAGTATTTGATTCAGTAATAACCCATTGACGAGGTACAAATTCATGTAACCCAGTTTGTTGTAATAATGGATTTGTAATTTCATATGAACCTTGAGTAATTTTTATTGATGTTAATGCATTAACGTAAGAATCTGCACCTTCATAGTAAGGTTGAAAATTAGACAAAAAATAAAAACTAAAGAAAGCTATTATAGAAATTTTAATAAATATGATAGTAATTTCTGTTCCAGATTTTTTTGAGAATGAAATAATATTCAATTTCAATAATTTGAATTTTTTTATGTGTATTTATATTAATTTAAAGGAATTACTATATTTTCATCATTATCAAAGATAAAATGGATTATTATGAAAAATTAATTTTCTTTGAATTTACCTTTTAACTAAAAATTTCATATAATACGTGTTTAGGAAATGTTCTCAATAAAAACAATTTTCCTAAAGTTTAAAGTGTTTCAATTAATTTGAAGAATATGAAATTTATTGTAACCGGAGGATGTGGATTTATTGGTAGCCATATAGCAAGATTTTTAGTAGGAAAAAATCATGATGTTGAAATTATTGATAATCTTGAACGTGGTTCTTTAAAAAATATTTTAGATATCAAAAATAAAATTAAGATTCATGACATTGATATTTCAAATTTAAAAAATCTTGAGTCTGTGATTGATTCTCCAAATGGGATTTTCCATCAAGCAGCTTTAGCTTCAGTTCCAACTTCATTTAAAGAACCAGAAAAATATTATAAAGTAAATGTTATTGGAACAGAGAACATCTTCAAAATAGGGAGAAAGCATAATGCAAAAATTATTTTTGCCAGTAGTTCTAGTATTTACGGTGATCAAACAAAATTACCAATTAAGGAAGATGCTGAAAAACATCCAAAAAATCCATATGGCCAAACAAAATTAGATTCTGAAATAATTGCATCAAAATATGCAAAAGAAGAATTACATGTTGTGGGATTAAGATATTTTAATGTGTTTGGGATTGGCCAAAACCCACAATATGCAGGTGTAATTCCTAAATTTATTGAAAGGCTTTCACAAAAACAATCACCTATCATTGAAGGTGATGGAACACAAATTAGGAATTTTACCTACATAGAAGATGTTGTGAAAGCAAATTGGATGGCTTTTGAAAGCAAAGTAAAACATGCTTTCTTAAATATCGCCTCAGACAAAACAACATCAATAAATGAATTAGCAGATACAATGATTAAGATGTCAGGATTGGATCTAAAACCAGTTCATGGTGACCCTAGAAAAGGAGATATTATTAAAAGTCAGGCAGATAATTCACTAGCTAAGGAATTAATCGGGTGGTCACCTAAAATTTCATTAGAAGAAGGAATGGAGAAAATCTTTCCTAAAATTTAATCATTTAAACATATTTTATTAGAAAACAAATACTAGTTTCCGTTCTTGATTTTTTAATTTGTGATAAATCTAGTTATAATACTCGATTTTTATATATCATGTATTTATGTTGAGGTATTAAAATGGAAAAAAAAGACAAAGAGAATTTGGATAAGTATTGGACCGATAGAGGAACAGTTTATTACAATGAATATTATGATCAACCAAAATATGAATTAGAAAGACTAAAAACACAAGAAAAATTTTTGTTGGATAATTTTATAGATAAAAAAATTAATTCAATTTTAGAAGTTGGATGTGGATTTGGAAGATATACAAAGATTTTATCATCAATAATTAATCCAGAAAGTTATACAGCTATTGACATATCAAATTCACAAATAGAAAAAGCAAAGAAATATGTTAAAAATGATAAAATTGATTTTATTACATCAAGATTTCAAGATTATGATTCTTCTAAAAAATATGATTTAGTTTTTGCAAGTGAAATTTTGATGCATATTGATTTTTCTAAAATTAATGATTTTATAGAAAAACTTGTTTCTCTTTCTAAAAATAAAATTTTAACGATTGACTGGTATGAACATGAGGAAATGGGAAATCAAAAAGGCGGATATTGTTTCATGCATGATTATGAAAAAATTTTCAAAAAATTTGGAGTAAAGAATGTTAATATTCAAATGATACCATTAACCACAAAATTAAAAGCTGTTAATGCATTCACAAAATTAAGAAGAAGACATGGCGTTGGACGTCAAGCAATTATTTCTATAGAAGTCTAAATTGAAAGCTACCAATTAAAATTACGATCCAATAATTTATACAATTTTTCATTGTGTGGTTTAAAATATTCATAAAGTTTATCTCTAATTTTTGGATCCATATGAGAATATTTCCCAACATTGATTTTATTATATTTTACATCTTGCATAGGTAAATCAAGGAAATTCAATACTTGGTGAAAAACTTGGGAAGGATTTTCATTAAATTCTTCAGTTTTTAAGATTAAGAGATTTTCTTTCGGGAAAAATTTCATCCATTTTGTTAAAAGTTCAGCATAATGTCCACTATGCTTGTAAGAATGTGTTTGCCATTCATAACTATAGTAATTTGAATCATTAACCATTTTCATATTTTCATTTTTTAATCTTTGATCTTCTTGGTCTAATGCTTCTGAAAATTCTAAATTTTCATAACCTAATCGTTTTTCCATTTGATAATGTGAATAAGCTCTATCAACAGGATTTCGAAGTAAAATGATTAATTTTACATCGGGAATATCATTTGCAATTCTATTAGGAGCTAATGGGTGATGAATGTAAGTAGGGGTAGATTCTCCCGTTAAAAAAGATGATTTATTTTTTGTTTCTTTAAAAAATTTTGTTAATTTATACGGAAAATTTGCCCTATACCAATCAAGTCCACGAGGATAATATCTATCAAAAAAATAGATTTCTTTCCATAGGGCAGATAATACATTCTCATGTTGAATCAGATATTCATATAATGCAGTTGTACCACATTTGGGTACACCTATTATGATAAAATTTGGTAATATTCGTTGTTTACCAGTTAATCCTCTATAGATACTGTATGGAGAAAGTGAATTTGTCCAGAGATTTGGATGGTTAAGAAACCATGTACCTATTTTTTTTCTTATAAAATTTTTTGATTCTGAATAATCTTGTTTTTTTTGTAAACTAGTTTTCAATTCTTACCTCACATCATATTTGATGTTTAAATTTTTTTTTAACCACAATATAGTTCATTAGATACATTTTTTAATTTATTGTCTAATTATTTAAAGGAATTTGTAGATAATTAAAGAAATATTCTTTTTTAAAAAGAATTTAGTATGAAGGATCTATTTTTTATCAATGGGATTATTTAGGAAGGAAGACTATCAAGATGATTAATGTATTACATATTTTAGATGTAGCGGGAATTTCATCCATAATTAGTCATTATCATAAGTCAATGAATCATGGAAATAGTCATGTTTTTTTCCATAAAAAAGAAACATTTTCCTATAATATTTCAAAATTTTATGAAGGAAAGAGTTTTAAAAAATATAGGAATTTGATCTATTCATCAATCATTCAGAGCAAAAAATATGACATTATCCATATTCATGGTGCAGAAACACTAGTTCCTTTATTTAAGATCACAGGGAAAAAAATAGTTTTACACTATCACGGAAGTGATATTAGGCATCCAGGAAGATCAAATAGTAAAAAAAGAATATTTTGTAGAAGTTTAGCTGATTTAATATTATATAATTCTGAAAATATGAAAGATAGAATCATTACAAATAATTCAACTAAAAGAATTTTTATTCCTAATTTAATTGATATAGAACATTTTTCAAGTAAAAGTGATCATGAAAAAGATTACTTGATAATAATTTCTAGTAATCATGATAAAAAAAAGATTTTAGAAAAAACCAAAGAGTTTGAAAATGTAGATGTGATTGATTTAGATAAAATACAAATTCCTTACAAGTTAATGCCAAAATTACTTTCAAAATATAAAATGTATTTAGATATCAGAATAATGCCTTGGGGAGAACAGTTAGAAGAACTTAGTACAACAGCTTTACAAGCATTGTCTTGTGGAACTCAGGTTTACATTAATGGAAAAATTCTAAACAAATTACCCGAAGAAAATACTCCAAAACACTACTTATCAAGACTAAACAAGATATATCATGAATTATATAATTAATGAAAAATGAATGGAAGGAATAATTTGGAAAATAAAAAAATAGTTTTACTTGTAATAGGAATTGGCTTTATTACATTATCATATGGTATGTTAGCGGGAACTTTTGAGTTATTTCCATTTGAGATTTACAATAAAGCAAAAGAAATAATGTTTTCAGAACATAGTCGTAATTATCCAGACAAAAATGCTCATATCTACGATACAAACCCAGCAGATTTGATTAAAATATCCAATCAAGATGAGGCTGAGCAAAAACGTAATGAACTAATTCAATTCATATGGAAAGATAAATCCATATCGAATAAATTTCCAAGTAAAATAATAGAAAATTTTTCAGATTCAGATTATGTTGATATGCCTAATCTAAAACAAATTGATAGAATACTTGTACAAATGGAAAATGATGTTGATTCTAAAATTTATCATTTTATTCCCAATAATCCCAAAAATTTAGCAATAATCTATCATCAAGGTCATGGAGGTGATTTTCTTATGGGTAAAAAAACTATTGAATATTTTGTTGATGAAGGATACGATGTTTTAGCTTTTATGATGCCATTATATGGAAAAAATAACCAACCTATTGTAGATACAAATTTTGGAAAAATCCATTTAATTAATCATAATCATTTGACATTTTTAGATACAGATGCTTTTACTTCAATGAAATTTTTTGTTGAGCCAATTGCACAGACTATGAATTATTTGGAAGAAAAATATGAATTTGATAAATTCTATATGGTTGGTTTATCAGGGGGAGGACTTACAGTTACAATCTATTCTGCTTTAGATGAAAGAATTTCAGAAACATATTCTATTGCTGGAAGTTATCCAATCTATCTAGAAGCTACAAAACCTAGACCTGGACATTATGAATATCTAAATATGAATTTTTACCAAATTGCAAATTATTTAGAATTATATGTTTTGAGTTCACATGGTAGCGAAAGAAAATTTGTTCAAATTTTTAACGAGTTTGATTTATGTTGCTATGAAGGGACGTGGTTTAAAACATATGAAGATGATGTGGTAAAGGTTATAGATAATTTAGGACAGGGAGAATTTTTTATTCATTTAGATTCTACTCATACTGAACATAAAATATCTCAGCATGCACTTGAAATAATTTCAACATCTATTAAAAATTCGTTGGACACACAAAGGGAGGAAGAGAAATAGTTGTATCAAAAAATTTATCAATTATGGGGAAAAATTGGTAAAGATAGATTTTGGGGAGATTTATTTGATGTGAGATTTTATCTCATTTACTTATTAAAAAATAATGAAAAAAATAATATTATTGATTTAGGATGTGGTCCAGGAATAATTTCACATTTTGCAAATTCTCCATTAAAAATTGGAATAGATTTTTCATTTGAAGCTTTACAAAAAGCAAAAAATTTGAATCCAGAAATGGAATTGATTCAAGCAAGTATGTTTGATTTACCGATAAAAGAAAATACTATCAAAACTGTTTTGTCAGCACATGTAATTCAAGCTACTCCAAAAGATCAAAGGAAAAAAGCATGTAATGAAATTAAAAGAATTTCATCTAAGGAAGGAGAAATCTATATGACATGGGCAAATTTATCCAGTAAGCAGTATAAAGAAAAAGTTCAAAATATAGAATTAGTAGATTTTGATTATAATGAATTAAATGAATTTTTCTCAAAGGAATATAATGTTAGCATAAAAGGTTATGGACCATATTCAAAAAAAGTGATGTATATTTTTAAAATAATTTATAAAATTCCTGAATCCATTGTAGAAATTTTTAAAATTGAAGAATGGATCCAAAGAAAATTACTCATAGATAAAAAAATAAAAAATGGAAAAGGCTGTATAATGATATGTAAAAAGAGATGAAAGGATGTTAAGTGTTCTATTTAATGGGAAAATATTTTGGCAGTGGAGATAATAGTTAAAAAAGTTCCAGATAAAAACTGGAATGAAAGATTGACAAATAATAAGTTTGGAACTATTCATCAAACAGTTGAATATGCAGAATTTAGAAGAGAGTTATGGGGACAAGAAATTCATTATATTACTTTTTTAAATAATAAAAAAATTATTGGTCAGATGACTCTATTTGAATTTTCACGAGTAGGAAGAAAAATTAATGAAAAACTTGGAAACAATATATTTAAAAAATTAAAAAAAATTACAAAAAATTTCAAAACAATGTATACTTGGTATTATGGTCCAATAATTTTTGATGAAAAATTTTCAGAAGAGATCTATTCTGAAATTGCAAATTTTCCTAAAAGATTTAATTCTCCTATGTCAGGTTCTTTACATCCTTTAGAACAAGCAAGAAAAGAATTTACGGATAAGGGATGGAAAGAAACTGAAAAGGGGACATTTTTAATAGATTTGAAACAACCTATAGAAAAATTATGGGAAAATGTAGATAACAGAGCAGGGAAAAAAGCTGTTAATAGAGCAAGAAAAAAAGGAATCATTATCAAACCTATTAAAACTTTAGAAGATGTAAAAATTCATCATCAACTTATCAACGAGGGTAGAAAAATTGCAAATTTATCTCCAATTCCATTAGAGAGAATCATCAATCATTGGGAAATGCTTTCAAATGTTGGTGAAAAAGGGTTCATAGCCTGGCTGGATGAAAAGCCATTAGCAAGTACGTTTGTAACTACATTTAATGGATATCTTAACGAACAAGGATTTTCACGTTCAAAATACGATATGGAAAATTTAATGAATGCTACTGATTTGATAAAATGGCATGTCATTGAATGGAGTAAAAAATCAAATTTTAAAACATTTGATTTGTCTGGAGTTGAATTAGATACTGAAGATCAAAAACATAAAGGAATTTTTAAATTTAAAAAAAAATGGGGTGGAGAATTACAAAAATGGCATCAATACAAATATTCTTGAGGAAATAAAATGAAATTATGTGTTTTTCCAAATGATCCGCTAATAGCATATCATAACAAAGGTGAAATTAAACCACGATATTTTAATCCAAAAAATATCTTTGATGAAATTCATGTAATAAGCTTATTTGATTCAGATATTGAAGAGGATAAAGTAAAAATGGTTGCAGGAGAGGCTAAATTCAAAATTCATACGGTTGGAAAGGTAAATCTGTTAAACAGAAAATCTAAAAAGAAGAAAATTATAGAATTAATTAAGAAAATAAATCCAGATATAATTAGAGCATATAATCCATTATTACAAGGATGGATGGCTGCTCAAATAAAAAAAGAATTAGGAATTCCATTAGTGATTTCACTTCATGGAGATTATGATAGAGATAGAAGATATTTTGCAAAAAAGAATAAAAAATATGTTGAATATTTAAAATTACTATATTCTAAAAATACTTTAGAATCTGAATCATTAGAAAATGCTGATCAAGTTATAATTATTTATGAATTTTTGAGAAAATATGCTAAAAGTAGAGGTGCAAAAAATATCAATCTTATCCATAACAGAATTGATTTAACACAATTTGTAGAAAAAACTCAACCAGCATTCAACGAAGTAAAGCCAATTATAATTTGTGTTGGGAGATTAATAAAAGAAAAAAATCAAGAATGTCTTATCAGAGCAATACAAGATTTAGATGTAATTTTAATTATTATTGGAGATGGTGTAGAATATGAATATCTTGAAAAACTGGTAAAGGAATTAAATGTAAATCATAAAGTTAGATTTGAAAGATCAATACCTCATGAGAAAATTCAAAATTACTATGCAGCAGCAGATATTTTTGCTCTCCCAATAAAATATGGAGGATTTGCCATACCTGCAATTGAGGCTGCAGCATCAGGTTTACCTGTAATTCTTCCAAAACAAGAATTTGATTCAAATCCTGACATAATTAGTGATTTTGCTTTACTTGTAGAAAATAATCCAGAATCATTTAAGAAAGCAATTTCAAATGTTTTGGAAAATTCTGAATTAAATGAAAAACTTGTTCAAAAAGGAAAAGAAATAGCAAATAAAATCAACAGTAATGTAATGGAAGAAAAAGAGAAAACACTATATTTAAAATTGCTTGGCAAGAAATGAAAAAATCTTTTCTGATGCATTCCCATTTCCAAAAGATTTGTTCAATATTTTTTTCCTGGATTTAGTTTTAAGAATAGATAGAATTTTGTTGTAATCATTTGAATTAATATTTTGTAATAATTGATTATTTTTTCCTTTTAATGTCTCAATCCATTCTGTATTTTCACGCATTGTTACACAAGATGTATTTAACCAAAATGCTTCCTTTTGAAGTCCACCAGAATCAGTAATTAATAATTGAGATCTTGAAATCATGTTAAGAATTTCAGAATATTTTAAAGGATTAATTACTTTAATTCCTTTCAAAGAAATACCATATGAGGATATCTGTTTTTTTGTATGTGGATGAATTGGAAAAATTACTTCAAGTCCATTTTTTGAAAGTTTTTTTGTTATTGAAATTATTTCAGAGATTTTTTTTCTATTATGTATATTTTCTTTCCTATGAATAGTCATCAAAATAAAGTTTTCTTTTTTATTAAAAAATTTTAACATATTTTTATATTCCAAAAAAACATCATACATTGTATCACCAGAAAAATAAATTTTCCCTAAAACAGATTCAGATTTTAAATTCTTTACACAGTTTAGTGTTGGAGCAAAAAGATATGAAGACATATGATCTATTAACCTACGATTTGTTTCTTCTTCCATTTTAGGATCAAAACTTCGTGCTCCTGATTCAATGTGAGCTACTGGAATACCTAAACGATTTGCAGCTAATGCTCCACCTAAAGCAGAACGAGTATCTCCAGGTACAAGCACAACATCAGGATTTATTTTTTTTAATGATTTTTCAAGTTTTATTATAATATCACTTAATTGTTTTGCAGATGATCCTTTACTAATTCCTAAATTAATATCAGGATTTGAAATATCTAATTCATCAAAAAATGACTTTGACATTTTATAATCATAATGTTGTCCTGTGTGGATTATTACTAGAGGTGATTTTCTTTTTTTAAATTCTTTAATGATAGGCTGAGATTTTATGATTTGTGGTCTTGTTCCAACAATAATACAGGCTTTCATAAGAAGTATCTACAATACCCATGTATAATTGAATTTTTAAAATTTATGATAAATCATACAAATAGTTGAATAAGGACCAAAATTTTGTAAATGTAATGCTGGAAAAAACACTTGAGGAATCAAACATGAAAAAATGCCTAATCGAGGTATTTGGATTAGGGTATGTGGGTTTTCCACTGGCAATTAGACTTGCAAATGGAGGATTCAATGTTTTAGGTGTTGATGTAAATCCAGAAAGAATCTCCCGATTAGAAAAAAATGAATTAAATGAAACAGAGTTGAATATTAAAAAAGAATTTTTGCATGTTAGAGAAGAAAATTTATTAAATTTTTCTGATAGACCAAATAAAACAGATTGTCAAAAAATTGCTTTTATTTGTGTTCATACACCAATTACTACTGAAAATATAGAATCAGATACCTATGTTAAAAAAGCAATAGAAACATTTCTTCAAACTTCAAAAAAGGGAGATGTAATAATTATTGAAAGTTCGATTGGTGGTGGTACTACTGAAAAAATGCAAAAAGTTATTGAGAATTTTGGATATACTATAGGTAATGATTTTGGATTATGTTTTTGTCCAGAAAGAATTGATCCTCAAAATAAAGAATGGAATTTAGAAAATATTCCAAGAATTATTTATTGCTCTGATGAGACTACTTACAAAATTTCTCAAAAATTATATCAACCTGTAAATCATGCACATTTACAAAGAGTATCATCTCCAAAGATTGCAGAAGTTGTAAAGTCATACGAAAATGCATTTCGATTAGTCAATATTTCGCTTGTAAATGAATTGAGTGTTTTATGTGAAAAATTAAAAATTGATGTAAAAGAAGTTGTTAATGCTGCAAAAACAAAACCATTTGGATTTATGCCATTTTATCCTAGTGCAGGTGCTGGTGGACATTGTATACCTAAAGATCCCAGATTTCTTTTACAGGCAGCAATTAAAAATGGTTTAAAATTTTCGACAATTAAAAACGCTTTAGAAATAAATCTAAATATTCCATTACATATTTGTGATAGAATTGAAGAAGTTTTAGAAAATAATAATCTTGAAAAATCAATACTCGTTTGTGGTTTATCATACAAACCAAATGTAGGCGATATGAGAGATTCTCCAGGATTTAAAATATTAAATGAATTAAAAAAGAGGAAATTTAAAGTTGGAGGATATGATCCGTTTTATAATCCTGAATTAAAAGAAAAATACCTTATAGAAAATTTCTTAAAAGAATTGGAATTTGAGTTTATTGAAAAGCCTACTGATGAAAAAATTTCTAAATTTTCTTGTCTATGTCTAGTTCAAAATCATTTTGTTGACAAATTTAGAATAAATGAAATTTATGAAAAAGCAAAGATTCCAATGATTTACGATTGTTTAGGTGACTTAGAGTATAACAAAGAATCCAAAACAATTCTTAATGCATTTGGTAAATCCTAGTATAAACTAGATATTGAGTTCTCAAAAACAGTTTTTTCAGCATTTTCATACCAAAATAATGCTTGAATGGCAAACATAGAACCCCACGAGTTGAGTTTTTTTCTTTTTTTCCAACCAAATACTGATTTGTAAAATTCTTCATAATATCCACCGTTGATTTTAGAATCATTACTTGTAGCTTGAAGTGAATTCATGAATTTAATTAATTTCTTCACATCTTGAGTATATTGATGTGATTTATCTATTGAATCAACTAATAGCATTAATCTAATGACTTGTGCTACAGGGTAGATAGATTTTGAGGAATATTTTGAATTAGACCACAGATTAATGCTTCCGTCATCTTCAATTTTGTTAGAACACCAATCTAAACAATTTCTGCAACATTCAAGGTATTTTTCAGAATTCGTTGTCCCATAAGTAAACAAAAGTCCCTCTAATGCATATGATTGAGTATGTAAATTGATTTCATCACTATTTTCATGCATTGAAAGACTACCATCTTTTTTTAGAAATTTTGGGTAAACATCACATAGTTTTTTTGCTATGTTTAGAAAAGATTCATCTTTCGTTATCTCATACATTTGAGTGAAAGGAATAGAAACTTTGATATGTAAATTTCCTCTTTTCTTATACCAAACATCATTATTTTCTTCAAAAATATCTAATTCAATATTTTTAAACGGTAAAATTGTACCGTCATCATTTATTGCAGGAACAATCCAATTTAATATAGATTTAGCCGTATCAAGTATTTCCAAAGAGCCACTAATTTTATAATAATCAAGCAATCCCTTTACACAGATTGCAGCATCAAAAGTGTATGCAAATTTTTGTCTTTTTTTATCATTGGATATTCCTTGAATTATACAATCATATTTTTTAAAAATTTCAATTATCCAGATAGAATTTGCTTTTGCTAATTTTAAAAGATTATCATCTTTTGAGTTATTATAAAAAAAACTCAAACTACTTGTAGAATAACCAGTGATTTCTGGATAAAGAAAACTATATTTTTTTTTGTCTTCATCAAAATATGAATATACACCACCATAATGTTCTTCATCAGGATTTGAAATAATTAACCCTGAATTAGTTATCCAATGTTTGAGGTTTTGATAGGAATTAGACAATTGATAGCATAACATTTTAGTGCTCAAATAAAAGGTTAAACTTAATGCACATACTTTTCATGGTGTTTCGTTTTGCTCCACATAAAGGAGGAGCAGTGATAGTTGCAACGGAAATTGCAAATAATTTTGCAAGATTAGGTCATAAAGTAACAATATTAACTCCAGATTTGAAACAATCTGGTGAAAAATATGAGCCTAAACTACATGAAAATGTAAAAATCATATTATCAAATACACCATCAAGAGAAAATCTAAAAATTGCTGCAAGGCGATGTAAATCAAACCTTGAAAAAAAAGGAAAAGAGTTAGGTGAAAAAAATAAATTTGATTTTGTACTAACTATTTTTCATCCTTTTCATTTAGTTCCTAATGCTGCAATTTCATGTGCCAAATATCTTAAAATTCCATCTATTGTAAAAGTAGATGATGCAATTTATGAAAAAGCATCAGGATTAAAATCATTGCAACGAAGAGTTGAAAAAATGATTAGTACCAAAGCACTAAAGAATGCAACTCAAATATTAGTAGTGAATGAAAATACAAAAAACATTATGACTTCTTATTACAATATACCAAAAGAAAAAATCTCAATAGTTCCTAATGGAGTTGATTTATCATTTTTTAATTCATCAAGTAAAGATCCAAAAAAGATAGTTTTTTCAGGTGTGATGTATCACCATAGAGGATTAGATGTCTTGTTAGATGCAGCTCCTAAAATTATTAAAAAACATTCTGATGTTAAAATTATTTTGTTAGGGGATGGGCCTGAAATATTAAAATTAAAAGATATTGTAAAAAAAGAAAATATTGAATCAAATGTAATATTCAAGGGTTGGATAGATAGAAAAGAAATACCTCAAGAAATTTCTAACGCTACTATTGCAATTGGACCATTAAAGAAAACAACCGTAACTGAACATGCATTACCGATCAAGGTTTTAGAGTATATGGCATCATCTCTACCCATCATTGCACTTGATGGCACACTTCCATCAGATGTTCTTCAAAATGAACAAAATGGATATTTTGTTAAAAATTCTACAGATTTATCTGATAAAATCATTAAATTGATAGAAGAACCGGAATTGGTGAAAAATATGAGTCATAAGTCACTAGAAATGGTACAAAAATTTTCTTGGAAAAATATTATTGAATCAATATTGTCAATTAATAAAAAGTCACAAAAAATTTAATTTAAGTTTGAAATCGATTTAGTTTATTAGTAAAATTTAACATGAAAAAGCTACCTACTTTTCCATTTTCTATGATATCTAATGCATCATCAATGCCAAGTTGTTTAACATCATTCATGGTACCAATCAATGGAATATCTAAATCTCTAGTAACAAATGATTCAATCTCATAATCTAAATCTTTTAAAATTTTAAAAATTTCTCGTGTTTTTTCTTCTCCCAAAAAGTTTTTGTGTAATTCAAAAGAAACAATAGGTCTGAAATTTTTTAAAGTATTTTTAAGACCCTTTAAAATATTTATTTCAAAACCTTCAACATCCATTCTAATAAAATCAACATTTTTGAGATTTAATTCTTCAATAAATTCATCCAAAATTCTTACAGGAACTTCTGTTATGGTTCCACGTGATGGATCAGGATTAGTAATTCCATCTGGAACTATCCAACAACCATTAGATTCCTTATCAACAATAAAAGGAACTGTACCATTTTTGTCACTACATGCAAAACAATAAGTTGAAATGTTTGAAACATTTTGGAGTTCAATATTTTTTTTCAAACAATCAAAATTTCGTTGTAACGGTTCAATAGCAATAATTTTTCCTTTATTTCCAATTAATTCTCTCTCTAACAAAACATAATATCCAATATTCCCGCCAATATCTATACAGGTCATTCCTTTTTTCAAAATTTTTTTAAGAATTTTGGTGTTGAGTGGTTCATGTGTTTTAAAAATAGATAATTCTGTTGAAATTCCAGGATCATTGGGAATGGTATACATACTATATCCATTCACAGAAATCATAGAACCATCAACATTAATCTGATATTTTTTTAATGTTCTATAGAAGTAATGAATAAAAGATCTAAATCCTGTAGATAAACCATGTCTTTTACGATATTGATTTATTGAGATAAGACTTTTTTTAATTTTTTTAGTTCTTATTTTCTTCATATCAAAAAAAACTCATTAATTTATATAAATTCTAGTTTATGAAAGAAGAATATTTGTAGATAAATTAAATGACAAAAAATTTTGTAGACAAGATTACCTATAAAATAGCAAAAATGATTTTAATTATGAAGAATTTGGTAAAAATATCGAAACTAGAAATTAATGAGTTGTAGATTTTGGATAAGATAAGAGTTACATATTCAGGACTTGTGTCATTTGGAATTAGTTTAATTAGTATCATCACAGGATTATTTTTTACGATAATTATAACAAGACAATTATCAATTGAAGAGTTTGGAACATGGGGAATAATCAATGGACTTTTAATTTATCCAGTAATGATCATTCCAACTATAACATATTGGGTTACTAGAGAAACTGCAAGAAATCAAGAATCAGCTATAACAGCAATTATGTCTAGTGGCATTCTAAGTATTTTTGGAATTTTAACTTATATTGGAATAGCATTAGTTGTGGGATCACAATCAGAAGTGGAATTCAGTATTTTGTTATTAGCTGTAATTTTGGTGCCAGTTGTATTTTTAGATAATACTTTATCAGCAATAAATGTAGGCCATAGACCACAGGCCGCAGCTTATGGTGTTATTTCTTTTGAATTAATCAAGATACCAATTGGATTATTTTTTATTTATTTTTTGAATTTTGGGATAGAAGGTGCAATAATAGCTGTTTTTATTGCATATATTGGGAAAATTATCATTCTCGGAATTCTATCAAGAAAAAGATTACGAGGTAAATTTCAAAAAAAATATCTTAAAAAATGGTTTAAATTATTTTGGCTTCCAACATATAGGAATTTTCCTTCGTTGATAGCAATGTCAGATGTCCTCATTTTCTCCATCATTACTGGATCAGTGGTAGGAGTAGCATATTACACATCAGCTAGAACAATTGGAACATTTGTGTTGCATGTAAGAGCATTTTCAACTGGATTATATCCCAAATTATTAGAAACAGAAAAACATGAATTTTTACAAGAGAATTTAATTAAATTCTTTTATTTTGCTATTCCTTTAACTGCATTTTCCATCATTTTTGCTAAACCAGGATTATTTGTCTTAAATCCCATCTATATTGATGCATCACCATTTGTTTTGTTAATTTCTATCAGAATGTTTCTAATTACTCTAAACAAAATGCTATTTCAAGCACTTACAGGAATTGAAAATATTGATAAAATGCCAGATACTAATTTTAGGGATTATTTAAAAAGTAAATTATTTTGGGTCCCAACAGTTGACATTATTCGTCACGTAGTGTTTATTGCAATTTTAGCATCAATTTTAATTATTTTTGCATCTGAATCCTATTCAGATTTAGAGCTTGTGAATTTTTGGGTATTGATAAGTTTAGGTGTTGAGATCCCATTAACTTTCTATATTATGAGATTAGTAAGAAAATCATTTAAATTTAAAATTGATCTAAAAAGTCTTTTCAAATATTTACTAACAAGTATAGTAATTTTTGGGATTATAGGAATCATAATGGAAGAAAGTTTAGAATACAAAGAAAGTATTTTTGAATTTTTGCCATCTGTTATCCCATATGCAATTATTGCAATTTTATTATATTTAGCTACAACATATCTAATAGATAAGCGAACAAAAATTTTGGTGAAAGGTATTATTAGTGAATTTAGAAAAACTAAAAATAAATAATGAAAATTAATTATTTGTTAGAATTCTTTTAAGTTTTCTTTTAATGGCAGTGAATAAAAATTGCCTTCCATGTTTTTTCCATAAATATATTGATAGTTTGGTATATTGAGATAATTTATTATGTAATATTTTATATCTATATGAATTTGTGTGTAAATATCCCATTTTTTTCATATAAGTCTCTAAGAAAATTGTTGATTTTTCAATATCATCAAAGAGAGAAGCAGATGCTTCAACAATAGATAATTTTTTAGCTAAATCAAGTAATTTAGCTTTATATTCATCTGAAACTTTTTTTTGGTAAAAAATTGCATGATAAAATAAACTGTAAAAATAATCTTCATCAGCAGGAACATAAAATCCATTATTAAATACACGTCTTTTTAAAATTTGTTTAGACCATTTTTCATCATAATATCCATCACCAGGAAATTCATAATCAAATGGTATTTTCTTATTTCCAATTTGAACCGTATGAGAGAAAATATCATTAATTGGAGATTTTCCACCGTTTGCAAGGTATGGCATTCGAAGAAAATCATCGGTTAAAATATCAACATCATTGTGACTATAGTTATGAAAATTTTCAGGTAACCCCTCAAAATTTCTTAAAATAACATAATTACTTGTTGAATTTAGCACGTAAAGGAGTTCCTTCAGATCTTTCCATCCTGACTGTCCTACAAGATTTGATTCAAACTTTGTAATATTTCCGTCCCATGTATCAGGTAAGATTTTTTCTATATCAGATGTTTTTTTGCCTAACAGTAAAGTTAGATCATCATTAGTTTCTTTCTTTGTAAGACTACTATGAATTGCAAAACCTTTACTGGTTAATTTTCTATATTTCCTTTTGTTTTCAAATAGATTTAGATTTACTAATTCCATGCCATTTGAAGTTCTACGTCGTCCAAATTTAGGGTTTTTATCAGAAATTATGATTAGTAAAAAAGATCCGGTTCCACACAATTGAGTTTTTTCACATACATTTCCTAATTTAGGTCCATAAAATCTTCGCATATTTTTTGAAAATATTTTTTTATCCCAGGTAATGTCATAAACAGATCTAATTTGAAATTCTTTTTGAATTTCTTGTAAAAGATAATTTTCTTTTGATCGTGCATTTTCCCAAATTAAAAATAAATATAATTCAGAATGTATTGAAGGCATTTATTTTAGATTATCACAATACTTTATCAATCTAATCATTTAAAATAATAGTCTACAAATTTATTATAAAAGAAAAAATGCTTTAGAAAAAATATATCGAATTATTTCTTATAAAATATAAAATTTTATGACTAAATTATTATCAAAATCTTTTGTTTAAAATTTTTAAAATTTTTTCAGTTGAATTTCCGTTCCCAAAAGGAAATTCATTTGATTCAATTTTTGGATTTTTTAATGTCTTGTTTATAGATCTAAGTATTTTTTCAGGATTTACTCCAACTATTTCAGATAAGTCTGATGAAGTAGATTCCGGCCTATCAGTAGTTTTACGAACAACAAGAACTTTTTTTCTAATACTCGAAGCTGTTGATTCCTCTTGGAGTCCTCCAGAATCAGTTAAAATGAATAGACATTTTTTCATTAATTCCAGTATTTCGAAATATCCAACAGAAGGAATGATTAAAACATTTTTTGAATTTTTTAATTTTTCATATAAATTAAATTCTTTAAGATGTTTTAAAGTACGAGGGTGAACAGGGAAAATAAAATTAACATTTGATTTTAAAATAGCCTGAATAATTGAGGACAAAATTATTTTGTCATCTACATTTTCAGATCTATGCAATGTAATTAAGACAAAGTCATCAAATATTATTTCCAATGAACTTTTTTTTTTAGATATTTTAGAAAATATATTGATTGAATCTATTACAGTATTTCCAGTAACAAAAATATCTCCATGAACATGCTCATTTTTTAAATTCTTTTCAGAGTATTCGGTTGGAGCAAAAAGTATGTCTGAAATATGATCTGTCATAATTCTATTATGTTCTTCTGGCATTCTCCAATCAAAACTTCTAAGACCTGCCTCAACATGACTAATAGGAATTTTTAATTTTAGTGACGATAATGAAGCAGCTAAAACAGTATTTGTATCACCTTGTACAATTACGTTATCAGGTTTTAAATTTGAAAGAATTTTTGAGATCTTTTTTATCATTTCTCCCATTTGTTGAGCTGGATCATTTCTTGATAGGTTCAAAGAGAAATCAGGAGTAGGTAAGCCCAATTGGTCCATAAATTGTAAACTCATATTATAATCATAATGTTGACCAGAAAAAATTACAGTTGTATTACGTCTTAATTTTTTTAGTAATGGGGCAAGTTTGATTATTTCAGGTCGAGTACCTAAAACGATAGTAGTTTTCATTTATACAAAATATTGAATAATCTCTTACTTTTATTTACTTTCTAACCTAAAAATTTTTGTAGACAAAAATACATTTGAATTAATAGCTTTCATAATGAGTATAATTATGAAAATTCTATTTATTGCGCCTAAATATTCAGGGGGAATAGGAGGGCATGCTAAAAGAGTTGCAGATAAACTTCGAGCAGATGGTTTTGAAATAGAATTAATGCAAGTTCCACATATTCCAATTAAAAAATTGAAAAATCCTAGTTTTGCCATAATCAGCACATTCAAAGCATTATGTGGAACAAAAAAATATGATGTTGTACATGCATTTAACATTCCATCAGCTTTTGCAATGAAATCAACTAAAGCAAAAAAAAGAGTTCTATCCGTTCATGGTGTTTATTCAGAACAAATAGATGCATTACATTCAGGAATTACATCATCAAAAGTTAAGAATAAAGAAGGGAAAATTTTGGGGTGGGCAGATAAGCTTCTTACTAATTCAAAAAATGTTAAAAAAACGTATAAGGAGAAATTAGGATTGGATTTTGAATATATGTATGGTCCAATTGATATTGAAAAATTAGGAAAAATAGGGAAGACGGTACAAAAGAAAAAACAAGTAGTTTATGTTGGAAGAGATAGTCATGAAAAAGGAATAGATGTTATTAAAAAAATAGAGACTAGAATTAATGCCAAGGTAGTTTATTGTACAGATATGAAATGGGAACAAGCAATGAATATTTTAAAATCATCCAAAATTGTATTGGTGCCATCCAGAATAGATAATGTACCAAATATAATTAAAGAAGCATTTTTTCTTAAAGTTCCTGTAGTGGCTTCAGATATTTTAGGCATTAATGAAGTAATTTCAAATGGTGAAAATGGGGTTTTGGTTGAAAGTGAAAATTCTGAAAAATTCATTGAAGCTATTAATGAATTATTAGAAGATGATGTAAGGGCTAAAAAAATTACAGATAATGCATATGATTTTGTTTTAAAAAAATTTACATGGGATACATTATTTCCTAAATATAGACAATTTTACCTAGATCTTGTAGAGTGATCATCATGATATCAAAAAATAAAAAATCAGTTACAATCATTGGAGCTGGAGTAGGTGGATTATATTCAGCATGGAAATTAACTAAATCTGGTTTTGATGTTACATTAATAGAAAAACAAAATTTTGTGGGAGGGTTATCTACCAGTATTGAAGAAATGGGATGTAAGATTGACATTGGTCCTCACTATGCAACATTTCCTAAAAATTCAGATATTACAAAGGAAGTTTTTGAAATTATGGATAAAAATATTATAAAAATTCCAGAAATTAAGAATTCATATAAATCATTTTTTCAGGGAAAAATTATCAATCACACTCCAACGATTTATGATGCAATGTTATCTTTCGGTATGAAATCAATTCTAAAAAGTTTAATATCATTTATTTTTAGCAGGATTTCTTTCCACAAAAAGAACAATACAGAAAACTATCTTATTAAGACATATGGTAATTATTTGTTTCAAAATTGGTGCAAACCTTATTTAAAAAAAACTTCAGGAAAAGTAGACATTCCATTAGATTATGCAAAAAAGAAATTTAAACCAATTACATTTGCAAAAATTTTTAAAAAAATTTTTTTAAAGAAAAAATCAAGAACTAAAAAAACTATAAGAAAAGAAATAGAATCAGAATTTATTCAATGTTATTTCAAAGAAGGTATTGGTCAATTTGCTTCTATTTTAAGTAAAAAAATTATTGAATCAGGAGGGAAAATAATTTTGGGAGCAAATATCAATAAAATTGAACATGAGAATGAAATTAAAAAAATGAAATATACGATTGATGGAAAAGAAGTAGAACATAGTTCAGAATTTATCATATATGCTACTCCATTACAAATAACAAAAAGATTTTTTGGTATAGATGAAAAAATCATCAATTCTAATTTACATTCAATAATGGTATTTTTACTAATTAATTCTCCTAAAATTTTTGATGGGTGGATATTAGATATTTTTGATGCAAAGACCATATTTTTTAGAATTGCACAACAAACATTTCTTTCAAAATATGTTGCACCTTGTGATAAATCTCTTTTAAGCATAGAAATTCGTTGTGATGATGAAAATCCTTTATGGACACAAGATAATAAAATGATCAGTAAACAAATAGAACAATCAATAAGGACTATGAGTATTTTGAAAAATGAAAAAATTGAAGATAGTCAGGTTATCAAATTAAGGAATATTTATCCAAAATTTAAGAATTTAGGCCAAAATAATAATAAAATAGAGTTTATCAATAATATGAAAAATGAATATATTCTCGGTACAAAAGAAATGGATACCGGAAGATTGATTGAGGACGAACAATTAGAAGAAAATGTTTCATTAGGTGGAATTTATACTGCAATTCAAGAATCAAAAAACATATGCAATATATTGGATATTAAAGTCTAAAATCATCTTTAGTATTAAAAAATTTAAACTAGATAGTTATTAATTTTGTTTTAGTTTAGTTGTAGTGTGAATCAGAATTGGTTTAGAAGAAGATGGTATGATTTTCGTCAAGGACATGGCATGTATCTTGTGTTTGCCATGTCATTTGTAAATTTTGTTTTGATTTTTTACAGATTGTTAATAGAACAAATTGATTTTTTGGGAGATCTTTTTTCCAATCTTTGGATATTTGTCATAATATTTTTAGGGGCATACATTCCAGCTGCTATTTTGATAGGAAATTGGCACAGAAAAACTCAGATGAAAATTGAACATGAACAATCCATGAAACAAAGTCCACTAATGGCTAAAAATTTTAGAGTTCTTTTAGATCTTTTAGAAGGAAAAGCATCTAAAAAAGAAGTAGAAGGCCTTAGGAAATTTTTAAAATCAATTGAAAATGGGGAAAAATAAAAATATTTTTAATTGAAATTTTATGTGATAGGTCCAATTGGGACATAATTTTTATTCACTTCGTATACCAATACAACATTCATTGATCCTCCTTTCTCATTCATAAAACTAGGCGATGCATGAACTAATTTTAATGGATCATCATCAGAATCATATTTGATATTTTTACTAGCAATGTCAACAAATCCAGGTTTATAGATTGCAGAGTTTTCTTGAGTGTTAGTATTATAATATACTGCAGTGGTAAATGGGATCATTTTACCTAACATTGTTTGTTCATGAAAATAATTTGTACCCGTAATACCATCAGATTTTAGATATTTTTCAGCTGGAAGTTCAGCAATTCGTGCAAACCATACAACTTTAGATTCATCGCCACCCCCACCTAAAACATAGAGTTTGTCTTCAAGATTATCATTTATTTTTTGAGCACTCAAAAATATAACTACATAATCAGCATTCATTTCTTTAAGCATATTCCAACTATCGTTAGGGGCGCTCATCAACATTTTTGCCATTTTTTGAATTTGTTTCGTACTTAATGTTGCATTATCAACTATTGTAGTTCTATCAGACATTGTAGTAATCCAATAGCCATAATCCCACCAAGATGCAATAACTGCATTTTCAGGGGTGTTGAGTTTTATCCATTCCAAAGTGTCCAACCAATCAGTTGTAGGGGGATTAGATGTTGCTCCTGTAAGGATTATTGGAGGAAAATCTAGATTATTAAACCAATTACTATTTTCTGGAAAAACAAGTGGGAGGGTAAATAAAAATATGATAATTACAATAAAAGAAATTTTAATTAAATAATTTTTCTTTCCAGAAGATTTAATCTTAAAAATTTCTTTAGTTAAAATTGACAATCCAATAGAAGATAATATAATTAAAGAGATAGATGCAAATACTTCTAATCGAACGAATACTGAACTGACATATACTCCAGTAATTCCTATGATGAGTACAAATATTTTCATATCATTTTTGACAAAAATTTCATTTTGAGATATTTTTTTAGATAAAAGTAACCAGATTCCAATTCCAGCAAAAATCATCCATACAGAATGAAATAAAAAAGATATATCAACAGATACTGATGCATGTTCCGCAACTGAATCAACAAGTGGATCCATAGTTGTCAAAAATGGATTAATTGCATTTAGATATCTAAAACTAGGTAGAGGTAGAAGATTTGATTCATCATTTAGAATTATTAAAAATGATCCAATTACAATAATTGAAATTAATAAAAATAAACTATTTCTTATTTTATTTTCATCTCTACTTATTTTTTGAACAGATATGCTACTCACTAAAAATATAGTTGGAATGATTAATGAGAGTCCACCCAAACCAAATACAAAATTAGGTCCAGGTCTTTCAAATGAACCTGAAATTAAAAGGAATATTCCTACAAAAAGAGGAACACTCCATAATAGAAATTTATGATCTTTTCTAAGAAATGGTAATGCTAAAATGAACAATCCTATAGGAATTATAAAAAATTGGTTTCCTCCCCATGAGGCCATTCCAAAAGCCATTATTATTCCACCAAAAATAATTTTTAAAGCTGCAGCTTTTTTATTTTCAGATTTAATTGCACTTAAAAATAAATACAATCCAAATATACCATAAAAAATTCCCAATGGTTCTGATTTGAACCAACCAATTGTACCTCTCATAATTATTGGCAAAGATATAGCAAAAAGCAGAGATGCAATTAACCCTGCGGTAGTTCCTGCAAATAATCTAACTAATGCAAAAATGACAACTACAGTTAATGAGCCAATTACTACTGGAAATAATATTGTGAAATCATATAGTGATGAGTTTCCACCAAATATTTGATAAGTGATAGCTGCTGTACTATGAAGCATAATTTGAGAAGTTGCAGAAACATCACGTCCTGTAGGATACCAACTTTTATCATCATGCCAGTTAAAATATTCAGAAAATCCATTTTCTACAATATACTCAGTAGCACGAAAATTAAAAAAAGGATCAAATTCATTTAATTCATTTCCATATTGTGCAGGTTGAGATCTAATTAGAAACGATGTTGAAAAGGCTAAAACCAATACACCAATTATAACAAGATGATTTAATT
>Ga0233434_1000744_pt1 | contig 34920 bp, 35 predicted proteins | sample SI_122_August201_4_FD_182738 | JGI IMG/M metagenome (GOLD analysis project Ga0233434, IMG submission 182738) | Seawater microbial communities from Saanich Inlet, British Columbia, Canada - SI_122_August2016_120_MG | ecosystem: Environmental > Aquatic > Marine > Inlet | place: Canada: British...
GTAGATTTTTCCATTTTTTGTAGGATTTTTTCAACAATATTTCTATTAGAAATCTCATTCCAAGATGAAATATTGTAAGTTTCACCTGAAAGTCCTTTTTTAGCAATTAAATCAATTGCTTGGACATGATCCGTTACAAAAATCCAACTTCTAAGTTGATTTCCATCTCCGTACAAAGGAATTTTTAAATTTCTATGAGCACGGATGATTGTTTTTGGAATAAGTTTTTCTGGAAATTGAAAAGGCCCAAAATTGTTTGTACATCTAGTAATTATGCAATTACTTTTGTAGGTTCTTGCATAAGATTGAACCAATAGATCAGCAGATGCTTTAGTAGCAGCATAAGGATTACTTGGTTTTAAATTATCAGTTTCTGAAAATGGTTTAGCATTTTTTTCTAAATCACCATAAATTTCATCTGTTGAAACATGAATGAATAATTTTTCAAATTCTTTAGATGCCTCCAAAAGAGAATATGTTCCATACATGTTAGTATCCAAAAAAGGTTTTGGATTTGCAATACTTCTATCAACGTGAGTTTCTGCTGCAAAATTAATAATTACATCAACATCCTTAGAAAGATTTTTTACAAATTCAATATCAATAATATTTCCTTCTTTAAAGACATAATTAGGATGATTTTCAATTGTTTCAAGGTTTAGCCTGTTTGAACCTAACGATAAATTATCTATGTTTATAATTTTATCATTAGGGTTTTGTTCAAAGTGATTTCTAATAAATTCACTTCCAATAAACCCATAACCACCACAAATTAAAAATTTCAAATCAGTACCTACTCATCGACATTCCAATCATAAGGATTTTTTGTTTTCGGATTAATTACAGTAGAATTATTCCAATCCATTCTTTCTTCATCGGGATTTTCATAATCGTATAGATTTGTTAAAAAATAAATTGTTTCAGAAGGAATTGAGCTAATAGTTTTAGTTCCATGCCAAAAATTACCAGGGACTTTAATAATTTTTAAATCATCGCCATCAGCAAAAACTTCGAGTAATGTTCCAAAAGTTTTAGATTTTTCATCACCATCATAAACACAAATTTTCATTTTTCCCTTTGTAACCATAAAATAATCAGTCTGATTACGATTATGTCTATGCCAAGCACGAATAACTCCAGGTTTACTTTTAGAGAAATTAACTTGTTTAGGCAAAGATTTATCAAAAAAATCAAGCCAATCTGAACGAAAAATTTCGGTTACAAATCCCCTTTCATCTAGATTAATCTGAGGACTGAAAATTTGTACGCCTAAATCAAGATTTTCTATTTTTAATGACATGTATATGAAATCAATTCATTTGTCATAATTATATTTATTATGTCAAAATTCTAAACTAGAGATAAGAAATTGAATAAATCGATAAAAAGTAAATGTAAAAAAATCAAATTAGTATTAACTGATGTTGATGGAGTATTAACTGATGGTGGAAGATATTATTCAGAAAAAGGTGAAATTGTTAAACGATTTCATGTAAGAGATGGTATGGGAATCAATATTTTGTTACGAAATGGAATTAAAACTGCAATAGTCACAAAAGAAAATTCAAAAATTGTTAAAAAATGGGCAAAAGAAATGAATGTTTCAAAAACTTATTCTGGAATTAAAATTAAAGAAAAAGAATTAGAAAAAATATGCAAATACTATAAAATTTTACCTGCTGAAGTTGCATTTATTGGTGATGACGTTAACGATGTTAAATTAATGAAAAAAGTAGGATTATCTGTAACCCCCTCCGATGGAATTTTGCAAGCTAAAAAAATTGCAAATTATATTTGTAAAAATTCAGGAGGGAATGGAGCCTTGAGAGAAATGATTGATTTAATTTTAAAAGAAAAATTTTCAAATAAAACTAATTGGTACTGAGTCAAATTTAATAGGACATAATTTAGACAATAATCATGGTATTCATTGTTGCAGAAATTGGAATAAATCATAATGGAGATATAAAAATTGCCAAAAAGCTCATTGATCTTGCAGTTTCATCTGGATGTGATGCAGTTAAATTTCAAAAAAGAACAATAAATAAAGTATATTCTAAAGAAGTTCTAGATGGACCAAGAGAAAGTCCATGGGGAACAACACAACGAGAACAAAAAGAGGGATTAGAATTTTCAATATCAGATTATAAAATTATTGATAAATATTGTAAACAAAAAAAGATTCAGTGGTATCTTTCATGTTGGGATATAGATAGTCAAATTGAAATGAGAAAATTTAAGACAAAATATAACAAAGTTGCATCAGCAATGTTAGTACATACAAAATTATTAGAAACAATTGCTCAAGAAGGAAAACATACATTCATTTCTACGGGAATGAGTACAATTAATGATATTTCAAAAGCAATTAAAATTTTCAAGAAATATAAATGTCCATTTGAATTAATGCATTCACATAGCAGTTATCCTATGAAAATTGAAGAAGCTAATCTGAAAGTTATTCAAACTCTTAAAAAGAAATTCAAATGTGATGTAGGGTATAGTGGTCATGAATCAGCTGCATCTCTAATTTGTGTTGCTGCAGTTTTACAAGGTGCTACTTCAATTGAGAGACATATTACTTTAGATAGAACAATGTATGGAAGTGATCAAGCAGCTTCTTTAGAAAAACTAGGTTTACTCAGACTCATAAAAGAGATACGAGCAGTAGATGTAATTTTAGGTGACGGTAAAAAGAAAATATGGGATTCAGAAAAATCTGCTATGAAAAAACTTAGAGAACGATTAGTTTGAATTCAATTAGTGAAGAAATAATAAAAACAATAAGAGAAAGCTCTAACATAATTTTAAGTGCTAAAAATTTATCAGAAAAAATTGATGAAGCAATTAATGAAATAATAAAATGTTTTAGTGCAGGAAATAAAATAATAATTTTTGGCAATGGTGGTAGTGCAGCAGATGCACAACATATAGTTGCAGAATTCATTGGAAGATTTCAGAAAGAAAGAAAAAGTTTACCAGCAATTGCTTTAACTACAGATTCATCAATTCTTACTTCATTGTCAAATGATTATTCATATGATGTGGTTTTTAGTAGACAATGTGAAAGTCTTGTTTCAAAAGGCGATGTAGTAATTGGTATTTCTACTAGTGGAAAATCAAAAAATGTAGAAGAAGGGATTAAAACTGCAAAAAATTTGGGTGCTATTACAATAGGATTACTCGGGGGAGAAGGTGGAATAATCAGTAAAATTGTGGATATTCCAATAATAGTTGAATCTACTAACACTGCAAGAATACAAGAGGTACATAGAGTGATTTATCATATAATTTGTGGAATTGTAGAAAGAGAATCAACTGTATAAGAATAAGAAAAAATTAATGTGTTATTGAAAAAATTAGTTTTTTATTTTTTGACTACATTAGCAATAGAATAAAGAATTGTCGCAGTGATTATCAATATAGTACCTAAAATAACACCACCAATTCCTACAAGAGCAATATTTGTAGTAACAGAACCAGTTTCAGAATAATTCTGAATTGTCCATCCCCCAAAAATCAAACCAAGTATTAGAAAGCATAAACCAGTAATCCCATAATAAAGAAGAGGTCGTTCCATTGCTACATGCTTAATTGTACTAATAATTACAGAAGCACCATGAGATATTGGTTCTTGAGAATGAGAATTATTTTCATAACTAATTGTAATTGGAACTTCAACAATTTTCATATTTTTCTTAGTAGATTTTATTAGAATTTCAGTAGATATTCCCATTCCAGAATCTGTTGGAGAGATTTCATTTAGTATATTTTTTGAATAAGCTCTAAATCCACTTTGAGCATCTGATAAATTTGAACCAGTCATAGTATTTGTTAATCCAGTAATAGTTTTGATTCCAAATTTTCGATATTTTGGTAAATTTTTAGTTTTTCCTAAAAATCTTGAACCAATTACGATATCAGCTTTATTTTCTAGCAAAGGTTTCAATACTGAATCAATTTCTGAAATTTGATGTTGCCCATCAGCATCAAATGTAACTAAAATATCCCCATCTGTTTTTTTAGATTCATTGAAAATTGTTTTAATGGCTGCACCATATCCCAGATTTTTAGTATGCTTAACAACTATTGCACCTAATGATGACGCAATAGTTTGAGTCATATCAGAAGAACCATCATCACAAACAATCACATGATCATATTTTATTTTTAATTTTGCAACAATAGCTCCAATATTTTTTTCTTCATTAAATGCAGGAATTCCAATTATTATTTTCAAGTATAAATATTAAATTAATTTAATTATTTAACGTTATACAAGTTAAATCTCCAGAAATAAATTTTTTATAAAAATTTAATAGGTGAGAATTTTTAATTCAAATAGAAGATAAATTTTTTAATAAGTACCATAACAGAAATTTATTGAGAATTTTTTCCCAAAATATAATAAATTATAACATCACAATTCCTGAAAAATCAATACTAAGAATAAATTTAGCATGGATAAATTCAATAAATGACTTAGAAGAGATATTAAAAAAACATATTAAATCAGAAATATTTCTAGATTTGCCAATAGGAAGAACAAAGCCACCTAATAACAAATACTCTTTTGAAGATCTAAATATTATTCTGACAAATAATAAAAATATAAAATACTTGGCAATTTCTAATGTTAATTCATCAAAAAATATTCATCGATATATTGAAAACATACCAAAACACGTATCATTAGTACCTAAAATTGAAAGTCCAGAAAGTGTAAAAAATATCAAAGAGATTACAGATATGTTGTCAAATGAAAAAATTATAATGTTAGATCATGATGATCTCTATTCAAATCTAATAAAACAAAATGAAAAACCAGAGAAATTTAAAGAGTGTATCAATAAACTTACAGAATTTTGTAAAGAAAATAATGTAGTAATGTTAAGGACAATAGGTGTAATTTTCAGTGATGAAGAAACACGTACAACACAATATATGAAATAATTTAAATTTTTATTACAATATTGAATTATTTTTCTGAATAATTTGATTCAATTAATTCCTGGATATATTTTGCACCAACGTTTGCAGAATTACCAATATTATAGACAGTTTTTGATCGTATCGATCTAATTTGTTCTTTAACATTGTGATCATTTTTTTGTAAATTTTTCAGGAAAGTGGGAATTTCCTCTAAATTATTAGGTGAAACAATTTTACCAATTTTGTCTCTAATTTGTATTTCAATTGGTTCCAGTGAAATATCGTTAACATTAGAATTTAGATTTTTTTTTGGAACATCAATAAAAATGACCTGATGTTCAAAAGTAAATACATATTCTAATGAAATACCAGACCAATCAGATATCATACACAGTGAATTAAAAAATAATTTAGAAGGAATGATGCCGGTTTCTAAAATAAAATCAGGGTTACTTCCAAAATTTTCTTTAATTGAATTCATTAATTCTGGGGAATCATCAAATATTCTAAAATGTGGCCTTAACAATATTTTAAAATTTGATTTTAATAAAATATCAATCAATTCTATTCCACATACTTCAAGAAGATTTTTGTTTCCATAAGAAGGAACAATTAAAATTAAATTTTTTGTATCAGATAAAATTTCTGGATAATTATCTTTTTCATTAATTAATGAATCTAATCTACCAAAACCATATTTAATTAATTTTTTTGCTTTTAATTTATAGATTTTTTCAGTTTCTCTAATTTCAAGTTCATGGTGTTCACCAACACAAAAAATTGTATCATAATGATCTATTGCACCATGGCGTAGATAAGAGTGAATACTAAATATTGAATGAAAAATATAGATATAATGAACGGGAAATTTAATTGAACGTTTAATATGAAACTTATTTAAATCAGGCATATCCATAATCAAGATTTTTGATTTTAATGTCAAGAAAAATTTTGTTCTTGCTGCTCCATTTCCAATATAGAACGATTTAATTTTTGGATTTTTTGAAGAAAAAATTGGATCATTTTTTACAGATGTAACATAACAGATAGACATATTCATTTTTTCAGTTAATTCTAAAATCAATAATTTAAAATGATTCATTGATGCTACATTTTCAGCATAAAAAACAATAAGACATTGATCTGGTTTTAATGATTCAAATCGTTTTAATTCTTTCCAATCATGCATTAATGAAAAGGAAGGGAGTTTCAATGATCTTGATTATTTTCTATAGAATCTAAATCTTTTGAAAATTGGGTTTAATAATATTCAAGATCTATTAAATAATTTAGATTTAATTTTCTCCCAGTAAACTTTTATTCCAATACCCAGACCTACAAACGCTCCAAGTAATCCCTGTACAATCATACTGCTAGTACTAGGATCAATATAAGCAAATGCGTCAGGGATGAAAAAACTGAACGTGGTTACAATAAGAATAACAAATACGTAATTTTTCATCTAATTTTATTATGTAAAAACGATTTATAAATTATAATGAGGTCATATTTTTTATGAAAATAATAAATTCGGGAATTATTCATTCACTAATGATTGGATTAATACCAATTTTATTCATTTTTACAAATAATCTAATTGAAATTACCTTAGAATCAACAATAATTCCAGCTATAGTAATTCTAGGCTTAACAATTCTTTCAGTAATATTCTTATCAAAAATTACAAAAAATACTCAAAAAACAACACTTGTAATTTCTTTATTTCTAATCGTTTTTTTCAGCATAAGTTATCTGAGAGAAGGACTTTTCGGAATTGAAGTATTTAGTATTGCATTAAATCAAATTCCAATTTTAGCATTCATGGCTTTTCTGATACTATCAATTGGAGTTCTTATAATTTATAAAATCAGAAATTGGGAAAAACCAACAAAAATTTTCACTGCAATAACTATAGCAATAGTAATTTCATTTATACCAAATATTCTTTTAGATAATTTAGATAATTATTATTCAAATAGTTTTCAACAGGAAATAAAATTTAAAAATATAGAAAAACCAAACATATACCTCATAGTTTTAGATGGATATGCAAGTGAAAAATCTTTAAAGAAAGATTTTGATTTTGATAACTCAAACTTTTTGAATGACTTAAGAGATTTTGGATTTATAATTCCAGAACACAATTCTAGTAATTATAGATGGACAGTTTTAAGTATGAATTCAGCAATGAATATGAACTATCTCCACCATCAAGAGGAATTGTCTGCGAGTAATTTTATGTTACAAAAATATCTTTTTAGTAAAAATCTTGTCATGAAGACATTCCAAGATAATGGTTACAATACAATTTTTATTGATGGGGGTGCTGCTCATAGAGAAATTAGTGTAGCGAATAAAACTTTATGTCAAGAGTTAGACAACCAATTAATGCTTGCATTAATTCATAATAGTGCACTAAAATTTATTCCTCGAGAATATACTGGCGATATTTGGAAAGAATCAAGAAATTGTAGTTTTTCAGAATTAGAAAAAATTCAAGATGTAGAAAATGAGCCATTCTTTGTTTATTCGCATCACAGAACCCCACATGAACCATTTACACGTGATTCAGACGGAAATTATATTAAATATCCAGAAAAATTTAATGAAATTGATAAAGAAACTGCAGCAAAACGTTATCAGTATCAATTAGAATATACTAATGAAAAAATAACTGATAGTATTTCAAAAATTCTATCAGTAGAATCAAAGCCAATAATTATTTTAGTATCAGATCATGGATGGGAACAATTTGCAAGTGAGCCTCCAACTAATGAAGAATTAATTCAATGGTATAGTAATTTTGAAGCATTTTATTTGCCTGGCATTAACAACTATGAACCATATCAAAATATTTCATTAGTAAATATTTTTAGAGTAATTTTTAATGATTATTTTGAAACCGATTTAGAAATATTAGAAAACAGAGTATTTTATGTAAATATGAATAGTAAAGAGGATTATTTGGATCAAAGAGACATTACAAACATCATTGATTCTGAATATAAAAAAAATATGGAAAATTAATAATAAATTATATCCAAAAAATTATTGTATCCAATCTTAATTATTCAAAAATTTTAAGTGTTGAATAACTAATTCTGAAAAGAGTTTTTTATTATTTTCAACAAAATCTTGCATATCATGCTCATTTATTTCTACGTTAGACAAAATATCTCCGGAAAAAAATACTTTATTTCTTAAGTTTTCATAATAAAACATATCAAAACTACATCCTAAATTATCAATTAATTGTTCATATTTTTCATAATATGATGTATCAATAGGTTTTTGAATAATAGTATTAATTAAATTTGGAAGTTCTAAAAGAGAATTTACTCTAAAGATAGAAGGAATTATCTCAAATGGTTGAGGACCAAAAATTATTGAAGGTACTCCATATTTTACTGCCTTGTAAGCAGTTGAACCTCTAATAGTAACTAATAATTTTGAATTTTGTAGTAAAGTATTATTATCAAAAGACGGATTAATCAATTTTACATTAGGAATTTCCAGTATATCTTTGTAATAATCAATTTCATTCCATCCCCTTAATCCTGCACCTTTGTGTTCTTTAACATATAGAATGTGATCAATAGGAATAGATTTAGCTACATGACGAATCACTTCTATTTGATCTGTATAAAATGGAGCATAATGCAATAGATTCATTTCTTCAACAATATTCATAGGAAAATAGACATAAGAAATCTTAAGATTTGGAGAAGATGTAGAAAATTTTTGAAGAAAATTGAATCTACTCTTTTTATTTAATTCTAAATTAAGGGCATCTTTTATTACATTAAATTTACTTCTTCCAACATACATAAAATTATTTTTTACTAATTCAGAATCATCAGTACGTAAATATTGGGATAAAGCAATAATTTTATTTTTAATCTTAGGGGTCTTATCAACCATATATTTTTGCCAAATATCATCATAAGATTCATTTTTAGAAGTTGACATATTTTGATTAAAAACTTTTAAGGATTCTTTATTAAAATTAAATGTAGTAGCGTCTTCAGCAATAATTATTTTATTTTTAATTCCTGTAAAATTAATAGATAAAACTTTGATATTTCTAAATTTACAAATATCTAAAAGTAATTTTTGATGATGCAAAACAGGATCATAAGTTAGAAGGTAATCTGGCTTAACTTCATCTAAAATTTTTTCAAATAATTTTAATTCCTGTTCTAGAATAGATAAAATTTCTTCTTTTTGAAATTTATAAAATCTATTATGTTTGTAAAAAAATCTTTCATTAATTACTATTTTCCACAAATTAATGTTGTATTTATTTTCAAAGTCTAACAAGTATTCCAAATCAGGATTCTTTTGATTTAGATCAATATTATCGTGAAAATACCAATTTTTTTTAAAATTAACTAGTTTTTGGGATTCAAAAAATTTTTTAGGCTTTGAATTAATATCAACTATCCCAAAAAAATTTGCATCTATTTCTGATTGAAGGTAATATGCAAGTGAAAAATGCATCAAAAATCCATTTAACCAAAATAAAAGATTAGGTTTAGTTTTCATAATTTTTCATAATTTTTAGGAATATTAAAGATAACAATAGTTTTTCAGATTTTAAGTTCAATTTAATCACTTTTTCCATTAGATAATTTTTTTGAATTTGTAATTTTCATATATTTAATGAAATCTAAAAATATAATCATCGGTCCAGAAAAATTTAGTTTAATAAAATAACCCAAATTTTGGAAGAATATTTTTTTACCTATATTTTGAAAAAACCATTTTGTAAAATTAGATTTTGGAAGTAAAATTTGTTTTAATTTTTTATGTTTGTGATCGATATGTGTAAAAATATTGGTGTTTGAATTACCGCCAAAAGAGCGATAAATCAAAATTTCATTAATTTGATTAATTCCTCCATATTTTAAAATAATTAAAATTAATCCCCAATCCCAAGGATGAATATCAAAATTAACAGATTTTTTTAATATTTCAGTATTAAAAACAGAAAATATGAACAAACCATATCTAGAAGATTTCAAACATTCTCTAATTCTGTCATCATAACTAATTCCAGCAATAGTATTTAATTCAAGAGATAAAAAATGAAGTCTAATTTTTTTATAAAGTTTCTGAAAAAAATTATCTTCTTGTTGAAAATCAAATTTATGAATAAAATTTCCAGTAGATTCAATTTTACCCATGCTTCCAATAATTTTTGGGTGCGAATCAAGGATTTCAATATTTTTTTGTAGGAATTCATTATCCCAATAATCATCAGCAGCAATCCAAACAAAATATTTAGAATTTGCCTGATTAAGTAAAAAAAGAAAGTTATTTACCCAACCAATATTATTTTTTTGTTTTATGTATTGAATTCGAGAATCAGATTTAATAAATTCTTCACATATCAAAGATGTTGAATCTGTAGAGTTATTATCAGATATTAATAATGTAAATTCTTTAAAAGTTTGTGAAATTATAGAATCAATTGTTTTTCTAATTGTGCTTTCCGAATTGTAAACTGGTAAACCAATAATAAGTTTTGATTGCAAATAATTCTCAAAGAATATTAAATAATCTACATTATATACTCTAGTATCTTTTTATTAGTAATTACAAACATACAATGAAATTATTTTATTAAATAAAATTATGACATAAAATTTAATATTTTAAAAAATATAATTAATGGATTATGAAAATTAAGTCTTTTTTAAACTCATAGTAAAATAAAAGATTGTTTGGCTTATTGTGGCCAAAACATATGATATGGCAACTCCAATTATACCAAAAATATTTCCTAGTATTAAAATTCCAATTATATTTGTTGAAAGTAATATAATCATCCCAATTGATACAAATTTTGACTTTTCTGCAGCAAGGAATTTTGATGCAAAAATTGTATTTATGGTCATTGGAATAAGAGAGAAACTCAAAATTTGGATGATGTTAACTACATAATCAAATTTCTCAAAGAAAATTGGAATAATGATTGGAGAAATAAATAATATCAAAAAAGTGAAGAGTATGGATGACAAAATTGTAATAATTTTTAGATTTCTGTTAGGATTACCACTTGCATCATGTGGTAAAGTGAATTTTAAAACAATTAATGGAAGTAATTGAAATACGGCAATAAACTGAAGTCCAAGTTGATAATTTCCTAATAGAGTAAATCCTAACAAAGGAGCGATCATCAATTTATCTGTCTGATTTGAAAATGTTGCAACAAGATTTTGCCCGTAAGAATTAGTCATAAATCCCAATCTTGGCTTTAATAAGGGTAAATCAATTTTTGTTGTTTTAAATTCATTGATTATTATAAATAAATATACAAAAAAAGAAAGTCCGATACCAAAAATTAAACCAGAAGTCCCAAACGAATAATAAAATCCAATAGATAAACTAACCATCAATAATTTCTGTAGTATTAAAAATACAAAATATTGTGAATACAACTTTTTAGCAAGAATTTCTGAAATTCCTAAACCAAAAATAACTGAACCTAAAATATACAAACTTATTTCATAATTTGAAAAAATTAAAAAAATAATAAAAGTAGCAATTATACTTGCAATTATAACAAATAGAAAAATTGTAGATTCTAATTTAATATTTTTTGGAACAAATACCATAATAGTATTTTTTGAACCTAATAATGCAAATGATGCAGCAATATTTCCAATTGCAAAAAAATAAAAAACTTCACCATAAGATTCAGCTTCCATTATAGTTGCCATGTAAATCCAAAATAATGATGATATACCAGCACCAATTATATCAGCAATACCTATAGAAAATAATCCTTTAAATCTTTGAAAAATATTTTTTGGATTAAGGTTTTTTTTCATACATATTTCTTTTTTACAGGTATAATTAAACAGTTAACCATTAATACAATCATTGATTTTTTTTTTTGTGAAAAAACCAAAAATAGGAATTATGCAAGGTAGATTAGTAGAACAATTTAAAAATAAAATTCAGTCATTTCCAATGAATAATTGGAAAAAAGAGTTTGAATTAGCAAATGATTGTGATTTAAAAATAATTGAATGGATTTTTGATGAAAATACACCCAACCCCATTATGACAAGTAATGGTATTCAAGAAATAAAACAATTAATGAGGAAAAATGATATTGAAATAAATACAATATGTGGCGACTATTTTATGATTAAAAAATTATTCAATGAATCAGAAATTGAATTAGAGAAAAATATTGAGACACTCAAAAAATTAATTATTCAAGCGAATAAATTAGAAATTTCAATGATAGAAATACCTCTGGTTGATTCATCATCATTAAAAAATAGTAAAAATGAAGAACAAGTAAGAAATAGTTTAGAACAAGTTATGTTAATTGCAGAACAAAATAATGTTACAATAGTTTTAGAAACTGATCTTAACCCACAAAATTTTGATGAATTTTTGACAAAATTTGAATATAAAAATATTATGGCAAATTATGATTCAGGTAATAGTGCGTCTTTAGGTTATAATGTAAAGGAGGAATTAATAATTTTAAAAAAATGGATAAAAAACGTACATGTGAAAGATAGAATATTTAATGGTGGAACTGTCCAATTTGGAACTGGAGATACAAAATTTGATGAATTTTTTTCCATGTTATCTAAAATTAATTATTCAGGGGATCTAATCATTCAAGGTGCAAGGGATTTAGAATCAAAATTGAAACCAAAACAAACATGTCAATTGTATCAAAAATTTGTTAAACAATATGTAGATAAATACTATATTTAATTAGAAAAAAGGGTTTAAAGAATGAAAATAATTGTTACTGGTTCAGAAGGATTACTTGGAAAAGAGATTACAACATATTTAAAAAAGAATCACGAGGTCATGAGTCTTGATTTAGTTTTAGGTCATAATTTAACAGATGAACAATTTGTGAAAACATGGTTTTCAGAGAATAAAGCAGATTGTTTAGTAAATTGTTTTGCAATGAATGATCACGTAGAAGAAGGAAAAACAAGAGGTACAATTTTTGATTTAACGTTAGATTCATTTCAAAAATTTCTAAACATAAATTTAACAACATTATTTTCAGTTTGTAGACAGTTTGCACTGAATAATAATGGCGGTTCAATAGTAAATTTTTCAGCATCTACAGGTATAGTTTCAGCTAGACCAGATTTGTATAATGGAGGACATAAACATCCTGCATATAGTATTTCAAAAGCAGGGGTTATCAACTTAACAAAATTTTTAGCAACACATTTGGCTCCTAAAATTAGAGTAAATTGTATAGCTCCTGGAGGAGTAGAATTCGACCAAGATGATGAATTTAAACAGGCATATGCAGAATTAACTCCTATGAAAAGAATGATGAAAAAAGATGAATTAAATGAACTTGTTGAGTTTCTATGTAAATCAGATTCATCATATATGACAGGTGCCAATATTGTTGTAGATGGTGGATGGACCATTTGGTAAAATATTTCTAAAATGACCAATAAAATTAGAATTGGGATAATTGGTTGTTCAACAATTGCAAGAAATTCAACTATACCAGCAATACTAGAATCAAATAATGTAGAATTGGAACATATTGGTAGTAGATCAAATAATAAATCACTAGAATTCTCAAAAATATTTAATTGTAAAAAATGTGGAACATACGATGATGTAATAAATGATAAAGACGTGGATGCAGTCTATATTTCTACACCGGTTGGAAATCATGAAGAGTGGGTATTAAAATCAGCAAAAGCAGGCAAGCATGTACTTTGTGAAAAATCATCTACAACATCATTTTACTCAGCAAAAAAAATGGTTAATGAGATTAAAGAAAATAATGTTAGGTTAATGGAAGGTTTTATGTATCGTTTTCATCCATCCCACCAAAAAGTGAAAAAAAAGATCAATGATAAAATAATTGGAAAAATATTCCTATTTTCATCGAAATATGGTTTTCCACCAATATCAAAAGATAATATTCGATACGATAAATCATTGGGTGGAGGTATTCTCAATGATGCAGGATGTTATCCAATTAATGCATCAAGAATGTTATTTGATTCTGAACCCAGAGGTGTTTTTTGTAATTTAACTATAGATAAAGAAACACAAGTAGATACGAAAGCCACATTATTAATGGATTTTAATGATAATATTAAATCTCAATTTAGTGTAGGATATGACTTAGATTATCAATCTAATTATGGATTATGGGGAAGTGATGGTTCACTAAGTCTTACAAGATCTTATAATATACCTCCAGATATGCCAGCTAGATTAAATATTAAAAATAGTAATATTGATGAAGAAATACTAATTGAGCCAGTAAATCATTTTCAATTAATGGTAGAATCATTTTGTAATGAAATAATGAAACCAAATTCATGTATCTATAATTTTGAAGAAGACCTCCTAAATCAAGCAAAAATTATGGAAGCATGTAGAATATCAGATAAAGAAAAAAGATATGTAGAGACAAGAGAAATTGAATAATATGAAAATTAAAAAAAATTGTTTGATTATAGGAGCATCAGGAGGTATTGGAAATGCAATTACTAAAAAACTTGCAGAACAAAATTTTAATTTATTTTTAATTGGAAAAAATGAAAATAAATTATTAAAATTAAAAAAAGAAGTAGAAAAAGAAAATATTGATGTAAAAATTGAATCAGTAGATCTTACAAATGAAAAGCAGATAGAAAGATCCATCAAAAAAATAAGAAAAACATTTGGAAAAATAGATATTTTGATAAATACACCAGGATCGTTTTTAATTAAATCTATAGAAAAAACATCTATAGAAGAATTTGATGAAATTTTTAAAATCAATGTAAGGGCTCCTTTTATTTTTAGTAAAGAATTTTCAAAAGATATGAAAAAGTCAAAATGGGGAAGAATTGTAAATATTGGTTCATCATCAGCATATAATGGATTTAAAAATAGCATAGTTTATTGTTCCAGCAAACATGCATTGTTAGGATTTTCACGTGCACTTTTTTCAGAATTAAAAGAGAATAATATACGCGTATATTCAATTTCTCCAGGTTCAACCCAAACAAAAATGGGTAGATTATCAAAAAATCAAAAATTTGAAACATTTCTAAAACCAGAAGAAATTGCAGAATATGTCGAATTTGTAATTAGTTTTGATAAGCAACTCATTAGTGAAGAAATTAGATTGAACAGAATGAAAATAGAATAATTAAATTAACTTTTATCTATTATATTTTTTCTATTGCCAAAAGTATCATAATAGCATACATATTTTAATAATCAATTAAAAGTCAGTATAATAATAATGTCAGATCTAGTAAATATTAAATCAACAAAAAATGAAAATAATTTAAAAAAAGAAACAGGTACTGCTTTTAGTCAAACTACGAATAATTTTGATCTGCGAAATTTTGATTTTACAAAAAAAATTTTTTTTCATCCTGAAAAAATTGTAGAATACAAAGAAGGGAAAAGACCATTTCCAATAACTATAGAAGTTGATTTAACAAACAGATGTAATCACAGATGTTCATTTTGTAATTATGCTGAGCATATAGGAATTGAAGCAGATAAACCGTCACTTCATATTGAAAAAATTAAAGAAACCTTGAAAGAAGCTAAAAGATTAGGAACAAAAGGAATTAGTTTCACAGGAGGAGGTGAATCAACAATACACCCAGGATATTTAGAAATTATTGAATATGCAAATAAAATAGGATTAGATATTGGGACTATCACAAATGGTTCAACAATAACAGAACGCAATGTAGAAAAATTTTTAGAAAATTTACAATGGATTAGATTTTCTATGGCTGGTGGAGACAGAGAAAGTTACAAGAAAGTTCAAGGTGTGGATCAATTTGAATTAATAATGAAAAATATTAAATTATTATCTGACAAAAAACAGGAATTAAATCAACAAATGAATATTGGAATTAGAACACTTGTTACCCCAGATAATATTGACACATTAGAAGAATTTGCAAATAGAATAAAAGATCTTAATATTAATTATTATCAATTAGCTCCAGATGAATTTACCACAGATAAAGGAGAATTTTGGAATAGTGAAAGTTCACAACAAATTTTTAAAAATATAAAAAATATCTTATCAACAAATGGAATTAATTTATTGACAACGACATTTATGAAATCCCAAGAAAATTTAGATTATCCTAAAACATGTCATGCACATTTTTTTATGATTGCTATTTTAGCAGAAGGTGATGTAACCTACTGTAAAAATGCCCGTACAAAAGAAAGTTTTCATATTGGAAATATTTACAAACAAACATTAGCAGAGATTTGGGATTCAGAAAAAAATAGGAAAATTGAAGAATGGGTTAAGCCAAATAATTGTCAGTTATTTTGTAAACATATGGCAATAAATAATACTCTAGAAGATATTACAACACCAGGACCGGATGATTCACCTAACTTCATAGGCTAGATAATGATTTTCATAATTGGTGGTAATGGTCTAACTGGTTCAGCCATTGTAAAAAATTTAGAAGAAAAAAAAATAGAATACAAAATTATACAAAGAGAAAATAAAGAAGAATTTTTTGGAAAACATTGTGATGTTTTGATTTTTGCAAATGGTAATGCATTAAAATACAAGGCTAATGAAGATCCGTATTTTGATTTTCATGCTTCCCTATCAAGTATAGCAGAATATATCCACAAAATACATTTTGATATGTTTGTATTATTATCATCAATTGAAGTTTATGATCGTCATTTATCATTAGACGAGACTAGTGAAGATGTTGAAATTAATGAGCAAAAATTAGAACCGTATGGATATCATAAATTTTTGGTTGAGAAATATGTTCAAAGATTTGCAAAAAAATTCTTGATATTTAGATTACCGGCTTTAGTAGGAGTAGGTACAAGAAAAAATCCAATCTATGATTTTCTTCATGACCACAAAAAAGTTATGATATCCCCAAAATCTCAATTAAATGTACTGAATACAAGCATTATTTCTAAAATTGTTTTAGAAATGATTGATATGAAAATAAGTAATGAGATTTTTAATTTAGCATCAACAAACAGTCTAACAATTGGAGATGTCAAAAATATCGTAAATTTTGATAGTGAATATACTGAAGAATCTGACAAATATTTACAAACATATTTCATAAATACTGAAAAAATTCAAAAATATGTTAAATTGTCAACCAGTGAAGAATCTATTATAGAATATCATAAATCATTAAAATGAAAAAATTAATTTTTATTTAATTTTTGATAAAATTTCACAACATTTTCAATTTTTTCAATTATATTTGTTGGTACAAAATTAAATTCATTTTTTATTCTTGTGATATCTATTTGTGAGGATGAAAACTTTTTTGCATCAGGTGCAATTTCTATTTTACAGTCAGTCAAACGAATAATTTCATCAATTATTTTTTTAGAAGTTGTATTGTATCCACTTGCAATATTATATAAAGAAAATTTATTTGATAAAATAATTTTTGGAATTAATTCTATTAAATCATCGATGTAAACATAATCTTTTTCACTATCAAGTGTTGAATGCAAAATTATTTTTCCTGTTGTTACTGCTTCTTTAACTAGTGAAGAAATAAACAAGTTTGAAGGTGCAGTAATTCCAACAACATTGGAAGGTCGAATTATTTTGATTTTTGAATTATTCATGGATTGACAAAGTAATTCGCCTTGTAATTTAGAAATATTATAAAGATCATTTTTCAATTTTGGGTTACCAATAAGGGAATTTTCTTCTAATGTTGAATCAACATCATAATACATTCTTCCTGATGAGATATATAATAAAGAATCAAAAGTACAATTTTTCAATATTTTATTTAAAATGCAAATATGTGCATCAATTGTTTCTAATGGTTTTTTTAGAAAATTGGATACACCAAGTGAATAAATCACATTGCCTAAATGTTTACCATCTAATGACTCTTTTCGAATATTAGGGGCATAACAATCAAAATTTTTATTTTTTAACATTGTTGAAATATTTGAACCTATAAACCCAGAAGAACCTAGTATTGTGAATTCTAATTTAAACACCTGAATCAAATAATTTCCATGAATTATCTTTCTCGGTTATTGTTTTTTCTTCAATTGGCCAAGTAATATTAAATGCAGGGTCGTTCCAATGTATTCCTAATTCTGAATTTGGAGTATAAAATTCAGAAACTTGGTAAATTATTTCACTGTTATCTTCTAATGATTGAAATCCATGAGCAAAACCTTCAGGAACATAAAGCATTTTATAATTTTCTTGTGTTAATTCAACTCCAAACCATTTTTTAAAAGTAGAAGAATGCGTTCTTAAGTCAATAATTACATCAAAAATTTTACCCTTAGTACAACGAATTAATTTTGATTCTTCAAAGGGTTTTTTTTGGTAATGCATTCCTCGTAATGTTCCACGTTTTTTACTAAATGAAACATTGCATTGTACAAGATTTGAATTCAAATTATGTTCTTCAAATTCATTTTTATCCCAAGTTCTTGCAAAAAAGCCTCGATGATCCTCTCTTTTATCAAGTTCAACAATATAGGCATCATTGACAGTGGTTTTAGTGAAAATCATAATTCATATCAAAAAATGGGTAATAAAAAGAATTTTCAGAGTTAAAATAAAATTTAAAATAAAATTTAAAATTAATTTAAATATAATTTAAAATTAAGAACGAGCAGTGAAAAGAAAACTCAGAATCTATTTGGCAGATTTAACTTATAATACAGTTGGTTTATCAACTGAAGTTTTTCCTTTGAATATAGGATATATTGCTAGTTATTGTAAACAAAATTTTGGAGAACAAGTTGAAATTTCTTTGTTTAAATATATTGAAAAATTGGAAAGTGCAATTGAAAATGAACTTCCAGATATTCTTGGTTTGAGTAATTACGCTTGGTGTCATAGAATTGGATTAGAGATGTTTAAAATTGCAAAAGAAAAGAATCCAAAAATCATTACAGTGTGGGGCGGACCAAATTTTCCTAGAGATATAATTTCACAAGAAAAATTTATGAAAAAACATACAGATGTAGATTTCTATGTTCCAGTAGATGGTGAAACAGGTTTTTCAAATATTGTTGAAAAATGTTTGAAATCAGAACGATTAAATTTTGAAAATGTCATGTCTTCACCCATAGACGGTTGTCTTTCACGGGACAAAAATAATAAACTACAATATAGTAATCCAGTAATTCGAATTAAAGATCTTGATGAAATTCAATCTCCATATACATCAGGAATACTAGATGAATTTTTTGACGGTAAATTAAGTCCAATGATACAAACAAATCGAGGATGTCCATTTTCATGTACATTTTGTACTGATGGCTCTGAATTAGTAAAACAAGTTAATAAATTTAGTATTAAAAGAATTGAAGATGATCTTGAATACATATCAAAAAAAGTTCCAAAAAATATTCGCAGTATGACAATTAGTGATTTAAATTTTGGAATGTATGCTAGAGATCTAGAAATTTGTGATGTAATTGCACAATTCCAAAAAAAATATAATTATCCAAAAATTATTCAAACAACAACAGGAAAAAATCAAAAAGAAAAAATCATTAAATCAGTCAAACAACTGAATGGTGCGTTAAGGTTAATGATGTCTGTCCAATCAATGGATGAACAAGTTTTAGACAACATAAAGCGTTCAAACATCAGTGTAGATCATATGCTTGATTTAGCACCTGAAATTGAAAAAGAAGGTTTGAGTACAACAGCTGAAGTAATTTTAGGTCTACCTGGTGAAACTTATGAAAGTCATATCAAAACACTGAAGGATTTAGTTAGAGCAGATATCAACTATGTAAGAGCATACACACTAATGTTAATTGATGGCTCAGAAATGAATACTCCAGAACAAAGAAAAAAATGGGGATTTAAAACAAAATTTAGAATTTTGCCAAAAGACTTTGTCAGACTAAAAAATAATAAAACGGTTATTGAAACAGAAGAGGTTGTAATCGCTACAAATACATTAAGTTTTGATGAATATGTAGAATTAAGACTACTTGCTTTCATAATGTTTGTAACAAATATTGGTTTAGTTTATGATCCAATTTCTAATTTCCTAAAAGAAAAAAATATTGATGTTTTTGATTTATTTTATGAATGTTTAAAACAAAAAGATTCTGCACCTTCAGAAATAATTGAAATATTTAATAAGTTTAAAGAGTCAACTACTAACGAGTTATGGGATTCTCCAGAGGATATTCAAAATTACTTTCAAAATCATGAAAATTATCAAAAATTACTGGGTGGAGAAGAGGGGATAAATGTATTACAGCATTATCAAGCTATGGTAATTTTTAACAATATGGAAAAATGGACAGAATTTACATTAAAAATTGCTGAATCACTTTTAATTAAAAATAATAAATTTAGTAAAGATGTACAAAACCAATTTATCGATGTTGCTAATTATTGTAGAGGGTTATCTTTTGAACCTCTAACTAAAAATAGAAAAAATAAAAATCCAGAATTTAGTTTTAATTATAATATTACAGAATGGTTAAAGAGTAAAGAAAATTTAGAGAAATTCAAAGATTCCCCACAAAAAGTAAAATTTTCATTTTCTGAAAAACAATTCAAACTTGTAGATGATGCATTAAATTTATGTGGAGATACAATGGTAGGTAAAAGTAGAATTTTTAGATGGATACAGCCAGATAATATTTGGCGAATACCAATGTTTTAAATTAGATGATAGAAGCAGTACGATATGAAAATATTTCTTACTGGTAATCTAGGATATGTAGGAACAGTATTACATCAAAGATTAGAAAATAACAATCATGATGTGACTGGATGTGACATTAATTATTTTCCAAAAAATTGGAATGATGATTCATCAAATATAGATAAAAGTTTAAGAAAAGATATCAGAGATATTACCAAAGAGGATTTAATTGGATTTGATGCTGTTTGTCATTTAGCTGGTTTATCTAATGATCCCATGGGTGAAATTAATCAGTCATTAACTAATGAAATTAATTTTCTAGAAACAGTAAGAATAGCAAAATTATCTAAAGAGGCAGGTATTCAACGTTTTATTTTTTCTTCTTCATGTTCAACATATGGATTAAATGAAGACATAGTTAATGAAAACTCAGAAGTTGTACCTCAAACAGCATATGCAAAATCAAAGGTAGATTCAGAAATTGAATTATTGAAATTGAAAGATTCAACTTTTGCGCCAATTATTTTACGTAATGCTACAGTCTATGGAATTTCACCAAATTTGAGATTAGATTTAGTCATAAATAATTTAGTGGGATCTGCAGTAAGTACAGGAAAAATAAAATTATTAAGTGATGGAACTGCGTGGAGACCTTTATTACATGTAGAAGATATGGCTGACGCATTTATCAAATGTATTGAAGCACCAATTGAACAGGTAACAGGAGAAACTTTCAATGTAGGTTCAAATGATGATAATGTAACAGTTTTACAGATAGCTGAAAAAATTCTAAAGATAATACCAAATTCTGAAATTGAAATTGCAAAAAATAGTAATAAAGATAATCGATCATATAAGGTTAATTTTGATAAAATTTATCAAAAATTAGGTTTTAAAACAAAATGGAATTTAGATGATGGAATTAAATATATTTATGAAGAAATGAAAAATAAAAATTTCTCTATAGATGATTTTACAAACAAGAAGTTTTTCAGATTAAAATATTTAATTTGGTTAATGGAAGAAAAGAAAATTAACGAGAAATTAGAATTAATAAAATAGATTACCAGGTTTTCCAAGGAGCTTTTCCAGCACTCCATAAATCTTCTAAAGATTTTTGATCTCTTACTGTATCCATAGGTTGCCAGAATCCAGTATGCTTGAATACAGATAATTGATTTTCAGAAGCTAATTTTTCTAATGGTTCTTTTTCCCAAACAGAAGAATCATTATTTAAATAATTAAAAATATTAGATTCTAAAACAAAGAATCCACCATTAATCCAATCCCCATCTCCTGAAGGCTTTTCATTAAATTTAGTAACTTTGTTATTTTTTATATCTAAAATTCCAAATCGTCCAGGTGGCTGAACACCAGTAAGGGTTGCAAAGGTTTTAGATTTTTTATGAAAATCAATTAATTTTTTGATATCAATATTTGCAACTCCATCACCATAAGTTAAACAAAAGGTTTCATTTTTAATATGCTCTTCAACTTGTTTTAATCGACCACCTGTCATTGTATTTACCCCAGTATCAACTAATGTTATTTTCCATGGTTCTGCAAATTTTCGATGTACTTCCATGTTATTATTTCTAATATCAAAAGTAACATCAGACATATGTAAAAAATAATTTTTAAAATATTCTTTAATCATATATCCCTTATATCCACAACAAATTACAAAATCATTGATACCATAAGCAGAGTAAATTTTCATAATATGCCATAAAATTGGTTTTCCACCAATCTCAATCATAGGTTTTGGTTTAAGATAAGTTTCTTCACTTATTCTTGTTCCAAAACCACCAGCAAGAATTACAGCTTTCATGATTTTATATCAGCACCACTGGATGCACGCATAATAGCATCTTGATAAGATTCCCTATAAACATATTTTTCAAGTTCTATTTGAAAATCCTCATGGAATCTCTTTTTAATATAATATTTGTCATGGACTATATTCCATGGCCTATTGTCATTTTGTATATTACAAACGTAATATTTTGTAAATTGAGTTTCTACAGGTTGAACAGAAGTACTAATCAACCCATCATCAAATTTCATACTATCCCAATAATTTACTAAATTTTTCCTACTGGATAATTGTGCAAAATCAGATATCCAATAATTTCCAAATTCTTTTGGAAATCCAGAATGAGGATACATAATTTTATCAAGAGAATTTGCTTCAATAAAGATATTAAAAATATTTGAATTATGAACAAACATATCAGTTCTAGTTCTTAAAATGATGTCAGATTTCATAATTTTTAAGCCATTTTGAGAACCAATAATTTGGAAATTTTTTGTTGAAGTATGAGGATATGTCGGTTCTGGAGTTTTTGATTGAATTACTTTACAGGGTATTTTAGAAACATCCTCACCCTCCCAAGTAGATAGAACTATTTCTGAATTTGGAAAATTTTGTTGATACTCTTCAATAACAGGTATTGTCCAATTTCTAATGTCTCCTTGTAATAAAATTCCTGTTGTAAGTTCTTTTTTCAATGCTAAAATAATTTTAAACACTTATTTAACTTGTTCAAAAAAAATTGAAATGAAAATAAGAACAGATGACATCTATCGTACCAATATAATCAAATATGAATGGGTTAATCAATTCGTAAACGGAAAAATTTTAGATATTACATGTGGAAAATATCTAAGTTATGCATCATCCAAATTATTACTTGAAAATAATGTAACTGAATTATGGAGTATAGATATTTTAGAAAATTATGAAAGCATTATCTTGCGAAAAATTAAAAATGGAAAAATTATATTTGAAAGAAAAAATAAAAAAGAATTTGATTTAATAGAATTTGATTCAATTTTAGGGTTTAATTTTTTATCAATAGCAGAAAACATAGATGAAAGTATAAAATTTATTTTTAATCATTTAAAAAAAAATGGGGAAGTAATATTATCTATTACTAATGAGGATAAATTATCAGATAACGAGAATGATTTAATTACAAAAGATCTTAATTTATTTACAAAAAATATACTTGAAACAAATTTAAAATCATATGCTAGTAGTATCGAGTTTTTTTTACAAGGAATTATTGGTACAGATTATAAAGAAAAATTTAAAAATAATTCAAATAGTAAATTAAGAAAAATTATATTAAAATCAAAAAAAATGTATAATTTTTATTTTAAATACTTACGAAGTAGTAAAAAGAAAATTTCTAATATTAATGAAAAAATACAAAATAAAAAAACATATAGATATAAAATAATTGCATTTGATCAAAAAATTAATCCACTATTCACCATCATAAAATGTAAAAAATTATGATTTTTACGCTCCAAAAAATAATTTTAATCATTTCTCTTTAAAATAATGAAAAAATTACAATAATTAAAAAAAATAGAACAAAAAATTATTTTAAGTCTTTTTTAATAGATAAAACATACAATCCAGTTGCACCGCTATGAGGTAAATCATTATCTAATTTATTTATATTATTTTTAATCCATTCAATTAATGAATTAATTTTCTTTTTATTATTTGGTAAATTGCAATCACGTAAAATATTAGGTAAACGTTTCTTAAAGTCTTCAATTAAAATATCGCCATGACTCCAAGATTTATCAAAAGTTTTCCAGGATAGATACATTTCTAATTTTTTAGAAAAATTTTCAAAATCTATAGGAGTAAAATAATGAAGATCAGCTAATGTAATTGGAGCATCAAACAAAAATAAGAGAGGCATAAGCATGTAACCTCTAGGATTACTCCAATTAGGAGATGTGATAATTATACAACCATTTTTAGTTAAATGTTTTTTAAATAATCGTAATGTTTTAAGCGGATTATCCATATGTTCTAAAGTACCATTGGAAACAATCACATCAAATTTTTCTTTGATTTTATTCACGTCTGTAGATTCAAATTCTAAATTTTTATGGGTATACTGAGATTGAGCAATTTGGATTGCTTCTGTAGAAAAATCTACACCTAAAACTATTGCACCTTTTTTTGCAGCATTAAAAGCAAATAATCCAGTCCCACAACCAACATCAAGTACTTTTTTTCCTTTCCACGAAACCTGTTTTAGTACTTCTTTAATTTCTGATAAAGATACAGATTCCCGTTTAATTGTAAAATGTTTTTTTTCACCTTTAATGTAGACTTTATTATAAAATTGTGCTAATTCCTTATTATTTTTCAAATCTATAATTATAATAAATTAATGAATAATTGAACTTATCTAAAAAACTATTTCCTAGAATCAAATTCTTGATAATTAATATGGAATAATTTTATGGAATAATTAAAATCATAATCACTTGAATCGAAAGATTTTTCCAGATAAGGGTAGTTTTTTTCATTAATATGTACATCCTGTAAAAATTCTGGGAGATTAGAATCATTATCTACAACAATACTAGTGAGGGAATTTCTCGAAGATGAAATAAAATTCTCCAAATTAGAAAAATTGGATGTTTCTATTATGACAGTTTTGAATTGTGTATTACTAATTTCAAAAGGCCAATTGGTAGGAAGTTCATTAGCATAAATATATCGCGTAACAGTAGGATGAAAATTCAAACCAAGTTCTTTTTCAGAAATAATTTTAGATATAGAATTTATTTCTTTTTCATTATCACTATCAATTTTTTTAAATTCATAAAAAACAATTGAACTAATTAATAATGAAATAATTATTATAAATAAAACAATATTCTTTCTTTTAAAAAAAGAGAGGTATTTTTTAACTGCAAACAATGAGATTAAACTAAAAATTGGAAAAAGAAAATAAAAATAACGTGTGTCTTGTGCTTGGACAATATATGCATACAGTAGTGGAAGTGAATATATGATCAGAAAAATAAAAATAAAATTATTTTCTTTATTCATATGTTTTAGAAATTGAATAAATCCAAATGGTAAAAATAATAAGAAATTAGGAATGAGTATCCAACCAAAATATGTTGTAAATAATTTTAAACCATCTAAAATTTCTGAACCACTATCATTATTTGCAATTGAAATGATTTGATTACTTGCAAATGATGCTCTTTGAAAAATTCCGTCATATCCAGCTACATCTGTTCTATAATCCATTATTGGCAATAAAATTAAAATAAAAATTACTAAACATGGAAAATATGTTTTGAGTATTTCTTTTGAAAATTTGTATTTAATAAAAAATAATATTGATAAAATACCAAAAAGAAAAATACCTTCAGAACGAACAATTGTACAAAATGATGCAAGTATAAATGACAATATCATTGCTTTTTGTTGATATTTTAGAAATATTACAAGTGATGAAACTCCTAATAAAATGAATAAAGGTTCTGTAATTCCCAATAAGGAATTTAATAAAAGTCGTGGATCAAATGCAAATAAAGCTGCACCGACAAGGGCAATTTTCTCATCAAAGAATTTTTTACATAAAAAGTATACAGGAATTGTAATTAGTGAAGATAAAAATATAGAAATTATTCTATCTAATTGCATATACTGAAAAGAATTCTCTAAATTAATTATTGAAAACCAAAATGAAAGAAAGATAGACCATCCATTATTAATTGGAGTCCATTGAGTAGGTAAATTACCAAAATGTACAATTTCAGTTGCATAAGTGAAGTAATCCATGCCATCAGCAATCAAAGGTAATTCATGAGGAAAAAAGTAAAATCTCAAAATTAAACCAGATAAAAAGATGATAAAAATGGAAATAGGAATTTTAAAATCTTGATTTGACTGTAAATTAATTAGATTCATCTTTTAACAATTAAATCATAAAACATCTTTATTTATAACAACTAGGAAGAAATGTTCACATGAATGAAAGTTGGGTGAGAAGAAGATGGTGGGAATTTAGACAGGGTCACAGTGTCTATTTGATATTTATGTTAACATTTGTAAATTTTATTTTGATTGCATATCGGTTATTAATTGAAAAAATTCCAATTTTTAATAGTATATTTCCAGATCTGTGGATTTTTGCATTGTTATTTATTGTAATTTATGTTCCATTAGCAGTGATAATTGGCATATGGCATAGGAAAACACAATTGAAAGTTGAAACAACTATTATGAATCAACAAAATCCAATATTAGCTAAAATGATTAGAACCCTATTAGATGTTCAAACTGGAAGAGCTTCAGAAGAGGAAATTGAGAAATTTAGAAAAATGTTAACAGATATAGAAAAGAAATAATTGAAAATGAATTGACTAAAAATCTTTTAAGAAAAATGTGGTATGATGCAAGATTTGCACATACTAATTATTTGATGTTTCTTTTAGTATTTGTTAATTTTATTTTAATAGCATATAATTTTCTTCTTGAGGATAATACAGGTTTAAATAATATTTTTTCAAATTTATGGGTTTTTACATTAGTATTTTTAATTTTATATATTCCAATATCAGTAATTATTGGAAGATGGCACACACAAAATCAAATTAAAGTTGAACATGAAATGAGATTTAAACAAAATCCAATGTTCTCAAAAATGATCAGAACTCTAATGGATGTTAAAACTGGAAGAGCTTCAGAAGAGGAAATTGAGAAATTTAGAAAAATGTTAACAGACATAGAAAAGAAAGATATTAACGAATTTTAAATTATTAATTAAAAAATAGAATTTAAAACTTATGATTTTAAATATGGATAATTAAATTTTCTTGTAGGAAATTTAATAAAAAAATGGGAAATTTTTAATTAAATCCAGTTCATTATGTACAAAAAAATGATATTATAGTTTTCTTAAAATTCAAATCTACTGTCATTCAAATCTTTAGTAGTAAAAAAATCTAACAATAAATTAATTTATACTGTCAGATGATAAAAATTAAAATTTAAAGTAAATGAATTGAGACTGATTCTGATCCATAAAAAACAAAATTAACAAAGAAATTACAATTAAATAAATAGTCCATACACTATTTCTAAGATTAACAATTTTTTCAAAATAATCAGAACGTTTGTAAGATAAAATAGTCAATATTATAAATCCTAATATTAACAAACTTGGAATCTTATGTTTAGAAATTATTTCAATAAATGAATTAAAATCAAATTCCCAAATCAAATATCTATACATTGAATATTTTAATTCCTCTAAATCGGATACTCTAAATGGAATCCATGCAAGAAAAACTAAGTATTGCATTGTTATTATTGAAACAAGTTTGCCCCACCTATTTTTAAAAAACCAACATTCTGAAACTCCTGGAAATTTATCTACCACAAATCTATGAATGGCAAGATATAATCCGTGTAGCAGACCCCAAATAACAAAATTCCAAGAAGCACCATGCCATAAACCTCCTAAAAACATTACAATTCCTAAATTTAGATATGTTCTTGATTTTGATTTTTTATTACCTCCTAATGGAATGTAGAGATAATCTCTTAACCATGTAGATAGAGAAATATGCCATCTTCGCCAAAAATCTGATGGAGATGAAGCAAAGTAGGGTTTATTGAAATTTTTAGGAATTTTGAACCCTAGAATTAATGCTGCACCAATTGCAATATCCGAATAGCCTGAGAAATCACAGTAAATTTGAATACCGAAACCTAATGCACCTAACATAATATTGGATGAATCTAGACCTATGGGATTTGAAAAAATATCATTTACTAATGGAGATATGTTGTCTGCAAAAAACATTTTTTTAAAAAATCCTATCGACATTAAAGTTATCCCCATTTTCAGATTCTCATTATTAATTACAATTTGGCGTAATTTTTTAGGTCCATTTTCAATTTTTGCTGTAAGTTGTGGAATAAACTCAGAAGCTCTAATAATTGGTCCTGCTACTAATTGGGGGAAAAATGCCACAAAAACCATTAATTCCTTTAAGGATGTCACTGGAGTAAGTTTACCCCGATATACATCTGCAGTATAACTAATTACTTGAAATGTGTAAAATGAAATTCCAATAGGTAATGCAATTTCAAGAAATGGAATTGGTTGGTATCCAAAATAATTGAATATTGAATTTATCTGCATTATTCCAAAATCAACATATTTGAAAAAACCTAATAATCCTAAACTACATGATAAACTAATAATAAAAATTATTTTTTTATTTTTAGATTTTTGAGTTTGAAAAATTTTTTTTGCTGCAAAATAATTGATCATAGTTGTAACTAAAAGTAAAATGATTAGATAGTTACTTGTATAGTAAAAGAAAAAATAACTTGAAAGAATCAATAAAAGATGTTGAATAGAAATTTTTCGTATTATGAATATTAATAAAACTATTATTGTGAAAAAAATTACAAATTCTGTTGAATTAAAAAGCATTAGATTTCCTCTTTAATTTTTTTTATAATATCATCTGTGTAAATATTTGAAGACTCTCCAAAAGATATATGTTCAGAATCTAGCCAAATTTCTAAATTTTGATATTTTGTTCTAAGATCTAAAAATGCAATTTTATTGACATTTGTTAAATTATTAATAATTTCATTAAAATTTCTTTTTGTATTTTCAGACATGGAATCATTTGCTACTTTATGTAATGGAACTGAAACAAGAACTATATCAATATCATTTTTTAATAATTCCTTTAGAAAATAATCTGTAAATTTTATTCTTGAATTATTATCCCATGAATTGATTATTGGAATTTTTGGTTCACTATCAAATATCTTCTTATTTGGTATAACTTTAAAATTTTTTTCTTCAGGTATGAAAAATGGAGTTTTTGAATTAAAATCTCCCTCTGCTGATTCAGGAACAAAATCATGACTTCCAAAAATGACCTTATGAAAATAATATCGTGGAGACTCCAAAAATGGGAATTTTGTAACTACTTCATTTGAAAATTTTGTATATTCTACTTTAATCCAGGAGATATTTTCTTCAGATTCTGTTGAAAAATTTATTTCTCTCTGAGTCATTTCAAAATCTCTATAGGAGATTCCCAAAATTATCATTTCAGGTTTCTTTTCTAAAATTTGTTCTAATGTTCTAATTCTTTGTTCTAAATTATATCCTCCAATGGATAAATTATACACCTCATATTCTTGAAGTTCATTTTCTATTCTGTCGGGATTAATTGCTAATGTCATACTATTTCCAATAATGTAAATTTTTTTAGAATCCTCAGATATTTGTTCAAAATATTTTTCTTGAATTCTAATTAACTCATTTCCAAAATTTTCATAGGAATAATTTAAAATAAAAAAATAATTTGTAACAACTAGAATAAAAAATAAGATGAGACAAAATTGTAAAGAATGTGTTATATAGAAATTTTTGACATCAGTTAATAACATCTTCAATTCTACCAAGAATTATTCATGAGATCACAATATTTTTTTATAAGTCTAGCAATCAATATTGATTTAAATAATTTTTGTATTATTTATCTTTAACCTTAAAAAAATTACGTTCTAATATCAGAATTAACTAATGAATTTTTAAAATTAATTCTTATTTGTGAATTAAATCTATCTTCAAAAATTATGTTAAATGTTTATTCTTATAGTTCAATCATTTTAATTCTGAAAGTTAACAAAAATAAGATTATAATTATTAATTTTGAAAATTTTTCTTGATTGTTAATTTCTCACTCTAATTATTTTACACCAAATCGTACATGATAACGTGATGTAGATTACAAAAAAATAGTCCTTTTTAAAATCAGAGTAATTTAGGAAAATTAGGGTTGTAAATGATAGTATTAAACAGATTAATTTAGAAGATAATAATTTCTAGTATTATGAAAGGAGTAATACTTCATGGTGGGCATGGAACACGTTTACGCCCATTAACACATACAGGTCCAAAACAATTACTCCCAATTGCAAACAAGCCAATGTCACAATATTGTGTGGAAACTTTGGTCACTGCTGGAATTAAAGAAATTGCATTCATAGTTGGTGGAATAGGATCAAAAAAAGTTAAAGAGCATTATGGAGACGGTGAAAAATTTGGAGTAAAATTTACATATATTCAACAAGATTCTCCCAGAGGTATTGCACATGCAGTTTCATTATGTGAAGGTTTTGTAAATAACGAAAAATTTGTAGTGTTTTTAGGTGACAATATTATTCAACGAAAAATTGATGATTATATTTTAGATTTTGAAAAATCTGATGCAGCTGCTTCTCTGTTATTATGTGAAGTTAGTAATCCATCACAATTTGGAATTGCACAAATAGAAGAGAATAAAATTATAAAAATTACTGAAAAGCCTAAAAACCCTCCAACCAATCTTGCAGTAACAGGGATTTATTTTTTAACACCATATATTTTTGAAATAATAAAAAAATTAAAACCATCCTGGAGAAATGAATTAGAAATTGCTGATGCATTACAAATCCTAGTTGAAGAAAATGAAAAAATTATTTATGGAATGATTACTGATTTTTGGAAGGATACGGGTACACCTGATGATATTATTGAAGCCAATAAAATTATTTTAGAAAATATGCCAGAATCATTTCAAGGTAAAAAAGAAGAAAATGTCATCATGGAAGGAAAGATCATAGTTGATAAAGGAACAATTATCAAAAATGGTGTAAAAATTGTAGGACCGGTAATTATTGGGAAGGACTGCATTATTGAAGGTAACACGGTAATTGGAGAAAATACAAGTATTGGGGAAAATTCTTATCTTAGTGATTGCAATATTTCAGACTCAATAATCATGTCAAATTGTACAATTAAAGGCAGATTAGAAATTAGAAATAGCATAATTGCATCCAATTCAAAAATAATTAAAGAAAAAAAGGAAAGCAATAAGAAATTCATTTTGGGTGAAGGAACGCAAATATCATTATAGAATATCAACATAATTAAGTCAATAGAGAGGCAAAGCGAATCAATTCTTAGTTAAGAAGATAAATCAGTTAAAAGATACTGAATCAGAGGCAAAATAGATTTGAATTTACTTGGAATTGATTTTGAAGATTGGTATCATCCAGAATTAGTTGAGCCTTTTGTAACGGAAAAGGAGAAGAAGCCTGCAATGTTCAAAGGTCTTGATAAAATTTTAGAACTTTTAAGAAAAAATGATTCACATGCTACTTTTTTTACAGTTGGAGAAATTTTAGAATCAAATCCCGAAATTCTTGACAAAATAATATCTGAAGGACATGAAATTGGATTTCACACTATGAAACATACAAGATTAGATTCATTAAATTATGAATTAACCTTTAGTAAAGAATTAAAAGAATTTGAAAAACTAACTTCTGGAAAATCTATAGGGTTTAGAGCTCCAACTTTTTCATTAAATAAAAAAAGTTCTTGGATAATTGACGAACTAGTCAGTAACGGATACAAATATGATAGTAGTGTAATGCCTGCTAAAACTAGTATGTATGGAATTCCAACAGCTCAAAGATCACCATATAAAATTACTAGTACAAATTTAGATAAAAATGACCCTAATGGTACTCTAATAGAATTCCCTTTAATGGTTACAAAATTTCTAGGAAAAACAATACCAGCAGCAGGAGGATTTTATCTTAGAACATTACCACTAAGAATAATTAAAAATACAATAAAATCATATGAACATCAAAAAATCCCTACAAGTCTGTATATACATTCATGGGAATTAACTCCAGAATATTTTCCTAAAATAAAATTACCTACAAAAAATAAATTTATTACATTTCATAAAATAGAAAAAACATTTTCAAAAATGAATAAATTGTTAAAGGAATTTGAATTTACATCATTTAATACATATTATAAAAAAAATTATGAATAAATTATTGTTTATAAATTCAACAAGTCTTAATATATTCAATTTTATCTAGAGAAATATTACATTATGGAAAAGTTTGAAACAAATAATAAAAAAGAAAATATTTTGGTATGGTTAGATTTTGATGCCTATTCATATGTTAATTTTGGTGCAATAATTGAATTAGCAAAACTAGAAAAATTTGATTTTATTGGAATTGTAACTACAAAACAGGACATGAGTTTTTTTGAACATCAAAAAATTATTCCATTTAAAAAATTAATTTACTATCCAGACTGCTATATCAATAAATCAGATTTTAATTTAGACAAATTAAAAGAAATTGAAACAAAATATGAATTAAATTTATGGTCAGATGTATTTACTGAAAGAAGTTTTTACCTTTATTGGACAGATTTTTATAAATTCAACAAAGAAGAGATTTTTGTCATAATAGAAAAATCAATTTTATTTTTTATACAAGTTTTAGAAGAATTTCAACCCAAAATGATTCTAACTCAATATATTGGTGAAAATATTTCAAATTTACTTCTTTACAAAATTGGGAAAAAAATGAATATAAAAACAATAATGCCAGTTCCTATGTTTATTCATAATAGAATAATTCTTTCAGATAATATTGTAGGAAGGGAAATAATTGATGAATATAAAAAAATAATAGAAAACTTTGAAGATACATCGAATGAGTTTACTGAAAAGTATATTAAAAGAGAAAATTTTAGTCAAACACTAAAAATTCAATCAACATATAATCCAAATATTTTGAATTCAAGTCAAAAAATCAATCATTATAAAAAAAGAATTTTTACAAATCTGGAACCAATTTATAAAAATAAAGGTAAATCACAAATAAAACTAATCAAAAATAAATTTCAACGATATTTTGAAATTAGAAAAAGAGAGAAATTTCTCAACTCAAATTCAATTAAAAATATTGAAGATAATAATTTCATATTATTTCCAATGCAAAGTATGCCTGAGGCTAAAGTACTAACAATCTCACCATTTTATTCAAATCAAATTACATTAATAGAAAACATAGCTAAATCAATTCCAATTAACACAATTCTATATGTTAAAGAACACCCTATTCAAAAAACAAAATTATGGAGATCGGTTGAATTTTATAAAAAAATTATTGCAATTCCAAATGTTAAATTAGTTCATCCTAGTGTAGATTCTCAAGAATTAATTGCAAATACCAAAGCAGTAATATTAATTTCAGGTGGAACAGGATTTGAAGCAATATTTCATAAAAAACCAGTAATTCTATTTTCTGAAGAAATATATGAAGAATTATCAACAGTTACAAAAGTTTCGAAATTTGATAATTTACATAAAGAAATTTCTGAAGCAATTACAAATTTTAAATTTAACATAAAAGAAATTAATGCATTGATGACAGTTATTGAAAATCAATCAATATCAATCCCATATTTTACCATAATAAAAGAAGGTGTAACATTGTCTGCAATACAAAGAAATAAAAAAAACCCAGAAGTAACATTACAATATTTCAAAAAATTTTATGAAAAATATGAAGAGTATTTTAAAGAATATGCTAATGCAATTTATTCAAGATTTTAGATGATTAGCAAAATTCACCATATAATTTTATAATTTTTTTGATTTCAACATCAGCATTATAGTTTTTTTCAATTTCTACACGAAGAGATTTACCAATTTTCTTTCTTTCATTTTCATTTTGCATGGATTCAATCAATTTAATTAATTCTGTTGATGAATCACCAATTAATAACAAATCTTGTTTAAAGTCTACTGCTCCAGATGATGTAGTGATTATTGGCATTTTACATGCTGCAGCCTCTAAAAATTTATTTTTTGAGCCTAAATATTTAGCATATGAAGGATAAGGAGAGAATAACACACTACAACTTCTTAAAACTTCAGAATAATTATCCACTAAACCTAAAAATTCAGTATTTTTAAAATTTAATTCGTTTTTAAAAGAATAATCAGTTTTGCCAATAAATACAAATTTGATTTTTGGCAAACCTTTTACTGTTTTTTTAATGAGATCAAGACATTCATAATTTATAGTTCCAGGAAGAAAGGGTCCAACTACTGCAACCTTCAATTCATTACAAATAGTTGGATGAAAGTCACTTAAAAAAATTCCATTTCGAACAACAGTAGAATTTTGAAATTTTTTTACTTTATCAAAAATATCCTCACCAGAACAAATTAAGTGAGTAGAATTTTTAAAAAGATTTATCTCAAATTTTTTATAATAATGTGATTTTGCAATATATGCATATTTTTTCCAAGAATAAATTGGAAATCCACCAGATAAATTTAATGATTGAATGTGTTCTAATCCATGAATGTCTACAAAATATTTTTGGTCTTTAATCCATTTTCCACTAAACTGATGTGCATGAATTAATGTATCAGAGATATCATTTAATTTAGTTTCATTAAAATTATCAACAAGTTCTACATTATTAAAATTATTTTTTTTTAATGCTTCAAACTGCCATTTTGGCCTAATGGTACTACCGTTAGGGGTATTCATATCATGTCGTGTAATTATTGAAACTTTTTTCATATCAATATGTATATTTAATCAACACGGTTATATTTTTAGAGAAACAGAATTTTGACATATAATACA
>Ga0233434_1000745_pt1 | contig 34918 bp, 34 predicted proteins | sample SI_122_August201_4_FD_182738 | JGI IMG/M metagenome (GOLD analysis project Ga0233434, IMG submission 182738) | Seawater microbial communities from Saanich Inlet, British Columbia, Canada - SI_122_August2016_120_MG | ecosystem: Environmental > Aquatic > Marine > Inlet | place: Canada: British...
CTGCGTGTCGGCGCAACTGGACTGGGGTGGTTGCACGCAGCACCGGCGATGGGTGCCTTGCTGACTGCATTGGCCATGACACACCTCCCGCCACTGCCAAGAGCAGGCCGCGCGCTGCTGATCTGTGTCGGCGGTTTTGGTGTGGCGACCATTATTTTTGGCCTTTCAACCAGTCTACCTGTGTCTTTGGTTATGCTCTTCCTCACTGGTGCCTTTGATCAGGTGAGCATGGTCGTTCGTCACACGATGGTGCAACTGATCACCCCCGATGCGATGCGTGGGCGTGTATCGGCGGTCAACGGTGTTTTTGTCTCCACATCCAATGAACTGGGTGGTTTCGAGTCGGGTCTGGTAGCACATTGGTTCGGACCCATCGTGGCCGTTGTCTCTGGTGGGATCGGCACGATTTTCGTCGTCGCCGTGATGACGGTCGCCTCCCGGCAGCTGCGCGGATTCGGCTCTCTGGGAGACATCCGGACACGCAAATAGCTTGCTCTCTTGACGGGCCCAACCCCCGCCACCGACCATAGGAATCTATGAGCGACAAGAACAGATACACAGCGGCCGTCATTGGCCTCGGCTTCATCGGCGGTGCAGACCAAGTATCGGGCGACGTGTTGGGTCAGCAGGTGGAAGACCTGGATGGCACTCATGTGATGTCGATGCTGAATCATCCGCGTGTTGACTTGGTCGGCGGCAGCAGCCGTGATACAGGCCGTCGTGAGCGATTCAACAAGCGTTTTGATGTGCCTGTCTACGCCGATTGGCGACAGATGCTGGCAGAAGCGGGGACCCTCGATATCGTTGGGATCGCCACCTACACACCCGTCCACGCCGAGATCACGCGTGCCTGCGTGGAGGCCGGTGTGCGTGCCATCTATTGTGAGAAGCCAGTGGCACCGACGATCGACGAGGCCGAGTCGATGTTATCCGTTTGCGAACAGGCCGGGTCACTTCTCGTGTTCAACCACAACCTGCGCTTTCACCCCAACACACGCCGATTGCGAGATCTGATTGCCGAAGGTGGCCTGGGAACGTTGACATCAGCCTCTGCACAGTGGACATCAGGACGCTTGGGCAATGTGGGAACACACATGTTCGATGCAATTCAGATGGTGACAGGACTGCCGATATCTGCAGTCTCAGGCACGTTGGATGAATCCTCCAAACCTGACTGTCGCGGCGACGACTTCCGTGATCCTGGTGGTTGGGGCGTACTGCGGTTGGCTCGTGACCTGCCAGCAGGCAGCGGCGGATCAGCCGCGGCGCCCGCAGGCGATCTCATGTGTGTTGTAGATGCAGCGGACTACGGATCAGCTCCCCTCCGTCTGCGTTTTCACGGCACCGATGGCTGGGCCGAATGTCAGGGTCGAGAGGTGCACGTCCACCGAAATGGAGAAGCAGCGCAACTGTGGCCCGCCGAAGCTGACACAGCAGGTTCGTCCAGTATGGACCGAGCCGTCTGTGATATTGTCGAAACCCTGGATGGCTCAGCGCCCTTCCCCTACGACGCAACCGAGGCGGTTCGCACGCTAGAGGCAATCCTTGCATTTCACGCCTCGCATTCACGTGCCGCAGCCTGGGTTTCACTCCCACTGCGCGGAGATGATCGCGACATCATCCTGCACAGTGGCTGACCCGGCAGGACCCACCAACTACAACGATCCAGGAGACCACCCATGCAGGGCGAGGTACGCAATTCCCACGGCGAACGACTCGACTACACCTATCACGCGGCGTCGAACGCCGACGACACAGGACCACTTGTCGTCATCGGTCACGGTGTCACGGGCAACAAGGATCGGCCTTTTGTAGTGAGTCTTGCCGAGGGCCTGGCTACGGCAGGTGTCGACACGCTGCGCATGTCTTTTTCGGGCAATGGTGAGTCGGAGGGACGATTCGAAGATTCAACGATCTCCAAGGAGGTTGATGATCTGGGTGCCCTACTCGATGCTCTCGGATCGCGGCCCATATGCTTCATCGGCCACAGCATGGGGGGCGCCGTCGGTGTACTGCGAGCAAGCCAGGATGAACGTATCCGCTGGCTCGTGTCTTTGGCGGGCATGGTTCACACTCGTGCCTTCGCTGAGAGAGAATTCAGCGATGTGACGCCTGATGCTGGATGTATGTGGGAGGAACCCTCGTGTCCATTGTCGCAGACGTATATCGACGATATGAACCAGATCGATACGGTGGTCGAATCTGCACGAATGATTCACGTGCCCTGGTTGCTGGTGCACGGCTCTGAGGATGACGTCGTGCCGCCACAGGATGCGAGCGATATCCTCGCCAAAGCCGGCGACAACGCCCGGTTAACGCAGATTGCGGGGGCCGATCATGTGTTCAGCGAGGATCCGACACAGATGGTGACACCCGTCGTTGACTGGGTGCGCCAGCAAACACAGGATTAGACACACACATGGCCTTCGTATTCACCGATGACCACATCGAGGATTATCACAAGCTCGGCTACACGGTCTTTCGTGGAATCCTGCCTGCCTCACTGGTCGCCGATCTGCGACGAGTCACGGATCATGCACGACAGGTGGCGCGCGAAGCCAACGGCGGGCAGGTGCAGCGATTGCAGCCGGTCACGGCGTACGAGCAACTCGATCAGCAACCCTTCCAGGATTACAACCAATTGCCTGCCCTGGTGGATGCGGTACAGAGCACACTGGGTCCGCAATATCGTCCAAGTAATCTGTCGGCTCTCGGCATCCTGCTGGAACCGGCCGACCACCCATGGTGCACCCAGTGGCATCGGGATTGGCGTGACAACATGTCAGGCCTTGATCTGGTCAGCTGGGAAGCCGACTTCCGCGATCCGGAACTGTTCAATCAGGTCAATTGTGCTTTGTATGAAGACGGCTCAACATGGGTGGTGCCAGGTTCACATCAACGACATGACCTGCCCAGGGAGATCGAACGATTTCCCCACCGGCCCATAGAAAAGCCTGACGTATCCGATCTGGAGGCAGCCGAGGCGGAGCGCGTCTGTTGGGAGTATGTCGTGAGTATGCCCGGCGCTCAGCAGTTGGTTCTTGGTGCCGGGGACTATTGCCTGTATCGAAACAGCCTGTGGCACATCGGCAACTATGTGCCATACCGCCGGCGTGCCACACTCCATGACGCGGCAGATACCGAGCGCTTCATAGCCTGGCGGGATGAACACCTCGCAGCGGCGAGCAAGAGACGCGAGGCGGGTGCCGGAATCGGCATGCCACCAACTCGCTAGAGCGGCACGTCAGCTCTTGAGAATCAGGCGGCCCATTCCGGCGTGGTCACAGAATCGTTTCTGCGCTGGCCCCCATACGGGTAGCTCAAATGTTCCATCCGTGCACCGTGTCGAACGACACAGTTGGGCCCAGATCACATCGTCCCCCTCCACGACATCCCGTGTCATGAGTGGTACAGCCGACCAGGGCAAACTCAATTCGGCCTCCCAGCCGGCAACCCCACTGCCCGGACGTCCAGTGCTACGCACAGCCCAGGTCATACCCTCCGCATCCCAGCTGGAACATTGCTTCCAGTCGTCTGCCTCTTCATCGGGAAAGTACAAGTCGAGAACAGCACCGAGAGGGTTGATCTCGATTTCGTAATACCCGGCGCCAGCGGCAAGAAACAGTTCGACGGCACACTCATTCCACAGATCGCTATCCCGTTCGACTCTGGTCACCGGTACAAGGGAGGGTGCTGAGCGAAAACCGACATAGAGTCCGGCGTCATCCCACAATACGGCTGCCTGCAGATAGCGGTCATCCGTCAGAGCCTCCCCTGTGTGGATCGACTTGAAATCATCGATCCAGGTCGCCTCCTTCCAGGGAGATTGGTCGAGTCGTGCAGCCGGCCGCAGTCCCTGGTCGAGCTTGCTGCACTGGTAACTTGGCGTAGGACGGGCAATCGTCGCCGTCGCGTCAGTCGTCATCTTTCCCGAGTCATTTCTGTGAAGTTCCCAGACATTTTGCGAAGGTTGGTGCAGGTAGCGCACGAATCTGCCCTACGAATAGGCCCTCGGCAATGGTACCCTTTTGACACGGCTCGCGTGAATTCGTTCCAGGCGATAGGCTTGTTTGCGGCAGGAATCGTATGTTTGGTTGGCTCTGTAGGCGTAGCGGTTGGCAGGGTACTTAGTACCTCAACAGAAAAACCTGATTCGCCTGAATCGCGATTGCTTGCGACATTACTGGGACCTGCCTCTTGCGGCCTTGCCAGAGGAACCTGTGGGTTGCCCCTTTGAGGACCTCAGTTGTTACTGGCCGTCCCGCGACGTTCTTCTCCACATGCTCGGTGCAAAGACACGCTTATATGGCGTCAGCTGACGAACATCTACAGAAATTGGGCCCCGCCGCATTTCGGCTATGGATCTTCCTGTGCCGTCTCGCTCAGGTGGAAGGCACCGACGAACTGGTGCTGCCCATGTCAGAATTGGCATCCGCGAGCGGCGTGAAGTCCGAAGAGGGGGGCGAGGGCTTAGGACCGGTGAGAGCTGCCCTTCGGCGACTCGTTTCCAGTCAGTATCTGACGGCGATGCCAGAGAAGGGACGCCGTTGCCGTTTGCACTTGTTGCAGACCGTCGACGTCCGCTAGACCCTCGTTAGCTGTCGCGATCTGCCACCAATTCTCCCGCGACAGCCCAATTCTCTCGATCTACCTCGTCAATCACGACGTGTGTGCCGGCAGCCGGTGCATTGCAGATGTCGGCAAGCGCCTGCGTGATAACCTGCGCCAATTGCGCCTTCTGCTGTTTTGAACGGCCCTTTAGTAGTCTCACATTTACATATGGCATGATGTCTGGGACTCCTCGCTGAGGTTATCTTGGTACCAGTGTGCCTGGCAGTTGATCTTGTGATGAAAGGGTGGTGAACTTTGGCTGTGGACGCCAACTACGATGAAGGGCTCATTCCCTCATACGATTTGCCCGATCCGTTGGTCGATTCTGAGGGTCAGCCGGTCCAATCGGTTGAGATGTGGCGACAGCAGCGTCGGCCTCACATCCTGCAGCTGTTTGAAGAGCATGTCTATGGTCGGATCCCGGGGCCGGCGAGCCAGACGACAGCCGAAATCCTGGAAGAAGGCGCCGCCTTCGACGGTCGCGCTCACCGACAGCAGATTCGACTTCACTTCCACGGCAATGGCGAACATACCCACGCGGACATCCTGCTCTATGCTCCGACCCGTGCGACCAACCCGGCCCCCGCCTTCCTGGGTCTGAGTTTTTTCGGTAACCACGCCGTCACCGATGACCCGGCAGTTCTTCTCTCGTGCGCATGGATGCGCCCCGACGCCAACAGTGGCATTGTGGATCATCGTGCATCGGCAGCTTCACGAGGTGTCAACGCATCTCGCTGGTCGATTGAACGCATCATCGACAGCGGCTACGCATTGGTCACGGCTTACTGTGGCGACTTTGATCCTGACTTTGACGATGGATATGCCAATGGCGTTCATCCTCTGTTCTTTCACCCCGGGCAAATACAACCTGCCGCCAACGAGTGGGGGACGATCGGGGCATGGACCTGGGGACTTCGCCGCATCCTTGATTTTCTCGAAATCTGCCCGCAGATCGATGCCACCCGCGTCGCTGTGATGGGACACTCTCGCTTGGGCAAGACGGCACTGTGGGCTGGTGCGACGGACGAGCGTTTTGCCATGGTGATCTCCAATGATTCCGGGTGTGGTGGCGCGGCGCTATCGCGGCGACGCTTCGGTGAGACCATCGCGCGCATCAACCGGACCTTCCCACACTGGTTCTGTAACAACTTTCGCGTCTATGATGATGCGGAGCAGACTTGCCCCGTTGACCAACATCAGCTGATCGCGCTCATGGCTCCTCGTCCTGTCTATGTGGCCAGCGCCACTGAAGACCGATGGGCCGACCCAAAAGGAGAATTTCTGGCCGCCCTTCACGCCGGCCCCGTCTATGAGTTGCTCGGCAAGCAGGCACTGACCATCGACCGGCTGCCGGAGGGGGGAAAGGTCTGCAACGATGGTGATATCGCCTATCATCTGCGCGTCGGCGGGCACGACGTGACCGACTGGGATTGGCAACAGTGGTTGTACGCTGCTGATCGACACCTGCAGGCTTAAGACAGATGTGGAAAACGCAATGACACAGTGGATTCGTTGGCGTAGCGAAGCACCCATCCTGCAAGCCGACAGGGCATGGGAACAGGACGCGAGACTCAGCGCCGTGTCTCTTCATGTCGTCCCCGATAGCGGCTTGTTGCGCCTCTATTATCTGGCCACGTTCCGCGATCGCCCGCTGGACAATGTTCTGTGTGTCGCTGAATCCAACACGGGACACACATGGGAGAAGCCCGATCTGGGCGACGGCACGAACATCGTCATGAACAGTTCCGGTCACGAGACGGGCTGGGGTGTATTTATGCCGACACGGATTCTATACGATCCTCAGGAAGATCAACCCAAGTGGCGTTGGAAGATGGTTTTGTGGGAACGGCCCATTGCCGATACGAAGGCCGGAATTTGCCTGGCCGTGAGCGAGGATGGGTTGGCGTGGTCGCATTTGCACGAGCGCCCTATCATCACCGGTGCCAATGACGCCATGTCGATGATCGCCGTCGTGCCTGGAACGAAGGCGCCTCGTGATGGACAGTTTCTGTTGTATCAACAAACCTGGAAACACAATCCAACGCTACCAAAAGAGCGGGACAATCTCGTCGATCTGCATCGACGCGTGTCATTGTGGTTCAATGCGGGCTCCTTTGCTGGTTCCTGGACGGGGCCGATCACGATCCTCGAACCAGATGAACAGGATCCCGCTGATCTGCAGCACTATTGGCTGTCTCCCTACGCGACCCGATCGGGATACGGTGGACTATTGTTGTGCCATCATACCCAGGACCAGACGATGGACGTCCAACGAGTCACGAGTGACGATGGCTGGTCTTGGAGCCGAGCGGACGATCGACAACCCCTGCTGCCACTGGGTGAGCGCGGACGCTTTGATTGTGGCATGGTGACAGCTTCGTCGATGCCCTGCCGCTTTGGCGATCAGGTGCTTCTCCCTTATAACGGGCGGGCCACCGTCCACGATCAACTACAACGATATCCCGGGGACGCAGCGATAGATCCTGGGATTGGATTGGTTGAACTGGATCCCGGTATCTTGGATTGAATCGCGGATCGCAAAATCGCGGATCGCAAAATCAAGGATGAGACAACTCCATGAGTAGCACACCACTCGACGCAGTGATTGTTGGCGCCGGACATCGAGCCATGACCTATGCGTCCTATGCCAAACACCATCCAGAGCAGTTGCGCATCGTTGGCGTAGCAGATCTGCTGGAGGATCGGCGCAGGATGGTGCAAAAAGACTACGACGTGCCCGATGATCGCCTATTTGCTACCGCCGAAGACCTGGCGGCGGCGGGAAAGATTGGTGACATCGTCATCAATGGAACGATGGATCACCAGCACGTGCCGACTGCCTTGCCTTTGTTGGAGGCGGGCTATCACATGTTGCTTGAGAAACCCTTCGCCACCAGCGAACAACAGATGTGGCAACTCGTGGATGCCGCTGCCCAGCACAAGCGTCATGTATCCATCTGTCACGTGTTGCGGTATGCCCCATTCTACGCCGCCATTCGACAGAAGATCGAGGACGGGATTCTCGGTGATCTGATCAACATTCAGGCTGTCGAGCACGTTTCCTATCACCATATGGGTGTCGGATTTGTCCGCGGCAAATGGAGTCAGGAAGCCTTTTGCGAGTCGACGATGTTGATGGCCAAGTCCTGCCACGATCTGGATCTGATCGCCTGGATGCATTCTGGCGTGCCCGTGTCTCGGGTGTCGAGTTTTGGCAGCAATTTTCAGTTCCGACCCGAGCGCGCCCCGGAAGGGGCCGGGACGCGTTGTCTGGTCGATTGTCCCATTGAGTCGGACTGCCTCTATTCAGCACGCAAACACTATATCGACCATCCGCAACGCTGGTCTTTTTACGTCTGGGACAGCCTGGAACACATGGACACGGCGCCGACGATCGAAGACAAGATCGCTTCGCTGAAGGGAGACAATCCCTATGGCCGGTGCGTGTGGAAATGTGACAATGACGTCGTTGATCATCAGTCTGTCGTGGCGGAATTCGAGGACGGCTGCACGGCAACGTTGAACATGATCGGTGGCTCATCGAAGCCCACGCGCTCTATTCATCTGGTGGGAACCAGAGGCGAAATACAGGGCGTGTTGGAGGATTCCACCTTTACCATCCGACACATCGACCCACGTCCCGGACATGAATACGACGAGGAAGTCGTAGACCTTCGCGTGGGTGGTGATATGACCGGTGCTTTTGGTGGCCATGGCGGCGGTGATCTGCGACTCGTTGAAGATTTTCTCAAAGTCGTGCGTGGGGAGGCGCCCTCGTTGTCGACGACGAGTATCGAAGATTCTGTCACCGGTCACTTGCTTGGATTCTGCGCCGATCGTTCGCGTCGGGAGGGACGCGTCATCGATGTAGAGATGGCGCGATAGGACGTAAGATGGGGCCCACATGAATGTCTTCGCCTACGGCACGCTCACCTTCGCCCAGGTAATGGAAACGGTCACGGGCATGGCGTTCACCTGCGAGTCGGCCCTCCTGCCAGGATTTGCGCGCTATGGATTGCGCGGTGAATCCTATCCTGCACTCGTCCCCGAAGCCGCACGCGCGACAGACGGGATTCTGTGGCGAGATGTCGATGACGTCAGCCTGCAACAACTCGATGCGTTCGAAGGCGCGTGGTACGAACGTGCCATCGTCTCGGTACTGGTCGGCGATCCACCTGATGAGTCGGCGCCTGTGGAAGCAGTCACATACGTTCTTGTGGAAACACAGCATCGGCGCTTGAATCGGCGACGCTGGAGTCGCGATCGCTTCGAAACTCACCATCTGGCGCAGTTCCTAAAGTGGTACCGATCGAATCCATCTCCATCTCCTTCACAAGGCGCCCCCTAAGACACCATGACCGACACGTCCCGACTCTTCATCTGTCTCGGTGCCATCGCCATGGCGACCGCCGTGGCACTTGGTGCCTTTGGCGCCCATGCACTACGCGCACGCCTGGAGCCTGCGGACCTGGCGATCTGGCACACAGCTGTGCAATACCACCTGATTCACGCCCTCGGACTATTCGCCGTCGCCGGTGTCACTCACCTACTTCCTGAGGTGGCAGGGCCACGGATGGCGGGGTGGCTGATGCTTGCGGGCATTCTGCTGTTTTCGGGTTCGCTCTATGTGCTCGTACTCACTGGCAGCCGCTGGTTGGGTGCCGTGACCCCGCTGGGAGGGGCCGCATTCATCGCAGCCTGGGTGTTGGTTGCTTTCAGCGCCTGGCGGACATAAGCCATGAGATTCTCAATTCTCGACCTGGCACCCATTCGGCAAGGGTCCGATGCGGCACGCGCCTATGCCATCATGGCTGCTCAGGCACAGTGTGCCGAAGGTCTGGGCTATCACCGCTACTGGCTGGCCGAACATCATAACATGGGTGGAATCGGTAGCACGGCGACGAGTGTCCTCATCGGTCATGTCGCCGGCGAAACGGCGACGATTCGCGTCGGTTCCGGTGGCATCATGTTGCCCAACCATCCGCCTCTCGTGATCGCCGAACAATTCGGCACCCTTGAGTCTCTGTATCCAAAACGAATCGATCTGGGACTCGGACGGGCACCCGGAACCGATCAGCTGACTGCCCGCGCCTTGCGTCGGGAACGCTTCGGCGCAGAACATGACTTCCCGCGGGACGTACTCGAGTTGCAGGCCTATTTCCAGGATGCCGCCCAGGATCAGCCGGTACGCGCCATCCCGGGTGCTGGACTGCGCGTACCGATCTGGCTACTGGGATCCAGCTTATTCAGCGCCAAACTGGCATCCCATATAGGACTTCCCTATGCCTTTGCCGCGCATTTCGCGCCCACAGATCTGATGGACGCACTGAAAGTCTATCGCGAAGATTTCCAGCCCTCAGCGCAGCTTGAGAAGCCCTACGCAATGGTGGGGATCAATGTCGTAGCAGCTGATACTGACAAAGAGGCGCGTCGACTGTATACGTCCATGCAGATGCAGTCCGTCGACATGGTTCGCGGCCGCCGCGATCCACTCGCACCACCGATCGATGACATCGAGACCTATTGGTCGGCACAGGAGAAGGCAGCGGTGGAACACAAATTGGCCTGCTCCTTTGTGGGTTCCGCGAACACGCTGACCGAATCGCTGGCCTATTTCCTGAAACACACGCAGGCAGACGAACTCATCGTCAATGTGCGCATTCACGACCCTGCAGCTGCCCTTCAATGTCTGACGGTGCTGGCTGAGGTACGAGACAGACTGGCTGCGGCACAGACTCAGCCGGCGTAACTGAAGGCAGGCACACCAGCCACACCGGGATCTACTTTTACCAAACAACCTGCCAATGGCTGTGCTGCCAGCGCCTGTTCGTCCAAACCGACGACGGCGGACGTGATGTAGAGCTCGTCCAGATGGGCGCCACCAAAGGCACACGAGGTGACACGCTCGAAGGGTAGCTTGATTTCCTTTATGAGCTGCCCTGTACGCGGGTCGTACTGGCGAACCGCCCAGCCGCCGAAGACGGCAACCCACAGATTTCCATCGACATCGATCGACATACCGTCGAATCCGCCTTCGCCTTCATTCACAACGACAACTCGTTCGTTGCTGATGTTTCCCGTGGCTTTGTCGTAGTCGAAAGCGCGTACTGTGTTGGCCGCAGTACAGATGTAGTACATCGTTTGCTCGTCTGCCGTCCACACAATGCCATTGGAGATGGCCACGGGGCGAAGTTTCTCCGTCACAGTCCCTTGTTCGTCCAGGCAATAGAGGGCCCCCGCATCGGCTTGACCATTGAATTCCATCGTCCCAGCCCAGAAGCGTCCCGCCGGATCGCACTTTCCGTCATTGAAGCGATTTGCCGGAATGTGACGTTCCGGATCTGCGATGGGTGTGATTTTCTCCGACGTTGGATCCAGGAAGGCAAAACCATTGTGCAATGCCAGCACCAGACCGCCTGCAGCCCTTTTGACGACGGTGCCCACCGCCTGCGCCGTGGGAATCGTTCGATTGCTACCGGTGGCCGGGTCGTAGATGTAGAGTTCGTGGCTGAGGATATCGATCCAGTAGAGCACACTCTCTTCCGGGTCCCACAGCGAGCCTTCGCCGACGATGGTGCGTTTTTCGACGATCAGTTCCGGTGTAGTGGTACTCATCGTTGTCTCCTTTTCGCTCAAGTGCGTATGGTAGAGGCGCCGAGTTTTTATCCTGTTCTTGCTGGTTTCTTTTCTGGGCAACGGTAGAGATCACGTGACGTCACCACAATATCCGGCTTTGCCCATCCATGCGATCTCGGCTCAGATTGTGTCTGAACTGTCGTCCATCGGTGCCCTCGTGTTGTGTGCACCCACCGGTTCAGGCAAAACGACACAGGTGCCGCAGATTCTGCTGCGATCTGGTCTGGATCATGGTGGCAACATTCTCGTCCTTCAACCACGCCGGCTCGCGACACGACTCGTGGCCACTCGTGTCGCCGATGAGATGGGCACCTCCCTTGGCGATGTGGTCGGTTTTCAGACACGACTCGAATCACGCCACAGTGCCAATACGCGGATTCTGTTTCTGACAGAAGGATTGTTTCTGCGTCGTCTGTTGAGCGACCCGCAGCTGACGGGCATCGGCGCCGTCATTATCGATGAATTTCATGAACGATCCCTTGCAGCGGACATGGCGCTGGGGCTATGTCGGCAGCTGCGTGCTGCGGGTCGAAAGGATCTGCAGCTCGTCGTCATGTCCGCGACCCTCGATGCCAATCAGGTCGCCCAGTGGTTGGGTTGCAACGCACTTGAGGCGCAGGGACGCACATATCCGGTACACATCGACTATGTGGCAGACAGCGTCGAGGTGCCCTTGTGGGAACGTGCCGCCAGGGCCTTGCAGCAGTGGCTTGCTTCAGGACAGGACGGGCACGTACTCGTTTTCATGCCGGGTGCCTACGAGATCCGCCGCTGTGTCGAGTTGTTTTCTGCACGATGGCGTGCCGACAGGCAAGACCTTGAAGTCGTGCCGCTGCACGGAAGCCTGACGCCAAAGGAACAGGACCGCGCCGTGGCATCCAGTGCACGCCGCAAGATCATTGTGTCGACGAATGTCGCCGAAACGTCGATCACGATCGACGGTATTGGCTGTGTCATCGATGCTGGACTTGCACGAGTCGCACGTTTTGATCCGGCCCGGGGTGTGAACTCCCTGCTGGTTGAGCGCATTTCCATGGCCTCGGCGCAGCAACGGGCTGGACGTGCGGGACGCACGGCACCGGGAACATGCCTGCGCCTTTGGCCGCGATCCGAGTCTCATGCCCGCGTGCAACAAGACACACCGGAAGTGGAACGGGTGGATCTATCACAGGCGGTGTTGCAGCTGGCCGCCATGGGATGTGCTGCGGTGGATTTTGCCTGGCTGGACCTTCCCCCCACACAGCGCCTGACAGATGCGGCGGATCAGCTGAAGAGACTCGGGGCCCTGGATGAACTTGGCACGCTGACGGCCGCCGGTCGTGCGATGGCCAACATTCCCGCCCACCCGCGATTGGCACGCCTGCTGTCGCTGGCCACCGACCGCGGTGTCGGTGATCGGGCTGCCGTTTGGGCGGCGCTGATCTCGGAACGAGACATTTGCCTGCGCCCCATCGCGAATCGCTACCGAACCATGGCAGACGATGGCTGGCCCTCAGACTTGGTGGTCCGCGAGACAGGATTGGCAGAGGCTGCCAGGCATCGGTTCGATCCGCAACGATGTGCGACACTTGGACTCAACGCCGCCGCCTGTCGCGAGGTTCATCGCGTAGCTGGCCAGTTTCTGCGCCTGGCGAATAATCTGCCTGGATCATCGAAGGATGAGTCCCAAACCGAGTCGGAGCCAACATCACCCGATCACAGCGCAGATGAGATGTTAGCACGCTGTCTGTTGGTGGCCTACGCCGACCATGTGGGCTTGCGACGCAACACGTCTAGCACTGCCTGCGAAATGGAAGGGCGGCGGCGAGTGCGGTTGGATCGGGACAGTTCGATCGGTGACTGCCCCACTTTCGTTGCAGTCGAATTGCGGGAGGTAGAAGCGTCTCGCGCCGATGGCGGCGGCGTGCAGACGATTGCGTCTCTAGCGACGGCGATCGAATGGCAGTGGCTTGAGGAAGAACTGCCTGAGCAAGTCTCACCATTGTTGGAGTTGGAGTGGGACGACAATGAGAAGGCCGTCTACCAGATCGATGGCAAACGATTTGGCGCATTGCGCCTGGAACCGCGACGCCAACGTGCTCGCAATAGCGAGGCTGCCGCACAACTGATCATTGATCGTGTCCTGGAAGGCAGTCTGCAATTTGACCGTTGGGACGAGACCGTCGAATCATGGCTGGCACGAGCCCGCTGCGTGGCAGAGTGGTTTCCAGAGCGGGCACTGCTGTCCTATGAGGACGACGATCTGGCCGTCGTTATCGGCGAGATGGTCGGTAACGCAAGCCGCTGGGGTGCCGTCCGGCAGGTAGCCGTCTTGGATCACCTTCGACATGCGCTCAGCTGGGAGGATCAGCAATTCGTGGAGAAAATGGCCCCGGAGCGAATTCAACTGCCAACCGGACATGGCATGCGAATTGTCTACACCCCGGGTGAACCTCCAAGAGGTCGCGCCAAGATCCAGGACCTCTACGACGTGAAGGCGACACCGAAGGTCGCCGCAGGTCGAGTCGGACTGTTGCTGGAAATTCTGGCACCAAACTTCCGCCCTGCGCAGATCACCGATGATCTTCCTGGATTCTGGAAACGAACCTACCCAGAGCTGAAGAAGGAACTGAAGCGACGTTATCCGAAACACGAATGGCGCTAAGGCTCCATGCCCATTGGCGTAATGTGGTTGGCTCGCAGTTATTACCGGCGTACCTACCCTTCGACAACCCATGACCCGTACCTGCTGACGAAAGACGAGCCATCGTGAAGATCACTGACATCAAGACCTGTGAGGCGCGATTTGGTTATGTCCGCGTCTATACCGACGAGGGGGTCTACGGCACCGGTGAGCTATCTCACCAGGGCGCCGGTTGGCGACAGATCGTCGATTCCATGAAACCGATCCTACTGGGCGAGGATCCGCGTGACGTGGATATGTGCTTCGAGAAGATTCGGCGCGCCTTCATCTTCCGCGGTGCCATGTCGGGTCATGCCGTGTCGGCGTTGACGGGTATTGAGGTTGCCCTGTGGGATCTGGCAGGCAAAGCCCAGGGTGTGCCTGTCTATCGATTGCTCGGTGGCAAGTTTCGCGACCGCGTCCGGCTCTATGTGGATTGTGCCAGTGGCGATTACACCGAGACCTATCGGAAAGTGACCGACGCTGGCTTCACGGCGATGAAATTTGATCTCGACGATGCAAACCGACCCGAAAAGGTCGATCGGTGGAACTGGACCGTGCATCCAGCGGAGCTGGAGGTGATCGTTTCGGAAGCCTTTGAGATCCGCGAGGCGATTGGCCCCCACATGGACCTGGGGATCGATCTGCATGGTCGCTACGATGCAGTGGCGGGGCAGAAGATCGCCATGGCGCTCGAAGAACTCGACCTGATGTGGCTCGAGGAGCCTGTACCTCCGGAAAATATCGACGCCCTGGCGAAGGTAAAGGCCGCGAGCAATACACCGATCTGTGTCGGTGAGAATGCCTATCTGCGCTATGGCTTTCGCGAAATTCTGGAGAAGCAAGCGGCCGATATCATCATGCCCGACATCTCCAAGTGTGGTGGCCTGTCCGAATGCAGGAAGATCGCCAACATGGCCGAGATCTACTATGTCCCCTTCGCCCCACACAACAATTCGGGTCCTCTGAGTACGCTCGCCGATGCCCATACCTGTGCGAGTGTGCCCAACTTCCTCGCCCTCGAGTATCATCGCTTCCGTGATGAGGGAATGGAGCAAATTCTCGACAAGGATGGTCCCTTCATCGATTCAGGCCATGTGGTTTTGACCGAGGCCGATGGTCTGGGCGCAGAATTGAATGAGGACGTCGTCAGATCCATGTTGCCAGAGGGTGAACGAGACGCAGAGCTGTGGCGGTGACGAGAAACTCATGAGTGGAATTCGATTGGGTGTTGTCGGTTACGGTGGTCGCATCAGCGGCATGATTCAAGGTGTTTTCCGCGAGATCGCAGCGGATCTGCAGGTCACGGCCATCGTTGATCCGGATGAAGCTGGTGTCCGCGCCCGCCTCGATGCCGCAGCGGCTGGGCGCGGTTGGGCGCGAGACGGCGGCGGCGTTGCCGACGATGTGGTTTTTCATCGCGATGTGGATGCGATGATCAAGGATGGCCATCTGGACGCACTGGCAGTGGGCACGCGCTGCAATTTCCACACGCCCATCGCCGTGCGCGCCGCACAGCACAGTCTGCCTCTGTTTCTTGAAAAACCTGTCGCCGTCGACATGAAGCAGGCCAAGGCGCTGGAGACCGCCTTCGAAGGGTCCAGCTGCAAGGCCGTCGTCAGCTTTCCCCTGCGTGTTTCCCCCCTGTGCGAGTTGGCTCGACAATACATCGAAGAAGGAGCCGTCGGCGATCCGGTGCATGTGGCGGCGACCAACTACGTGCCCTACGGCACGGTGTATTGGGAGGCCGCCTATCGCGACTATGATGTCACCCATGGTTTGTTTCTGCAGAAGGCGACACACGACTTCGACTATCTCATGTATCTGATGGGACAACCCATTGTGCGTGTCGCGGCCACGGCAACTCGTGGTCACATCTACGGTGGTGACAAGCCAGCAGGGTTGCGTTGCTCAGCATGCGACGAGGTGGGCGAGTGCCTGGAAAGCCCACAGAATCGCCGCCACAACAGTTCCGGTGGCAGCACGGCTGATCATCTGTGTCTGTTCAGCGTCGACTGTGGCGAGGGGCATCGGCTGAACGAAGATGCATCCAGTGCCCTGCTGGAATTTGCCGATGGAAGCCACGGGATGTACACACAGGTTTTCTTCGCTCGCCGCGACGCAGGAACCCGTGGTGCAAATGTGTCAGGGTATCTGGGCAGCGTGAGTTTTGACTGGTACACAGATGAGCTGAAACGGGTGCGTCACCATGCACCATTCTCTGCCGTCGAGAAAGCATCCGGCGTGGCCAGCCATTTCGGCGGCGATCTGGAGTTGGCACGGGATTTTGTCGCCCTCGTAGAGAATGGCGCCGCGCCACGCACGCCGATCGAAACCGGAATACAATCCGTTTACGCTTGCCTGGCGGCGAAGCAATCAGCAGAGAAGGGGCGTTTTGTGGATGTTCGCCTCGTTGGGCAAGTCTGATGGCAGGACGCATCGGTTTCGTCGACGACTGCCTAGACAATTTCCATGCAGACGTGTATCTGCAGCTACTTCGTGGCGAGCTGGCAGATCTAGGTTTCACTGTCACAGGTTGCACGGCGCTGCAACGTGAACCAAGCCGCGCCTGGGCACAGGCGAATGCGGTCACCTGGTTTGACTCGGTGCAACAGCTCGATGATCACGTCGATCACTATGTCATACTGGCACCCTCAACACCACAGACACATCTGCCCCTTTGTGAGCAGGTGTTTGAGCGTGGAAAGTCTACCTACGTCGACAAGACTTTCGCTCCTGACTTAGCCACGGCAGAGAGGATTTTCGCTTTGGCTGATGAGCATGGTGTCGCTGTACAGACCACATCGGCGCTGCGATACACAGAAGTCCAGCAAATGGTCGAGTCAGCGGACGCCGCAGTCCATCACATGATTGCGTGGGGTGGCGGAAGTTCCTTCGACGAGTATGCAATCCATCCTGTAGAGATGGTCGTCAGCTGCCTGGGAGAGAACGTGTCGCGAGTAATGTGTTGGGGCGATGGCGACAGACGAAATCGCCTGCTACTGGAATGGACCCATGGTGCCACGGCGATCGTGCATGTGCATACGGACGGTGCCGCGACACCCTTTGCCGCCGCCGTGTCGACGGACACGGCCACGAGTTATGTCGCCGTTGATTCAGGACCCATCTTCAGCGCCACGGCTCGCGCCTTTCTGCAACTATTCGACAGTGGCATACCCAATGTGCCCCGAGGTGAATCGCTGATGGTGCACCGTATCCTCGATGCGGTACAACAACCTGACGCCCGCATCGGTTTCGTAGAGATCTGACCAAAGCGATCACGACGACGATCTGCGCCAGGGCACTGACCGATTACGTCAGCTCTACATCCCAGCGACCGGATGGTCCACTCACATGCAGGGATTGGGCAGTGACCTCGACGGCGGCCGTGAGGTCGTCGCTATCTATTGAAAAACTACCTGGCCCTGTTTTGTGCCAGTCTGCGATCGTGTGTCCGACGTCACCAATAGCAAAGAGACTCAAGAAGCGGACACTCTGCCCGTGTATGTGGCTGTCCAGATACGGTTCGTGGCGCTGCGGCATGGGGTTGCCAATGCGATCCTGATCGTAGGGTGGCACATACTCATGCTGACCGACGACTAAGGCCGATGGGTGGTCTACATCCAGCTGAACGACGAGTCCGCTCAAAGTGACATCCTCGACGCTGACGCGAAAGTCCCCCGCCGGACCGACACTCGGCACCGCCCCCGGGTGCCAGCGCAGGCGGATATCATCCGCTCGATCCAGGTTTGCCTCGTCAACGACGACGATGATGTTCGGAAGCAGGTGGACGACGGTCCGCCGAAGGTTGCTGACTTGCTCATGGAGATCTGTCAGATCGATCTGCCACCAGCCACCGCGGTCATTGTCAAAGGCGGAGGCGGTGCAAGTGGCCTCGTGCTCCAGATCCCACAGCTGGGGTCGGCCACCGCAGGTCAACTGATTGTGCCCCTCTGAGCTGAAGTGGTAGTAGCAGCGTGGTTCGCTGTCCGGATAGTTCACGCTACCCAGATCGACGATCAGGGGTCTGCCATGTCCGTGGATCTCGACCTGGCCACCATCCGGGTGGGTGTGATTGACCTTGGCCGTGCCCGCCTTACTGAACACAACACTCGGTGTCGTGTGTGGATCCCAGCTGCTGCGACTGCTGATCAGCCCTGAGTGGGCGGGGAATGCGCGACCGAGAGGATGAGAATCGACGGTGGGCGGCTGGGATACCAGCTTGTCGTCATACCAGAGCATTTCCCAAATAGGAAACTGCGGGTCTTGTGTGCCGTAAGTCGTGTAGAACCACTGCAGCGTTGGGTCTTGAGTGGCGGCGGCGACAGCCGGGAAGAACGAAGTGAGTGCCGGATACTTGGGACCCCCATCGCCGAAAGAGACCAGGTGACCCGGTGGCGTCGTCGCATACATACACCAGATACAGTGACGTTGCAGCGTCTTGATCTCGGGTGAAACCCCCGGCTGCTTCTCGTGATACCCCAGCGCGTGGAAATACAGGACAGGCAGAAACGACGAATTGCCGTAGGCCGGATTCTCATTGAATTCCCCATCGGGACCATAGTGATCCAGATAGCCCCGCATGGAGCCAGTCGCCATGTCGATCAGCTGTTGGGATTGCGGGTGATCAGCGCCCAGTGCCATCCCACAGATGCCCAGTCCGCCGACGATGACGGTCGTCCAGTTGTTCATGCGCTCCACCCACCAGGCGCCGGCATTCACAGCGCTGAAATAGGGCTGGATCGCACGCGCATCGAGCCCCTCGACGATCCGCGATCGTTGATTCGGTGACAGCAGCGGATACAGCCAGTCGTAGGCGAGGCCGACGTCGCGGGCCAGTTGACCTGTTCGTAGATCGGCATCGAAGCCCAGCTTCTGACGATGGAAAATGTCCTGCCACTCGGGCCAGGCATCCGGATTCAACAGACAATCGATCTGCTCCACGGCAGCAGTGACGTGGCGCTCATCGTCGGTGAGCAACGCCGCCAAGGCGGAGGAGAGGACTCGCTGACCCGTTGCATTGACGACGATGTACTCACGATTACCCTTCTCCAGATCGGCAGCCGAACGCCCCGGCAAGGGAGTGTGCACGTGGATGGGCTCTGACTCGAGTGCATCTGTTGCTTGTGCCAGGATCTGTGCCCATAAATCCTGTGTCACCCCCGGCTTGGCGATGGCCCTCTCCAGATCCTGAATCGTACGCAGACCCTGCGTGGCATCTCGCGTCAACAGAATGCGGGGATGTTCTTGCCCTGTCATAGAATCGTTCACTCTTCTGCCCTCTCCACCCGGGCCATCTCTTCGTCATACAGTCGTAGGAGATCGCTATACATGAGATAGCCCACTAGTCCGGATTCCTGTTCGCCGTGGGCTCGTTGGACGACAGGTAGTTTGTCAAAACCGCTGTCCAGTAGCTTCTGCAGTGCCTGATGCAGGTCATCTGATGTGTAAACGGGTTCAACTTCCTCCACGAGCATGTCTTCGATGAGGATCAGATTTCGCAGGGCCTCGTCATCGGGTAACTCGAGCTCGTCCAGACGGATCATGCCACGCAGTCCACCGTTCCCGTCGATGACGACGAAATGCAGATGACCGAGACGGCGCGCCAGGGCGTTCAACGTGAAGTAGGGCGTTTCATGGGAGACCATCGCCTCCTGTGAACCATCCAGTCGATCGAGGACCTCGCCGACGCGCAGATTCTCCAGGATGTCTACAGTGAAGTCTTTCAGGTGCGCCGGCGAGTGGAAACGATTCTGCACCTGGTCATCGTAGATGGACACTTTGCGCGAGAGCACGAGGGCCACAGCGGCAACAACCATCAACGCCGGCAGCAGGTGATAGCTGCCCGTCATTTCCGTGACGATGATCAATGCCGCCAGGGGGGTATTGGCGACGCCTGCCAGGAAACTACCCATGCCCACCACAACGTAGGCCGCAGGTTCATGCACAATGTCGGGATACCAGATCTGTGCCTGTGAGCCGATGACACCGCCAAGCATCCCACCAATGAAAACGGAGGGGCCAAAGACCCCTCCCGACCCACCACTACCGACGGTGCAGCTCGTGGCCAGCATCTTCATGACAGCAAGGAGCATCATCGTGCGAATGGCCAGTTCACCATCGATGGCCTGTTGCAGGACGCCGAAGCCACTCCCCAGGACACGCACGTCCACCAGTGCCATCAGACCGACCCCCAAGCCACCGACGGCGGCAATGGACCAGGCAGGGAAAGGCAGTCGCGTGAAACCTGCGTCGCGAAACAGCTGGAAAACGCGGACGTAGATGATGCCGGCCATCGCACACACAACACCGAGGATCAGGTAAATCCACAACTCTCGCAGATCGGTGAAAAGGATCTCGGGAAGTCGGAACATGTGAGAAAATCCGAAGACACCCATGTACACGGCATAGGCAACGATCGACGCCGTCACACAAGGAATCAGTGCATCGCTTTCGAAGTCTTCGCGATACAGCACTTCAACACTGGTGACAGCGCCCCCAAGAGGGGCCCGAAAGATGGCGCCAAGACCACCGGCACAGCCCGCCAGCAACAGGATGCGACGCTGCGCCGCCGACAGACCAAGGCGTTGGCCGATCCAGCTGCCAAGACTGGCCCCAATCTGCATCACCGGCCCCTCGCGGCCAGCGGCGCCGCCCGTGGCGAGGGTGAGGATCGTCGCCAGCGCCTTCACGGGTGCGACGACGAGACGAACCATACCGCGGTGATTGTGAAAGGCGCTGATCACAGCACCCGTACCCGGTCCTTGCGCCTCCGGCGCCCAACGCCAGACAAGCAGACCACTGAGTAGACCACCCAAGGCTGGGAGCAGAACGAGAATGTAGAGTCGGCGCGCGTGTTGCGGCGGATCAAGGAAGTCGAAGGAGAAACGAATCTCGCCCGCGGGCAGCACTTGCGGGTAGCCCGCCAGACCTTCCATGAACAGTCTGTGGCCGAAACTCAGCCCCCAGGTGAACACGACGGCGGCGAGGCCGGAGATCAGCCCCGTCAGGGCAGCATAGACGAAGATCCGGGTGCTGAAGTCGAGACTGAGGGCTTCTCGTAGCGTCTGGATCCACCGGGGCATGCATGGTATCTTAGCGACTTCCCCCCGCAAGTGCCATCTCAGCTCATTCCCCACCAGGCGAATCGTCTGCATCGGCGCCGGCGACACCGGCTACGATCATCGTGCTGCGATCGCCAGCGGCCAGGCAACGATAGATATCAGCCGCATGCAGAGTCCTGTCACCAGATGACAATTTTTTGGATACGACTGCTGCTGCTGGTGTTTGTCATTCACCTGATCCTGTTCACCCGACGCTTTGTGAAACGCCGACGCGGCAGCGATGCGATCGTCAGTCTCACATTCCTTTTGCTTGTCCTGTCCTACAGTTGTCGACTGTGGGCACCTACCTGGATGGCCTTCGACCTGGCCATTTTCAGCCTCCTCAGATACGGCGCATGGTGCACGGCCGTCCTGAGCCTGGCCCTTCTTGTGCGCAGGCGATGGCCACCCAAGTCAGATCGGCGCACTGAACCGCTGCCAGCCATCGATGAGGAAATCGACGGCGGCAAATAGCAGAAACAGTCCGCACAGACCGTAGACAATCTGCGAGAAGCGATCCCCCAGCACCTTGCCGCCAGCAAAGACGGCGGCGGACATCAACCACAGCCACACCAGATCACAGACCCAATGCGCCACGGCGAAGGCCAGCAGTCCGACCCATCCGTGGTCAGAGGCACGAACGAGCAGACCTGCACCCACCGTCGCCCACCACATGAGGAAGTAGGGATTTGCGCCGGTGAGAATGATCCCCGACCAAAGGGGTGAATGAGTCGAGTCACTTGCAGAGGATGAGACAGGTCGTCGCGCCAGACGCAGCATACCGACGCTCATCCAGAGCAGTACCAGCCCCGCCGCCAGTAGCAGAATGGGTCGCAGCGCGTCGACGTCGACGATCGTTGCAAAGCCGAATACGATCATCGCCATCAAGGGGAATTCGACGATGCCATGGCCCATGGCGACGACTGCACCCGCGTGGGCCGACCGGTTGCCATGCGCAACGGTACTGGCACTCAATGGCCCAGGTGCCAGCACCCCGGACAGCGAAATGAGGACGGCCTCAGCGAGAAAGGGAATCACTCGCGTCAGACTTCCTCGACGATGCACAGCTCGATGTAGCGGGGACAATGCGCCGGCACATCTGCCTGGTGGGCGCGATTGTGGTAGTAGACGATGCCGACCCTGCCGTCAGGTAATTGCGCCGCATCCGGGTAGCCGAGATCTGCCACTGCGCCATCGGCGCGCAACAGAACCTCGTCCTCTTCGACCTGATCACACTCAGCGTCGAGACATCGAGCACGGGTACCGTAGCCATCCTCGAAGCGGTAACCATACACGAGAAGGACCTTTCCCGAGGGCAGGGAACTGGCACACGCTGGGTAACCACGACAAACTCGGACCGGTTCTGACCAGCTTTCGCCGCCATCATCAGAGTGGCACTTGGACAGATATTCACTGTCGCTCCAGCGTCGCATGAAGGCCACAATGCGCCCGGAAGGTGTCTGATGCAGAAAGGTCTCGTTGTGATCCTCAGCGAGGACGCCAGCATAGTTGAAAGACAGACCCTCGTCGGCAGAAGAAAAGAGATAACACGTGTTCGTCTCACCGCCGTGATAGGCAGAGATCAAGATTCGGCCGTCCGTCAGCTGCAGCGCATTGCCGCGTACCGCAATGGGTGCGTGCAACAGCGGGTGGCGAGGAGGCTGCCCAGGCACGTCGTCAAGGAAAGTGGGCTCACTCCAGTGAACACCCTCGTCCTCGCTGAGGTGGACACACGTACCGCGTTGGATGCCGGGCCAGCGTCCATCACTCAGATTTCCACCCGTCTGCGCAACGATCTTCTGTTCGATCGCATCGGTGACCAGTTCAAAGCGGTGTGTGTGATGGAGCCAACGACCATTACGGAGCCTGAGCAGGTTGGGACACTGGTGACCGGCGAGAAAGGTCGTGGGAGGACTCCAGTGGCGACCTTCATCCTTCGAATGCGTCAGGCACGTCTCGGTGGCAGGGTGCCAATGGCTTACATAGTCTTCTGCGAGCCACGACAGGACGCGACGAAAACTGACAACCAAACGTCCATCATCGGCGACAATCAAGGTGGGACCCGGTCCGCAGTAGTAGCCTGGATCAGCGAAGACCGTTTGGTAGTCGGTGACTCTGATACTCATTCGTCGCCTGCCTCGTCTGTTTGATCGTCAAGCCAGTCCTGAGGCTGCAGGAAGTGCTCATAGAGTCTGGCCTCCGCGCTTCCCGCCTCAGGTGCCCAGTCGTAGCGCCAACGTACCTCAGGCGGCATGGAAACGAGAATCGATTCGGTGCGCCCACGCGATTGCAGCCCAAACAGCGTCCCGCGATCGTAGACGAGGTTGAATTCCACATACCGGCCGCGTCGGTAGAGTTGGAAATCACGCTCTCGTTCACCGTACGGGGTTTGGTGTCGGCGTCGCAGAATCGGTCCATAAGCCTGCATGTAGTGATCCCCGACTGATTTGGTGAATGCAAGAGCTGAGTCAAAACCATCCTGGTCAAAGTCGTCGAAAAACAAGCCGCCGATCCCACGTGATTCGTTGCGGTGTTTCAGATAGAAATACTCATCACACCAGGTCTTGAGGCGAGGATGTAGATCTGCTCCGAATGGCTCACAGGCGGCGCGTGCCGTCTTGTGCCAGTGCACGGCGTCTTCCTCAAAGCCATAGAACGGGGTCAGGTCGAAACCCCCACCAAACCACCAGACAGGTGGCTCTTCGTCCTTCGGATCACGAGCGACGAAGAAGCGGACATTGGCATGGGACGTGGGCGCATAGGGATTGCGTGGGTGGAAGATCACGGAGACACCCATCGCCTCAAAGCTGCGACCCGCCAGTTGCGGACGGCGCGCTGATGCTGTAGCGGGAAGCTGCTTGCCCATCACATGGGAGAAGTTCACGCCACCTTTCTCGATCACCTCTGCTCCTTCAAGAACCCGACTGCGTCCACCACCGCCCTCCGGGCGCTCCCAGACATCCTCTCGAAAGCAGCTGCCTGGTTGGGATTCTATGGAAACGATCTCCTCACATATCTGATCTTGAAGAGAGCGTAGGTAGGCGAGAATCTGCTGGGTTTCCAAACCAACTCCGTCTCAGTTGTATTTCAGGGTCTGTTGACGCTCCCTGTGTGATTCGGGAGCTTTTGCGACAGCGACTCATACCAAGCCGCTCTTCGACGGCTGTGTCAACGAAGGGTCTAATTATCATGCCCCTGCCAATGCGTGTCGGACTGGGACAGTTCAACGAGTTAACAGCTGAGATGTGTCAGTTCATCAAGCAGATGGGCTGTGACGACTTTCTCATGAACACGCCGAATCTCCCCGCACAGGAGGGTCACTGGAAGGTCGAGGATCTGGCGGCACTCAAGGCACAGGCCGACGGTCATGATCTGCGCTTGATGGCACTGGAGAATGTGCCCATTCCGTTCTATCTCGACATCATGCTTGGTGGATCGCAGCGCGAAGCACAGTTGGCCAACATGATGACAACTGTGCGTAACATGGGGCAGGTCGGTATTCCCATCCTCGGATATCACTGGATTCCCGTGGGCGTCTGGCGAACGCAGGAACCAGCAACCCTGCGAGGAGGGGCACGGGGTACGCGCTTTGAGCTGGAAGCACATTGTGATGCACCGTTGAACTTCGATCGACTCTACACGGCGGAGGAGATGTGGGACAACTATTGCTGGTATCTTGAACGATTGTTACCCGTTGCCGAAGCAGCAAAGGTCCGGCTCGCCCTGCACCCGGATGATCCGCCCGTGCCCAGTCTGGGAGGAGTGGCTCGCCTCTTTGGCACCTTTGAGGGATTTCGACGGGCGATGGATACCTTTGATAGTCCCTATCACGGACTCGATTTCTGTATGGGGTGCTGGTCCGAGATGGGTGGACATGACAACGTCATGCAGGGCCTCGAGTATTTCGTTCCCAATGGAAAGATCGTCTACATCCACTTTCGTGATGTGCGCGGTACTCGCGAATCTTTCCATGAGTGCTTCATTGATGAGGGCCAGGTAGACACCTTTGCCGTCATCGAACGACTCAGGCAACTGGGTTTCGACGGCTTCATGATTCCCGATCACGTGCCAGCGACGGTCGGTGACTCGCCCTGGCATCATCGTGGGCGCGCCCATTGTGTTGGTTTTATGCAGGCCATGATCCAGGCTGTGGACCGTATCCAGGGAACCATCAGATAGAGGGAGGTTGGGATGACAGACAGTAGGGGAAGCACTTCCGTTGCATTGAGTAAACCGCGCATTGGTACGGGCCTATCGGTGGAACAAGCCCTGGCGCAACGTCGCTCCGTGCGGACATTTGCCGATCGATCGGTGTCTCTGGCAGACCTGTCGCAGTTGTTGTGGGCTGCCCAGGGAATCACGGGCCACTTCGATAAGCGCACGGCGCCGTCTGCGGGTGCTTTGCATCAGATGAGTATCGCCGTCGTCGCCGCCGATGTAGACGCATTGCCTGCGGGAATCTATCGCTATGATCCCGCACTACATGATCTGGCATTGCTCAGCGAGGGTGACCATCGAGATGAGCTTCGCAGCGCCACCGATCAACAGGAAGCGATCGGTGTCAGCCCCGTCGATCTGGTGATTGCCGGGGACGCACGACCCCTCGTCGATAAGTACGGCGACCGGGGTATTCGCTATTTGCATATGGAGGCCGGACACATTGCCCAGAACGTTTACCTGCAGGCGACGGCCCTGGGCCTGGCAACGGCCTCTATGGGTGCCTTCGATGACGACGCCATGTCTCAGGCAGTTCGGTTGCCCTCCCCCCACCGTGCCCTGTACGTCATGCCCATCGGTTATGCCTGAGTGTTGCAGCCGCTAGGCTCTGTATGATGAAGTGTTGGCGCATGGGTGTGCCCTTCGCGGTCCTTGTGGGACTGGCATCAGTTGCCTGGGGGCAGTCGACGATTCTAAGTGAACCGGATACGACGCAGCATCGTTTCGTACCAAAGCTGCAAGAGCCACAGCGGCACGTTCCGGCCCTGGCGCGCAAGCAGCGGATCGTCGCCATCCGCTATCCGCAGGCCGAGGAGGGTGTGGACCAATTTCGCGCCAGTGTTCCGGAGTTGGTCTCCTTTGCCAACAAGGAAACTCGCCTGGAGGACGTCGTGTTTGTGGCCGAGGGTCTGCGGCTGACCGATCCGTTGCTGGGAACTCCGCTGCTATTGTTTTTGACGGGAAATCAGACAGCGCTGAATCTGAGTCCGAAGGAAAAGACCTGGCTGGGCAGCTATCTGCGAGGCGGCGGTCTGCTCTACGCAGAAGATGTGCGGGGCCCCACGATCTATCCCAGTGATGTTGCCCAAAGTGGCACCCCTTTTGATGTGCAATTGAAAGCGCTGCTGGCCGATAGGCTCGTGCTTGGTGACAGAGTGCACTGGACAACGGTTCGCAACAACCACCCCATCTATCATGCCTTTTTTGAATTTCCAGCAGGGCCACCGTTGAGCACAAGCAGCGGAAGTCGGCGTTCTGACCGCGTCAGAGAGTTGGAGATGCTGGAGTTACGTGGCCGAGTGGTCGCGATCTTTTCCGATCTCAACATTTCCTATGGCTGGGCCTCAACCGAGATTGCCGGGCACCGACGGGCGCTGCAATTTGGTACGAATCTGCTCATATTCGCGCTGGCAGAGAAGCGCGGTGGACCCCTTCGGCACTAAGGAAATAACATGTCCTCATCTTTTCGCGTCGCCATCGTAGGCACCGGTCGTGTCGGCTATCAGTTCAGTTTTTCTGACCTGCCCGACAATCATGCAGAAGCCGTCGTCGCCAATCCGCGCACGCAACTGGTGGCAGGTGTGAATCGCGGACAAGAGAAGTTGGACGCCTTCGGTGAGCGCTTCAGTGTCGACGCACTGTTCCATGACCTGGGACAGATGCTGGACGAGGTGGGACCTGATATCTGCGTCATCGCCACCCATCCGGAGCTGCATGCGCAGATGGTTGTCGAGTGCGCTGCGGCGGCGACGGTCAAAGCGATCATCTGCGAGAAACCCATGGCATTGTCGCTACAGGAGTGCGACACGATGGTCGACGCGTGTACAACGCATGGGGTTCTTTTGCAGATCAATCACAATCGTCGCTGGCATGCGGAGTGGCAACTGGCGGACACCCTCTTGCGCGATGGCGCAATCGGCGAACTGAATCACATCTACTGCTACATGGATGGCTGCAAGCCGCATCCTTCCTGGCGCGCCGAGAACGAGGGTCCCCTGCTGCACGATTACACCCACTACTTCGACCTGATGGATCTATTTGCCGGACCCGTCAGTTGGCTCTGCGGCACAGCCCAACAACGCATTCGACCTTGGGCGGTTGAAGATTTTGCCAGTGCAATGATGCAGTTTTCGTCTGGCGCCACCGGGTTGATTTGTGGCACGGAGATGACCGTCTATGCTGATCACGCCTTTGAATTGCGTGGCTCGACGGGGGTCATCCGCATGTCGGGTGAGCAAGTGCACCTGTTTCAGGCGCAACAGAACTGGAGTGAACCTGATTCAGGATTTCAATGGAGCGCTCTGCAACCATCACCGCTGGAGCGACCGACCCCAGTCAGCACCTATGTTGAAGCCCTGTCGGAACTGATCGATACCCTCGACGGTCACGGCACCATGCGGTCTGACGGGGCCGTTGGCCGACGCTCGATGGAAATGGTCAGCGCCGTATACCAGTCCCAGGCGAGCGGCAACGTGCCGACTCGCTTTCCTTTGCTGAACACCGAGAATGGCATTCAGACACTGCGCAATTTGGGGCAGTTCGTCGACCGCAAGGAGTAGTGAATTTTGGCTGCAACAAAGAGCAAGAAATCAGTGAAGGTTGCCATTATCGGCGCCGGCGGACGGGCGGCAAGTACCCACTATCCGTGTCTCAGTGAGCTCCCCGACTGCGAACTGGTCGCCGCATGTGACCTGAGCGAAGAGCGCTTGACCACTGTCTGTGACAATTTCGGCATCGGCGGTCGCTATACGAACTATCAGCAGATGATCGAGACCGAGTCACCTGACCTCGTCTATACGATTATGCCACCCCACCACCTGTATGATGTGACAGCGAATATCATCGAGATGGGCTGTAATGTCGTGATCGAAAAACCACCAGCCCTGACATCGGAGCAGGTTCGGCAGATGGCCTTGCTGGCACGACGCAAGAATGTCCTGACCGGTGTGACCTTCCAGCGTCGCTTCTCGCCACTGCTACGTCAGGGGAAGACATGGTGCCAGGAGAAGGGCGGCAACGTTCACACAGCACACGCTAGTTTCTACAAGAATTGGACCGGTGGGGCTCCCTACTACAAGGGAGCCATTGATATGTTGACATGCGATGGGATCCATGCAGTCGACACCTTGCGATGGATGTGCGGCGGCGAGGTCGAAAGTGTCGCGGCTGATTCGAAACGCCTGGATGCGGAGCATTGGAATCTGCATCTGGCCCTCGTGCGCTTTTCTTCCGGTGCGACTGGCGTACTACTGAACAACTTTATGGCGGGTCGCCGCATCTTTTCCGTTGAAATACACAGTCCGGGTGTAACCTTCTTTGGCGATCCAGAGGAGGGTGGACGGCTCTTCGCCGACAATCAACTCGATCCAGTGGAAAATCTGGATCCCTTCGCCATGGCCGACAGCGACAAGCCACACCGTGCCTTCGGTCCCTGGGAGATGAACTCACACTTTCTGGATTGCGTCCGTGAAGGCCGGCAGCCGGAGACCTGCTTCGATGACGCATTGAAGACGATGGAACTCGTGGACGCCGTCTACGGTGGGCAGATATAGCGTTAGCGGGCCAACCGGGTGACCTGATCGAACTCGATACCTTCTTCATCGAGGGCGGTAAAGGTCGCCGACGCGCCTGCCGCGTCGACGTCAACGCGCCAGAAATGGCCTCGGCTCTCGAGCTTGTGTAGATACCAACGGCGCCCAAGATGTACTTGCCGTGGACCCTCGACCGGTTTTGTCGGCCGACCGAAGGCGCCATCGCCTAGGTAGAGAATCCCGTCTTCCGTTTCCTCATCACCACGGATGAGGACTGTACGCTTAAAGATGTGGTCGTGATGTTCTAGCGCAGCTGTGATATTGTATTGCTCGAACAGTGGTTGCCAGAATTCGCGGCCTGCACTGGGCATGGCTCCGCTGGGCAGGCGGAAACCTGGAAACAGCGGTACGTGATAAGCCACTAGACACAGCGGCCGATCAGAATGGCCCTCAAGCGCCCGCCTCAGCCAATCTGTCTGTACGCCTGCATGCGGTGTCAGATGTCCACTGTCGAGCACGATGAGCCCCATATGGGGCCCGATTGAACGCTCGTAGTAAGGGGTTGGACTCTGTGGCAGAAACCGCAGATAGGGTCCGGCATCCTGAACATTGCCCGCATAGCCGCCACGCACTTCGTGGTTGCCGATGGCAGCGACAATGGGAATCTGATTCCCTGACGGGGTTACCATGAGGGAATCCCAGATGTCGAACCATCGATCCCACACTCGAGTCTGTGACCAATCGCCATTGGCATAGGCGAGATCGCCACCGATCAGGGCAAACTGTGGGTTCTGAGCAGCTGCCACAGCCTGGAGCCGCTGGGCATTCTCGTCGATCCCCATGTCGCCACCGGCGATGAATCGCAAAGGCTTCGGTTCGTCATGAATGGTGCGAAAGTGATACACTCTCGACGCGGCGTCCTGGGAACTGAGGACGCGATAGTGGTAGCGCTGCCCCGGAAGCAGGTCGTGCAGGACGACACTGTGGACCGTACGTCCTGGCAAAGCGTCGATGGGATCAACATTCGTAGCCGCAGACGCCCAACGGTACGCACTGGGTGCTGCCGCCAGCACTGTATCATAGACAACGGTGATCTGCGGCGGCGGCTGACCAGGCTGGTGCAAGGTCTGGACATTGATACTGATCGATGAAGACGGGTCTGCCTGCCATGTCAGGTAGGTATGGCGTATCCCGGCGCGTGCCTGGTGGGCGCCGAGCGTCAGTTGACACAATAGCAGGATGAGACTGACCAGTTTCAACCTGCCGACGGCGTCCGCCGATCTCCCAGACGGGCATCGACGGAGGTCTTGAATTCGTATCGTGATTGAGTTCATGTAGGATACATTCGGCGCCTGCGTCGTTGCGGTCAAAAACAGTCGGTTGACCGCAACGGTGACACAACTATCTTCGCGCTTCCTTTTCGACCCATCGTCTGCTGGAGTCTGCTATGGGCAAGCGCCTGCGCGTTGCTGCGATCATCACAATCTATCATCCGAAGTCGCATGCGGATGTGATTGTCACGAAGTTCCTCAAAGGTGCATCGATCGACGAGGGTCGTTACGAATTCGATGGTGTCGAAATCGTCAGCATCTACCTTGATCACGCCCTTGAGAACGACATAGGTCTTGGACTGGCCGAGCAATTCGGTGTTCCCGTCTACCCGAGCATTCGTCGCGCCCTGCATGCTGGCGGCAACGAACTGAATGTCGACGCCGTGTTGCTCGTTGGCGAACATGGCGACTACCCATGGAATGAACGCGGTCGTCACATGTACCCACGCCGCTACTTCTTTGAGCAGATCGCCGGTGTGTTTTCCGAGAGTGGCCGTAGTGTCCCCGTCTTCAACGACAAACATCTTGCCTATAGCTTCGCCGATGCCCAATGGATGTGGGCACGGGCGGCAGAGCTGAAGATTCCGCTCATGGCGGGGTCCTCGCTGCCTCTTTGCTGGCGCCATCCGTGGTTGGAATATGACAAGGGGTCTGTCGAACTGGTCGAGGCGCTGGCCATCAGTTATGGCAGCATCGAAGCCTATGGCTATCATGCATTGGAAACGATGCAGTGTATGGTGGAGCGGCGCCGTGGCGGTGAGACCGGCGTCGTATCCGTGCAGTGTCTGGAGGGCGATGAGGTGTGGCGATCTCGTGATCGCGGTGAGTGGCCGGGCGACCTGGCCGCTGCAGCACTTGCTGTCTCTGAACACAAGACGTCTGACAATCCAGAAGACTGCAAGGAACCCGCCGTTTTCCTGATTCGTTATGCCGATGGCTTGCGTGGCACGGTCCTCCACCTTGGTGGCATCGTACAGGAATTTGCCTATGCGGCACGCCACGCAGATGGCCACATTGATGGCGTCGAATTCTATCTGCAGAACGAAGGGCCCTTCGCGCATTTTGGCTATCTGTGCCGCAATGTTGAGCAATTCTTCCAGTCCGGCGTCGCCCCTTATCCACCACAACGGACATTGCTGACTACAGGCATCATCGATGCCGTGATGAACTCTCGCCACGAGGATCACCGGGTGATGGACACAACCCAGGATCTGCAGATCAGCTACGAATCGTACGATCAAATGCCTTTCCGCCCCCGTGGCGAGAGACCTGTCGGTGCCAGCATCGATCCTGCAGCTGCGGACATTGTCTGATGTTGGCCACCGGATGGGCTTTTACTCCGTGATCATTCAGGAGCTCCTATGAGACTCTCCGATGCAATGAGCGCCGATCGGATCATCCTTGATCTACAGGCGACCAACAAGGACGAAGCCATTTCCGAGTTGATCGATCTTGCTGCGGTCTCAGGCGGTGTGGAGGAGACACCAGAGCAATTGCTCAAGCTTGTGCTGGAACGCGAGGCGCTGACTTCAACTGCCGTCGACCGCGGCGTGGCAATTCCACACACCAGATCGAACCGCATTGAAGGTGTCGTCGTCAGTCTCGGTATTCATCGCGACGGACTTGATTTTGGCAGTCTCGGTGGAGACCTCGTCCACCTCGTCTTCCTTGTGCTGTCCGCAGACTCGTCGACGCCTGCCTACTTGAGCGTTCTGGGACGCACAGCGCGCATTTTCCGACGCCCGCAGATGCTACAGAGTGTTCTTGAAGCAGAAGATGCGAATCAGATCCTGCAGTATATCTCAGACCACGAACCCGCGTGATCGGCCGTTGAAACTTCTCTTCCTTTTCATCTATCGGCAGGACCTCGTCGACGAAGCACTTGAGGCGCTCGTTGAGATGGAAATCAACGACGCGACGGTATTCGAAGGCACACCCATGGAGCGAATCCTTGCTGACGAGGTGCCCATCTTCGCCGGTTTGTGGCAAAGCCATGGCGAAGCAGAAGGGCAAACGCGTCTGGTTGTGGCCACCATTGAAGACCAGGCTCTCACGAGTCTCATCAGCGTTCTGTCCGACGTGGGCGTCGACCTCGGCAAGCCAGAGATCGCTCGTCTGTATTCGGTTCCCATCGAATACCACCGTCCAGTCAACTAAAACACCCATCTTTCTGTGAAACTCGTCCTCGCCGCGGTCCTGCTTACCGTTCTGGCCTTCTTTGGTTCACGCGTCAGTGTGATCCAATTGCTATTGGCCCGCATCGAGCGGATTCCCGGCGTCCGCCACCTGTTGCTTACGGGGACCGAATTTGTCCTCGTGGGCCTGATTCTGGGTACCCACGGTATCGGCGTTCTGGACGAACCCACTCTTACCGGATTGGCCCCAGGATTCGGCCTCGGTTTGGCTTGGATCGGTCTGCTTTTCGGCATCCAGTGGGATGTACGTCGATTGCCACCTGCCACGCGCGCGATCATACCTGCCGCACTCGGGCAAGCGGTGCTAACCGGTGCATTCGTCGCTATAGGAACTCACTTCCTTCTGCGACTATATCTGGGATGGGATGACGAGTCGAGTTTGGTGGGTGCTCTCAGCCTGGGTGCTGCCGCTTCCGGCACAGCAGGAATCCCAAAGTCGGTCAGAGCTGGCAGTGAAGGTCTACAGCGGCTGCTACGCAGCATAGCAGATGTAGATGGCTTGGTACCCATTCTCACATTCGGATTGGTCTGCTGCCTGCCTTTGCTACACGATGGCGACACACGATTCTGGATTTGGTTCGGCTGCAGCATCGGACTTGGACTTGCCGTCGGTCTCGTCGTCACTGTGTTGGGTACCTATCGGCTCAGCGAGGATGATCATCTCGTCATTCTCTTTGGCGCCGTGTTGCTTGGCGGTGGCGCGGCACTGCAGTTGTCTCTGTCGCCCTTGCTTGTCAACGCCATTGCTGGTTTTCTGGTGGCAAATGTCGCCAGGCCACGAACTTGTAGCGCCATTCGGCGGTTGCTGTTGGAGGGCGATCGAGCGGTCTACATCCTCTTTCTCTTGCTCGCCGGCGCACTGTGGAACCCAGGTAGTAACCAGACGCTGGGATTGGCCCTGCTCTACATTGGCGTGCGAATGTTTGGCAAGTGGCTCACCGCTGGCTGGGCTCTACGGAAGTGGATTCCAGCGGCACACGTGCGCCGTGTCGGTCTGGGTCTGATCTCCTACGATGGACTCGCCGTCGCCATCGCAATCAATCTGCAATTGTTGACGCAGTCGCCCATGGCTGACCTGGTGACAACCGTCGTGTTGGTGGGTGTCGTGATCAATGAGCTGTTGGCGCCACTACTGGCTGCCGCTGCCCTGCGCGGTGATGTCATGTCGTCGAGGGTGGAGGGCTCAGCGTGAAGCGAGTCTTCGTCGGCGCGATCCTCGTCGCGCTCATTGTGTTGCTCGACAGGCTCCCTGCAGACGATTTTCCGACTGCCAAGGCCACCCTCATTGCGGGCGTGATTCTCCTCGGCGGGCATATTGCCGGACATCTTCTGAGTCGCGTAGGTCTGCCACGGATCACAGGATACCTTGGACTCGGTATTCTGCTTGGGCCACAGTCTCTTGCCGTAATCGACAACGACACAGCCTCGCTTCTCGGCTTCCTGCAGGAATTGGCCGTCGCCTTCATCGCCTTGGCTGCCGGTGCCGAGCTGCGCCTTGAACAATTGCGCGAGCGAATGCGAGACATTCTTCGCCTCACGCTATATATGACCACACTGGTGAGTCTGAGCGTGTTCGGCTTCTTCTACTTCATTGGCACTGATTTCTTGCCCGTCGCCGATGGCTTGGGCGCCGCCGAGAAAGCATCGATTGCTGTGTTGCTCGGAATTCTCGCCGTTGCCAGATCACCGTCAAGTGCGATTGCCGTGATTCGTGAGTGCCGTGCCCGTGGTCAGTTTCCGGAGACCGTTCTTGGCGTCACCGTCGCCCTTGACGTGTTTAGTATTGTCCTGTTTGCCATTGGTCTCTCCGTTTGCCAGGCGCTGGTCTCTTCCGTAACAGATCTGAGCTTTATGGTCACTGTGGGAGGCGAGCTGGTCGGAGGGATCCTTGCAGGCGTTCTGTTGGGTGCCGCCCTGGCCTTCTATATCGGCAAAGCACCAGGGAATGTGGCGCTGTTGCTGCTGGGTACGGCGCTGGTCGTGACCCACGTTGCTCACGGCATGGCTGACTATGTACGTGCCACGCACGATCTACCGGTGCATCTTGAGCCACTATTGATCTGCGTGACAGCAGGGTTCACCGTACGCAATCTGTCCAACCGTGGTGACCGATTCGCGGAGGCAATCGATGCCGTTTCCCTGCCGGTGTTCGTGCTTTTTTTCTGTCTCGCAGGAGCTTCTCTGGATCTTCAGAGCCTGCAAACGACATGGGCTGCTGCGCTGCTATATATCGTGATCAGAAGTGGGAGCCTGTTCGGAAGTTGCTGGCTCGCCGCACGCCACGACCCGGATCGTTCCTGGTATGGAATCAGCTTCCTGACACAGGCTGGCGTCAGCCTGGGACTGGCACTGGAGGTCGTGCGCAGATTCCCGGAATGGGGAACAGCTTTTGCGACCATCGCCGTGGCGGCGATTTCCATCAACCAGCTCATCGGTCCTATTGCGATGAAGATGGCTCTGCTACGCGCCGGGGGTAGTCAGACTCGGTCCTGACATCAGCTGTACAGACTTAGGGTGCGAAGGCACGCGGATGGCGTTTGCGTAGCTCTTCCAGGACCTGCGGCAGTGCCAACCCCAGATTCGACTCTCCCATCGTCGCTCGTTGTGTCATAGAGGACGCTGCCGCGATCGG